>JAEEGH010003025.1_pt1 | contig 44721 bp, 40 predicted proteins | sample 9134181 | NCBI WGS metagenome assembly JAEEGH01 (sample SAMN16246544, study PRJNA631951) | gut metagenome | biome: gut microbiome; feature: rumen; material: DP-attached | host: Bos | place: Iran: Karaj | collected 2018-10
TTCTCTTTCTTGGCCTGTTCCACGATGTGACGGTTCTGCTCGGCTAGGGTAACCACGTAGCGGTGCTGTTCGGCCAGAGCCGCCTCGAAAGCCTCGGCAGCGGTTTTCTTACTGATTCCCAACGAGGTAAGATACTCCACGCACGACTTTTTCAGCAGTTTGTTGTTGTTGAACGAAGTGGTGGGGTTGTCCACAGGTATACCGTAGTTCTTGAGCGGGTCTATGGAGCTGATTATCACGTCGGAATAACCGGCCACCACAGGACAGTTGTAGCTGTTGCTCGAACGTTGGTCCTCCTTGCTCTCGAAAATGGCGTAGGGATAGAGGATGCGGTCCACCTTGCGCTCGATGAGGTCCATGATATGGCCATGCATCAGCTTGGCGGGGAAACAGATATTGTCGGACATTATGGAGTGTATGCCCTTTTCGTAAAGTTTGTTGGTGGAAGGCCGCGAGAGCACGGGCTGTATATTACAGTATGTCAAAAGTTTGTGCCAGAAAGGATAGTTCTCGTACATGCCAAGTCCTCGCGGAATGCCTATCTGCATGATGGGATTTTTCACCTTCGGACGGTCGAAAAGCATGCGGTAGCGCTCGTGGTGCTGGTTGATGCCCTTGCGAGCGCCTTCGGTCTTGTTGGAATAGATCTTTTCGCAGTTGTTGCCCGAATAGAACTTGTTGCCGTTGGCAAATTCGAAAGTCTTGACGGTACATTTGTTCTCGCAGCCCGGACACACCTCGAAATGCGACGTGTATTCGCGCGATTCCACCAGCTGGTCGAGGTTGATGGCCTTGTTGCTGTCGGAATAGTTCTGCAGCGAGTAGAGAGCCGCGCCGTAAGCGCCCATCAATTCGGGGATGTCGGAATAGGCCACACGCACGCCCGTCTGCAGCTCCAAGGCACGCACTATGGAGAGGTTGCGGAAAGTACCGCCCTGCACCACGATATTGTTGCCAAGCTCTTTTATGTCTTTGAGTTTCAATACTTTGAAAAGACAGTTCTTCACCACCGAGTAGGAGAACCCCGCCGCAATGTCGTCAACGCTGGCGCCTTCGCGCATAGCCTGTTTCACCTTGGAATTCATAAACACGGTGCAACGGGTGCCGAGGTCGCAGGGATTTTTGGCAAAACACGACATCTGGGCGAACTCCGCCACCGGATAGTTAAGCATATTTGCGAAATTCTCGATGAACGAGCCGCAACCCGAGGAGCATGCCTCGTTGATTTCCAGACGTTTGATAACGCCGTTTTCGATAAATACGGCTTTCATGTCCTGTCCGCCGATGTCGAGGATGAAACTAACGTCGGGCATTATCTTGCGGGCGGCCATATAGTGCGCTATTGTCTCGATGATGCCGCTGTGGAGTCCGAAGGCGGTTTTTATCAGATTTTCGCCGTAACCCGTTGTGGCACTGCCTACTATACGCACGTCCTTGCCGTGTTTGCGGGCCTCGTCGCGGAGACGCTTCAGTCCTTCCCAGAAAGCGGTGAAACTGTCGCCGTTGTTGCGACTATAGTCCTGAAAAACAATATTTTCGTTTTTATCGATAAGAACAATCTTGGTAGTGGTGGAACCGGAATCCACGCCGAGGAAACAGTCGAGGCAGTCGAGTTTCTCCCATTCGATTTTTGGCACCTGATGGCTGCCTTTGTCGCGTTTCCATTTTTCGAACTCCTCATGCGAGCGGAACAGGCTCGGCAGACGGCGCGAGGTGGCGTTGAGCAGCATCCCGCCCTCGGATTTTATGGTGGCGAGGATGGCCGAAAGCGACTGCGGTTGCCGCTCGGAGGCGATGGAGATAAGTGCAGAGCCCCACGCAGGGACGAACTGCGCCTTGTCGGAGAGCACACAGTCGTCGTCGGTGAGGTTGAGCTGGTTCATAAAAGCCTTCTTAAGCTGTGGCAGGAAGGCGAACGGGCCGCCGCAGAAAAAGACTTTAGGCATTATGTCGGTGCCGCGCGAGAGCGACGAAATCACCTGAATGGCCACGGCGTTGAACACCGAAGCGGCGATGTCGTTCTTGCTTACGTTACGACTCACAAGATTCTGAATATCAGTACGGGAGAACACTCCGCAGCGGGAGGCTATGGGGTAGATAGTTTCGGCGGTGCTGGCAAGGGTGTCGAGTTCCTTAGTGTCGACGTTGAGCAGGGCTGCCGTCTGGTCGATGAAAGCCCCCGTGCCACCGGCACAGCTGCCGTTCATGCGCATGTCGGGCGACTTGTGTTCCTCGAAGAAAATCATCTTGGAGTCCTCGCCTCCGATGTCGATAAAAGTCCTGATCTCGGGGAATTTGCTTTTCACAAGTTCCGCCGAGGCCACCACCTCCTGCACGAAGTCCATCCCCGACGCTTCGGCGTAGCCCATGCCCACGGAGCCTGTGAGGGTGATACGCAGGTCGCAGTCGCCAAGCTGGTCGAAAAGACGCTGGTAAGCGTCGATGGCAGCCTCGCGAATGTCGGTATTATGACGTTTGTAATTGGAAAACAGGATATTACCCTGCTCATCGACAACCACAAGCTTCAACGTTGTGGAGCCAATGTCGATGCCGGCGTAATACAACGGTCGGTCGGAGGTAACGGTCTTGGTATCAGTCATATATAACAAAATCTAATAACTCAATTATCAAAACATCGAAAAACACTAAAAACCCAGTTATTTACGCGTTTTTCAGGTCGGTAATGGCCTTGGCGGGATTCTCGGCGGAGAATACGGTGTTTCCGGCCACAAGCACGTCGGCACCGGCCTCGTAGAGCTTGGCGGCGTTGGCAAAATTCACCCCACCGTCGATTTCGATAAGGCAGGCGGGATTCTTGCGCTGGCACATCTCCCTGAGAGTCATCACCTTGGAGTAGGTATTTTCGATAAATTTCTGTCCACCGAAGCCGGGATTTACGGACATCAGCAGCACAAGGTCGCAGTCCTGCACGGAGTCCTCGAGCAGACTGACGGGCGAGTGCGGGTTTAGCACCACACCGGCTTTCATGCCCGCATCTCGGATGGCGTTGAGGGTGCGGTTGACGTGGTTGCAGGCCTCGTAGTGGACGGTGAGGATGTCGGCGCCGGCATCGCGGAACGACTGCACGTAACGGGCGGGGTCCACAATCATCAGATGCACGTCGAGCGGCTTGCGGGCGTGCTTTTTGATATGTTTCACCACCGGCTGGCCGAAGGAGATGTTAGGCACGAAGACGCCGTCCATCACATCGACGTGGATCCAGTCGGCGTCGCTGTTGTTGAGCATTTCGATGTCGCGTGCCAGATTGCCGAAGTCGGCGGAGAGCAGCGACGGGGAGATTAGATGGGTGTTCATATTTTAATTTTATCAAATTCAACAATTTATCAATCCTTGTCGTTTTTTAATCTATAGCCTACCCTTTTTCTTGGTTTGGCCTTGGTTTCACGTAATTCGTCCAAAGCATCATTGATGGCTTCTATTTGCACGGCAATTTCCGTATTTAACTGATCTTGCTGTTCATTAATATCATTTTGGTCGTGCAAGATAGTTTCGACATAAGCATTCAGTTGGTCGACTTTATGCGACAACTGCTCGTATTTCAAGTCGGCAGTCTGCATGGCAGCAACAGCGTGACGGATTGCCACAAATGCCCGCATAATATTGATATTAACTTGAATTGCCGTTTCCGAACGCAATACAGAGCTAAGCATTGCCACGCCATATTCAGTAAAAACAAATGGTTTGTATTGTGTTCCGCCCCTTTTTGATGTATTATTTTGTGCCCCTGCAGATTGTGTCGCCAAGTTTGATGTCACAATTTGTGATCTCAAACGCATCCACTCCTCATCAGTAAGCACAATCAAAAAATCCTCTGGAAAACGGTTAATATTACGCCTTACCGCCTGATTCAAAACCCTCGTTTCAATCCCATAAAGCTCCGCCAAGTCGCGATCAAGCATAACACGCTGTCCTCGAATCTCAAAGATTCTATCTTTGATATAATTGAGGCTTGTCGCTCCAACTGGGACAATATCTTTCTTTCTTTTTGCCATCAGATCTTAATTTTATCAAAGTTTTTACCATACACGCCCTGCACTTTGCTTACGGAAACGAAAGCCGATGGGTCGATACGGTTGATTATCTGCATGACGATGGGTTTGTCGGTGCGGTGCGTCATCACGATAAGCACTTTCTGGCTTTGGTGGCTGTAGCAGCCTTCGGCGTCAAGGAGCGTGGCACCGCGTCCCACCTCGGTGGTGATGGCCTGCCCTATCTCGTCGTTTTTCTGCGAAAAGACCATAATCTGGTACGACTGCTTGTTGCCATCTATCACCATATCAAGCACGTAGGTCATCGTCACCATGGTTATGTAACCGAAAATGACGTTCTCCAACTTGCCGGAAACGAAATACGACAGTCCGATGATGACAATGTCGAGATACATGATGACCTTGCCGGGGGAGATATTGTAGAACTTGGTGAGTATCAGTGCGATAATATCGGTACCGCCACTGTTGCCGCCCATAGCGAAAGCCAGACCTATGCCGCCACCGCATACGGCACCACCGATTATGGCACACATAAATCCACCGAACTCGCTGACATCCAATAAGTTCTCGATATGTAGCACCTGCTGCCAAAGGATGAACGCCAACGACGACATCACTATGCCGAAAATGGTCTTGATGCCGAACTTGGGTCCCAAAACTTTAAAGCCGATGGCCAGAAGCACTGCGTTGATAAACAGGTTGAGAATACCGATGGGTATCGGCACCCCAGCAGCATAGTAGATAACCGACGAGATACCGCTCACGCCGCCACCCACTATCTTTGCCGGCAACATAAAGGCCGCCCACGCAAAGGTGTAGGTAAGTATGCCGAGAGTTATCAGCACATACGTTATTATTTCGTTTTTGAGATTTACTTTACCCTTCATATTTTGCGTTTATATTCTGTGTTTCAATTAAATACATTACTGCGCGAAGCAAAAAAACTCCGCACTATCAAATCTGCAAATATAACAAAAATAAATGAGTTTTGCAAATTGAAAGATTTTCGGATTTTCAGAGTTTCAGAGTTTCGGATATTTAAAATGCCGTTTTTGTCTCCTTGCCCTGCGGGCGGAGATTTGGTTTTAAACTCCTGCTCGCCTATGGCTCACGAGATCTGGAAATCTCTTTTTTTCTCCTTTTCGCCTACGGCGAAAGAAATCTTTTAAATCTTGTAAATTAAAAAAGGCGACCTGCGGCCGCCTTATATGTTTGATTTTGCTAACCTTTATTGTATCACCACCACTTTCTGTGCCGGACGGCTTCCGACCTTAACAAAATGCGCTTTCGTTTTTTTAGCGTGTAGCTCAATATGTCAATGTTTTATTTTTTTCTAAATACTTATATTTTTGTTCGTTATATTAAATTTTTTGATAATTATTTCTGTTTGATTGTCGGTGCAAAGGTACGATTTTTTTATAAAACAGGCAAAAAAAACACTGAACAAAAGATGTTTCACACCTCTGTAAGAAGGAACGCCATATAGGCCGGCAATGTCAGTATTGGTCCTTTACGTCCCACATTGTAGTCGCCAAATTTTATGGCGTGGTAGATGTGATAGTGTTCCGGGTGTTTAAGCACTGTCTGCAACGATTTGGAGTTTCCCGAACGCGCCTTGCATTCCAACGGGCAGCACTCACCTTTGTAACGGATAAGGAAATCCAGTTCCAATCCTCCCTCTTTTTGGAAATAATACAGTTTCCGTCCCATTTTGCAGAGTGTGTCGGCAAGTAGATTTTCAAAAATAGCACCTTTGTATCCCAGCAAATTGCCTTGAAGGATGCTCCATGCCGTACCCTCTTCGAGCATGCTCACAAGCAGCCCTATGTCAGTCATATACACTTTGAAAATATCCGGTGTTGCATTACCGTCGAGCGGAAGTTCGGTAATATATGTGTTGTGGCAACGATGAATAATACCTGCATCCTCTATCCATTGCAGACTGCCCCTGTATTGGCTTGAGCGCCCGCCTTTGCGAATCACGGAGTATTGGAATTTCTTGTTTTCTTTGGCCAACTGTGCCGGAATGGATTCGAAACACTCACGGATACGAGATTTGTCTTCCTGAAGTGCATATTTCAGCATGTCGGCCTTGTAGGTGTCAATGATAGCACGTTGAACATCAAGCACATCATTCATATTGTTGGTCTCAAGAAATGTGGACACAGCCTCGGGCATGCCACCTACCACAGTGTAACGCAACAGCAAATCGCGCAAACGCTGGTGTATGCCCTCGTTTACGGGGATCTCGTTTTGCAAACATTCGCGCAGATAATCGATGTGCTGTTGTGTGAGGCCGTTTGCCCAGAGCCATTCTTCAAAATCCATAGGATACATAGTAACAATCTGTTCAAATCCCACGGGAATTGACGCGTTATCTTCCTCGGCTTGCTCTTCTTTGGTTTTGTATCCGTTTACACCAAGCAGCGAGCCGGTGCAAATGACATCATAACGGCCGTCGAGTTTGAAAAACTTCAATGATGCGCGGGCGTTGGGACAGTCCTGGATTTCATCCAACACAAGACAAGTTTCCCCTGGCACAAACCGTGCATCTCTTATTCCGGCCGATATGGTCATGATTAGAGTGTCCACATCGAGTGCTCCCGCAAAGAAAGCTTTGTATTCCTTGTGTTCGTGAAAGTTAAGGCAAATGACATGCTGGTAGTTCTTGCGGGCAAAATCCATCACAGAACTTGTCTTGCCGCATTGCCGACATCCCTTTATTACCAAAGGTTTGTGTCCTTTCTTCTTTTTCCAGTTTTTTAGTGTCTGCTCAATTTTTCTCCTGTACATTTTTCTTGCGTTTTACACTTTTCGGGGCGAATTTTTGACGAAACCACACACTTTTCGGGGTGAGTTTTTATCAAAACCATACACTTTTCGGGGCGAGTTTTACAATTGCAAAGTTACGATTTATTTTTGAAACAGGCAAATTTTATTTCATGGGCGTAATTTTTTTTAAGTCCAAAATTACTACTGAGCGTAAAATTCGGCAAAAAAATTTTCAGATTTTCGGATTCTCAGATATTCAGATTCGGACACACTCGGTGTGTCCCTACAAACTGACCACTGACCCCTAAATCATTTCAATTTTCAACTTTCAACTTATTTAAAGCCACCATCCCCATCGTGTGCCGAAGGTTCATCTCGCAAAGGTGGATACCATCTTTCTCGTCCACCACAAAATCCACCCCCACCGGTCCGTGGTAGTGCGGCACGATTTCCGACACAAGAAACCGCTCCACTTCGCTGCGTTTCTCCGCCAAGGCTTCAGGCGAGCTTCCGGACTCAATCCTCGCACGTATCTCACTGTCGGACAGCAAGATATTCTCCCTATACACGCCGTGGGCCGTGGAAAAGAGGGAGTAGCCCAAGAACTCCAACCTGCCGTCGCGCACATAATATTCCAAAGCAAAGTCCATCGTCACCTTGCGCCACGGCTCGGCCACCACGCAGCTCTGCTGTGCCACGGTCTTTTGCAGCCACGCACGGTCGTTTGGCGAAAGTGTGCCGTCTATCCAATGCAGTCCCCTCCCCGCTCCCGACCACGGGGCTTTCAGCACCCAACGGCGGTTCACAGATGCCAAGAGTTCCTCAACCTGCACTGCCGTCTCTATGCGATGGGCGTCGGGTTGCAGGGGGAGCACCGTCTGCCGGTGTTGGAGGGCGCGCCAGCAGGCGAGTTCTTCGTCGGTGGGGAGAAGGCTTTCGTGGATTCCCGCCTTCAGCAGACGTTTCTTCAGAGTGACGTTCCAACCCCACGCCACCACCTCGGTGATGCCTTCGATTGGCAGGTCATCGTAGGCCGAGCGGCAGAGGCCGTCGGGATATAGGCTCTGCATCACCGCCGACGAGCTACGGGCGTAGTCCACCGCCGACTGCGGAGGCACAAAATCGGCACTGCCGTTGGCAAGACACAAGTCGTGTTCGGGATTGAAAATCAGCAGTTTCACTTCTTTTCCGTTGATGGTTTTGACAATGCAAAGGTACGGAATTTTGGTGAATAGTGATGAGTGATTGGTGATTAGTGATGTGAAGATAATAAGATGATAAGGCGTGAAGATGTTGAACTGTTTAATTGTTGAGTTGTTTATTTGTTTAATCGCAAACTTCCACCTAATTACTAATTAATTTCAAACTGCCAACTGAATACTGACCACTGAATACTGAATACTGACCACTAACAACTTTTTTCCAAAAACTCAACTTTTTTTCGTAAATTTGCAGACCTCAACCCGCAGACGTATGTTTTGGCAAAACCTTAAAAATCAGATACTCGCCTTTTTCCGCAGTCGCACGTGGCTGTCGCGGATAGTCATTGCCGACTGTATCGTATGGCTGTGCCTGATTTTGGCGGATTTCGTGGCCAACTACTTCACCCTCAAGGGGGAACACCTCGCAACAGGCTGGGTTGGCAAGTGGCTTTGCGTGACGGATTACTACGATTTCCTGCAACGTCCGTGGACCGTCCTCACCTACTTTTTCGTACACACGCGTTTTCTTTCGCTGTTGCTCAACATGGTGGTGCTGGCGGTGGTTGGCAAGATGTTCTACCGATACCTCGGCGGACGCAAATTCATCATCACTTTCCTTGCCTGCGGCGTGGTCGGGAGCGTGCCTGTGCTGCTTGCCAGCTTTCTTTTCAAGAGTCTCCTCTCCACCACCCTGCTCACAGGCGCTTCGGCAGCGGTAATGGGCGTTTTGGTGGCATTGGCGACCTACCTACCCGAATACAACCTTTATTTCTTCCCCAACCAGGGCAAAGGTTTTAAATTCAAATACTTGGTACTGATCTTCGTTGGTTTCGACCTGCTGATGGTCCTTACGGCGAAATCACCAACCAACATGGCCAACCTCGGCGGCGAGCTGTGCGGTTTTCTGATGATTTACCTGCCGAAACTCACTGGTGGACTGAAGATTAACCTCTCCCAGAAGAGCCGCCGTCCCCGCAAAGGCGAGCCGCAACACGAACGTCCCGTCTCCGACGAGGAATACAACCGCCGCCGTGCGGAAAACGACCGCCGTATCGACGAAATCCTCGACAAAATATCGCAATCGGGTTACGAAAAACTCACCACCGAAGAGAAAGAATTCCTTTTCAAGTCCTCAAACAGAAACAACTCATGAAAAAATTCCTCAAGATACTGATAATCACACTCAACGCACTGGCCGCAATTGCCCTGCTCATCGCATCGATGGCCGGACTGGTGAGCCCTTCGGCAAACATCTTTGTGTCGCTGGCCAGCTACGGATACCTTTTTCTGCTTTTCGTAAATATCTTGTTTGCAGTATTTTGGCTCTGTCTAAGAAGTAAATGGTGCATACTCTCGTTGGCTGTTATCTTGTTAAGGTTCAACCTGATACACCGCTACATACAGCTGGGCGGCACCGAGGATGTGGAAACCGTTTCGGAGGATGACATCAAGTTACTGAGTTTCAACGTCAACATCTTCAAATGGAGCGACTCGGCATCGCGCAACACTTTGGACATCATCCGTTCCGAAAAGCCCGACGTGATATGCTTTCAGGAGTTTTTCACCAATCTCCCATACCCCATCCTTGACACCATGGAGGCTCTGGGCTACAGCGACATGCACAATTTTATGAAAACATCGAAAGGTGTTTACGGCTGCACCACTTTCTCAAGATACAAGATGATTAAAAAGGACAAAGTGGGCGGCACACGCACCATCTTTACCGACATTGTGAAAGGTTCCGACACCATACGTATATATAACGTGCACCTCGACTCGTACCATCTCGACGAAACCGACGAGGCCGAGATTGACAAAATGAGTCACGGCAAAGTGGACACCGTGACCAGTCGCCGTACCATGCGGAAATTCAAGACCACGCTGCTCAAGCACGAAAACGAGGTGGCGCTGTTGGAAAGTCATATCGAGCAATGTCCTTATCCATCACTGCTTTGCGGCGATTTCAACGACCCACCCGCCTCCTACGCCTACGGCCGTCTGATAAAACACTACTCCGACGCTTTCTGCAAGAAAGGTCACGGCTTCGGCTCCACCTACAACGGCGATTTCCCCGCCTTCCGCATCGACTACATACTGTTCGACAAGCACTTCAAAGCCCTGTCGTACAAACGCATCAAATCCGACATCTCCGACCACTACCCCATCATTGCCACAATGCAAAAGAAAACAGATTGAGCCGATTGTAATCCCTGATTATCAAACGATTACAACAAACCAAACCTTCCCTCAAAACATCCAAACCATATAATAATAATGTATATCGTGTTTAAAACCTCCATAAGACTGTCTTTCAGGACATTAGCTTGTGTTTTATTGCTGACGGTCGGAACCTCGCTTTCGGCGCAGACCAAAAGCACCTACCCCTTTGTGCAACGCGACTCCACCCTTTACCTCGACGTGTACCGTCCACAGAATCCCCGTCCCGACAAGGCTGCAGTGATGGCGGTGTTCGGCGGCGGTTTCGTGGTGGGCAACCGCGACGACGCCTACCAACGTCAGGTGGCCGAAGTGCTTACACAACGCGGCTTCACGGTGATTAGCATCGACTACCGACTGGGACTGAAAGACAGCACCACGGTGAAAAAACACAGCAGTCTGTTCAAAATCGACGACCTGTTCCAATACTGCATCGACATAGCCACCGAGGATTGCGCCGCTGCCGTGCGTTGGGTGTGCGCCCATGCCAACGAAATCGACATCGACCCTACACGACTGGTGCTTACCGGATGCTCGGCAGGAGCCATCGCCGTGCTACAACTCGACTACTGTCGTGCCAACGCACTGCCCGCCGCCAAGGAGCTGCCCGCAGACTGGAAACCCGCCGCCGTGGTGCCATACTCGGGCGGAATAATGTGCCACAAACGCGATTTGAAATACAAAACGCCTCCCGCACCAACCATGCTGATGCACGGAGTGAAGGACAAAATTGTGCATTACAAACATTTCGGGCTGCCCTTCTGCGCCAAGATGTACGGTGCCAAAACGGTATCCAAACGCATGAAAAAACAAGGCATACCGCATTGGATAATTCGTTTCGAAGGTGTGGGGCACGAGGTCGCCGCATGGCTGCCCAACTCCGTGGACCTTTTCTGCGCCTTTGTGGACCAAGCCTTAGCGGGACGCATCTCCTCCCTCGACGCCACCATGACCGACAGCGAGCTGAAACCCACCAAATGGACCACCATGACAATGCTGCAGATGTACAAGGGAGTTGAAAATTGAAAATTGAGAGTTGAAATGCTCCTAGCCGCAAGCGGCTGAATTACGAAGTAATCGTGAACACCTATGAAATAAAAACATTAACGTGAACAAATCTTGGGAATCTAAACTATATTTCGCCGTAGGCGAATGCAATTTACAAGATTAAAAAGATTTCGCTCGTCGGAGACGAGCAGGAGAAAATAAAAAAAATTTACCGAAACAATTGACCCGAAGCTGAGCAGGAGAATAAAAAAAATCTAATCACTAATCACCAATCACTATTCACTATAAAAAAAAAATCGTATATTTGCAATTCGCAAAATCTATGCGAAACACACGTTCCGGCATAGGTATTTTTAAGTTTAAAACATTGATAAAGAAACAGATAAAACCGATGAAAAAAAATATCTTTTCGATAGTGGCGGTGTTGCTTTTTGCCACAATGACGATGGCTCAACACGAAAATATCAAGTTCAAGGTGAACGGCCAGACCTTTGAGATGGTGTATGTAGGCCCCGGCACTTTCATTATGGGCGCCACGCCCGAACAGGGCATCGACCTGTGGCTCAACGAGCGTCCCACCCACAGAGTTACACTCTCACCCTATTTTATTGGAAAATACGAAGTTACGCAGGCTCTCTACGAAGCCGTAATGGGCAACAACCCCAGCCGTTTCCAAGGCGCGAGCCTCCCAGTGGAGAACGTCACATGGATTGAGGCCGAAAAATTTGTCGAAACCCTCAACGAGCTGCTCCACGAAGAGCTTGGCAACAAGAAATTCGCCCTGCCCAGCGAGGCACAGTGGGAATATGCGGCTCGTGGCGGCAACGAAAGCGAACACTACAAATACAGCGGCAGCGACGTGGCCAACGATGTGTCGTGGTTCAGCGAAAACAGCAGCGACAAGACCCACACCGTGGGCATGCTGAAACCCAACGAACTGGGAATCTGCGACATGAGCGGCAACGTCAACGAATGGTGCTACGACTGGTGGGGAATCTACAACTCCGAACACCGCCGCAATCCCAACGTAACCACCGAAGGTATCGAACACCGCCGTCTGGTGCGTGGCGGAGGCTGGGACCGCAGCGAACGCTACAGCCGTGTATCCATACGCCACAACATGCAGCCCGAACGTAAAAGCCCCAGCATCGGTTTCCGCATAGTGCTGGTCGACGACCACGACCCCGTTTTCTGGAAAAACGAATAAATATTTCTTGAAACTTTATCATTAAAAAATTTTAATAATGACAATTGCTACGGATAACATATATTCGCAACAGAATAGTATCGTTTTTTTTAAATAAAAAAAACAATGAAAAAAAAATCTATTTACAAAGCTTTACTGCTGGTAACGGTGGCTATGATGGGAGTGGCGATAGCTATATCCTGTAAAAAAGAAACAGTTAACCTCGAAAATCATGGAAGTATAGAACCTCCTGACAATATTATTGATTCGTTACAAAGACCATTTATAGGAACGTGGGTATCACGAGGTGCATCTAATATGGGGGATCCCGTTTGCTCCCCAACTGATAAAAATTTGGACACTATTACCTTTTTGCCCAACCACACACTGCTTTACAACTGTGATTACTCGAGCCGTAACGGATTACAATATACAATTCTTTCCGACACAACTATACAAATTGGCACATTGCAATACGATGTAAAATTCACAAATGCAGATACTCTTATTATTTATAATTGGGGAGACTGCGGTTTGGTTATATCAATAATTATCAATAAGATATTTACTAAAATAAACAATTAATATAAATTAAAAAAAACAATCATTACAAAGCCATGAAAAGATTTCTTTTTTCCACAACATTGCTCCTATTTGTGGTGACTTTGGGAGGATTGTTTATCATAACATCTTGCGAAAAAGAAAAGAGCACCAACAACGTTGCAACTCCCACTCCAGACCCATTGCCACCTGTCATACAGGATGATGATTATGTGTACACTTCAAGCGGAGAAAAGATTTATTATGATGTTTTAGATTCGATGTTTGCCGTAACCACACACAGCATAAACGACTCTCTGTTTATAAGGGCAAAACAGGCTAAAGGACATCTCTATACTTGCATAAACACTAATTACACTTGGATGCATATCAATTCTGCCACCGGAGAGATAGACAGTATGCTTGCTTTTCTCAGAGAAACTGGCGAGGACTTCGGGTATTGCCATCTTCTAATGGAACGGGGAAGCATGTATGATTTTCGTTACTGGCCAACAAGACAGATTTTTGTAAAAACCAAGCAAAATGTGGATATATCACAATTGCTCAATGATACAAAAACGCCTTATCTCAGAGAAGAACAATTTGGTTACGACACCAATACTCATTTAGTTTATCTGAAAGGTGAAAAAGATTTGTCTTTATATTACTGCAACCGCTTGTATGAGACGGGAAATGTGGATTTCGCAGAACCGAATTTTGGACAAATGGGTAGTAGTTTTCCAAAACAAATAACCGAAAAACAACAAAACAAATAATACTTTACAATGGACAAACTGATAATAACCGCCGCCATTTGTGGCGCAGAAGTAACCAAAGAACAGAATCCCGCAGTGCCTTACACTGTCAAGGAGATAGTACGCGAAGCCAAATCGGCACACGAGGCCGGAGCCGCCATCGTGCACCTGCACGTGCGTTTCGACGACGGCACCCCCACCCAGAGCCGCGACCGTTTTCAGGAATGTACCGAGGCCATCCTTAAGGAATGTCCCGACGTGATACTGATACCCTCCACCGGCGGTGCCGTGGGCATGACTCCCGACGAACGTCTGCAGTCCACCGACACCAACCCCGTTCCCGAAATGGCCACCCTCGACTGCGGTACCTGCAACTTCGGCGACGAGATTTTCGACAACACCATGCCTACCATGCGCGCTTTCGGCAAACGCATGATGGAACGCGGCATAAAACCCGAATACGAGTGTTTCGAGATGGGACACCTCGACACCATACTCACCATGGCCCGCAAAGGCCAGGCTCCCGGAGCCCCCATGCAGTTCAACTTCGTGCTTGGCGTGCCGGGCTGCACCCCCGCCACAGTGCCCAACCTGTGTTGGCTGGTTAACAACATCCCCGCTGGCTCCACATGGACCGTCACCGGCATTGGCCGCCACGCTTTCCCGATGGCTGCCGCAGCAATAGCCATGGGCGGCAACGTGCGTGTAGGTTTTGAGGACAACCTCTACCTCGAACGCGGAGTGCTGGCAAAATCCAACGGCGAACTGGTGAGCAAAGTGGTGCGCATTGCCAAAGAACTTGGCAGAGAGATAGCCACCTCCGACGAGGCACGTCAGATTCTTGGACTGAAAGCCAGATAGTTAGACAAAATAATAATAGAAAAGGCATTTTCCTGAAAAAAGGGAAATGCCCTTTTTCCGTTTGCATACACCCGTTACGCGATGAACGAACTTTTGGATAGATACCTCTCCTCGGCGGAGATAGCACAGATAACCGAAGCCCTGAACGGCAACGCCACACGGCTCCGACTCAAAGGCATGGCCGGCTCGATGGCCTCCGTCGTCGGTGCGGCGGCGCATAAGTCTTTGGCAGACAAAACTTTGCTTTTTATTGCCGAAAACAAGGAGCGTGCCTACTATCTCTGCAACGATTTGGAGTCGCTCTTCGGCGAAACGGACACCGAACTTTCCGAAAAGGACATACTTCTATTCCCCGCATCCAGCCGCAAGCCTTATCAGTACGACGAAGTCGAGAACAGCAACATGCTGCTCCGCTCGGAGGTGATGAAACGTCTAAACGCCGGCGGACACCCTGCCGTGGTTACCTATCCCGAAGCCCTTTCGGAGAAGGTGGCGTCGCCAAAACTCTTGGAAACCAACACCATAAACGTTTCCGTTGGCGAAACCCTCTCCATCGACGATATGGTTGACCTGCTCGACGAGGGCAATTTTGTACGCACCGATTTCGTGGTGGAGCCGGGACAGTACGCCCTGCGCGGCGGCATAATAGACGTGTTTTCGTTCTCCAGCGAGCACCCCTTCCGCATCGAGTTTTTCGGCGAGGAGGTGGAGTCACTGCGCACCTTCGACCCCGTGTCGCAACTCTCCATCCAGAAACAGGACACCATCAGCATCATCCCCGACATAGAACACAAAGCCGCCGCCGCAAGCTCCGACACAAAAGTATCATTGCTTCAATACCTTACGGCAAGCGATGTTGTCTTTGTGGAAAATATGCCACTTTCGGTGGAACGCATCGGACAGGATTTCCGCAAGGCGGAGCAGACTTTCGCAGGACTCTCGGCCACGGTGGAGCAGATGCCGCCGAAAGACCTCTATTGTAATGAAAATGAGTTTCTTGGTGATGTCCTAAAAAAGAAAATCGTAGAATACGGACAGACGCAGTATTTCATCGAAGCCAAGCAGATAGTGTTCGATGTGGCGCAACAGCCGGCTTTCAACAAGCAGTTCGAAATGCTGGTGGACTCGCTGAAAAGGTACGGCGAGCAGTCGTTTGCCACCTATATATGTGTGGAGAACGAGCGTCAGCGCAAGCGTCTGGAGGATGTGTTCGAGCAGCTGGGAATGCCCGAAGGGATAGTGCGGTACCTCGATTTCTCGGTGTCGCAGGGTTTTGTCGACAACGGACATAAGGTGCTCTGTTTCACCGACCACGAGATTTTTGAGCGTTACCACAAGTACAAAGTCAAGGATTTCCGCGACGCCCGCGAGAGCCTTACCATGAAAGAGCTTTTCGAGCTTAAGCCCGGCGACTACATCACCCATATCGACTACGGCGTGGGACGTTTTTCGGGACTGGAAAAGATTGAGGTAAATGGCAAACAGCAGGAGGCTATCCGATTGATTTACAAGGACAACAGTATGCTGTACATCAGCATCCACAGTCTGCACAAGATAAGCCGCTACATAGGCAAGGATGGCGTGACGCCCACCCTCAACCGTTTGGGCTCGGCCTCGTGGCAGGTGCTGAAACAGAAGACAAAACAGCGGGTGAAGGACATCGCCAAAGACCTGATAAAACTCTACGCCCAGCGCAAGGCGTCGAAAGGGTTTGCCTTCTCCGCCGACTCGTACCTGCAGCACGAACTGGAGGCGTCGTTCCTGTACGAGGACACCCCCGACCAATACAAGGCCACCCGCGACGTGAAACACGACATGGAAGCCTCCACCCCCATGGACCGCCTTGTGTGCGGCGACGTGGGTTTCGGCAAGACCGAAGTGGCCATACGTGCCGCCTTCAAAGCCGTGTGCGACAGCAAACAGGTGGCGGTGCTGGTGCCTACCACAATCCTCGCAATGCAGCACTACAACACTTTCTGCGAACGTCTGAAAGGGCTGCCCTGCAACATCGAATACATCAACCGTTTCAAGTCGGCCAAACAGAAAACCAAGATTTACAAGGATTTGGCCGAGGGCAAAATCGACATACTGATAGGTACCCACGCTATCACCAACAAAAGCGTGAAATTCAAGGACTTGGGGCTGCTCATCATCGACGAGGAACAGAAATTCGGCGTAAGCGTGAAAGAGAAACTGCGCCAGATGAAAGTCAACGTGGACAGCCTCACCCTCACCGCTACGCCGATACCGAGGACCCTGCAGTTCTCGCTGATGGGCGCCCGCGACCTTTCGGTGATAAACACCGCACCGCCCAACCGTCAGCCCATTGAGACAAGTCTGGAGGTCTTTTCCGAAGAGACTGTGCGTGACGCCATCCTTTACGAGATGTCGCGAGGCGGACAGGTGTTTTTCGTTAGCAACCGTGTGGAAAACCTCGACAGCATGGGCGACCTTGTGCGCCGCCTCGTCCCCGACGCCCGTATCGCCATAGGTCATGGACAGATGGAAGGCGACAAGCTGGAACGTGTGCTGATGGACTTCATCGCAGGCGACATCGACGTGCTGGTGGCCACCACCATCGTGGAAAACGGCCTGGACATACCTAACGCCAACACCATCATCATCAACAACGCACAAAATTTCGGCCTAAGCGACCTGCATCAGTTGCGCGGACGTGTGGGACGCTCCAACAAAAAAGCCTTCTGCTACCTTTTGATACCCTCTTTCTCCACTCTCACCGAAGAAGCCCAGCGCCGACTGCGCGCCATAGAGGAATTCTCCAACATCGGCAGCGGGTTCAACATTGCCATGCGCGACCTCGACATACGCGGGGCGGGCAACATACTCGGCGCAGAACAGAGCGGTTTTATTTCGGAAATCGGCTACGATATGTACCACAAAATCCTCAACGAAGCCATCGACGAGCTGAAAACCACCGAATTCCGCGAGCTGTACGCCGACGAGATTGAAGAAAACACCGGCTTTGTGCGCGAATGTCAGATACAAACCGACTTGGAGGTGCTTATCCCCGACGACTATGTGTCGAACATCCGCGAACGTGTGGCGCTTTACAAGGAGTTGAACGACCTTGAGACCGACGACGAGCTTGAGGCCTACAAACAGCGTCTCACCGACCGTTTCGGGCCGCTGCCCAAAGCCACCGAGGAGCTGGTGGAGACCATCCGCTTGCGCCGTTTGGCAAAGACAATGGCGGTGGAGAAACTCATCCTCCGCGACGGCAAGATGACCTGCAATTTCGTGGCCGACACCCAAAGTCCTTTCTACCAGTCAGATTTGTTCGGCAAGGTGATAAAATACGTTCAGAACAACCCGCACACCTGCCTGCTGAAAGAGAGCAAGGACAAACTAACGCTGACTTTCGACAACATAAACACCATCGGACAAGGGATGAAATGCTTGGAAGAGGTGATGAGTTTGTAGTTTGCAGTTTGCAGTTTGGAGTTTGGAGTTAATAATTTATAGTTTATAGTTTATAATTTATAGTTACTGCGTAACTTTCGCCGCAGGCGAAACAAAATTTACAAGATTTCCCTAATTTCGTTCGACGAAGTCGAACAGGAGAAAAAAACAGATTAACCGACCATAATGCTAGGAAAACAAAAAAGCTGCAACTCGTAGAGTTACAGCTTTTTGTACTGCTTGCGGGATTCGAACCCGCGATCCTCAGACTGAGAATCTGATGTCCTGGACCACTAGACGAAAGCAGCATCTTTTGTCAATGATTTGACTTTGCAAAGTTACAACTTTTTTTTCAATTATCGGAATTTTTCTTCAAAAAAAAGTGGCTTCCGTCATCGAAAGCCACTTTTTCTAATATCACAAACAAATTCAATTACTTGCAAATCAAATATTTACACTAGAAATACAAATCTCTCTGACCTTCACCGATTTTTTCGAGATTTTCCTCGATTTTGGGCACAAGATTCTTGTGTTCCACGTCTTTCAGCATATTTTTTATCAGTTTCAGGCCTTTTTCTTTCAGTTCGGGCGAGGCAAAATCTTCGAGATATTCGCGGAAGGTGAACATGGCGTTGGGCAGGCAGTACTGTTTGATAAGACCGGGCTTGGCAAGATCCATAAAGTCGTTGCCCACGCGTCCCTGACGGTAGCAACCCGTGCAGAACGAGGGGATGTAGCCTTCGTCCACGAAAGTGGAGATAACCTCCTCCATCTCGCGGTGGTCGCCGAGGGCAAACTGGCTGCCAGTCTGGTTCTCTTCGTGGGCGTAGGAGCCGGGGTTGGTGCGCGAGCCGGCGGAAATCTGGCTTATGCCGTAGTTTATCAGCTCGTTGCGCATGGCGGCGCCTTCGCGGGTGGAGAGTATCATGCCGGTGTAAGGCAGTGCAATGCGTATGATGGCCACCAGTTTTTTGAAATCGTCGTCGCTCACGGGGTTGGGCACGTTTTCGGCGTCGGGGGCTCCCACGGCGGGTTCCATACGGGGCACGGAGACGGTGTGCGGTCCGCAGCCGTAGCAGCGTTCGAGGTGGTTGGCGTGTTCAATCATGGCAAGCACTTCGAAACGGTAGTCGCCAAGTCCGAACAGAGCGCCGATTCCCACGTCGTTGATGCCGCCTTCCTGGGCGCGGTCCATCACGGTGAGACGGTAGGCGTAGTCGGCCTTGGGGGTGCCTTCGGGGTGGAAACGTTTGTACAACACGGGGTCGTAGGTCTCCTGGAAACAGACGTAGGTGCCTATCTTTTCGGCGTGCAGACGTGCGAAATCCTCCACCTCCATGGGTGCCAGCTCGATGTTGATACGACGGATGTAGTCGCGGCCGCCGCGTTCTTTCACGCCGTAGGTGGTACGAATGGCCTCCACCATGTAGTCGGTGCCGTTTTTGTTGTTTTCGCCGCAGATGAGCAGCACACGTTTGTGACCTTGTTTCAGCAGAGCCGAAGTCTCCTGTGCAATCTCGTCCATGGTGAGTATCTTACGGGCAATCAGCTTGTTGTCCTTGCGGAACGAGCAGTAGGTGCAGTTGTTCACGCAGATGTTGCCGGTGTAGATGGGGGCGAAAAGCACCAGACGTTTGCCGTAGATCTCCTCTTTCACAATTTTGGCGGTGTCCATAATCTTCTGGATATGGTTCACATCCTCCACGCGGAGCAGCAGGGCCACATCTTCGAGGCTCAGCCCTTTCAGTTTCAGGGCTTTGTTGAGAACTTCGTTAAGCTCGTTCTCTGTCGGGATTTTCCCGTTTATCAGGGTGTTGAGTTTATCGCGGTCGATAAACACTTTGTTACGTTCTTCGATATTCATATTATTAATGTATTAAATGTTATTAATTGCTTTTTTGTTTCGATACAATGGCTTTCACCTCCACGAACTCCAAACGGCCGAGCTTGCCCGTAAGCGCGTTGATTTCGTCGAGGGTGGCTTCGATAACTATGTTGATGAAATTCAAGCCTTTGTCGCGCAATGGCAGACCTTGGCGTGATAGGATTCCGTCGCTGTACTGCGACAGGGTGTCGTTTACCGACTTTACAGCGGATTTGTCGCTGATTACTATTGTTATTGTTCCGATTCTCTTTTCCATCAGGGGTTAAGCTTTTGGATTAGACACTGATTTTTAACAACTTGCTCCAGATTTCTCTTATCTGAAGGATGATACAAAGATACACTTTTTTTCGTTCAAACAAACTTTTTTTCGATTTTTTTTGATTTTTATACAATCGCGGCGTGGATGGGGGCTTTTTTACCCCACACTGCCGTGTGGGCTACTAAGAGAACACCCCTACGGGGTGATGAAAAACAAAGAAAAGTATTTGAAAAATACCTCGGAATCAGCAATCAATAAAATCAGCGTTTTTCTTCAAAAAAAACAAGCGTTTTTCTTCATATTTGCTTTCGGAATAACCCAATGCGCGCGGGAGCTCGCGGAGAAATTCATCCTTTGTTAAACCGTATTCTTTGAGAGCAGCAGACAAACTCCTCAATCGTTTGACAGCGGCGGAACAGCCCATAATGGCCAAATCATGCGGGGACATTTCATCTTCCATGAACTCCGCATGCATGGCAGTTGTCAGTTCTTCCGATAATTCGTGTTTTTTATCCATAATTTTTTTTGCAAAGATACGAAAAATTAACGACACCCAGCAAAAAGATGAATAATACGCCCACAATTTTCAAACAATTGTAACACATTAAAAAACCTGTCCGAAAATTCTTTTTCGCATAATTCGATTTTTTTGCGTATATTTGCAAATCGTTTTCAACAAAAAAAACACCTTATGAAAAGAGCATTTTTTATTGTGGCAACGCTGTTTTTCGCGTGTTCCGCATTTTGCCAGAAATCTGTCGTGGCTACCGGCGGAGCTGCGAACGATTCGTATGGCAACAAAATCAGCTATTCCGTCGGCCAAATTGCCATTGGTTCAGCCAATACCGCCAATTTCAGAGTGAACGAGGGCGTACAGCAGCCCATCTCGGTGAGCGAGCTTTCCATCGAGGAGGCTCTTCGTCTTGCCGTCGAGCTGAACGTTTATCCCAACCCTTCGAGCAACACTCTGAACATCGCCCGCACCGACGAGGCGACATCAAAGCTTGATTACCAGCTTATTACCAGTGACGGTGCCGTGGTGCTTTCCGGAGTTCTGGAAGGACAAACCACCGCAGTTTCGCTGCAAAACCTGCCCGCAGCCGTGTATCTGCTCCGTGTTACCGACGGCAAGCAGCAACGGGCTTATCGTATTATAAAGAAATAACTTACAGCCATGAAAAAGATACTGACAACGATATTTTGCATTGCGGCTACGGCAACGCTGTTTGCCCAAGTGCCGCAGAGTTTCAGCTTTCAGGCCGTGATACGCAACAACGACAACACTCTGATGACCAACCAGATTGTCCATGCCAAGTTCACCATCACGCCAAACGACAACTCGGATGTGATAACCTACTGCGAGGAACACAACCTCACCACCGACAGCAACGGCATACTGCGTGCCGAGATAGGCAAAGGCACTTCGTGCGGAGGACGTTTCGACCAGATACACTGGGAACGCGGCGAGTACCTGCTCAACTGCCGTTTCGACTATTCGGCCGTTCCGGAAGAATTTTTGTCCAACACCACCCAGCTCATCAGCGTGCCTTACGCTCTGGTTTCGGGCAGCGCCAAGACATCCAGCGACTGGGAGCTGTTCTACGTCTTGTACAACCGTCGGCTCGACACCATCGACAGCCTGATGAACGTGCTACAGGCCGACATCCGCGCCACCGACAGCATAATCCGAGTATTGCGCCTTAGCGCTTCGCCGATAGCACCGTCGCCCGCAGAGCCCAGTGTCATCACAGAGCCGAAAGCCGTGAAATCGGAAATGAAAAAAGAGAGAAACGCAACCCTAAAAAAAGACTGAGCCATGAAAAAAGCATTTTTACTCACGATAGCTCTCTGGGGAGCAATGGCAATGGCACAAGTGCCACAAAGTTTTATGTACCAATCGGTTATCCGCAACAACAGCGGCACGGTGCTCACCAACCAGCATGTTGCCGCCAAGGTAAGCATCCTTAAGTCAACCGCTTCGGGGACAGCTGTTTACGTCGAGACACATTCCGCCTCGAGCGACGCCGACGGTGTGCTGACATTGTCGGTGGGTCGCGGCACTGTGGTTACAGGCACTTTCGCCAATATCGACTGGCTTGCCGACGACTATTTCCTGAAAACAGAGATAGACCCCATCGGCGGTTCCAACTACATACTCACCACCACACAGCAGCTGCTGAGCGTGCCTTTCGCTTTTGTGTCGGGAAAAACGGCACGGCTTATAGGCATCGACAGCACCATGGGAGTGCTGAACGCCCGCCTCAACCGCGCGGACAGCCTTATCGGTGTTTACAACACGCTAATCCGCAACCTCAACGACTCGATACAGACTTTGAGCCATAGTCCGGCCATAAATCCTTCGCAGCTGCAACCTCTGATACAGCGCAAAGCCGCACTGGAGTCCACGTTGAACGCACTCCGCAGGAGCATTGCCGCCACACGCAACGAGCAAACGGCAGTGCCTCCCCGTCAAGAGGCCGTTTTGCCACGGACTTCGGCACATCACTGTGACAGATAACCTTTAAAAACGCTTTCAAAATGAAAAAAATAGCATCATTGATATTAGCACTTTGCATAGCAGCGGCGACTTTCGCCCAAATTCCGCAAAGTTTTGGATTCCAGACAGTTGTTCGCAACAGCAACAACAATGTACTAACAAACAGCCACGTGGGAGCGCGACTTACAATACTGAAAAACTCCGCCACCGGCACCAGCGTGTATTGCGAGACACAGGACGTTTACACGAGCGCCAACGGCGTTGCCACTTTCGAGGTGGGCAAAGGCACCGTGGTTTCGGGCGTTTTCGCCAACATCAGCTGGCTCACCGCCAAGCATTTCCTTAAAACCGAGATAGACCCCGACGGCGGCACCAACTACACCATCACCGAGACAACCGAACTGCGCAGCGTGCCTTACGCTATGTTTTCCGGGATGTCGTACGGATTCGACAAGATCGACAGCCTGATGGCGGTTTTCAACAATCGTTTGCGTGCCACAGACAGTCTGTTGGGCATACGCATAGACAGTCTCAAGCACATCGACAGCCTGATACTGATACGCCTCGTTTCCGACAGCGTTTTCCGCAACGGCATCGGCTATTTCGCCACATCGAGCAGCACTGCCATCACCTTTGCGCCATCCAACTTGTGGTATCGTCCGAGCGACACCGCATGGAAAATGCCTGACCACCAATGGGATACTGTAGGACAGGTGAGCAACTCGCAATTGGCCGTGGGCTACAACGGATGGATAGACCTTCTAACCTGGGCCACAAGCGGATACAACGACATCTACCCTACCGACACCGTAGTTACTGGCTCTTACTTCGGCAACGGCATGAACAACCTCAACGGCACATCATACGACTGGGCTTACTTCAATCAAATCGATTTTTGCCATCAGACATATCTGCCCGACACATGGCGTACTCCGACCGCAGCGGAATGGACATATATCTTCAACACACGTCCCAACGCTACCAACCTGCGCTGTCTTGCCACGGTGAACGGCATCAACGGGCTGGTGCTTCTGCCCGACGACTGGCCAGGAATGCCCTTCGGCTGCACTATGGTGCCGCAAGCCGACAACTGGGGCATCAACATCTATGAAGGCATTTTCTGGACAGCTATGGAAAACCAAGGCGCTGTGTTCTTACCAGCTTCAGGATATCTGCACCGCTCACCGCCCTACCACTGCCACGACCAAGGTGTGCAAGGCTTCTACTGGTCCGAGACATCGACCACAAACAGTGCAAACAACTGCTATTATATGTATTTCGGGATCATGTACACTGTTGGCGGTTTCCGCCATGCTCAGTATGTCCCAGACGGCATCTGTGGCCGCGATTTCAGCCATTCTGTAAGGTTGGTGAAAGACACCCAACTGCACCACGACTGATATGTAAAACAGTGAGCTGTGAGCTGTGAACAGTGATGAAGAACGAGGACGTTGTTTGTTTAATTGTTCAACTGCGAACTCAATACAGCTTGTCAATTGCTAATTGTAAATTGTCAATTACTAATTACTCATTACTAATTAATAACTAGTTTGCATCTTGCGAAAACTAAGAAATGCCTACCATAGACAAGACCAAAGAACTTGAGACTGAGCGAATTGGAAAACTTCTACTGATTTATGCCCTACCTGCCGTAATCAGTCAGATTATCGCATCCGTATATAACTTTGCAGACCGAGCTTTCATAGGGCACGGAGTAGGACCTCTTGCTATTGCCGGTCTCACAATCACCATGCCTTTTATGAACCTAATCCACGCTTTTGGTTCACTGATTGGCGTTGGATCATCGGCTCGTATGTCAATAGTGCTTGGGCGAAAGGACAACAAATGGGCGGAAAAAATTCTTGGTAACAGCATGATTTTTACGCTAGTTCTGGGCAGTATCGTTATGTCAATCTGCTATCTTTTTCTTGACAATATCCTTATGCTGTTCGGCGCCACTGAAGAAACAGTTGGATATGCTCGTGAATACATGCAGATTGTATTGCCTGGTATGTTCATGACCACCATCACTTACAACCTTACCGGTCTCATCCGAGCTTCCGGTTATCCTTTCAAGGCCATGTTCATCCTTGCGGGCAGTGCCATCCTAAACCTCATTCTCGATCCTATTTTCATTTTTGTGTTCCACTGGGGCATTGCCGGTGCTGCGTGGGCTACCACAATCTCGATGACCACTACGGCTATTGTTTCAGTCCTTCACTTTTTACAACGGAGCTCTTTCATACGTTTCCGCCGGCACGCTTGGAAGCCAAAAGGTTATATTTTCCTCAACATCACATTGATTGGTTTAAGTCCATTTCTAATGAATGCAGCAGCATCGGGAGTTGTAGCACTTTTAAACCGGCAGCTACTACACTATGGTCAAGACTTGGCGGTGGGTGCATACGGCATCGTGAACACCTTCGCAATGCTGTTGGTGATGCTCATACTAGGGCTTTGCCAAGGCATGCAACCAATTGCAGGCTACAACTACGGAGCGGGACACAACAACCGCCTGCGTCAGGTATATGTACTCACATTAAAAATAAGCGTTATTATCGGACTTGTAGGCAGTGTGGTGACGTGTGCATTCCCTGCCCAGTTCTCCCACATTTTTACATCCGATACAAACCTCATTTCACTTTGCATTCCTGCCATGCGGTTTATCATGGTGATATTCCCACTTATAGGATTCACTATTACAAACTCAAATTTTTTCCAGTCAATAGACAAACCGTGGATTGCCATTATCACCAGCCTTTCGAGACAAGTAATCTTTCTGCTCCCCTTAGCCTATATAATTCCATTCCTACTTGAACGTAACGGTATTAATGGACTTACCGGCATCTGGATGTCTTGCACCATCTCCGATTTTATGGGCGCCGTCCTTGCCGCCGTGCTGCTCTACACCCAGCGCAAGGTGTTCCGTCCGGGATATGTGCCGCCATTGCGGAAACCAAGAAAGGAACACGGCCCCGACGACGAGATAAAAAATCCTTCAATAGCATAAAACATTAAAAGCGTTAAAAATGAGACTGTTCGTTGATTTTTCCCCAAAACGCAGACGCAATATCCTGTGGATAGTGTTCACGGTTATCATCATTCTGCTTGCACTGACAATCACATTTATGTTCAACTCGATATTCAAGTCAAACTCCATATTACTAACCATCAGCGGGTTAATACTTATAGCACTTATCGTGTTCACATACATCCTCGGTATCATCATCTCCAATTGGCAATACATTGCCGAGATGTCGAAAAACAACTTTACGAACAACATCGTGCACGAAATCAAGACGCCCATCACCGTTATTTCGCTTGCCTGCGAGATGCTTCAGGAGAAAAATATTCCTGAAGGCAAATCGCGCGAGGAGCAGATGAACGAGTACCTGCCGATAATTGAAACTGAAACCGAGCAGCTGAAAAAACTTGTTGACGTGTTTTTGCAGCATTCGCGCATCGACAGCAGCAATTTTGCATTGAACATCGAAAAATTCGACCTGCACGAACTTATCAACAACGTTACAGAACGCGCCGACATCATAGTAAAAAACAAAAACGGCGCCATCACCGCCGACCTGAAAGCCACCAAGCATCTTATCGACGGCGACAGGCTACAGATTTCAAACGTGTTGACAAACATCATCGACAACGGCATCAAATACTCCGAAAAGCCCCCGCAGATTGCCATCTCCACCCACGACGACCCTCACGGCATCGTAATCAGGATTGCCGACAACGGAATAGGCATCCCCAGCAACGAGATAGACCATATTTTCGAGAAATTCTACCGCGTACAGATAGGAGACCGCCACAACGTGAAGGGCTACGGCATAGGCCTCAACTACGCCCTGCGCATAGTACAGATGCACGGCGGCAACATCAGCGTGTCGAGCAAACCCGGCAAAGGCTCGGTGTTTATGGTGTTCCTTCCTGCGTAAGTTGAAAATTGAGAGTTGAAAATTTGTTGCTCGCTGCGCTCGCGAGGGTCGGTAAATCTTTTTATTTTCTCCTGCTCGATGCGCTCGCTAATTCCAGTAAATCTATTTTTATTTTCCTGCTCAGCTTCGCTTCGCGAAATTATGTAAATCTTGTAAATTGCTTTCGCCTTCGGCGAAAGCTACGCGGTAACTATAAATTATAAACTATAAACTGTAAACTAAAAACTAAAAAACGGAGGACTCTTGCCCCGTCCCCCGTTAATGCCTAATTTAGCGCTTTATAGATAGTGGGTATATTAATTAGGTTCAACGTTTGCTATATTGACACACAACACGTTGAGTTTGCTACAAAGCACTAAAAAATCACTTCAGAACGAAAGTCCCGTCGAGGAACTGACGCCGTACCACGTCGGGATACTTTTCTATTGCGTAACGCAACATTGTGCGGGGCATACGTTGGTAACGCGTGGCGAGGTATGCCGTGAGACGCCCGGTGTCGCGTTTGCCGGCCTCGCGCAGCAACCACCCCACTGCTTTCTGCAACAGGTCGTGCAGCGGGGCGGGCTTGGCAAGGAATATGTCGGCAATGGCGTAAGTGTCGTCGAGTTGGTTGTGACGCAGAAACTGCATGGTGCTGACAATGCCGATACGCTGTTCCCAGATGCTTTTGCCCTTGTCGGCGAGGCGGTATAGCACGCTGCGGTCCTTGTCCAGAAGCCAGTCGCCGAGGATTTCGTAGCACGACAGGTCCACCAAATCCCAGTTATTGACAAAGGCTGTGTGCGAGAGGTAGAAATCGGCGTAGGCAGGGTTCTTTTTGTCGTGCTTGTATTGAAGTACAAGAATAAGCAGGGCCACAAGCCTCACTTCGTGGTAGGGCGACTGCGTCAGCTTGTGGAGGTCGTCGAGGGAGCAGGATTTGTAGTACTGTTTCGCCACAGCGCGCGACTGCGGCACTTTTATCCCCAAAAACAGGTCGCCCTCGCCGTATTGTCCTTTGCCCGTCTTGAAAAAACGTTCGAGTACGGTTCTCTGTTCGTCGTTTTTCAGCGCAAGCATAGCCTGCAGCACAGTTTCATAAGCAGTCATAACGATAATTTTTGTAGTGATTTATGACGCAAAGATACTCATTTTTTGGTTATTTTTTCGTCTTTGTCGAAAAAAATGATGTCACAATTGAAAAAAATTGCACAAAAAAACGTAAATTTGCAGTGTCAATTTAAAAAGCGACGAAATATAAAACATTAAAACATACACAATTATGAAAAGACTGTTTGCTTTGGTGGCTGTTGTTTTGATTTCGGCAGCCGTTTTCAGCTCCTGCAAAAAGGAAGACAAGGATTACGCAGCCAAGATTGCCGGCACATATCTGGGCACCAACGATTTCAAAATCGAGACTCAGGCCAAAGTGGTTATCACCCGCAGCGACGACGAGTACGTCAGCGTGCAGTACGACGCCAGCATCGAAGAGGAAAAAGAGCTCGCCCCAGTGGGATTCAAGGTAAGAGTGAAGAAAAGCGGCGACAACTACACCCTCTCCGGAAGCAGCACTATTGAGTCCATCGACGGCACTGTGACCGGCTCCACCCTCAAGATGAAGGTGTATCAGGGCGAAGTTGAGATCATCAACTTTGTGGGAACCAAACAGTAACACGTTCCATCAATGCTATTGGACGAAACCAAGATAGAAACCTTGCGCCGGCTGATAGAACAGTCGGAGAACGTGGTCGTTGTGTCGCACGTCAACCCCGACGGCGACGCCCTCGGCTCGGCTATGGGACTGCGCGCGGCTCTTGCCAGACGTGACAAAAACGTCACCGCGATGCTGCCCTCCGTGTATCCCGACTATTTTGGTTTTCTGCCCGCAGCAGAGTCCATCCTTGTAGATGAGAAGGAACACGACCGCTGTGTGGAGGCCATTGCCAAGGCCGACCTCATTGTTTTGGCCGACCTCAACCAGATAAAACGCACCGACAAACTTGCCGAAAGCATCCGCCAGAGCGCGGCGCCTAAAGTGCTGATAGACCACCATCCCAATCCCGAAACGGAGCCGATGGCAGTGGTTTTCTCCGACACCGATATATCGTCGGCTTCGGAGCTTGCCTACTGGGTGGTGTGCCAGCTCTACGGCAGCGACTTTATCAACAAGAGCATGGCAACATGCTTCTACTCAGGCATTTGCACCGACACCGGCTCGTTCAGCTTTTCGTGCAACCACCGCAGCGTGTACGAAGCCGTGGGCAATATGGTGGAAACGGGCATCGACATCAACGGCATACACGACTCCATTTTCAACGTGTTCAGCGAGAGCCGTGTACGTTTCCTCGGCTACTGTCTCACCGACCTCCTGAAAGTGCACAGCGACATACGTATGGCCTACATTGCCGTCTCGCTCGACGACCAAAAACGTTTCAACTTGGAGGAAGGCGACATGGAGAGCATAGTTAATTACACCCTCAGTATGAGACACATACGCATTGGAGTGCTGATAAAAGAGACACCCCGTGGAGTGCGCATGTCGTTCCGCTCCAAAGGCGAGTTCGACGTAAACGTCTTTGCGGCGAAGTATTTCAACGGTGGCGGACACCGCAGAGCTTCGGGAGCCACCTCGCCCTACGATTTCGCCACCACCGAGGCAAAGCTTGTGGATCATCTGTATAACGAACTGAAAACCAACGCACAATGAACCGACTGCTTGCCATATCAACCATTGCGTTTCTGTTCACAGCCTGCGGCGGACGCGATGTGCCTGTGATAGAGATGGACACCAAACAGGACATCGGCGAGAATATGATAAACGCCAACCGCTATATGTCCAAGGCCGAAGAGACTCAAATCGATGAACTTGTGAAGCGTCACCGCTGGGACGCCCGCAAACTCGACAACGGAGTGCGGGTGTGGGAATACCAGAAAGGCAGCGGCGAGAATATAAGCTACGAAACGGTGATAAAACTGCGTTACACGCTGAGTGCCATATCGTTGGAGACCATCTACGACAACATGGAAAAAGAGATAACCGTGGGCAAAAACGAAATAGTCCCCGGCCTCGACACGGGACTTATGGAACTGCAGCGCGGCAGCAAGGCAAAGATAATAGTGCCAGCCTACGCTGGTTACGGCGTTGCAGGCGACGGCGACAAAGTGCCGCAGAACGCGACATTGATTTTCGACGTGGAAATAAATTAAATTATAATATAAAGTATCAACATCACAATGAAAAAAACATTAAAAATCGCTGCTTTGGCAGCTGTGGCCGCCCTCGTTTTCGCGGCTTGCGGTGACGGTTACGAAAAAACCGCATCGGGACTCAAATACAAATTTCTGACCAAAAACGCCGAAGGTCAGCAGGTTAGCAATGGCGACCTGATTATTGGTACGGCAAAAATTTTCTTCAACGACTCCATCATCGACTCGGTGAAAGGCGGTCCCACCCCGCTGTTTATGGCCGACACCACAGTGAAAAACAACTATTTCAGCCGCTGCCTCAACGAAGGACTCATACTCCTGCACGTTGGCGACGTTGTTGAATTTGCTTTCGATGCCGACAGCCTGCAACCCCTTTTCGGACAGATGCCCCCCGCTTACAAAGCCGGCGAAGGTCAGACAATGAAATACCAGATCAATGTTACAGAGCTCATGAACGAAGCCGGTGAACAGAGAAAAATCGACAAATATCTTGCCGACAACAACCTTGACATTCAGCCCACCGAGGACGGCATATACATCCTCTCGGTAGAGCACGGCAAAGGCCCCAAGGTTGAAAACGGCAAAAGCATTAAGGTGAACTACACAGGACGTTTCCTCGACGGTCAGATTTTCGACAGTAGCGACACCACCCAGGCTCCCGGCGCCCACGACCCCATTGAATATGTGGTTGGAGAACAGCCAATGATTCCCGGTTGGGAGCTGATTATGGCCACTATGGAACAAGGCGGCAAGGCTCGCGTTATGATACCCTCGAAACTCGCCTACGGCACTTCGGGAATGCTGCCCCCCTACTCCACCCTGCTCTTCGATTTCGAAGTGCTTTCGGTGAAAAACGCCAAACCCGCAGAAAAGAAATAACAAAGAGTGCCTGCTTCGCGGCGGGCACTTTAAACCCATTGTTTCACAATTATACAAACAATAAAAACGATGAAAAAAGTATCGAAAATATGGCTGATGATTCCAGCGATAGCCTTGCTGGTGGCCTCCTGCGGCCCTAAATCCGAGATAGAGGGTTTCGACATAACCAAGTCGGGACTGCACTACCAGTTCCTCAACAAAGCCAAAGGCGGTGAACAGGTGAAAGTCGGCGACGTGCTTTTCTGCGAATGCACCATCTCTTTGGACGACAAGGAATTAGGCTCGGTAAAAGGTCATCCCGAACCGCTGTTCAAAGTCACCGACGAGAATCCTTTCTCCGGCTGCCTCAACGAAGGTCTTCTGATGATGCACGTTGGCGACGAAGCCATCTTCGCCGTTAAGGCCGACAGCCTCAGCCGCATAGGCATGCGCATGCCCGAAGCTTATCAGAGCGGACAAAACCAGACCATCCGCTACAAAATCAAACTCCACGAGGTAAAATCGGAGAAACAGCTGAAAAAAGAATTCGAAGCCGAGATGGAAAGCCGCAAGAACGCCGAAAAGGACGCCCTTGCCAAATACATCACCGAAAACGGAATCAAACAAACCCCGACCGCCGAAGGCCTTTACATCATACCGGTGAAAAAAGGCAACGGCCCGCAGGTTGAGGATTGGAAAAAAATTACGGTAAACTATACCGGACGTTTCCTGGACGGCAAAGTGTTCGACACCAGCGACAAAAACGAGGATGCCGAAGCCCACGAGCCGATAACCTACGTTGTTGGCGAACAGGCCATGATAAAAGGCTGGGACATAGCCATTAAGACCATGCGTCAGGGCGACAAAGCCAAGGTTATTATACCTTCGGAACTGGCCTACGGCGCCGGCAACGGCAGCATACCTCCCTACTCCACCCTTGTATTCGACATCGAAGTGGTTTCGGTTCAGTAGATTGCTCCAAGACTATACGGGACTTCTATTATTTTGACCACAGATTACACAGATCTAACGGATTGTTTTTGTGAATCATCATGTAATCAAGATTACAGTTAGCAGATTTTATTAGAAATCTCCAACAAAAAAAACGTGGCTCGGAACGGGCCACGTTTTTTTTATGCATAGGAGATGTGTGTCAGAATCCTGTCCAGTAGCGTTCCCACAGGGTGCGTTCTATCTCCGACCACGTCTGGCGGGTGGCGCCGGCAAAGTCGGAAGTGTATTGGTTAAGGATTTTCTGAGCCTCTTTCTTTTTGCCGTCCTTGAGCAGCGCTGCGACTTTCTTTTCGAGGGTGGGCAGCTCTTCCATAGCTTTTTCCTCGTAACGTAAAACGTTGTCGTAAATCAGTTTTTTGGCGTTGCCCCACTGCACCTGCGACAGCTTGTTGGCCTTGCGGTAATGCCACAGCACGGCGTTCTCGTTGTAGCGGTGATGTCCACAGATATCGAAGCCCTGCGGCAGTTTGGTGGTGCCAGCGTAGATGGGTATGCGGGGACTCTGTCCGGGATTTTCCACCGAGAACCAGCACAGGCAGCCTATCTCATCGGGCAGCCATTCACGGCACTGGATGACGAAAGAATAGGAGCACCACGACATTGCCACACCGCGGTAGAAAGTAACCGTGCCCGGTTTCAGCATATTGTACATATCCCTTTCGGTGCCGCCCATCCACGGGTTGGCGGTGGCGCTGACGGCGGTGTCGGTAACGATTTTGCCCTCCTTGTTACGATAGCGGCGCGGGGCAAGCAGGTTCTTTGTCTGGTCGAGTTTCTCGCAGCCCTCGTAGTTGGCGCGGAAAAGTTCCATAACACGCTGCACATCGACTTTCTTGTCGGGTTTCACAGAGAACGGCAGCTCGTCGGCCTCGAACGAGAGGTTGAGCGAGGGAGCCAGCTCGTTGAAGATGTACCACTCGCGTTCCTTGAAGTTCTTTTTGCCCGAGTAGCTGGACGGGAAGGCCTTCCACCACAGGAATTCGCCTTGTCCGTCCCAAAGGCCGTATTTTTTGGCCACCTTTTCGATATTGTCGGAGCACATGAAATAATCCTTGTTTTTGCGGTCGAGTTTGCCTATACGAGCCACGTTGCAGCTCACAGCCACCTCGTCGTCGGGCACACGCTGTGCGGCCCAGATGCCGCCGATTTTGTCGGGGCCTTCGCCGAGGATTTCGAGCTGCCATACCTCTTTCTTGTCGGCAATAGTGAGGCATTCGCCACCGTCGCCGTAGCCGTACTGTTTAATAAGGTCGCCGATGAGACGTATGGCGTCGCGAGCGTTGTCGCAGCGTTGCAGGGCCACACGTTGCAGCTCCTCGATGGTGAACATGCCGTTTTTGTTAAACAGAGTGTCGGGGCCTGAGAAGGTGCTCTCGCCCATGGCCAGCTGTTTTTCGTTGAGACACGGGTAGGCGGTGTTCATATAGGCGTAGGTGTGGGCCACTTCGGGGATTTCGCCTGCGAGGGTAACGCCGCCCATGCCGCCAGGAGTCTCGGTGTGCATGGTGTTGCGATAGACTTTGTGCATGGTGCCGGGCTTGTGGTCGGCGGCGGGTTCCATGGTAACCCAGGTGCGGTATTTGCCGTCGCAGGTGTGCGAGGTTATCACCGAGCCGTCGGCGGAAGCCTTGCAGCCCACCATAATGGAGGTGCAGTTGGCGCCGACAAGATGCTCCTCGTGCTGTGCCTGCAGTGGCAGAAAAGCGACTAAAAAGGCGATAATTGCGGTAATTTTCAGTATCTTCATATTATTTACGATGTTAGTTTTTACTGTTTTTTGAATTTGCAAATTTACACAAAAAAATCGAAAAACATCAAGGCATAGAAATTCATCATAAAAAAAATAAAATATTTCGAAAAAAAATATTATCTTTGCACAACCGATTGTGGAAAACTACGCAGGGCGGAAAACTCCCTAACAGCGTATTTTAGCCACATTGGTGATATTTGTATTAACCATTAAAACAACAAAAACAGATTTAAATTAATAACAAATAAAGAAAAACGCCATGAAAACATGCCTCAAAAGCCAACTAATGATAGCGTTGGTGACAATTATGATGCTTGGAGCAGGCACCGTTTCGCTGACATCGTGCCACAACCAGCCGAAGCCTGAAGAGACCGAGCAAGACTCAACAATTACAGACGAACAGAAGCTTGCCGACTTGGAAGCCGACCTGGCAATTGCCCAAAAAGAATACGACGACGCTCTGAAATTGGCCAACGACGCACAATCCGAAGCCGACCAGAAAGCCAAGATAGCCAAGAAAAAAGGCACAAAAGAAGCCAAAGCTGAAGCTGAAGAAGCCCAGAAAAAGGCCGACGAACTGAAAGCCGATGCCAATGCAAAAGGCGAAAAAGTAAAACAGCTCGAGTCTGAAATATCACAGCTTAAAATGAAACTGGCCGGCGAGGACGAAGAAAGCGAAACCCCGCAGACAACCGCCACTGCAAAACCAGAAAAAAAATCTGTTGTCAACACAGAGAAAAAGACAACTACCCCCACAGAAAATCCCAAGGTAACAGAAGAACGCTTGCAAAAAGACTTCGAGACCATTATAGCCAACTGGAAGAACGGCAAAAACAGCAAACAGAAAGCCAACCAGTTCTGCACTGGAACCCTTGGACTCAAAATAAGAAACAACGACCCATACGCAATGATGGAACAGCATTTCAAATCTCTCGACAAAGACAAAAAAAGCGAGATGGTAAACGATATGAGAAACTTCAAATTCACCAGCGACAAAGAATAAAAAATAAAAAAATAAATAGTTTAACATAAAAATACAATAAAATGGAAGGACAATTCAAACAATGCCCCAACGGGCACTATTATCAGGGAGCAACCTGCCCCTACTGCAAAGGCAACGGCGCAAACCAACCCACACAGGGAAACAGCACTTCGGCAGAAACAAAACTTTACGATCAAGGCGGCATGGGCGCATCCACCAGTGCCCCGACTTTACCTTTGGACGGCAACCAAGAAACCCTAGTTCACACTCCAAACTCCAACGGAATCGGAAGTAACAATCCGGTAAGACGTCCTAACGAAACTGTTTTTATAAACGAAGACGCTGGAACAACCACAAACGATAACGGACATATAGTAGAAGCCCCGAAATACCGTCCAACTCGCAGACTAGTTGGCTGGTTGGTATCGTACTCTCTCGACAAGATGGGCGTTGATTTCCGTCTTTACGAAGGCCGCAACATAATAGGCCGCGATATGGACTGCAACATCACCGTAAACGACAATATGGTGTCGGGCAGACACGCTGTTCTGCTGTTCAGAGCAGACAAATACTCCCTCACCGACCAGCAATCGACACACGGCACCTTCGTGAACGGCAACGACATCGACCTCGAGCCCTGCTATCTGCAAGACGGCGACGTGATTAAAGTGGGCGAGACAGTATTCAAATTCAGAACGTCATTCTAATAAAACGATGAAAAGACTTCTTTTTACAACTCTGTTCGCTGCTGTGGCCATCGCTGTTAGCGCCCAGCCACAGCACGGACTCAAGGGTAATTACAACACCGAAAATTTCCCGAGGATTAGTTTTGTGTGGAACTCTCCTTCTCCCGAATCGTTGGACAAATCGCAGTTTGTGCTCACCGAAGACGGGCAGAACGTGGATTTCGACTTCAAGTCGCTGTCCAACAACAACACGGAGATGCCCTACAAAAAAAGCATCTTGTTTTTGTGGGAAGATATGGCTGTTAACCAAGGCGAATACGAATTTGCCAAGAACACGCTTAAACGTTTCTTCTCCGAAACGCCACTTTCAGGCAACGACGAGTTCTGCATAGCGGTTTTCAACCGCAAGGATGACGGCACTCCCGTGCTAACCCCTTTGCACAACGGATTCACAAGCAGCACCTCGGTTATAGACGATGCGATAGACCGCTATCCGAAAAGCAAAAGAAAATACCAAAGCCACCCTCTTGAAAGCGACCTTTATCTGGCCATCAACAGTGGCATCGACATGCTGAAGGAAGAACCGTCGGACCGTTTGGGCGTAATAGTTGTCATCACAGCGGGAATGAATATGAAAGCCCCCGGCGCTAGCACCGAAATGGCCACAACACGCCAAAATGCCGAAGACGCAGGCGTGCCCATCTACGTGCTTAAGTACCCCTTGCGCGGCAACACACCTGAAGTGAACACCCTTGCAGAAAGCACCTACGGACAATATGCGAGCGACAAGAATGCCGACTATGCCGTCTCCTATCTGAAAGAGTTCTACAGCAATATGGACAGCCGTGCCTACGGCCACGACTACCACATAACTTTCACAACCTCGGCCAAACGCGACGGCAAGCCCCACAACATAAGTCTCGCCGTGGGCAAAGTAACACAGAACATACCTGCTTTCACTAGCCCCAACATGACTTTCGGCGACTGGGTTAGCGAGAACACCATTCTGTTCATAATCCTGGTGATTTTAGGCATAGGTCTGATAGTGCTTGCCATACTGCTTATCCGTCGCAGCATTGCCAAACGCAACAAAAAAATAGCTGAAACCGAGGCCGGCCTGCAGAACGAGATAAACCGCTCCAACCAAGCGCTGAACGAAATGCAACAGCGACACGATCTGGAAAGACGGCAACGCGAACAGGAAGCCGCACTAAAAGCACAAGCCGAAAACGACGAGAGGCTTCTCAACTTGATGCACACCAAAAATTTGTGTCCGCGTCTGCAATGCAGAATCGGTGAAAACTCGTTCAACTATTATATGGACAAGATAAAAATCACCTTGGGACGCAACAACGACAACGACGTGGTTCTGCCTGCACAAACAGTGTCGGGTTACCACGCCGAGATAGCTTTCGACGGCATCAACTTCAATCTCACAAACAAGAGCCACACTTATAAACAAGGTATAATAGTGAACGGCCAGTTTTTCCAGCAATGCATCCTGAAAAACGGCGATATGATAGGGATTGGCGAAGCCTTGGTGACATTTTATATTTAATAACAAAAAGAACAGCCCTCTATGAGAGTGATAAGAATAGGGAGAAGTTCCCAAAACGACTTCCCGATAAACGACCCATACGTTGGACGATTCCACTGTCAGATAATGCAGCACGACAACGGACAATACACGCTGTCGGATTTAGGAAGCTCCAACGGCACTTACGTGAACGGCATCCGCGTATCGGGTCAAACAGTGCTCAACCCCAACGATGTGGTACGTATTGGCAACACCACCCTGCCGTGGCGAATGTATTTCGAAAGCGGCAGCGGTGGTGGCTGGCAAAACCCGTCCTATCAACCGAATCCGGCATACACCCCCACCCCCGAAAGGGGCCGCAACTGGTTTGTGGTTTTCTATCTCATCCTCTCACTGATAGGGGCTGTGTTCACCGCAGTTTTTCAAATTATCACCACTGTGGAGGCCGCCGAATTACTAGACTACTTTGGCATTGCCTCTCCATTTATCACTTTCCTTTTTATGGCAGTGGGTTCCATTCTTATGATTGTGGGTTCGATATTGCTGCTGGCATGGAGAAAATCGGGATATTGGCTAAATTTCGCCGGCTCCGCATTATGGCTGGTCATGTCGATATGGCTTTTGATATTCGCGGTCAACTTTTATTCTGAAAGGCTGACGATTATTGCAATATGCACAATATCGAGCGCCATTGCGACACCACTTATACTGTGGGCCATACTGCAGATAAGCAAAAACGGCGTAAGGTGCTGGAAATGGCTTAGATAAGAAAGGCAAAAAAGAAGTTTTTTTACACAAAAGTACAAAGACCATGAATCCTCAGACTTTGCACCGCTGCCCGAAAGGTCACTATTACACAGGCGACCACTGTCCGTACTGCCCTACGCAATATTACCCCGTGTCGGGCGATACCAAAGCCTCACCCACTTATAATCCCAATACCATTCCAACGGACACCACGGTTATTGCCACACACTCCGACATTCCGCTTTGCCCGCATTGCGGAAAGCCGGTAAGGAAACACGTACCCATGCCGCCAAAAGACGCACGCATATCGTCGATACAAAATATGGGCGACGGCATTGTGCCTTGGAATTTTGGCTGGGACGGCCGTTGCGAAAACTGCGGTCACGATTATAACGTTGTGATGCGCATCGACATGGGTTCCACGGGACCGGACAACAGGGATAGACAAACCGTTGTGAAAGTGGGTGCCAGAGGCTATTGTCATAATGTTGAAGCCTTTCTTGGAGAAGGTTCTTCGACTGTTCTTTCTGGCGTAGAAATAGAAACAAGATGTGGTCATCAAGTTGAAACTTTATTTCTAAGTGCCAACGAATTGAAATACCTTATGAAAGCGTTGCAGAACTCCCCCATTTTAAAGCAATTGGACTATTACGATGAGTGTATGGGAGGCGATCTTAATACTAGAGAAACACTGTAGATATTTGAATAGCAAAGAAGTATGAACAAGAGACGCATTTCATCAGGCAGAATAACCAGCCTTGCCCCTAACGAGATTTTCGTTTTCGGCAGCAACCTACAGGGGGCGCACGGCGGTGGGGCCGCACGTATGGCCTACGAATGTTTCGGAGCCGTGTGGGGACAGGGCGTGGGACTTTACGGACACACATACGCCATACCCACTATGCAGGGAGGCGTGGAAACCATAAAGCCCTTCGTGGACGATTTCCTGATGTTTGCCGCAACACACAGCGAGCTGGATTTCCTTGTTACGGAGATAGGATGCGGCATAGCGGGATTCCCACACGACGAAATAGCCCCACTGTTTTTCCAAGCCATCGATAACGACATGCGCAATATATATTTGCCCGAAAGTTTCTACAGAGTGTATGACAAATTAAACCTTGCAAGACAGTAATGAAAGTTATAACCATTGGCAGGGGTAATGATAACGATGTGGTAATTAACGACATTACCGCATCGAGTCGCCATTTGCAGATAATACAGCACGACGACGGCCACTTTTCGTTGGTGGACTTAGACAGTTCGAACGGCACTTTTGTCAACGGGCAGAAAATAAGCGGCGAAAAGACTTTGGACCCTTACGACTTTGTGCGGATAGGCAACACTATTATCCCGTGGAAAAAATTCTTCGACCCCAAAAAAACGACCGTAAACAACGACATTAGCGCCCCCGCATATCACAAGCCCGAAGATGAAAAACCGATAGAATCTAACGATATCGGCACTCCTGATTTCAACAACCGCACTACCGAAAAAATGTCTTCGAAAAGTGACAATCGCACCCCTGCAGAAGCCAAAGAACAGCCAACCCCACCACCGCCTCCCGCTACTGCTCCTGCCCCCACTACCAAAGCCACACTTAAAGTAATAAGGAAGAGGAGATTAAAGGGGTGTGCAGTAAGTTTTTCCGCATGGGTCGATGAAAAGAAAATCGGCAGCTTAAACAACGGCACCACTTTGACCTGCGAGCTGGAAAAAGGCCAACATATATTGAAAATAATATCGTTTGAGAAAGACATCAGCCAAGTAATCAATATAACCGACGGATGCAAAGGTGTTGAAGTCAATGTGTCGATAGGTATAGGCGTTTTGGTAGGAAGGCCGCGTTTTAAAGAAGTAAAATATTTTTAGAAAGGTTATGGAAGCAAGAATAATAGATTAGTGGAATTAAATAACATAAAAAAACAACAATGAAAGCAACAACGACAAAGAAGTTTTTAGCCACCGTTCTGCTATGCACAATGGCGTTTGTGTGCCACGGACAGGGCAGTTTCTCCGGCAAATGGTATCTTCGTGAGGTGCAAATACCTTCCAACGAAGAATTCAGCGACTTGACAAATTACGACAAGGATTCGTGCATTGTATTGACCGACATCAACGCAAACACCCATTCGGGCGTCAATTTTATGGCTTCCGAAGAAGAAATAGATGCTTTTTTGGAAGAATTCAAAAGGCTTATCGAGGACTCCACCAGTTTAGTGGCTGTAGAAGAAACGATAACCGAGAACTGCGAAAAATATTACTATGAAATTGTCAACGACACAGTGCTTATTTTTAAACAAAGCGTGGGCAATGGCGTTTACGACAGAAGATACCGTGTGTCGGACATATACTTAATAAAACAAAAGACCGACGACAGGCTGTTATTGGCCCAAGGGAGAACAATGCATGGCGAGATGCGCTTTGTTTATAGCAGGACCAAACAGCCAATAAAGCACACCCACCACAACACTGCCCGCCCAAGCTACCCCAACCCAACTGTATCACGACTGAGCACTAAAGAAATATCGGCAAGCCTGACACCCGCAGCCGTGGCATACAATTTTGTAAACGCCATACTGAACAGCAACCCCAGCAAGATGCTATCGTATATGGACAATGAAACAGCCGCGAATTTCGAGAAAAGCAGAATGCGCGACGGCTACTCGAACTACGACCCATACTTTTCTGCAAAAGGGAACAAACTGAACATTTTGGGATGGAAAGATTTTTTGCCCAACAAATGCGAGGTGGCAGTGCTGTATGTGCAGTCCGAATGGTTCGACAACGATGGCCGGGAGATAAAGAAAGTATATGTAGGATGTGTTCCATCGGCAGAAGTCGGACATTCCGGTTTCCAGGACATAACCACATACGGAGGTACTAACGTGAAAGTGTTGGTTGCTAACTGCAACGGCACGTGGAAAGTAATAGGATTCAAATAAAGATATAACCATGAGCAATTTCAAACAATGCCCCAACGGCCACTACTACCAAGGCGACCACTGTCCGTACTGTGAACCGCGACAATCTGAAAAAATTGATGATGGAACAATTTTCACACCCATTTCGAACAATGCGGATGACTTAAACGCAAAGGTCAATATTATCCTTCCGTTCGACATTGCCCCAGACGGTTTAAAAAGATATATCGAGATCAAAAGGAAAAGAGAAAAACTCGATCTGCAATACAAAATATCGTCAGTGCTAAATTGTGAGCGTGACGAACTTCCCTCAACAATCAGTAGCAAGATATCGGAAATGGACGAATTAGTGAATATGGAACTGTTGAAAAAAAACATCCACAGTTTCAACGACTCCCAAAACGGACTTCTGGGCGACTATTACCTGTCCGACAGAGCTGTCAGTTCCATTGTCCCGACAACCTTGATGACTCAGATTTTGGGAGCACAGAGCAAATTGGATCATCTGTATGCAGAAAATGGTTATAGCAGCTTTGCCAACAGAAGCGTAGCTTTGAACACAGCCGCCTGTGCTTCGTACGGAGACGAGTACAGCAGCAAAGAGTTCCAAGATGCCCGAAGGGAAGTAGAGAGCAAAAAGTATATCTCCATCTCACTTGGGGACAACTCAGTAAATGTTCTGTGCCTGCCCGACCGGGAAGATCCGCAATCGGTGAAGTCAGTTAAAAAATTCCAAAGCGAAGACATATCCATTTTCAAGCCAACTGTGGTAATAAAAAAATGGAGAGACATAATTTGCTCCACCGACATTGACGATAACGAATACAAGAAACGTTTGATAGATGTTGTCAACGGCAACTCGCTATCCCTATATTACAGAGTATCAAGACATCAGATAGCCAACGCATTAACCACTCTGTTCAAAGACCTTTCGCAATTGCACAAATCGGGATTCGTGCACTGCGACCTGAAGCCACAGAACATACTATGTCTGCACGACGGATTGCATCCCTTCGACCCGGTAAACACCAAAATCGGAGAGGTCTCGGCGGGTATGACTACGAATTTCTGCGCGCCTGAACAGATTTTGGCACAACCCGTAACTCCTGCCACGGACATCTACAATCTCGGACTTATTGTACTTTCCATTGTCGACGGAGTGATTTTCGGCAAAATATCCGACTATATATTCCCAACCGGCGGAACCAATACAAAAAATGTGAAACAGCTTGTAGAGCCTTTTGTTTTCATCGATTATAAAGAATCGAACATCGGCGACATTAAAGGCATCCCGCACTGGAGAGCTTTCTTGGAAAAATGTCTTGCTTTCGAGCCAACAGACCGTTTCCAAGACATAGAAAGCTTTGCTATGGAATATCAGCGGCTGTTGGTACAATATCCTCTTAAAAACAAAATCGAATTCAGTCCCAATTTCGGACATTTGTCAATGATAAAACATTACCACAACGGGAATATGGAGCCGGCTTGGTTTATCGAATAACAAATGGTATTATTACGAGCTATTTCAAACAATGCCACAACGGCCAATACTACCACGGCAACCACTGCCCGTACTGCAAACAAGACAAAAAGATCAGAATAAATAACGACGGACGGTACAGACACCGACACCACACAGAACAAATAGACACACAAAAAAACATAATACAGTAAACAATTAAACAACATTCAATATTATGAGTTTAGTAAACAACCTCGACAACATTTTCAAAAAAGGCGTAATAGGCAATGTGCGCAAGGCACAGGAAGACAGCCACGACATGGCTCTTAAAACCCCCAACGGCGACCTGTTTGTGGTTTGCGACGGCATGGGCGGACACGTTGGTGGCGCCAAAGCCTCCTCGCTGGCAGTGGAGAGCATCATAAGCTACATGAAAGGCCAATACTACCCCAACCCCATAGATGCCCTGAACGGATCATTGCAGTTTGCCAACATGCAGATACTGGGCTTTGCCGACGCCCATCCCGAATACAAAGGCATGGGCACCACCGCATGCATAGTGCTTATGCGCGATAACGATGTTTGGATAGCTCACGCCGGCGACAGCCGCATCTACCTCTACCTCGGCAAAGAACGTCAGCTGCACCGTATTACCAGAGACCACTCCTTGGTACAAACACTTGTCGATTCAGGACAGATAACCGACGACGAGGCCGAACACCACCCCAACAAGAACCGCATTCTCAAAGCCCTCGGTATAAAACCTGAACTCAAGCCCACATTCAACCACCTCAACCAACCCATACACCCCAAAAACGGCGACATATTCCTCATCTGCACCGACGGTCTGTGCGGCATGATCTCCGACAACACCATAGAGCGGGTACTGGGCGACAACACTTCACTCGCCAACAAAGGCGAAGTGCTTATCTCGCTTGCCATGCAGGGCGAGATAGTGCAACCCGGAGGACAGGACAACTGCACCCTTGAACTGATACAGATAGACGGCAGCCCCTTCAAAACCAGCTATTTTCACTCCGAAAACCCCGTGGGCAGACCACAAGGAGGACAAGGCGGAAAAGGTTCGCGTAAGAAAACAACCATAATATTGGCAGCTGTAGCAGCAGTGGTTCTCGCCACCATTGTAGGTTTAACAGCACTGTTTATCATCAATGCCAAAAGCAACGAACAAGAAAAAGAACGCCGAGCTGAATTAGAAAAACTGAAACAAGAAGTTAAAGATTGGGAAGACAGCTTAAATCGTTGTGATGAAAAAATCAATAAATATAATAATGACAAAGGTACTCTGGACTCTCAAATAAAGCAATTAGAAAAAGGCAAAAAACTCCAAACAACTGAGGGGAAGCCTATAACCATTGATGATACAAAATCAAAATTAGAACAAATAGAAACAAATATTACATATACGAATACAAACAAAGAAAAAGTCCAAAAAACCATAAACAATCTTAACAAAAAAATAGATAGAATCGAAAAAGAGCTCAACAAAAAGAACGGAAACCAAGACACGAAAAAAGCGGACAAAGGAAAAAGCTTTACTAAAAAAACACCAAAAGCCGAAAATCCCCCTTCACCAGTTATCGCCTCTGGAACACCCACAACAGGTGATGCAAGTCTATCCGAGGAAGAAAAACTAAACAATGAATTCAATGATCTTTACAACCAACTTAAAACAGACGAGAAATGGCAGCTCAATGTGTACTTATCCCCATTGTTTTCGAAAGGAACAAAAAAGAACATGAATACTCTGAAAAACCTTTGGGAACAAAATCCAATTAATAAGAAAAAAGATATGATTTCTGAAATAAAAAAAGCGAAACCGAAAAAATAACTGTTATTTGCAAACTATTTATTCTAAATTGTAAAAACCAATGAAAGTAATAACCATAGGGCGCGACAGCAAAAAAAACGACATTGCGGTGAACGACCCACTTGTAAGCCAGCACCACCTGCAGATTGTTGTTGACGACAGCGACAATGTGTATGTGGCCGATATGGGTTCCGAAAACGGCACTTACGTCAACGGACATCGCATAACAGGCCAAACACTCCTGCGTTCGGACGACAAATTGCGCATAGGCTCCACTACCCTGCCGTGGCACAGCTATATAGGCATAGCTGCATCGACTATCGACGACAAGCCCGATACGGGAAACGGCGACGAACAAGGCGAAGGCAACACCGACGGACAAAACAGAAAGAAAAAATGGATAACTGCGGCGGTGGCAGCCATGCTGCTGGCCGCTATTGTGGCCATCGCACTGCTGGCACACAGCAACAGGCAGAAAGAGGCCGAGATAGCAAAACTGAAAACCACTATCGACAGTCTTAACTCCAACAACGAGCTTCGCGGACTGAAAAAAGAGCTGAAACTGATAACAAATAAAATCAACGAAATAGAGAGTCTTATGAAGCGGCAGCAAAAGCATCAAGATTCGCAACTCGACACTCTCAAAAACCGCCCACACCCAAAGCCTCCCAAAGACGTAAAGAAAAAAAATGTCAAAGAACGGCCAATTTTAGCTCCAATGTCGGGGAATTCGGGCAATTATATGGACGAGAAGCACATGTCGGACCAATTGGCCTCGTTGCGGAACAAACGACATGAATTAGAACGCACTATCGCCCTAAAAGAGGGAGAATTTAACGGTGACAAAAAAACAAGTCAAAACAAATACTCATCGAAATCTGAAACATCCAATGTACCCCACCACAAAAAAAACGCTTTCTCCGAGGAGGAACAACTCGACAGAGAATTCGATGAGCTTTACCGACAGCTTAACACAAAAGAAAACACCGAGTGGCGGGACAATGTATTCAATTCTGTTTTAGGAAAAGGCACTAAAAGGGAAATGGTTGTTCTGAGAAACCTCTGGCAGAATTATACTATTGAACAGAAAAAAGAGATGATTACGGAAATAAATAGAGTAAAACCGAAAAAATAATAGCAAAACTATAATAATCCGATGAAAGTAATAACCATAGGGCGCGACAGCGC
>JAEEGH010003028.1_pt1 | contig 44714 bp, 35 predicted proteins | sample 9134181 | NCBI WGS metagenome assembly JAEEGH01 (sample SAMN16246544, study PRJNA631951) | gut metagenome | biome: gut microbiome; feature: rumen; material: DP-attached | host: Bos | place: Iran: Karaj | collected 2018-10
CCCGCGCCCATCGGGGGCCCGCCTGCGCCCATCGGGGGCCCGCCTGCGCCCATCGGGGGCCCGCCTGCACCCATGGGGGGACCGCCGGCGCCCATGGGGGGACCGCCGAAGGGATTGCCCATTTCAAGATGCACCGGGCCGTTGCCCTCGGTCATCTGTATGTACCATTCGCGTATTGCCGTGCTGTTTATGTCGGTCTCACGGCCGTTTTTGAGGAAGTTTTCGGAAATGTGCTCGCCCTTGTCGTTGTACATGAAGTTCTCGCCGAAAACCACCTCATTGTGGCTGCGGACCTTTACGAGCTGGGCGAAGTTGCCGAACTCGGCGTTGCGCAGCTCGGCCCCGGCCCTGTAGGCGGCCTTGATGCCGTCGCCGCGGCCGCTGGACCACATGGAGCCCATGCGGTAGTTCTGGCTGCCGGTGGCAAGGACGACCTTTTTGGCGCTTATCGCGCTGAATTCGCCGGTAAGCACGCTGAAAACCGTCGCGCCGGCTATGCGCTCCCCGTCGGTGACCAGGTCGGCCATGACGGTCTTGTCCATGAAGCGGACGCCCTTGCCTTCGGCGGTGCGGCGGACTTTGAGAGTCAGATCGAGGTCCACGCGGATCATGGAGGTCATGGAGCCGGTAGGCATGACCATGAATTTGCCGTCGGTCTTGGGCAGGTTGGCGCCCCACTCGATCAGCTTATCCAGCATGAGGGTGTTCATGGAGACGTATTTCTCCATGAGCTCCTGGTCGGTGAACCATGCGCCGATCTCTCTGGTATGGTAGGCGACGAATTCCTTGGGATCGATCTTTTCCGGGTCGAAATACTGCAGCACGCCGCCGCCGCGGTTGGCCTTGCCGGCGTAACCGGCGAAGTTCTTTTCCACCACGAGCACGTCGGCGTCGGGATTGCGTTCCTTTACGGAGACGGCGCAGCTCAGGCCGCCTATGCCGCCGCCGATGATGAGAACGTCACAACTGAGCTTTTTCCATTCATTCATCTCGTCCACCTCACCTGTAAGCGTCAAAGTGCTGGAGCAGATGCTCGCTTGAATAATCGGGGATCACTTTGACGGCGTCCTTTTTGCATACGCTCTGGCAATAGAAGCAGTGCTCGCAATCCTCGACATAACGGAACACGGGCTTTTTGGCCTCGGCATCCCAGCGGATGACGTCCACGAAGCAGGATTTGTAGCACTGCTGACAGCCTACGCACTTTTCGGGCGTGAACTCGATGCGGTGTTTGGTGTGTATCATCGCTTCTCCCACCTTTACATAAATTATTTATATACCGATTGTATCAGAATTTGTTTGTCAATTCAAATACAATCTGTCTGAAACGGGATCGCCCGCGCTCCGTGAGGAGCGCGGGCGTAAAAGCGGCCTTATTTCGACAGCAGCGTGAACAGTCTCCGGGAGGCTTCTTTCGTATCGTCGGGATCTCCGAAGGTGGAGAAACGGAAATAGCCCTCGCCGCAGGCCCCGAAGCCTTCTCCCGGCGTTCCGACTACCTGTATTTCGTTGAGAAGAAGGTCGAAAAACTCCCAGCTTCCCATTCCGTCGGGACATTTCATCCATATGTAGGGAGCGTTCGTGCCGCCCCAATAGGGAATGCCGAGCCGGTCGAGGGTGCGCATGAGGAGATCGGCGTTGGCCTTGTATACGCGTATGTTCTCCTTAATCTGCCGCTGTCCTTCCTCCGAGAACACGGCCGCGCCGCCCTTTTGTATGATATACGACACGCCGTTTGTCTTGGTGGTGCGGTTGCGCACCCACATGTCGTTGAAGCGCATGCCGTTTCTTTCCAGCGCCCGCGGTATCACGGTATAGCCCAGGCGCGTTCCCGTGAAGCCGGCGGTCTTTGACAGAGAACATATCTCGATGGCGCAGGTCTCCGCGCCGGGTATCTCGAAAATGCTGCGGGGCAGAGCTTCGTCCTCAATGAAGGCCTCGTAGGCGGCGTCGAACAGGATGACCGAGCCGTTTTCGTTGGCAAAGTCGACCCAGCGCCCGAGCTTCTCCCGGGAAAACACCGCGCCGGTGGGGTTGTTGGGGGAGCAGATGTACAGTATATCCGCTTTCGATTTTTCGTCCGGCTCGGGCAGGAAACCGTCGTCCTCACCGGAGGGGAGATGTACGATCCTCCGCCCCGCCATGACGTTGGCGTCCACGTAAGCGGGGTAGGCGGGCTCTATGACGAGGGCGGAGCAGGAGCGGTCGAAAAGATCGAGGATGTCGCCCAGCTCGTCGCTCGCCCCGCTCGATACGAACACCTCGTCGTCGGCAAGCTTTATCCCGCGGCCGCGATAGTGCTCCGCGATCGTCCCGCGCAGGAAGGGCGCGCCGCATTCCGGCATGTACCCGTGAAAGCGGGCCTTGTCGGCCTGATCGTCCACGGCCTCGTGCAGCGCCTTGATCACCGCGCCGCAAAGCGGCAGCGAAACGTCGCCTATGCCCATGCGGTACAGATGTACGCCGGGATGAGCCTTCAGATACGCTCCGGTCTTCTGGGCGATGTTGTAAAAGAGATAGGAGTCCTTAAGCTCCGCGTAATGCATGTTCGGTGTGATCATACCGCGCACTCTCCTTCATATACCGTTTCCGCCGGGCCGCTCATCATCACGTTTTCGCCGTTTCCGACCGTGACCTCGAGCACGCCGCCGTCAAGCTCGACCGAGACGGGGGCGTAGGCGCGGCAATATCCTTTTTTTACGGCGGCCGCCGCGCTCGCGCAGGCCCCGGTGCCGCAGGCAAGCGTAACGCCGCTGCCGCGCTCCCATACGCGCATGCGCAGCCGGCCCTCTCCCAGGGGCTGAACGAACTCGACGTTCACGCCGCCCGGGAAGGCCTCGTGCTTTTCGAGCAGCGGGCCGAGGGTATGCAGCGGGGCGGAGGCGATATCGTCGACGAAGACCACGAAGTGGGGATTGCCCACGGAGACCGGGGTGCCGGTCACGGTCCGGTCCGATACTCTCAGCTCGATATCGGCGCCGACCTCCGCCGGGCCCATATCCACCGTCACGCTCTTTATTTTTCCGCATCTTACCTGCATGTCCAGCTTCTTTATGCCCGAAAGGGTCTCGACGGTGAGCTGCGTTTTGTCCGTGTAGCCCTTGTCATAGACGTATTTGCCCACGCAGCGTATGCCGTTGCCGCACATCTTCGCCTCGCTTCCGTCGGCGTTGAAGATGCGCATTTTGAAATCCGCCGCCGCGGAGGGGGAGATATATATCATCCCGTCCGCTCCGGCGCCGAAATGGCGCTCGGAGAGCTTTTGCGAAAGCTCCGCGATATTGTCGGGGACTTCTCCGTAAACATACAGATAATCGTTTCCCAGACCGTGCATTTTCGTAAAGTTCATTTCCCTGTCTCCTTCCCGTGAGGCTGTTCGGCGTCTATCGTCGAAACGCCGAGGGTGACCTCCTCCAGCACGTCGAGGACCATGCGCACCGTGTCCAGAGAGGTCAGCATCGTGATATTATTGGCGGCCGCCGCGCGGCGTATGGCCACTCCGTCGCCGTAATGCACTCCGGACAGGACCGCCCTTGTATTTATGACGTAGCTGACGTATCCCGCGCGAATGGAGTCGAGCACCTCCTCGCTGCCCTCGCTCGGCTTATGCCTGATGCGGGTGCGTATCCCGTGGGCCTTCAGCACCTCTCCGGTGAGCGTGGTGGCCTCAATGTTGAAGCCCATGTCGTAAAAGCGCTTTATAAGCGGAACGGTCTCCTCCTTGTCCTCGTCCGCCACGCTTACCAGCACCGTTCCGTAATTGCGCAGCGTCAGCCCGGAGGCGATCATCGCCTTGTAGGCCGCGCGGTGGAGCTTAAGGTCGTACCCTATCGCCTCGCCGGTGGATTTCATTTCCGGCGAAAGGTACGCGTCCATCCCCCGCAGCTTGGAAAAAGAGAACGCGGGGACCTTCACGTACCGGCGCCGCTTCTCCGGCGGATAACGCTCGGAAATGCCCTGCTCCGGCAGAGAAACGCCGAGGATGGCGAGGGTCCCGATATCGGCAAGGCTGAAGCCCGTCGCCTTTGAAAGGAACGGCACGGTCCGCGACGAGCGGGGATTGACCTCTATGACGTAGACCCTTTCCGAGGGATCGACGATGAACTGGATGTTGAAAAGGCCGACTATGCCTATGCCGAGGCCGAGCCTTTCGGTATAGTCGAGGATGGTCCGCTTCACCGTTTCGGAAAGACTGTACGAGGGGTAAACGCTTATCGAGTCGCCGGAGTGTACGCCGGTCCTTTCCACGAGCTCCATGATGCCGGGGACGAACACCCGCTGCCCGTCGCAGACGGCGTCCACCTCGACCTCCTTGCCGCGGATGTATTTATCCACCAGCACGGGCTTGTCCTCGTCGACGGCCACGGCGCTTCTGAGATAGTCCCACATGGACTCTTCCTTCGCCACTATCTGCATGGCGCGGCCCCCGAGCACGAAGCTCGGGCGGACGAGCACGGGATAGCCGATATCGCGGGCGGCCTCTATGCCGGCCTCCATGCTCGTGACTGCCCGGCCCGCGGGCTGAGGGACGTCGAGAGAAAGCAGGAGCTTTTCGAAAAGGTCACGGTCCTCGGCGCGCTCGATGGCCTCACAGCCGGTGCCGATGATGGTCACTCCGCGGTCGCGGAGCGGACGGGCGAGATTGATCGCCGTCTGTCCGCCGAGGGTGGCTATCACGCCCTCCGGCTTTTCGAGGAGAACGATGTTCATCACGTCCTCCGCGCAAAGCGGCTCGAAGTACAGCTTGTCGGAGCAGGTATAGTCCGTTGAGACCGTTTCGGGGTTGTTGTTGATGATTATGGCCTCATAGCCCGCCTTTTTGATGGTCTGCACGGCGTGTACGGTAGAGTAGTCGAACTCCACTCCCTGACCTATGCGTATGGGGCCGGAGCCGAGGACGATCACCTTCCGCCTGTCCGATACGACGGACTCGTTTTCGTCCTCATAGGTAGAGTAAAAATAGGGGATATAGCTGTCGAATTCCGAGGCGCAGGTATCTATCATCTTGTATACCGGGGTGACGCCGTGCTCCGCGCGCAGGCTGAAGACCTCCTCCTCGCCGCAGCCCCACAGCCCGGCTATCTCCCTGTCCGAAAAGCCGAGCCTTTTGGCCGGGCGGAGCGTTTCCGGATCGTACGGACGAGCTTTCAGTTCTGCTTCCGCCTCGGTGATATGCCGTATCTTGCGCAGGAAAAACCGGTCGATCCCGGTGGCCTCGGCGATACCGTCGACGCCGGCGCCGCGCCGGAACAGCTCCGCGACGGCAAAGATGCGGTCGTCCGTGCCGACGCGGATATATTCTTCGAGCTCCCGGGTATCGAAAGAATCAAACTTTTTCAGACGAATATGATATGCCCCGATCTCCAGCGAGCGTATGCCCTTGAGAAGGCTCTCCTCAAAGCTCCGTCCCACGCTCATGACCTCGCCCGTAGCCTTCATCTGAGTGGAAAGCGAGTTGTCGGCGTCCGCGAACTTGTCGAAGGGGAAGCGCGGCAGCTTGGTCACGACGTAGTCGAGCGCGGGCTCGAAGGAAGCCGGGGTGTTGGCGATGCGTATCTCGTCGAGCGTCATGCCCACGCCGATCTTGGCCGATACCCTGGCTATCGGATAGCCGCTTGCTTTGGAGGCGAGGGCGGAGGAACGGGAAACGCGGGGGTTGACCTCGATGAGATAGTACCGGAAAGAAGCGGGATCCAGCGCGAACTGCACGTTGCAGCCGCCCTCTATCTTCAAGGCGCGGATGATCTTCAGCGCGCTGTCCCTGAGCATGTGGTACTCTTTGTCGGTCAGCGTCTGGGAAGGACATACCACGATCGAGTCGCCCGTATGTATGCCGACGGGGTCGAGATTTTCCATATTGCATATGGTGACGGCCGTGTCGGCGGCGTCGCGAATGACCTCGTATTCTATCTCCTTATACCCCTTTACGCTCTTTTCGATGAGCACCCGGTGGACGGGGGAGAGCTCGAGGGCGTTTTTCATCATTTCCGTGAGCTCCTCCGGGCCGTCGGCAAAGCCGCCGCCCGTTCCGCCGAGGGTAAAGTCCGGCCGCAGCACGACGGGGTAGCCTATCCTCCCGGCGATATCGAGAGCCTCATCCACGGAGCAGGCGGTATCTGAGGGGAGAACGGGCTCTCCGAGGGAGGCGCACAGACGCTTGAATTTTTCGCGGTCCTCCGCCTGCTCGATGGAGCTGCTCCGGGTGCCGAGCAGCTCCGTGCGGCATTCGGCGAGCACGCCCTTCTGTTCGAGCCGCATCGCGAGATTGAGCCCGGTCTGTCCGCCTATGCCGGGCAGGATGGCGTCGGGGCGTTCGTAGCGGACTATCTTGGCTATGTATTCGAGGGTGAGCGGCTCCATGTATACCTTGTCGGCGATGGAGGTATCGGTCATTATCGTGGCGGGATTGGAATTGCAGAGTATGACCTCGTAGCCCTCCTCCTTCAGCGCCAGGCAGGCCTGGGTGCCGGCGTAGTCGAACTCCGCCGCCTGACCGATAACGATGGGGCCGGAGCCGATGACGAGTATTTTCTTTATGTCCGTTCTTTTAGGCATTGCCGCCGCTCACCTCCATCATCCGAATGAACCTGTCGAACAGATGCCCGCTGTCCCGCGGGCCGGGGGAGCTCTCCGGGTGGAACTGCACGCTGAATACCCTGTCCTTTTCGTCTTTGAGCCCTTCCACGGTCCCGTCGAGCAGATTGAGATGCGTCACCGTAAGCGGGGTGGAGCGCAGGCTTTCCGCGTCCACCGCGTAGGAATGGTTCTGCGAGGTGATCTCCACTCTGCCCGTTTCCAGGTCCTTTACCGGGTGATTGCCCCCGCGGTGGCCGAATTTCAGCTTGTACGTCTTCGCCCCGAAGGCAAGGGACAGTATCTGATGCCCCAGGCAGATGCCGAATATCGGCCGGAAGCCGATAAGAGCGCGGACCGTCTCTATCGTTTCGGGCACGTCCGTCGGGTCGCCCGGGCCGTTGGAAAGGAATATCCCGTCGGGCCGCAGAGAGCGGATAAGCTCCGCGGAGGCGTTCCAGGGCACTGCGGTCACGCGGCAGCCGCGGCCGACAAGAGAGCGCACTATGTTTCTCTTCATCCCGCAGTCGACGGCGGCCACGTGAAAACGCGCGTCCTCCGCGCCGAACACCCGGGGCTCGCGGCAGCTGACCCGCGATACGGCGTCCCGCGCAGGCTCGTATCCGCCGAGCCTGCGCAGCCCCTCCTCCAAAGAGACGTCCGCAGAGGTCAGCAGCGCCTTGCGGCTGCCCCTGTCGCGTATGGAGCGGGTCAGCTTCCGCGTATCCACGCCGCTTATCCCGCATATCCCGTAACGGCTCATCACGTCCCCGAGCGCTTCCGCGCTGCGGAAATTGGAGGGCTCCCCGTTGTACTCGCGGACTATGAGCGCGCCGATCGAGGGGATATCCGTTTCATAATCGTCCGCGGCCGTTCCGTAGCTGCCGATGATGGGATAGGTCATCACCACCGCCTGATCCGTATAGGAGGGATCGGAAAGAATCTCCTGATATCCCGCCATGGACGTATTGAAAACGATCTCGAGTATCTTGTCCCGGTCTGAGCCGAAGGAACGGCCGAGGTACTCCGAGCCGTCCTCCAGAATGATCTTTCTGTCGGGCCTGTCTGTCATGCCGTGTCTCCTCACTTGTCCCGCTCGGACAGCTTTTGTTCGAAGCGGTTTTTTCTCGTGTCCGCAGGTACTTTCAAAGGGTAACGTCCGTCAAAGCATGCGCTGCAGCAGTCCCGGGACGCGGACAGCGCGCACAGGCTTTCCACGGGAAGGAAAGCGAGAGAGTCCGCGCCCATCATCCGCGCGATTTCGTCGGGCGTGTGACGCCGGGCTATCAGGTCGGCGTCGGAATCGACGTCCGTTCCGTAATAGCACGGGAACAGGAACGGCGGAGCGGACACGCGCATGTGTATCTCCTTCGCCCCGGCCTGCCTGAGCAGCGAAACGATGCGTCCCCCGGTCGTGCCGCGCACGACGGAATCGTCGATGAGCACTATGCTCCGGCCCTTTACGGCCTCCTCGACGGCGGAGAGCTTTATGCTCACCATGTCGGACCTGCCCTCCGGGGCGATAAAGGTCCTGCCGACGTATTTGTTCTTTATCAGCCCGATGCCGTAGGGTATCCCGGACTCCCGGCTGTATCCCAGCGCCGCGTCCAGGCCGGAATCGGGCACTCCTATGACGAGATCGGCGCTCGCGGGATACGCTCGGGCAAGTATCCTTCCGGCCTCGAGCCTTGCCGCGTGCACCGAACGCCCGTCGATCACGGAGTCGGGACGGGCAAAATAGATGTATTCGAACACGCAGAGCTTCTTCGGCGCTTTTCCGCAGTGCTCCCTGCGGGAAACGACGCCGTCCCTGCCGAATACCAGGATCTCTCCCGGCTCGACGTCGCGTATGAATTCCGCCCCGACGGCTTTGAGAGCGCAGCTTTCCGAAGCGACGGCGTACACGCCGCCCTCCGTCCTGCCGAAGCACAGCGGCCGGAAGCCGAGCGGATCTCTGGCGCAGATGAGCTTCTGCGGGGACATCAGAACGAGAGAGTACGCTCCCTCCAGCGTATCCATGGCGCGGCTCAGCGCCTCTTCGATCGAGGGGGCGCCGAGCCGCTCCCGGGTCACGATATAGGCGATGGTTTCCGTATCGCTCGAGGTATGGAATATCGCCCCGTTCAGCTCCAGAGCGGAGCGGAGCTCCGCGGCGTTGGAGAGATTGCCGTTGTGGGCAACAGCCATACGGCCCTTGAGGTGGTTCACCTCGATGGGCTGGCAGTTGGCGAGGCTCGAAGAGCCGGTGGTCCCGTAGCGGGTATGCGCCGCCGCCATCGTCCCGGGCGGGAAAGAGGACAGAACGTCCGGGGCAAACACCTCGCTTACGAGCCCGAGACCCTTGCGGGATACGAAAAGCCCGTCGTCGTTCACGACGATGCCGCAGCTTTCCTGGCCCCTGTGCTGCAGGGCGTAGAGACCGCGGCAGCACATGCCCGCCGCGTCGAAGGGCTTATCGGATATCACTCCGAAAACGCCGCATTCCTCGTGAACGCTCATATCCCGCCGTCCTTTGCCCTTTCTGCCGCGGCGCCGACAAATCCGAGGAAGAGCGGATGCGGCCTGTTGGGCCGGCTCTTGAATTCCGGATGATACTGGACGCCCACGAAAAACCTCCTGTCCGGCAGCTCCACCGTTTCCACGAGCCTGCCGTCGGGCGAAATGCCGCTCAGGACGAGACCGCTGTCCGAAAGCCGGTCGCGGTAATCGTTGTTGAACTCATAGCGGTGGCGGTGCCGCTCGCTGATGAGAGCGGCGCCGTAGCAGCGCTCCATGACCGTGCCCGGGCGTATCACGCAGGGATAAGCCCCGAGACGCAGGGTGCCGCCCTTGTCTACGTCCTCGCTCTGACCGGGCATGAAGTCTATCACCCTGTCGGAGCAGTTTTCGTCGAACTCGCCGGAGTTCGCGCCGGGGATGCCGGCGACGCCGCGCGCGAATTCTATCACCGCGATCTGCATACCGAGACAGATGCCGAAATAGGGGATATCGTGCTCTCTCGAATATTTTGCGGAAAGTATCATGCCATCGACTCCGCGGCTGCCGAAGCCCCCGGGCACTATGACGCCGTCAAGCCCGGAGAGAACGTCCGACACGTTCGCGGCGTTTATCCTCTCGGAGTCTATCCAGCTTATGTCCGTATGTACGCCGAGACCGCAGCCGGCGTGCCGCAGCGCCTCGGCCACCGACAGATAGGCGTCGTGCAGGGCTACGTATTTGCCGACGAGACCTATACGCACGCGGCGGGAACATCCGCTGTTTATGCGCGCGACCATTTCCTCCCATTCTCTCAGCTCCGGCCCGTGAGGCGGGACGATGCCGAGACGGCGGCATACGACCTCGGAAAAATGGGACCTTTCCAGCATGAGAGGCGCCTCATAGAGATCGGGAAGAGTGACGTTTTCGATGACGCAGTCGGCCGTTACGTTGCAGAAAAGGGCGATCTTCCGAAAAACGGAGTCCTCGAGCGGCTCGTCGCAGCGCAGCACGATGATATCGGGATTTACGCCCATACCCTGCAGCTCCTTGACCGAGTGCTGCGTGGGCTTGGTTTTGTGCTCCTCCGAGCCCTTGAGATAGGGCACGAGCGTAACATGGATGAACAGGCTGTTCTCTCTGCCGACCTCGAGCGATATCTGCCGCACGGCCTCGATAAAGGGCTGGGACTCTATATCGCCTATGGTGCCGCCTATCTCGGTGATCACCACGTCGGCCCCGGTCTTTTTCCCCACGTTGTAGACGAATTCCTTTATCTCGTTGGTGATGTGCGGGATGACCTGCACGGTGGAGCCGAGATATTCTCCGCGCCTTTCCTTGTTCAGCACGTTCCAATAGACCTTGCCGGTGGTCAAATTCGAGTACTTGTTCAGATCCTCGTCGATAAAGCGCTCGTAATGGCCGAGGTCGAGGTCCGTTTCCGCGCCGTCCTCGGTCACGTAGACCTCGCCGTGCTGGTAGGGGCTCATGGTGCCGGGATCGACGTTGATATAGGGATCGAGCTTCTGCGCGGCGACCTTCAGGCCGCGCGACTTGAGAAGCCTTCCGAGAGACGCCGCCGTGATCCCTTTGCCGAGCCCGGACACGACGCCCCCGGTCACGAAGATATACTTTGTCATCGGTACAGCCTCCTTTATTCCCACTCGACCGTAGCGGGGGGCTTGGATGAAATGTCGTATACTACTCTCGATATTCCCGGGACCTCGTTCGTGATCCTGCCGCTGACCCGCTCCAGCAGGTCGTAGGGGAGCTTCGTCCACTCGGCCGTCATGAAATCGTCCGTGGTGACCGCCCTGAGGGCGAGCGTGAAGCCGTAGGTCCCGGCGTCGCCCATCACGCCGACGCTGCGGGTATCGGTAAGAACGGCGAAATACTGGTCCGGCGCGCGGTCGAGCCCGGCGCCGTCGACCTCCTCGCGGAAGATCGCGTCGGCCTCGCGGAGAAGGGAGAGCTTTTCCCGCGTTATTTCGCCGATCACTCTCACGGCAAGACCCGGCCCGGGGAAGGGCTGCCGCCGCAGCAGCTCCCGGGGAAGACCGAGGGTCTCTCCCACGCCGCGCACCTCGTCCTTGAACAGATCGCGCAGCGGCTCGACGATCTCGTCGAAGGCTATCCTGTCGGGAAGGCCCCCCACGTTGTGGTGACTCTTTATCACCGCCGAGGGGCCCTTGCCGCTTTCTATAACGTCGGGATATATCGTTCCCTGAGCCAGCGCGTGGATATGTCCGAGCTTTTTCGCTTCCTCCTCGAAAACGCGTATGAATTCCTCGCCTATGATCTTCCGCTTCCTCTCCGGCTCGGTGACGCCCGCCAGCTTTTGAAGAAAGCGGTCCTCCGCGTTCACCCTTATCAGGTTCACGCCGAAGCTGCGGCGAAAGGTGTTTTCCACAAGATCGCCCTCGTCCTTGCGAAGCAGGCCGTGGTCGACGAAAACGCAGGTCAGGTCCCGGCCTATCGCCCGGTGCAGGAGCAGGGCGGCGACGGATGAGTCCACGCCTCCCGACAGAGCGAGAAGGACCTTCCTGCCCGACAGACGCGAGCGGTAACGCTCTATAAGCTCGCCGGCATGGTCCGGGGCGTTCCAGTCGCCCGAGCAGCCGCAGATATCAAAGAGGAAATTGCGGATGACGGTACTGCCGTATTGAGTGTGCGCTACCTCGGGGTGGAACTGCACTCCGTACAGCTTCCTGCCGTCGCAGCACAGGGCGGCGCAGGGGCAATGATCCGTGGACGCCGTGATCCGGAAGCCCGGAGGCAGGGCGCGGATGCGGTCGGTATGACTCATCCAGCATACGCTCTCGGCGGGCACGTCCCGGAACAGGGCGTGCTCCTCCGTTTTCAGAAGGGTCCTGCCGTATTCTCCGCCGTTTTCCGCCGCGGCTACCTCTCCGCCGCACATGAACGCGATAAGCTGCGCCCCGTAGCAGATGCCGAGTACGGGTACGCCCGAGTCGAGCACGGAGGCGCCGCAGCGCGGGGAGGAGGGATCGTATACGCTGTTCGGGCCGCCGGTGAAGATGACGCCCCGATAGCCTTCCTTTTGTATATCGGAAGGGGAGAAGGAGGAGTACGGCCTTATCTCCGCGTAAACGTGCAGCTCGCGCACTCTGCGGGCGATCAGCTGATCGTACTGACCGCCGAAATCCAGAACGAGGATCTTTTCCATTGCCCTTCTCCTTCAGAGCTCTATTTTTTCGGCGGGGCCGGCGGCTCCGCCGAGCAGGGGAGCGGCCTTTTCCAGAAAGCGGCCAACCTGCTCCGGACATCTGCCGGTATAGAGGCGGGGATCGAGTATCCCGCGCATGTCCTCCTCGGTCAGGCCGAAATCCTTCTCGGCCGCGAGCCTTTCGAGCAGGTCGCATTCGCCGCCGTTTTTCATCTTTTCCGTCGCCTGCATGGAGCAGCGGCGTATTATCTCGTGGAGCTTCTGCCGGTCGCCTCCGCGCCTTACCGCCTCCATGAGGAGGTTTTCCGTGGCGATGAACGGCAGATATTCGTTTACCGCCGCGGCGATCACCTTTTCGTTCACGCGCAGTCCGCCCGCCACGTTCAGGGCAAGGCGCAGTATCGCGTCCGCGCAGAGAAAGCCCTCGGGCATGGAGACGCGGCGGTTCGCGGAATCGTCGAGGGTCCTTTCCAGCCACTGCGACGAGGCGGTGAGAGGCGCGTTCATCGCGTCCGTCATCAGAAGGCGCGCCAGGGAGCATATCCTCTCGCAGCGCATGGGGTTGCGCTTGTAGGCCATGGCGGAGGAGCCGATCTGATTTTCCTCAAAGGGCTCTTCAAGCTGCCTGTCGTGCTGCAGCAGGCGGATATCGGACGCCATGCGGCAGCAGCTCTGCGCTATGGAGGAGAGGGCGTTGAGGATGCGGCTGTCCAGCTTTCGCGGATAGGTCTGGGAGCATACGTCGAAGCATTCCTCAAAGCCGAAGGCGGCGGCAAGCGCGGCGTTCATGCGGTCGATCTTATCGCCGTCGCCGTCGAACAGCTCCATGAAGCTCGCCTCGGTGCCGGTGGTCCCGCGGCAGCCGAGGAATTTTATGCTGCCGAGAGCGAAGTCGAGCTCCGCGAGGTCCGACAGCAGATCCTGCATCCAGAGAGCGGCGCGCTTGCCCACGGTCACGGGCTGAGCGGGCTGATAATGCGTATAGCCCGGAGCGGGCGTCGCCTTGTATCTGTCGGCAAAGCGGTACAGGGCGGACAAAACGGACAAAAGCTCCGAACGTATATACGTCAGAGCGTCACGGTAGATTATGAGATCCGCGTTGTCGGTAACATAGCAGCTCGTCGCGCCGAGGTGGATGATCCCCGCCGCCGACGGCGCGGCCTTCCCGTAGGCGTAAACGTGCGCCATAACGTCGTGCCGCACTTCCTTTTCCCGTTCGCGGACGCAGTCGTAGTCGATGTCTTCTATATGCTCCGACAGCTCCTTCAGCTGCCCGTCCGTGATCGGCAGGCCGAGCTTTTGCTCCTCCCTTGCCAGGGCGAGCCACAGTCTGCGCCACGTCCGGTATCTCGTATCGGCCGAAAAAAGACCGAGCATGTATTCGGAGGCATAGCGTGTCGAGAGGGGGGATTCGTAACGGTCGGTCATTCTCGTTTCTCCTTCTGCAGGGCGGGGGCAGCCGGGCCCCCGACCCGTCTGTATATTATACTGTCGCGCTCCGCTCCTACGGAGACGTAGTTTATCGGGCAGCCTATCGCGTCCTCTATCCTCAGCACGTATTTCCGGGCGGCCTCGGGCAGGTCCTCCCAGCGGCGCGCGCCGGAGATGGGGCATTTCCAGCCCTCCATGTACTCGATGACGGGCTCGGCGGAGTCAAGCTCGGCCGGGAAGGGAAAGCTGTCCGTCTCGCCCCGGGCGGTCTTATAGCGCACGCAGACGGGTATCCTGTCCATATAGCTCAGAACGTCCAGCTTCGTCAGCGCGACGCCCGTAGCGCCCTGGAGCTCGACGCCGTATTTCGTCGCCACGAGGTCGAGCGCGCCGACGCGCCTGGGCCTGCCGGTCTTCGCGCCGTATTCGGCGCCCGCCTCGCGGAGCCTGTCGGCCTGCTCGCCGTGCATCTCGCACACGAAGGGGCCCTCGCCCACGCAGGTGGAATAGGCCTTGACCACGCCGATGACCTCGTCGACACGCAGCGAAGGCAGGCCCGCGCCTATGGGCGCGTAGGCCGCCAGCGTGTTGGACGAGGTCGTATAGGGATATATGCCGAAATCGAGATCGCGCAGCGCGCCGAGCTGGGCCTCGAACAGAACGTTCATGCCTTCGGCCACGGCCTTTTTCAGATACGCGCCGGTATCGCAGATATAGGGCTTGATCGGCTCGCAGAAATCGGCGAGCCATTTGTCGAGCATTTCCATGGTATAGGGCTCGGCGCCGTAGACGCGCGTAAGCGTCAGGTCCTTCCACTCGAGCAGCTCGCGCAGATGCCCGCGCAGCTCGTCGGGATAGAAGAGCTCGCCTGCCAGGACGGTCTTTTTCTGGTATTTGTCGGAATAAAACGGCGCGATGCCCTGTTTGGTCGAGCCGTACTGCCTGTCCGCGAGGCGGGCTTCCTCGAGAGCGTCGAGGTCCCTGTGCCAGGGCAGCAGCAGCGAGGCGCGGTCGCTTATCTTCAGATTGTCGGGCGATATCTCCACGCCCTTCGAGCGCACGTCCTCCATTTCCGCGCAGAGGTTCTCCGGGTCGAGGGCGACGCCGTTTCCGAGCACGTTAGTCACGCCCTCGCGCAGTATGCCGGAGGGGAGCAGATGCAGGGCGAACCTGCCCCTGTCGTTCACGACGGTATGCCCGGCGTTTCCGCCGCCCTGATAACGGACGACGACGTTGTATTTCTCCGTAAGCAGATCGACCATGCGGCCCTTGCCCTCGTCGCCCCAGTTGATGCCGACTATCACGCAGCTGCTCATTTTACCTCCCCGAGCCCTTGCTCCGCTCTTGCCATGATCTCCCGGTAGGCGTCCTCCACGCCGCCGAGATCCCGGCGAAAACGATCCTTGTCGAGCTTTTTGCCCGTTTCGCTGTCCCAAAGCCGACAGGTATCGGGACTGATCTCGTCGGCGAGAACTATCGAGCCGTCGGGCAGCCTGCCGAACTCCAGCTTGAAATCCACCAGCGTCACGCCGCAGGAGGCCCAGAAGTCTTTCAGCACGCCGTTTATTTCAAAGGCGAGCCTTTTGATCTCCTCCAGCTCCTCCCGTGAGACGAGCCCGAGAGCCAGCGCGTGACAGTCGTTGATGAGCGGATCGCCGAGAGCGTCGTTTTTGTACGAAAACTCGATCGTCGGCTCGGAAAAGACCAGCCCCTCGTCCACTCCGTATCTTTTGGAGAACGAGCCGGCGGAGATATTGCGGACGATCACCTCGAGAGGCACAATTTCCACCTTTTTTACGAGGGTGTCCCGCTCGCCGAGCTCTTCGACGAAATGGGTGGGTATCCCGCGCTTGTGCAGCATCCGCATGAGCGCGTTGCTCATTTTGTTGTTGATGATCCCCTTGCCCTCGATCGTCCCGCGCTTGAGACCGTTGAAGGCCGTGGCGTCGTCCTTGTAGGAAACGATCAGCAGTCCGGGATCGTCCGTGGCAAATACCTTTTTTGCCTTTCCTTCGTATATCTGTTCGCCCTTGATCATAACTGACCTCCATGCTTTGCGCCGCGGCCGCGTCACTCGACCGTAACGGACTTGGCGAGATTTTTCGGCTTGTCTATATCGCAGCCGTTCGCTTTGGCGACGTAATACGCCAGAAGCTGCAGCGGAACGATCTCTATTACGGAAGAAAACAGGGCGTCGGTGTCCGGGATGAACAGCAGATCGTCGGCCGCCGACAGGATCCTGCGGTTGTCGCGGAAGGTCAGCGCGAGCACCTCCGCGCCCCGGGATTTCACCTCGACGATGTTGCTCAGGGTCTTTTCCATGACCGAAGGATTGCAGCACAGCGCGATGACGGGGCAGTGCTCCTCAATGAGCGCGATGGTGCCGTGCTTCAGCTCGCCCGCGGCGTAGGCCTCGGCGTGGATGTACGATATCTCCTTCATCTTCAGCGCGCCCTCCAGCGCGACGGCGTAATCGGTGTTCCTGCCTATGAAGAAGAGAGCGCGGCTTTCGTGGTATTTCCGCGCGAGCGCCGGGACGGAGGGATTCATGTCTATCGCCTGCTGGATGCGGCGGGGAAGGGCCTGCAGCTCCTCGACGAGCTCCGGGGCGTCGTCGAGGCGTCCGAGACGCTCGGCGAAAAAGACGGCCAGCATATACAGCACCGCGATCTGCGTGGTGTACCCCTTCGTGGTGGCGACGGCGATCTCGGGACCCGCCCGGGTATAGACGGTATAGTCGGCCAGCGAGGCCACGGAGCTGCCCACCACGTTCACCACGGCGAGGGTCTTCGCCCCTCTTGCGCGGCATTCCCTGAGCGCGGCGATGGTGTCCGCCGTTTCGCCGGACTGGGAAATGACTATAAGCAGGGTGCGGGAGTCGATCAGCGGGTCGCTGTATCTCAGCTCGCTGGCGAGCTGAGTCTCCACGGGAATGCGGCACAGACGCTCCAGCGCGTATTTTCCGGCGCAGCCGGCGTAATAAGCCGAGCCGCAGGCGGTGATGACGATCTTGCTCACGTCCGGCAGCTCGGGAACGAGACCGGCGAGCTCCTCGAAATCGACCTTTCCGTCTTTGATCCTCGGGGCTACCGTCGCCCTGACGGCCGCGGGCTGCTCCATGATCTCCTTGAGCATGAAATGGTCGTAGCCGCCCTTTTCCGCGGCCTGAACGTCCCATGTGATGCGCGAGACCTTTTTGCTTATCTCGCGGCCGGAGCAGTCGAATATCCTGATATCGTTCCCGGACAGCTCGGCAAACTCTCCGTCCTCAAGGTAAACGACGTTCCGCGTATGGTTCACCAGCGCGGTCACGTCGGAGGCGAAAAAGTTCTCGTCCATACCGATGCCGAGTATGAGCGGGCTCGCCTCCCGTACCGCGTAGATCTTTCCGGGCTCCTCGGAGCATATCACGCCCAGGGCGTAGGAGCCCCGGAGGCGGTTCGCGGTTTTTATCAGCGCGTCGCGCACGTTCCCGGCGTAATACATCTCGATGAGATGAACGATGACCTCCGTGTCGGTCTCGCTCTGAAAACGGTAGCCGTCGCGGATGAGCTCTTCCCGCAGGACTATGTAATTCTCTATTATGCCGTTATGCACCACGGCAAAGCGGCCGTCGTTGCTCAGATGAGGGTGGGCGTTCTCCTCCGTCGGAGCGCCGTGGGTGGCCCATCTGGTATGGCCTATGCCGGTAAAGCCCGGCACGGAAGCGCCGTCCCCGGTCTTTTCGCACAGGCTCGCTATCCTGCCTCTGACCTTGTTTACGGAGATCGTCCCGTTGTCCATGACGGCGATGCCCGCCGAGTCGTACCCCCTGTATTCGAGCTTTTTAAGTCCGTCGAGCAGGACGGGCGCCGCGCTTTGCCTGCCCGTAAATCCGACTATTCCGCACATATCGAACTTCCTTTTTCCTTATTTTCCGCTTTCTCCGTAGTTGGAAAGGACCCGCGCGGACGGATCGTCCACGTCGCAGCCCTCCCAGGCCCTGTTGGGCATCCAGAAGTCGGCGATCATTTCTCCCTGACCGGGATAGTATTTCTCGAAGATCTCGCGGTAGAGGAGAGATTCTTTGGTAAAGGGCCGAGCGTGATCGTATTTCAGCCGCTTTTCCTCAAACTCCGCGTCCGTGAAGCGCTTTGCCGCGTATTCCTTGAGATAATCCACCATGGAATGTCCGACCGCGTCGGAAAAAGCCGCCTTTTCGCGCCACAGTATGCCGTCGGGCAGAAGATCCGTCCCCTCGAAGGCATGGCGGAGCAGGTATTTTCCCTTGCCGTATCTGTTCAGCTTCATTTCCGGATCCAGGCTCATGACGTAGCTGACGAAATCGAGATCGCCGAAGGGCACTCTCGCCTCGAGGGAGTTCACGGAAATGCAGCGGTCCGCGCGGAGCACGTCGTACATGTGAAGCTCGCGCACGCGTTTTTCGGCCTCCTCCTGGAAGGCCGCCGCGGACGGGGCGAAGTCGGTGTATTTATACCCGAAAAGCTCGTCGGATATCTCTCCGGTGAGGATCACGCGGACGTCGGTGCGCTCATGTATGGCCTTGCATACGAGATACATGCCCATGCTCGCGCGAACGGTGGTTATATCGTAGGTCCCGAGAAGATATATGACCTCCTCCAGGGATGATATGACCTCCTCCGGGGTCATATAGACCTCGGTATGACGGCTGCCGATATGCTCCGCGGCCTGCCTTGCGTATTTCAGGTCTATGGCGTCCTCGCTCATGCCTATGGCGAAGGTCCTGATCGGCTCGGAGCTTTCCTTCGCCGCTATCGCGCAGACGAGGGAGGAGTCCAGACCGCCGGAGAGAAGGAAGCCGACCTTCGAATCGGAGACGAGGCGCTTTTTCACGCCGGCTGTCAGCTTTTCGCGGATATGGGCGCAGGCGGTCTCGAGATCGTCGTGACATACCCTTTCGACCGCGGCGACGTCGCGATAGCGGATGAAGCGGCCGGCCCTGTAATAGTGTCCCGGAGGGAAGGGCATGATCTTTTCGGCAAGGCCGACGAGGTTTTTCGCCTCGCTGGCGAAGATCACCGTTCCCGCGGCGTCGTATCCGTAATAGAGCGGGCGTATGCCTATGGGATCGCGGGCGGCGATGAATTCCCCGGTCCTGCCGTCGAAGATCACGCAGGCGAACTCCGCGTCGAGCATGGAGAACATATCCGTACCGTATTCGAAATACATCGGCAGGAGTATCTCGCAGTCGCTGTCCGAGCGGAAGGAATATCCCCTGCTCATCAGCTTTTCGCGCTCTTTTTCAAAGCCGTAAAGCTCGCCGTTGCATACTGCCCAGCTCCCGTCAAGCCCGAAGGGCTGCATCCCCGACGGGGTCAGGCCCATGATGGACAGCCGGTGAAAGCCGAGAAGACCGCTGCCGGTATCGACGATCCTGCTGTCGTCGGGGCCGCGCGATTTTGTTCGCGCGAACCCCGTTTCAAACGCGCCCCTGTCCGGAACGCTTCCGCAATATCCTATGATCGAGCACATTGTCCTTCACCTACTCCACGTCCTGCAGGGCGTCGTAGCCCTCCTCGCCGGTGCGTACCTTCACGACGTTTTCAACGTCGTAAACGAAGATCTTGCCGTCGCCGATATGGCCGGTATAGAGCACCTTCTTGGCGGTCTCGATAACGTCGCGCACGGGAATGGCGCTGACGACGATATCCACCTGCACCTTGGGCCTGAGGTCCGTTTCCACCGCGACGCCGCGGTAAAATTCCGTATGGCCCTTCTGCATGCCGTAGCCCATGACGTGGGAGACGGTCATGCCCGTTATGCCGAGCTTCGACATGGCGTCCTTGAGGGCGTAGAGCCTTTCCTCCTTGAATACGATCTCCACCTTGGTGAACTTGTGACCGTCGCCGCGGAAGGCGGGCTCCCGCTTCACCGGCACGGCCTCCGCCGCGGGCACGGTGCCGGTCACGGCGACGATCTGATCGCCCGTGCCGAACTCCGCGTATTTATCCACCGCCGGCATGAAGTCCGCGTACGCGCTGGGCAGTCCGTGCTCGCTCAGGTCGAGCCCCGCGAGCTCGTCCGCGGGCTCGGCCCGCAGGAAGTCGATCTTTTTCAGCAGCCAGAAGAAAAGGAACATGGTGACTGCCGCCCAGGCGGCGACGGAGACCGTTCCGAGCAGCTGAATGCCGAGCTGAGTGAAGTCGCCGGTATAGAACAGTCCTCCGAGCCCGGCGGGCGCCTCCGGATTTGCGAAGAGTCCGACGGCTATCGTTCCCCAGACGCCGTTTGCGCAGTGCACGCCCACGGCGCCGACCGGATCGTCGATATGCAGCCTGAGATCGAGTACCTCCACGACCGCCGTGACGAGCACGCCGGCGACGAGGCCGACGGCGGCGGCGCCGAGAGCGTCAAACGCGTCGCAGCCGGCCGTAACGGCGACCAGTCCCGCAAGGGAGGCGTTCAGGCACATGGATACGTCCGGCTTGCCGTTTTTGATCCAGGTATAGATCAGCGTGGTGCAGGTGGCGACGGAGGGGGCGATCGTCGTGGTCAGAAAGATCGCGGAAAGCTCCGAGGGCGAGGTCGCCGCTGCTCCGTTGAAGCCGTACCAGCCCAGCCAGAGTATGAAGACGCCCAGCGCGCCGAGGGGGATCGAGTGGCCGGGGATGGCGTTTATCTTGGTGACCCTGCCGTTTTTGTCCGTAACGTACTTGCCTATGCGCGGGCCGAGAACGGCCGCGCCGATGAGCGCCGCTATGCCGCCCACCATGTGTATCGCGCAGGAGCCGGCGTAATCGTGAAAGCCCGCCCCGCTCAGCCAGCCGCCGCCCCATATCCAGTGCGCCTCTATGGGATAGATCACGAGGCTTATTACGGCGGAATACACGCAGTAGGCCGAAAACTTCGTACGCTCCGCCATGGCGCCGGAAACGATCGTAGCCGTCGTGGCACAGAAAACGAGGTTGAAAACGAAATAGCTCGCGTCGGTGAAGCCCTCCGAGGGGGAGGCGATGAACTCGCCGAAATGTTTGAACAGATCGAGGTTGGGCTTTCCTATCAGTCCGAACAGTGCGTCCTCACCCATCATGAGGGTGTAGCCCAAGAGGGAAAACACGACGGTGCCTATGCAGAAATCCATAAGATTTTTCATTATGATGTTGCCGGCGTTCTTCGCGCGGGTAAAGCCGGTCTCCACCATGGCGAAGCCGGCCTGCATCCAGAACACCAGCGCCGCGCCTATCAAAAACCAGAATTCGACAGTCATAAAAGATCAACTCCCTGAAGTTTTATTTCACACTGAATAAGATGTCGCCGTAGGTCGGGAAGGGCCAATAGCTCTTTGCCGTAAGCAGCTCCGCCCTGTCGCAGGGAATGCGCAGCTCGCTCATCCGGGGCAGCACGCTGTCGCGTATGAGCTCCGATTCCGCGATGATGTCCTCCGCGTTCCCAAGCCCCATGACGGCCTTTTCCAGATCGTCGGTGATCTCGGCGATGCGGTCCGTCAGAGCGGAGAGCTCCGTGACCAGCTCCTTTTCGTAGCCGCACGCGAGCTCGGGGAAGAGAGCCTTCTTGTCGGCGGCCTGCTTTGCCAGATCCGAGGTGAAGCGCGTTATCGCGGGGGCTATGCGCTTATGTACCATGCTGATCATGGTGTTGGCCTCGATGACGACGGTCCTGCAGTAGTTTTCGAGCATGATGTCGCGCCTGGATCTCAGCTCGTCCGGCGTGAACACTCCGAGGGAGGTGAGCATCTTCACGTTCTTTTCGTCGAGCAGATGCGGCATGCAGTCCGCCGTGGTGCGGTAGTTGAGAAGTCCGCGCTTTTCCGTGGCCTCGGTGATCCACGCGTCGTCATAGCCGTTGCCGTTGAAGATGATGCGCTTGTGGTCGCGTATGGTCTTTTTGATCATATCGTGCAGCGCGCTCTCGAAATCCTCCGCCTTTTCGAGCCGGTCCGCGTATATGCGCAGGCTTTCGGCCACGGCGCTGTTGAGCATTATGTTCGCGCAGGCGATGCTGTTGGAGGAGCCGAGCATACGGAATTCGAACTTGTTGCCCGTGAAGGCGAAGGGCGAGGTCCTGTTGCGGTCGGTCGTATCGCGGTTGAATTTCGGCAGCACGTCCACGCCGAGCTTCATCTGCGTCTTTTCCGCGCCCTTGTAGGGGGTGTCGGTCTCTATGGCCTCGAGCACGGCGTTGAGCTCGTCGCCGAGGAAAATGGAGATAACGGCCGGAGGCGCTTCGTTGGCGCCGAGACGGTGGTCGTTGCCCGCGGTGGCGACGGAAATGCGGAGCAGATCCTGATAATCGTCCACCGCCTTGATCACCGCGCAGAGGAAGAGCAGGAACTGCGCGTTCTCATAGGGCGTGTCGCCGGGAGAGAGCAGGTTCTGTCCGCCGTCGGTGGCAATGGACCAGTTGTTGTGCTTGCCGCTGCCGTTCACGCCGGCAAAGGGCTTTTCGTGCAGCAGGCAGACGAGCCCGTGCTTCGCCGCGACCTTCTGCATGATCTCCATGGTGAGCTGGTTGTGGTCCGTGGCGATATTGGTGGTGGTATATATCGGCGCGAGCTCGTGCTGCGCCGGGGCGACCTCGTTGTGCTCGGTCTTGGCGAGTATGCCGAGCTTCCACAGCTCGTCGTTCAGGTCTTCCATAAAGGCGGCCACTGCCGGCTTTATCGCGCCGAAATAGTGGTCGTCCAGCTCCTGCCCCTTCGGGGGCTTCGCGCCGAACAGGGTGCGGCCGGTAAAGCGCAGGTCGGGGCGCTGCTCGTACATTTCCTTCGTTATGAGGAAATATTCCTGCTCCGGGCCTACGGAGGAGACCACCCTCTTGGCCGTGTCGTTGCCGAACAGCCTCAGTATGCGCAGCGCCTGCCTGTTCAGCGCCTCCATGGAGCGGAGGAGCGGCGTCTTTTTATCGAGGGCGTGTCCGCCGTAGGAGCAGAAGGCGGTGGGTATGCAGAGGGTCTTTCCCTTTATAAACGCGTAGGAGGTCGGGTCCCAGGCGGTATAGCCTCTGGCCTCGAAGGTGGCGCGAAGGCCGCCGGAGGGGAAGGAGGAAGCGTCCGGCTCGCCCTTGATGAGCTCCTTGCCCGAGAATTCCATGATCACGCTTCCGTCCGGAGAGGGGGAGATGAAGCTGTCGTGCTTTTCGGCGGTGATGCCGGTAAGGGGCTGGAACCAGTGAGTGAAATGAGTAGCGCCGTTGGCGACGGCCCAATTCTTCATCGCCTCGGCGACCGCGTTCGCCACGCCGATATCGAGCTCCGTCCCTTCGTCTATCGTCTTACGAAGGGAAGCGTAAACATCGGCCGAGAGATTGGAACGCATCACGCGATCGTCAAAAACCATGCTTCCGAAATAATCCGATACTGTGCTCATGTTCATGTCTCCTCTTCTTTATTTAAAATTTAAAAATGAGTAAAGGCAAAGACTCCTTCGGTGAAAACCCAAAAGACGCCTTTGCCTTTATCATCCTTATTCAGTTTGCTCTGCTTTTCTCCGGAAAAGAAAAAAAGCGGCTTCGAGCATGATAACTCAAAGACGCCTTTGCCTTTACCCGCGCATTATACAACGGCGCGTTTGCCTCTGTCAAGCGGCAATTTGCAAATTTTGCCCCTGCAAACCTGCAATTTTTTTGTGCTTATGAGCCGAAAATCATCAAATCCCTTGACAATGTGCATGAAGCGTTATACAATTCCTGCAAATGAGCAAAGGCGTTCATTGCCGGGCGGGGCATCCGCGCGGAATGAACGCCTTTCTTTTTTTATTTTTTCGAAAGGGACTGATCGGCATGATGAGAGAGGGCCGGGTGCGCATCCCCTCGGGCTGCGCGATCGCGGCGGTCATTTCGAGAGACGGCGTCGGAATGAGCGGAGAGATGATCACGAACGCCATGAAGCCCATGCATGAGCGCAGCAACGGTCTCGGCGGAGGCTTTGCCGGCTACGGCATCTACCCCGAGTACAGGGATTTTTACGCGCTGCATATGTTTTTCGACGACCGCGAGGCGAGAAAGGACTGCGAGGCGTTTCTTAAGGAGTATTTCGAGATAGTCCATTCCGAGCGCATTCCCACGCGGACCATACCCGCCATTACGGACGAGCCCATAATATGGAGGTTTTTCGTCGCTCCGCTGCGCTCCATGCTCACGAGCCTGCAGCTCGATGAAAAGGAGCTGGTAGCCCGCACGGTGATGAGGATCAATACGGAAATGAAGGGCGCGTACGTTTTTTCCAGCGGGAAAAACATGGGCACCTTCAAGGCCGTGGGCTATCCGGAGGACGTGGGAGTCTTTTACAGGCTGGAGGAATATGAGGGATATTCCTGGACCGCTCACGGCCGCTATCCCACGAACACTCCGGGCTGGTGGGGCGGAGCGCATCCCTTCACCCTGCTCGACTATTCGGTGGTGCATAACGGCGAGATATCCTCCTACGACGCCAACCGCCGCTTCATAGAGATGTTCGGGTACAAATGCACGCTGCAGACCGACACCGAGGTCATTACCTATATATTGGATTATCTCGTCCGCGTGCAGGGCCTTACGCTGAAGGAGGCGGCGGACGTGATAGCCGCTCCCTTCTGGAGCGCCATAGAGGCGGAGCGCGACGAAGAGGAGAAGAAAAAGCTCGCATATCTCCGTACGGTCTTCCCCAGCCTGCTGGTGACGGGGCCGTTCTCGATAGTACTCGGCTTCACGGGCGGGCTCATGGCGCTGAACGACCGGCTGAAGCTCCGCTCGATGGTGGTGGGCGAGAAGGACGACAGAGTATTCATCGCCAGCGAGGAGGCCGCCATACGCACCATGGAGCCGGACGCGGAGAACATACGGGCCCCCGAGGGCGGAGAACCGGTGATCGTAAAAGTGAAGGAAGGTGCCTTCTGATGGGTATTGATTTTATCTATCCGGAATTCGAGGTCGTCCGGAACGAAGCGCGCTGCATCGCCTGCCGCGTATGCGAAAGGCAGTGCGCCAACGAGGTCCACTTTTACAGCGCCGAGCGCGGCGTGATGATGAGCGACGAGACGAAATGCGTGGACTGTCAGCGCTGCGTGGCCCTCTGTCCCACAAGGGCGCTGAAAATAGTCAGGAGCGACTGCAGGCTGCGCGAGAACGCCAACTGGCCGGAGGATACGATCAAGGAGGTATACAAGCAGGCGTCGAGCGGCGGAGTGCTGCTGTCCTCCATGGGCAATCCCAAGCCGCTGCCGGTGTACTGGGACAATATCCTCATCAACGCCTCCCAGGTGACCAACCCGCCCATAGACCCGCTCCGTGAGCCCATGGAAACGCGCGTTTTCCTCGGGAAAAAGCCGGACGGGATACGGCGGGACGAAAACGGGAAGATCGTGTGCGAGCTCCCCCCGCAGATAGAGCTGTCCATGCCGGTGATGTTTTCGGCCATGAGCTACGGCTCCATCAGCTATAACGCCCACGCCTCCCTGGCAAGGGCCGCGACGGAGCTCGGCATCCTCTACAATACCGGAGAGGGAGGCCTGCACGAGGATTTTTACCGCTACGGGCCGAATACGGTGGTCCAGGTGGCGAGCGGGCGCTTCGGCGTTCACGAGGACTATCTCGAGGCCGGAGCCGCCATAGAGATAAAGATGGGCCAGGGAGCAAAGCCCGGCATCGGCGGGCATCTGCCCGGGGCGAAGATCGTGGGCGACGTTTCGAGAACGCGCATGATCCCCGAGGGCTCGGACGCTATCTCTCCCGCTCCGCATCACGATATTTACTCCATTGAGGATCTGCGGCAGCTCGTGTATTCTCTCAAGGAGGCCACCGAATACCGCAAGCCGGTCATAGTAAAGGTGGCGGCGGTCCACAATATCGCCGCGATAGCGAGCGGCATCGCCCGCAGCGGCGCGGACATAATCGCCATAGACGGCTTCCGCGGGGGCACGGGAGCCGCGCCGACCCGCATACGCGATCACGTGGGCATACCCATAGAGCTGGCCCTTGCCGCCGTTGACCGGAGGCTGCGCGACGAAGGGATAAGAAACAGCGTTTCCCTCGTGGCCGGCGGCTCCATACGCAGCGCCGCGGACGTGGTCAAGGCGGTGGCCCTCGGAGCCGACGCCTGCTACGTCGCTACGGCCGCCCTGCTGGCTCTCGGCTGCCATCTGTGCCGCACCTGCCAGACGGGCAGGTGCAACTGGGGCATAGCCACCCAGCGCCCCGAGCTCGTCAAAAGGCTCAATCCCGACATCGGGTGCGAAAGGCTCGTAAATCTGATGACCGCCTGGCGGCACGAGATAATGGAGCTCATGGGCGGCATGGGCATCAATTCCATCGAGGCGCTCCGCGGCAACCGGCTGATGCTTCGCGGAGTGGGAATGACGGAAAAGGAACTGGAGATACTCGGTATCTCTCACGCGGGGGAATGAACTGATGAAACGCATATACGTAAACGAAGAGTGGTGCCTGGGCTGTCACCTGTGCGAGTATAACTGCGCTTTCGCGAACTCGGGACTTTCGGACATGGCCCTGGCCCTGAAGGGAAAGCCGATATTCCCGCGCATACGCGTGGAGGACGGCGAAAAAATAAGCTACGCCGTTTCGTGCAGGCACTGCACGGACCCGATATGCGTAAAGAGCTGCATAGCGGGAGCCCTGTCAAAGGACGGGGACACGGTGCGCATAGACGGGAACAGGTGCGTGGGCTGCTTTACCTGCGTGCTGGTCTGCCCCTACGGCGCGCTGGCTCCGGGCGAAAACGGCGTGATGCGGAAATGTGAGCTCTGTCTGGATAACGCCTGCGGCGAGCCCGCCTGCGTGAAGGGCTGTCCGAACAGAGCCATCGTTTATGAGCAGCGAGGTGAGGCGTGATGAAAAGATATGTCATCATAGGCAACGGCATTGCCGCCGCGGGCTGCATCGAGGGGATACGGAGCGTTGACGGGAGCGGCGAGATCACGGTGATATCCGAAGAGAAGCACGGCGTATACTGCCGCCCGCTCATTTCGTATTATCTGGAAGGAAAGACCGACCTTGAGCGCATCCGTTACAGGAACGCGGATTTTTACGAGCGCATGTCCTGCCGGGTGCTGTACGGCAGAAAGGCGGTGCGCATACGCCACGACAGGCATGAGGCGGAGCTGGACGACGGCAGCGCCGTGGGATACGACGCGGTGTGCCTCGCCACGGGGGCGGCGCCCTTCGTGCCGGAGTATGAGGGGCTCGATACCGTGCCGCGCCGCTTCACGTTCACCTCTCTTGACGACGCCCTCGCGCTGGAAAAAGCCGTGGGGCCGTCCTCCCGCGTGCTGATCCTCGGGGCGGGGCTCATAGGGCTGAAATGCGCCGAGGGGCTCAGCGGACGCGCCGGAGAGGTGACGGTATGCAACCGTTCCCCGCGCATCCTTTCGAGCATACTCGACGAGGAGAGCGCCGACACGGTGCGGAGGCATATGGAGAAAAACGGGATCCGTTTCATGCTCGGAGAGACGGTATCGCGCTTTGAGAAGGACCGCGCCGTAATGAGCGGCGGGGATACCGTCGGCTTCGACGTGCTGGTGACGGCGCTGGGAGTAAGGCCGGAGATAAGCCTGCTTGAGGGTACGGGCGCTCAGACCGGCCGCGGGGCGCTGACCGACGCGAGGATGGAGACCTCGGCCGCGGGCGTCTACGCGGCGGGGGACTGCACCGAGAGCGAGGACGTATCCTCCGGGCGGAAAAGGGTGATGGCAATACTGCCCAACGCGTATATGCAGGGGCACGCTGCCGGCGTGAACATGGCCGGCGGGAGCGAGGTCTTCGACAAAGCCCTCCCGATGAACTCCATGGGACTTTTCGGCCTGCACGTCATGACGGCGGGCTCATACGAGGGCGAGACGTACACGGAAAAGACGGAGGAGTCTTTTAAGCGCCTGTTTACTTCGGACGGTCTGCTGAAGGGCTTTATCATAATAGGCGGCTGCGAGCGCGCCGGGATATACACGGCCATGATACGCGAAAAAACGCCGATAGCCTCGGTGGATTTCGAAATGCTGAAAAAAACCGCCTCAACGGCGGCATATCCGCCGCAGATGCGTAGAAAAATGTTCGGAGGTGTGGTATAATATGATATCCATTTGCGCGGAGGGGCTGGAGCACAGAGAGCTCAACGAGGCCATAAGGAGCGTCGGCGGCCCGTGCACGGTCGAAAAGTGTCGGGGCCAGCGCTTTATAGCCGCCGGAATGTCGGGCGTGGATATCACGGTACGGGGCGTTCCGGGCAACGCTCTCGGCGCGTATCTGAACGGCGGCACGATCACGGTGCTCGGCAACGCACAGGACGCCGTCGGCGATACGATGAACGAGGGCGCCATCATCGTCCGCGGCAGCATAGGCGACGCCGCGGGCTACGCGATGCGCGGCGGCAGGATATACGTCGGAGGCAGCGCGGGCTACCGGGCGGGCATACATATGAAGGCCTATGAGGACAAGGTGCCGCTTATGATCATCGGCGGCAGGGCCGGGAGCTTTCTGGGAGAGTATCAGGCCGGCGGAGTCATAATAGTCCTCAACCTCGCCGAGCCCGGGAAGGACTGCGTGGGCATGTTCCCGTGCACGGGGATGCACGGCGGGAAAATGTTTCTCCGCTCCGACTGCGCCGGCGTGGCCTTTCCGGAGCAGGTGACGGCCCGGCCCGCTTCCGGGGACGATCTGCGCGAGCTCGGAGAGCATATCGCGGAATACTGCGGTATCTTCGGACTCGACAGGGAAGAGGTGCTTTCCGCGCCCTTCACGGTCGTCACGCCGGACAGCAAAAATCCGTACAGAAGAATGTACGTGGCAAACTGACCCGTACGGGAGGATAGTATGAAATATTCAAAGGATGAGGTCATTCAGTACGCCCGTGAGGAGGACGTGAAGTTCATCCGCCTTGCCTTCTGCGACGTTTTCGGCAAACAGAAGAATATCGCGGTAATGCCGGATGAGCTGCCTCGGGCCTTTGAACACGGCATTTCCTTCGACGCGTCCGCCATAGCCGGCTTCGGCGACGAGGCGCGCAGCGACCTGCTGCTGCACCCCGATCCCGAAACGCTCATGCCGCTGCCCTGGCGGCCCGAGCACGGCCGCGTGGTGCAGATGTATTCCTTCATCACGCACCCGGACGGCTCCCCCTTCCGCTGCGATACGCGCAGGCTCCTCAAAAAGGCGGAGGAGGACGCGAAAAAGGCGGGCTGTGAATTCACCTTCGGAGCCGAGCAGGAATTCTACCTTTTCAATCTCGACGAGGACGGCAGGCCCACCGCCGTGCCCTGCGACAAAGCGGGATACATGGATATCGCGCCCGAGGACCGCGGAGAAAACGTCCGCCGGGAGATCTGCCTTACGCTGGAGCAGATGGGCATACGCCCGGAGAGCTCTCATCACGAGGAGGGCCCGGGACAGAACGAGATAGATTTCAGATACGCCGAGGCTCTCGTCGCCGCGGACAACGCCATGACCTTCCAGCGCGTAGTAAAGACCGTGGCCCACAGAAACGGCCTTGCCGCGGATTTTTCGCCCAAGCCCGTCGAGGACGCGCCCGGGAACGGCTTTCATATAAACGTATCCCTGCGGCCCTTTGAAGACGGCGCCGTTTTTTCGCATATGATAGCGGGAGTGCTGCAAAACGCGAGAGCGATGACCGCTTTCCTCAACCCCTGTGAAGACTCCTACCGGCGCCTGGGCAGGTGCAAGGCGCCGAAGTACGTGACCTGGTCTCACGAAAACCGCTCTCAGCTTATCCGCATCCCCGCCGCGTCGGGAGAATACCGCCGCGCGGAGCTGCGTTCGCCGGATCCTACGGCCAATCCCTACCTGGCCTTCGCGCTGATGATCTACGCGGGCCTTTACGGGATAGAAAACAAGCTGCCGCTGTGCCCGCCCGCGGACATGAACCTTTATAACGCCGGCGCGGAAGCCCTCGCGGCCTATGAGCCGCTTCCGGACTGCTTCGCGGAAGCGTGCGAAAGCGCCGTGACCAGCGAGTTTATCAAAGCGCACGTCCCCGGTGAGATCCTGGAGATATACTGCGGGAAATAAACAGATACGGACTGCTCCGGCACGTGATCGGGAAAAGGTACTTTTATGAGCTTGAAGGAGCGTATTTACAGCGTTCTCGTCGTTTCCGCCGCGGAAAAACTGAATAACGCGCTCTCCGAGCTCATGCCCGGCTCGCGCTTTCAGCCGGTAAGAACGGTTTCGAGCGTCAGCGCCGGAAAACGGGCGTGGAGCGAGCGGAGCTATGATTTCGTGATCGTCAACTCTCCGCTTCCGGACGACGCGGGGACGAGATTTGCCGTAGACGTCGGCCATTCGGCGGGAAGCGTGGTGCTCCTGCTCGTGCGCTCGGAGCTGCACGACGACGTCCGCGACCGGGTCGCCGAGCACGGCGTGTTCACCCTGGCGCGGCCGCTTTCGTCCCGGCAGCTTTCCGTGGCGCTCGACTGGATGGCGAGCGCGCGGGAGCGCCTGAAGAGAACGGAAAAAAAGACGCTTTCCGTGGAAGAGAAAATGGAAGAGATCCGCGTGGTCAACCGCGCGAAATGGCTGCTCATTTCCCGGCTCAAGCTGGACGAGCCGCAGGCTCACCGGTATATCGAAAAGCAGGCCATGGACCGCTGCATATCAAGAAAAGAGGTAGCCGAGGAGATAATAAAGACGTATTCATGACGGCATTGTCAAACATATTCATGACAAGAGGGCAGACAGCCTTTCCGCGCAGCGCGAAAGGCGGCTGCCTTTTCGGCATGTCCGAAGGAGGATGAAACAGTGAGAGCATACGAAAGACTCGTGCGCTATGCGCAGGTCGCCACCGCGGCGGTCGAGGACGCGGGAAAGGTCCCCTCGTCCGAGGGGCAGCTGAGCTTCGCGCGGATGCTGGCGGAGGAGCTCGGCGAGCTCGGGGCGAAGGACGTATACGTGGATGAGCACGCGTACGTCTATGCCCGCGTGCCCGCCTCGCCGGGTCATGAGGACCGTCCGTGCGTGGGCTTCCTCGCGCATCTCGATACTATTCCGGATTTCCCCGGCGATAACGTCAGACCGCGGGTGATAGAGAACTACGACGGGGGAGACGTGATCCTGTCCGCCTCGGGGCGCGTGCTGAGCCCGAAGGAGTTTCCCCATCTGACCGGGCTGAAGGGGCATACGCTCGTGGTGACCGACGGCACCACCGTCCTCGGCGCCGACGACAAGGCGGGCGTGGCCGAGATAATGACCGCGGTTGAGCGCATCGTTTCCGGGGACCTGCCTCACGGCCCCGTCGCGGTGGGCTTCTGTCCCGACGAGGAGATAGGCCACGGCGCGGAGCTGCTGGACCTGGACCGCTTCGGCGCGGAGCTGGCGTATACTCTCGACGGCGGCGACGTGGGAGAGATAGAGTACGAAAACTTCAACGCCGCCTCGGCGCTGGTGAAGGTGACGGGCTTCAACGTGCATCCCGGCTCGGCGAAAAACACCATGATAAACGCCATGCTCGTGGCGATGGAGTTCAACCGCATGCTGCCCGAGGGCGACACGCCGAGGGACACGGAGCTCTACGAGGGCTTTTTCCACCTCACCGGAGCCGAGGGAAGCGTGGAGAGCGCCCGGCTCGAATATATAATACGCGACCATGACGCGGGCGCGTTCGAGGCGCGGAAAAACATGATGCGCCACGCGGCGAAGCTGCTCAACGACAAATACGGGGAAGGCACCGTCGAGCTGACGCTGAAGGAGCAGTACCGCAATATGCTCGAGATGATCAGACCGCGCTTCGAGGTGGTGGAAAAAGCCGCGGAGGCCACGCGGGCTCTCGGACTCGAGGTGAAGACCGTGCCCGTGAGAGGCGGCACGGACGGGGCGCAGCTTTCATACCGCGGCCTGCCCTGCCCCAATCTGCCCACGGGCAGCTTTGCGCACCACGGACCCTATGAGCACGCCTCGGCGGAAAAAATGGATATGTGCGTTCAGCTCGTGCTGAACATAGCGGAGCAGTTCGCGAAATAACGGGAGGTACGGACATGAATCATTTCGTTGAAAACGCCATTGACCTCGGCAGCACCTACGGCGGCAAGATAATCGCCGCGGTACTTATCCTCGTTATCGGGCATTTCGTGATAAAGCTTTTCAATAAGGCTTTCGAAAAAGGCATAGACAGGCTCAGAATGGACGAGACCGTCAGGCACGTGGCAAAAAACGCGGTCAGGGTGCTGCTGCACGCGGTACTGATAATCAGCGTGATAGAAGTGCTCGGCGTATCCATGTCCAGCGTCGTGGCCATCCTGGCGTCCTGCGGCCTGGCTGTCGGTCTCGCCCTGCAGGGCGCTCTGGGCAATCTCGCCGGAGGGATGATGATACTCATATTCAAGCCCTTCAAAATAGGAGATTACATAGAGTCCGGCGGCGCAGAGGGCACGGTGCGGGACATAAGCATTTTCTACACGAGCCTTACCACCCTTGACAACAAGCGCATCTTCGTGCCCAACGGCGATCTGATGAACGCCAACGTGACCAACTATACCCACGACGAGAAGCGGCGCGTGGATCTGGACTTCAAGATAACCAACGATATCGACGCGGAGTTCGTCAAAAGAGTGCTGCTGAGCGCGTCCGAGGCGACGAAGGGCGTGCTGAGCGATCCGCCGTCCTTTGCCCGCATGACGGCGGTCGACGACGATACGTACATTTTCACCGTGCGCTCGTGGTGCCGTACGGAGGATTACTGGGACGTATACTTCGACCTTATCGAAAACTGCAGCAAGGCTCTCAGGGACAACGACATCGACGATCCCGAGGAGAGGATAGCCGTGCGGCTGGTGGGCGAAGACGACAAAGCGCCCGCGGAGGCGGGAAAATGACCGATTACAAGACCATGGCGGCGCAGATACGCGCGCTCGCCGAGGAGGAGCGGGACTGCGTGCCCCTGCTCGCCAACGCCGCGGCGGTCATCTTCGGCGGGATGGATGAGATAAACTGGGCGGGCTTTTATCTGACCGACGGAGAAGACCTGCTGCTCGGCCCATTTCAGGGCAAGCCGGCCTGTATACGCATCAAAAAAGGAAAGGGCGTTTGCGGCAGCGCGGTGATGAGGGGCAGCGTGCTGAGAGTGGACGACGTGCACGCCTTCCCCGGTCACATCGCCTGCGACGCGGCCTCCCGCTCGGAACTCGTCGCGCCGATGATAAGCGGCGGCAGGATAGTGGGAGTGCTCGACATAGACAGCCCTTTCGAGGGACGCTTTGACGAAAGCGACGAGGCGGGCGCCGCCCTGCTGGCCGAAACGATAGCCCGCGAGGCGGACTTTTCCCGTCTCGCTCCGGCTCCCCGAGACTGACAAAATTTTGAAATTGTTCAAAAATACGTGAATTTCCGTTCACATTTATCGGCGATAATACGGGCGAAGAGCGGCAGAGCTCTTCGCCCGATCGGTTTATTTGACATCTTTTTTTGAAAGAGAGGAGACGGACATGAAAAAAGCAGCCGCAGTCATAATGGCGCTCATATTCCTGCTGAGCCTTTCCGCGTGCACGTTCACGCTGAGGGCAGGCACGAGCGCGCCCGACACGGACACGCCCGACGCAGCGTCGGAAAACGGCTCGAAGGAAGACGCGCAGGCGAAGGAAAACACCGCCGCGCAGGACAGTGACGACGCCCCCTCAAAGGAAAATGCAGGCGGGGAGGACGGCGCGCACGTGCTCAGACTCGGCGGAGACTCGGCTGAGCTCGACGGAGTCGCCGCGGAGGAATTCGACTACGTATGGAAGATCGACCCCGGAAAGGAAAGCGAATGGTACGAGGGCGAGGAGCCCGAGACCGACGCCGCGGTATACATAGCGCATGATATATGGTATTACCCCGAGCTGGACGAGAGCGGCTTTTCCAAGGAAGTCTACGACGACGAGACGGAGTGGGTATACCGTTATACCGCGGAGGGACTTACCGACTATATCTTCTCCACGCTGCCCGTGCTCGGCAGCGCGCTGCCCTCGGAAATGATGCACACGGCGGAGGAAGCCTATGAAAACAAGGTGCTGCATATAACGAAGGCCGGCACGTATATCCTCGAGGGCAGCTGGAAGGGCCAGATATTCGTCGACCTCGGCGACAGGGACGAGACCTTTGCCGACGAGAGCGCGAAAATAAAGCTGATACTGAACGGAGCGGACGTGGAATGCAGCTGCGCGCCGGCGATAATATTCTACAGCGCGTACGAATGCGACAACGGCTGGGAGGACAGGGAAAGCTACGGAGCGGAGGTGGATACCTCGAACGCCGGAGTCACCGTCGAAATAGCCGACGGCACGGAGAACAGCTTCACCGGGGCCAACGTATTCAGACTGCTGAAAGCGAAGTATAAGTCCGAAGGCAGCACGGTGCAGAAAAAAGCGCACAAGACGGACGGAGCCTTCTACAGCTTCGTTTCCATGAACGTCAACGGCGGAGAAACGGGCGCCGGCATACTGAACGTAAGATCCACCACGTTTGAGGGGATCGGCAGCGAGCTGCACCTGACCGTGAACGGAGGGCACGTAAACGTTTATTCTCAGGACGACGGCATAAACGTGAACGAGGACGACGTGTCCGTGTTCACGATGAACGGCGGCGTGCTGCATATATTCGCCGGCCTCGGCGCCGAGGGAGACTGCATCGACTCCAACGGCTATATCACGGTGAACGGCGGCCTCATCGCGGCGGGAACGCCGAGCGGCAGCGACGAGGTGCTCGACTCCAACTGCGGCAACGTCGAGAACGGCGGCGAGGTCATCATCGTGGGCTCCGGCCGGGGCATGGGCTTCTTCGGCGGCGGAGGATTCCAGCCGCCCGATGGAGCCTTTCCGGGCGGGATATTCGATCCCGCGGAGGGCTTCGGCGAGGGGACGTTCACCCCGCCCGAGGGAGGCTTCTTCGGCGGTATGTTCGATCCCTCTGAGGGCTTCGGGGACGGCGCGTTCGCCCCTCCCGAGGGGGGCTTCGGAGGAAGCTTCGGACCGCCCGAGGGCTTCGGCGGTATGCGTCAGCCTCCGGAGGAGTCCGGTGAAGAAGCGCCCCTTCCGCCCGAGGACGGCACGGAAGAGGACGGCTGAAGGATAACAGCAGCACACAGCAGCGCGGGGAGCGGCCTGAACGGCCGCTCCCCGCAGTTTATCGGCAAAGAGCCGCGCTGCGCTTCGCCGCCCATCGGACCCGCGCGGTTTATAAGGAATATCGCTGAGGAGATTTCCGGCGATTATATTTGACAAACCGCCGTGCGTCAGCGTAAACTGACATTATATTCGGCTGAAGATACGGGCGAAGAAACGGAGAGAATAAAATGAAAAAAGCACTTACACTGTTGTTTGCTCTTGTGCTGGCCCTCGGCATCGCCTCCGCCGCTTCCGCGTCGGGGGAGGAGGAGCAGCTGCGCGCCGCGGCGGAACAGGCCGTGCGCGGTATGCAGAGCGAGCTTGACCTGAGCGGAATGAATATCGGCAAGGACGCCGCGGACGCGGTGATCGGACAGCTCATGGAGGACCCGGAGCTTTTCTGGCTGAAAGGCTGGAGTACTGCAAGGATCGGCGACCGCGTGACGAAAATAAGCTTCATATACCGCGAGGGGATCACATCCGCGAATATCGCCGTGTTTGAGGCCGCGGCCGACAAGGCGCTGGAATGCGTGCTGCCGGGGATGGACGAGCTGCAGACCGCGCTGGTGCTGCATGATCATCTCGCGCTGAATATCGCCTATGATTACGACAATTATCTCGCCGACACGGTGCCGGAGCTTTCCTATACGGCATACGGCGCTCTGGTGAACGGGACCGCGGTCTGCCAGGGTTACGCGAAGGCTTACTGCCTGCTGCTGAGCCGCTGCGGCATCGACAACGTCTATCTGAGCAGCGACGAAATGAATCACGGCTGGGCCGCGGTACGGCTGGGCGGAGAATGGTACCACGTGGACGTGACCTGGGACGATCCGGTGCCGGACGCCCCGGGCTATGTCATCCACAAATACTTCCTGCTGAGCGACGAAGCGATCTCCGACGCGGAGCACGGGCACTACGGCTGGCAGGCCGACGTCGACTGCGTCAGCAGCGTTTATGACGAGGGCACGTTCTGGGAAGACCTGGAGGCGCCCGTGCCTTTCACGGACGCGGATACGTACTGGTATCTCGAGACGTCCGGGGAGCAGGCGGATCAGACGATAAGTCTCGTCCGCCGCAGCTGGAGCGCCGGAAATTCACAGACCGCGGCCTCGGTCAAGGATTATTGGCCCGTGTGGGGCAGCCAGACGATGTTCTGGCAGGGCTCCTTCAGCGGTCTCGTGCTGTGGGACGGCCGCCTCTTTTTCAACGACAAGCTCCGGGTCTATGCCTACGATCCCGCGGAAGACTCTTTGGAGAGCGTATACACATATAACGGCGGCGACGGCTATATTTACGGACTGTCGGGCGACGGGGAGACGGTGAAGTGCACCGTCAAGCAGGACCCCGATCAGGACGAAGGCGCGCTATACACCGTTCCGCTGACGCCGAAATATCCTTCGGACGGCGGAGACACGCCCGCGGTCGATCCTTCCTTCACCGGCCTTGTGCAGATCGGCAGCGGATGGCGGTATGTTTATCAGGGGCAGAACGCCGACTGGTATACCGGTCTTGTTCAGAACGACTACGGCTGGTGGTTGGTATATCAGGGACAGCTCGCCGATTGGTATACCGGACTGTTTGTCAACGATTATGGGACCTGGTACATATATAACGGCGGAGTCGCCGACTGGTACAGCGGGCTCGTGGATACCGATTACGGCTGGTGGTACGTATATAACGGACAGCTGGCGAATTGGTATACCGGCCTTATACAGAACGATTACGGCTGGTGGTACGTATACAGCGGACAGCTCGCCGACTGGTATACCGGCCTTGTGCAGACCGACTACGGCTGGTGGTACGTATACGGCGGGCAGGTGGCGAACTGGTTCACCGGACTCTACGGCAACGACTTCGGCTGGTGGTGCATATACAACGGGCAGCTTGCCGAAGGCTATACGGGGCTGTTCTCCACCGATTACGGCTGGTGGTACATATACAACGGTCAGGTCGCAAACTGGTACACCGGCCTTGTGCAGAACGATTACGGCTGGTGGTACGTGTACGAGGGTCAGCTCGCCGACTGGTTCAGCGGCTATGTGACCAACGAGTACGGCACCTGGTACGTGTATAACGGGCAGCTGGTCTGACCGGCTGCCGATAGAAAGCAAGGAGGCATATCAAATGCAGATCGGAGCGCAGATGTATACCCTGCGCATGTACGCGCAGAACGAGGCGGACCTGGCAAGGTCGCTGGAAAAGGTGGCCCGGATAGGCTACCGCACCGTCCAGCTTTCCGGCATAGGTCCGATAGCGCCGCAGAGAGTGAAAAAGCTGTGCGACGACAACGGGCTGGAGATAGTGCTGACGCATAACTCCGAAAACGATTTTCTTTACAACACGGACGCGCTTATAGAAAGGCACGAGCTGTATGCCTGCAGATACGTAGGCCTCGGCGCCATGGCCGACAGGTACAGGAGCCCCGAATGGGTGGAATGCTTTGTCGAGGATTTCACTCCGGCGGCTCAGAAGATAAAGGACGCCGGGATGCTGTTCATGTACCATAACCACGGCTTCGAATTCGCCCATATGCCGGACGGCAGGACCATGATGGATCTGCTGCTGGAAAAAATGCCGGCGGATATCATGGGCGTCACGGCGGATACGTACTGGCTGCAGTACGGCGGCGTGGACGTGAACAAATGGCTCGCGGAGCATGCCGACCGTCTTGCCTGCGTCCATCTCAAGGACTGGATACCCAACGGCTTCGACACGCCGCGCATGGCGGCGGTGGGCGAGGGCAACATCGACTTCGCGGCGATAGTCGAGACGCTGAAAAACAACGGCGTTACCCGGTACGCCCTGGTGGAGCAGGACGACTGCTACGGCAGGTCTCCCTTCGACTGCCTCGCGAAAAGCTATGAAAACCTGAAAAAGCTCGGCTGCTGACGGAACGCGGGCGGGAAAGGAAAGAGCATGGATAAAGTACGTCTGGGCGTGATAGGCGTGGGCAATATGGGCACGGGCCACGTCAATAACATACGCGCGGGGCTGTGTCCCGAGATCGAGCTCGCCGCCGTGGCCGATCGGCGCGCGTCCCGCAGGGAGTGGGCGGAAAAGGAGCTTGAGGGCGTGAGGATATTCGCCGAGGGCGAAGAGCTCATCGCCTCCGGCAGCTGCGACGCCGTTCTGATAGCCGTTCCCCATTATCAGCATCCCGCGCTTGCGATCTCGGCCTTTGAAAAGGGCCTGCACGTCATGGCGGAGAAGCCCGCAGGCGTATATACGCTGCAGGTAAGGGAAATGAACGCCGCCGCGGACGCGCACCCGGAGCTGTCCTTCGGAATGATGTTCAATCAGCGCACCAACTGCGTTTACCGCAGGCTCAAGGAGCTGCTGGACGGGGGAGAGCTCGGAAAGCTGAAGCGCGTGAGCTGGCTCATAACCGACTGGTACCGCACCCAGTATTATTACGACTCCGGCGCGTGGCGGGCCACCTGGGCGGGGGAAGGCGGAGGCGTGCTTCTCAACCAGTGCCCCCATCAGCTCGATCTGCTCCAATGGCTGTGCGGCCTGCCCGTAAAGGTGCGCGCCTTCTGCCATGAGGGCAAATGGCACGATATCGAGGTGGAGGACGACGTAAGCGCCTATATGGAGTTCGAAAACGGCGCCACAGGCATATTCGTCACCACCACCGGCGACGCTCCCGGCACCAACCGTCTCGAGCTGAGCGGCACCCTCGGCAAGGCGGTGTGCGAAAACGACGAGCTGCGCTTCTGGAAGCTGGACGAGGACGAGGAAAAATGGCGCTTTTCCTCCCGCGAGGGCTTTGCCAAGCCGCCCTTCCGGGAGGTGAAGGTCGAGACCGACGGGCAAAACCCGCAGCATCCCGCCGTGCTGAACGCCTTTGCCGCGCATATACTGCGCGGAGAGCCGATGATCGCCGACGGACGCGAGGGCATAAGGGGCCTCATGCTCTCCAACGCGATGCATCTGTCCTCGTGGCTGGGCAGAGAGGTTGAGCTGCCGATAGACGAGCGGCTGTTTTACGAGCTGCTTAAGGAGAAATGCGCCGTTTCCCGGCATAAGGAGGAAAACGACGTGACCGTTTCCATCGAAGGAAGCTATTGAGGGGGAAAAACATGAGCATCAGACTTACCGGCTTTTCCGACGAGGTGCATCCGGATTTCGAGCGGCAGCTCGCCGTGTTCGACGGGTGCGGAGTGAAGGCCGTTGAGATACGCGGAGTCGACGGCCGGGGGATACTCGACTATACGCCCGCGGAGGCGGAAAGACTGAAAAAAATGCTGGACGGCAGGGGCATGCGCGTTTCCTCGATAGGCTCGCCCATAGGCAAGATCGGCATAAACGACGATTTTGAGGAGCATTTCGGGAAATTTGAAAACGCCGTGGAGCTTTGCGGCGTTTTCGGCACGCCGAATATGCGCGTTTTCAGCTATTACGTTCCCGCCGGCGAGGCCGACGGATATGAGGACGAGGTCATGCGCCGCACGGAAAGGCTGGTCGACCTTGCCCGGAAGCGCGGCGTGGTGCTGCTGCACGAAAACGAGAAGGGGATATACGGCGATACGGCTCCGCGCTGCCTTAAGCTGATGAAGCGCTTCGGCGGGGACAGCTTCCGGGCCGTCTTCGATTTTGCCAATTTCGTGCAGTGTGCCCAGGACACGCTCGAGGCCTACGAGCTGCTCGCTCCGTATATCGCGTATATCCACGTAAAGGACGCGATGAAGTCCGACGGACGCGTCGTTCCGGCAGGCTGGGGCGACGGACACGTGAAGGAGATACTCGCCGCGCTCAAGGCGGCGGGATATTCGGGATATCTGTCTCTGGAGCCGCATCTGACGGACTTCGTCGGCTTTGCGCGGCTGGAGCGCGGCGCCGGGGGAGAGAAGAACGGTCCCGACGGAGAGAGCGCCTTCCGCATCGCGCTGGACAGCCTGAAAGCCCTGCTGTGGGAGCTTGACTGGCGCTGAGAGTTTTTTTCGCGCGGTGCTTGTTACGGCGGTGAAAAAAGTGTATAGTATCATTATATATAAATATTCGCCGCGCACGGCGCCGGCGGAACAGAGAGGAGACAATCATGCAGGAAAAATACGAGAAGCTGTTTTATGAGTTCGTACCGCAGGAGACCCATTGGGGCGACTGGTGCCATTCTCCGCAGGCCTACTTCCGCGGCGAGCGGGATATGCCCGGAGCGGGGCTGAACGTGGGCTTCCAGGTCTTCAAAAAGCCCATACGCCTGGAGACCGAGCCGCATTTCCACAGAGAGGACGAGTATCTCATCTTCCTCGGAGCGCAGCTGCCCGATACCTTCTCCGGCTGGGACGCCGAGGTCCATTTCTACATGGGCAAGACGCTGGATACCATGGAGAAGGTAGTCATTACCGAGCCCACCATCATCCACCTGCCCAAAAGCTGGTGGCACAGCCCGCTGGATTTCGTGCGCGTGGATAAGCCCCTCATTTTCCAGGCCGCGCAGCAGTCCGGCAGGACCGGGCTGGTGAAATATATCGAGCGCGAGGACGGCGAGCGGGAGTACATGTACGTCGGCGACGAGGCCGAGCACAACTGCGTGATCCACCCCGAAAACAAGTGCAGCTACTGCGGCTACTGCTTCTCTCACCCGGATCAGGTGCCGCCGAGGAAATACAAGTTCGTGCCCTGGACCGTGATCAACGAGGACGGAGTGACCTCGTATACCGATACCGGCGCTTACGATCCCGAAAAGGCTCCGGACTCCACCAAGTGCGTCGTCACGCCGGACAATAAGTCCAAGCCCTATTCCGACGCCACGGTGCTCAAAGCGCCGAAGCCCGCGCTCAGCCCCGAGGTCAGCAAAAACGTGCTGGCTCTGCCCAAGGAAAAGACCGGCTGGGGCGACTGGTGCCCGTCTCCCCAGGCGTACTTCCGCGGCGAGACCTATATGGAGGACGCCACCTATCATATCGGCTTCCAGATCTTCGCCGGCGCGAACGACACCGAGGATACTCATTTCCATCAGGGCGCCGAGGAATACATATTCTTCATGGGCGCCGACCCGATGAATATTTTCGATTTCGACGCGGAGATAGAGATGTCCTTCGGCGACGATCCTCAGCATATGGAGACCAAGCTCATCACTAAGCCCACGGTGGTGCGCATCCCGGCCAACGTATGGCACTGCCCGATAAAGTTCCGCAAGATGAAAAAGCCCGTCCTTTTCCAGGCGGCGTTCATGTCCGGAACCTGGGGCACCATAGTGGAGAGAGAGGGAAGCAAGCCCGGAAACAGCTTCTTCCAGAGCAGCAAGACCTACGTCTATATGGGCGACAACGTGCGCTTCTGCCGCTTCGATCCGAAAAAGCGCTGCAATATCTGCGGCAAGTGCTTCGGAAACATAGCGATAAAAGAATAAAACCGCAGGGGCGGCACCGCACAAATACGCTGCGCGATCGCGTTCCGTATTTATGCGGTGCCGCTTTATTATCCGTGCGGGCGGAGGGAGACGGGCATGGACGTCGGCAAAAAAAGCAATATTATAGAGATAAGCGATTTCCGGGCGCCGGAGCTGGATCCGTATGCCCGCCTCAACGAGAGAGAGCTGAACGCCTTTATGGGCAAGGCGGGCGGGATATTCATAGCCGAGAGCCCGAACGTCATATCGCGGGCGCTGGACGCCGGCTATGAGCCGATATCCCTGCTCATGGAGCGCAGACACATCGAGGGGCAGGCCGCGGGCATAGTTGAGAGATGCGGCGGAGTACCGCTGTATACCGCCGAGCCCGGACTGCTTGCCGGGCTGACGGGCTTCCGCCTGACGCGGGGAGTGCTGTGCGCCATGCGCCGCAGACCGCTGCCGTCCGCGGAGGATATATGCCGGGGAGCGGCGCGGATAGCCGTATTGGAATGCGTGATGAACCCCACGAATCTCGGCGCGATATTCCGCAGCGCCGCGGCGCTGAATATGGACGCGGTGCTGCTCACGCCCGGCTGCGCCGATCCTCTGTACCGCCGCGCCGCGAGAGTGAGCATGGGCACGGTTTTTCAGATACCGTGGACGTATCTGGGCGAAACGCCGGAGGACTGGCCCGACCCGGGCATGGAGAGACTGAAGGACATGGGCTTCCGCACCGCGGCCATGGCCCTGCGCGGCGACAGCGTGAGCCTGTGCGAGCGGGCGCTGAACGCGGAGAAGAAGCTCGCGATAGTGCTCGGAAGCGAAGGGGACGGTCTTTCCGACCGTACCATAGCCGAATGCGATTACTGCGTGCGCATACCCATGTCCCACGGGGTGGACTCGCTCAACGTCGCCGCGGCGAGCGCCGTGGCCTTCTGGCAGCTTGCCTGCCGAGAGTAAAATGGATTATATAGAGCTTGAAGGAATACGGATAAGCGTTACGAGGAAGAATATCAAAAACCTGCACCTGCGCGTCAAGCCTCCCGACGGCGAGGCGGAGATGACCGCGCCGCTTTTCGTCGGCAGGGAAGTGCTGCGGGAGTTCGCGCGCAGCCGGCTTCAGTGGATAAAACAGCGCCGCGCCGAGCTGGAGGAAAAAGCCCGCGCGGAAAAAGCCGGATACGAAAACGGCGCGCTGCGGTATTTATGGGGCAGGCCCCTTCGGCTGCGGGTGGAAAACGGCGCCCGGACTCGGGTAACGGAGAAGGACGGCGAGCTTGCCGTATCGCTGCGCGGCGGGATCACGCCGGAGAAAACCGCCGATGCGCTGAAAGCGTGGTACCGCGGGGAGCTCTCCGCCCGCATCGCGCTGCGTATGCCGTACTGGGAGGAGCTTACGGGGCTGCGCTGCAGCGCGTGGCAGATCAGGGATATGAAGACGCGCTGGGGAAGCTGCAGCACGGCGACGGGGAAAATAAGGATAAATCTGCGTCTGGCGCAGAAGGACCCGGTATGCCTCGACTTTGTCCTGGTGCACGAGCTGACGCATCTTGAGCAGCCCGACCACGGAGCGCGCTTCAAGGCGCTTATGGACGAGTATATGCCCGCGTGGAGGGAAGTGCGGAAAAAACTGAACGGCTGAGGGGAGGTAAGGGACGTGTCGGAAAAGACGTATATAGCCATCGATCTGAAATCGTTTTACGCCTCGGTCGAATGTGTGGAGCGCGGACTGGACCCGCTGGACGCGAACCTCGTCGTGGCGGACGAGAGCCGCACGGAAAAAACGATATGTCTCGCCGTGTCCCCGTCCCTGAAGGCTTACGGCATCCCGGGCAGGGCGCGCCTTTTCGAGGTCGTGCAAAAGGCAAAGCAGATAAACGCGCAGAGACGGCGGAACGCCCCGGGAGGCGTTTTTGCGGACAAGGCGTATCTTGCCTCCGAGCTGGCGGCCGATCCCGGCAAGGAGCTCGGGTATATCGTCGCGCCGCCGCAGATGGCGCATTATATGAGCGTGAGCGCCGAGATCTACGACATATATCTGCGATATATAGCCCCGGAGGATATACACGTCTACTCCGTGGACGAGGTCTTCATAGACGCGAGCGCCTATCTGAAAACCTACGGCCTCGGCCCGAGAGAGCTTGCCATGATGCTGATACGGAGCGTATTGAAGGAAACGGGCATCACCGCCACGGCGGGCATAGGGACCAATCTCTATCTTGCCAAGGCAGCCATGGATATAGACGCCAAGCACATCAAGGCCGACCGTGACGGCGTGCGCATAGCCATGCTCGACGAGATGAGCTACCGCCGCAGACTGTGGGACCACCGACCCATTACGGATTTCTGGCGCGTAGGCAGGGGCTACGCCTCGCGGCTTGCCGAATACGGCATGTTCACCATGGGCGACGTGGCGCGCTGCTCGGTGGAAAACGAGGAACTGCTGTATTGCCTTTTCGGAGTGAACGCCGAGCTGCTTATAGACCACGCCTGGGGCTGGGAGCCCTGCACGATGGAGGCCATCAAGGCGTACAGACCGGAAAACAGCAGCATGAACTCCGGCCAGGTGCTGCCGCAGCCCTACGAATTCGACAAAGCGCGGCTCGTGGTAAGGGAAATGGCGGATATGCTCTCGCTGGAGCTGGCGGACAAAGGGCTTACGGCCGACCAGATGGTGCTGACGGTGGGATATGACGCCGAAAACATTAGCGATAAGGAACGCGGCAAGCGATATATGGGCGCGGTGGTGAAGGACCGCTACGGCCGCCGCGTGCCCAAGGAGGCTCACGGCTCGATAAACCTCCGCAGGCGGACGTCCTCGTCAAGGATCATAACGGAGGCAGTTACGGAGCTGTTCGAGCGCATAACCGACAAAGAGCTGCTCGTAAGGCGCATGTACGTCACGGCTAATCACCTGCGCCCGGAGGACGAAAGCGGCGACGAGACGCCGAAGCAGCTGGACCTGTTCGGAGACGCCGAGAGGGAAGAGCGGGAGCGCGCTGAAGAGAACGTTGAGCTGGAGCGGGAAAAACGCCGGCAGAAGGCCATAATCGACATCAAGAAAAAATACGGCAGGAACGCCCTGCTCAAGGGCATGGACCTGCAGGAAGGAGCCACCGCCGCCCAAAGGAACGGGCAGGTCGGAGGTCATAAGGCTTGACCGTGAGCGCTTCGGGAAAAGGACGTTACGACGATATAATAAACCTGCCCCATCACGTTTCGCCGACGAGAGCGAAAATGAGCATGAGGGACAGGGCGGGCCAGTTCGCGCCCTTTGCCGCGCTGACGGGCTACGGCGAAAAGATAGACGAAACGGCGCGGCGCACCGACGGACGCAGACTTCTTGAGGAAGACGCCCGCGAGGAGCTGGACAGACGCCTCGGCCTTCTGGCGGCCGAGGCGGAAAACGGACCCGAGATAAGGATAACTTATTTCATCCGGGATGAAAAAAAGGCGGGAGGCCGCTACGAGGAGACCCGCGGCAGGATAAAAAGGATAGACACGGCCGGAGGAACGCTGACGCTGAGCACGGGCGAGACGCTGCGCCTCGCCGATATATCCGCTCTGGACGGGGAGCTGTTCGACAGACACGGCGAAAAATGAGGCGCGCCATTCCGGGTCAAGCCCGCCCGCCGTGCTTTCGGAGGGGGCGTTGACAGTT
>JAEEGH010003030.1_pt1 | contig 44703 bp, 36 predicted proteins | sample 9134181 | NCBI WGS metagenome assembly JAEEGH01 (sample SAMN16246544, study PRJNA631951) | gut metagenome | biome: gut microbiome; feature: rumen; material: DP-attached | host: Bos | place: Iran: Karaj | collected 2018-10
TTCCTCTGCATCTGTTTCTTGGCTATTGAAAACCGCAATTGCAGTTTGCTCTATCAAAAGCGGATGGTAATAAAGTTCATTTACAATAATGTCAAGTTGGTCATCCGAAAACTTTATACAACCATCATAATTGTTTAAAAACAATTCTTTGGCTTCTTCTCCCGTCATTTTGTCCATCTCAATGAACGCAAAGCGGTTTTTATTTTTTGCATTTGCTCGCGTTAGCACAAGTGTTTTCCAATTGTCAGAGGGGAGATATTTATATATTTGTGTGTTAATCTCTTGCTTTATTGTTTCATTGTTTGTGTTGACATCCAACACAAGTAGATTTTTACCTTTAATGTTTGATAATTTGTTTTTAACTATTGCAAGTTTTACTGGTTTATTTTGATTCTGTATAAATCTTTCCAATTCATTCCCTTCAAATAGCATTTCAGCCATTTTTTCCAAAAAGGCGTCTTCAATTTTGCCGTTAACTGTTACCCAGGCAACATTATTAAAATTCTGTTCCTTTGCGTACAGATACGCCAAAGACGTTTTTCCGCTGCCGCCAATGCCGCTGACAACCACGCAATTATGGTTATAAAAACTTTTCCACACTTTGTTGAGCATATCAAAACGAGGAACAAGATTGTTTGGGAAAACTATGTTTTTAATTATTGTGGGATAAGAAGATTTATTTCCATTTTTTCTATCTCCTATTCCCAAAATATTCAATAATCGTTCTTGAAATGTAGTATTACCCTCTTTTATCCGATACCTTACATCTTGAAATTGAGAAAGTCCAGGAAATGGTGTTTCGTCAAAATTAGGACGAACATTTATTATTGGAATGATGTGTACAGAATTGTCCTCTTTCTGTCTTTGCAGTGCAATTTCAATTTCTTTGTAATACCAATCTGTTTTATTTTCTTGCGATTCACGATTGAAAGTATCTTTGTTTACACAAATCAAAATATATTCTGACGAAAGCAATGCGTCGTGTATGGTATCATCCCACTTGTTAGGCCTTTTGTTCAATTCCACGGTGTCAACAAAAATCTTATCCTCATCGATATACTCGCTGAGGATATTATAAACTGTATCTTTGAACACCGCGTCATCACGGCGGTAACTTATGAAGACTTTGTATTTGTAATCCATAGCAGAAATGTTTATGGTGCGAAGATAAGGAAAAGATTTTGATTTTGCAAAGGAAATGCTATTCTTCCCGTCGGTGAAAAGGTACAAGGTTATTGAGGATTGTTAAGGAATTATTTATCCCCCTTCTTGTACTCAAAAAAGTCCACATCAACCATACCGCCCGCCTTCTTGGTGGCGTAATTGAAGATGGCAAACTTGGAGCCCATGAAGAACCTGCGGTAGTCGAAAATCATCTTGTAATTTTCGAGGGTCTTAGTCCAATTGTTGCCGTCGAGGCTATAATAGAACGTGGCAATGTCGCCGCCCTGAGAGCCGTTTCTTGCGCGGAAGTCGCCGTCAATACGCGGCCAACGCCGCCACGGTCTTGGAAAATGATTCCGTACCAGTCGCCGCTGCCCGATTGCACTATTGTGCCCTGTCCGGCATACGGGAAACCGCCAAAAGTGTCAGAAGTCTTTTCATTTTTGTTGTTGATTAAGTGTTATGTATTTATTTAGTTATTCTTTTACAAAATTGCTGCCGTTCCAATTGAAATCTTCATCAACAAACTGATTGTTGGAAATGTAGTGTGAGTATCTCAACCCTTTGTACGTGAAACTATACAAACTACTTTCTGTTTCCCCTTTGTAAGTTGGCGATGGCAGGGCAAATTGTGTCGGTGTGAGTTTGCCGTTTTCGTAATACCAAAACTTTGCGCCGAGATTTTCGAAAGGGTATTTAATTTCAGAAAGCACCACCAAATATTTGCCGTCAGCCTTGTAAATCATATATTCCACACATATCAGATATTTTATTATGTAGCCAACCATCGGGATTGAATTCTGATGTTCCAAAATCGATACTAATGCCATTTGGAAAAGGTAATGCCCATAAAAAATAGCCATAATCGTTTTCGTTGAAATTCAACGCCTTGAAAATGGTTTTGGCGTCGTCTGTAAGTTCTGACTCGTCTATTTCGCTTTGCAGTGTAACTTCAAGCGGCGTAGAATACACCCTTATGGTTTCAATCGGCGATTTTTCGTTCTTTGACGTCAATTCGATGTAAACATCGCGCCGTTGGTATAGGGTTTCGTGGCTAATGTGTTGAGTGACAACGAATTTACCATCCTTGAATACTTTTGTAGTAGGAGCGTCAAACAAGTGATCGAGCGCAAACGACATCGGACTTCCTATCGTAACGGGATTTGATAGGAGAAATTCATCTTCGTCTATATCCATCGCAATGCCGTATGCAGGGTTCAACAGCTCGTAACCTTCTATTATTCCGTCCTTTATGTCAAATTTAGCGATTGTTTTGCCATCTATGTTCTTTATACATCCGTCGGGTGCGCCTGTCCAAAACTTTCTAAGAATTTTTTCATAAAACCATTTCTCAAACGGTGAAAGATAGTGAAAATCACCATTATAAGCTATACATTTTTCTGTTGGTTTGGACGATGTTTTAAATTTTCTGCCGTTCCAAACGAATTTCAATGGTCCTGCATAATAGCTGAAACAATTGATTTCGGTGTCGCTCATAACGAATTTTGAATACAATTCGTCTATGAAGCACAAGTTACCCGGGAAAAATTTTTCTCGTTTTGGGATAGACATTATTTTGCCGTTCTTGCACTCCAAAATAGAAAAGCCTTCGTAGGTGGATTCTTTCACTTTTGTTGTAAATGCATAGATATTTAGCCTTGAATCGACGACAGCAATCCACGAGCGGTCTGATGTCTTGTAGCAATGCACCTGATATTTTACCGAAATGCTGTCTTTCCTTCCGAAGGGGTTGTTGCTATACGGAATTTCATAATCGAAATCCATTGCGGTGTTGGATTTGAAATGTACGGCTTCGGCACATCCCTTGGGGTCTATTTCATTGAGTTCGGAGAGTATGGTTGAAATGCAATTGTCATTTGTTTTGAGGTAATCCCAGGCGGTTTTAGCCATAGATTCCTCGACATTCTGCGCCTGACCCTTGCCCGCAAGGCACAAAGTCAATACGGCGACGATTATGATTGCAAATGTTTTTTTCATTGTTGATAATGGTTTGACGTATGGCTTTTGCATAACGGTACAAAGATAAGAAAAAAGATTAAATGGGGGAAATAATTTTTGGGGAGGGGTGAGGAATTTTTGTTTGATGAGATATTAACAATCTCTCTTCATGACAATAGCGATAGACGACGGTGTGCCATTGACTCACGATTTTGACACAGTGTCTTCCGTAATCCATTTTTTTATTGTTCCTATTAAGTCTTTCGTATCTTTATCGTTTAATTGATATTGATTATTTGTGTTATAATATTTTGTAGCTCCAATTTCCTGATGTAAACATTCGATATCTTCTTTGTAATAGTCATTTAGAATTATTTGTTTTTCTATTGGAGTTAAGAAAACAGGATTTTTTTTCTTGAATTGATGTTCTTTTATACTCCATAAAACAAACAGTCTTTCAATAACTTCATCATCTTTCAAATTAATCTTGTCCGAATTGATAAATATTTTTTTCATTTCCTTATTCTCTATTATTTGTTTATATTCAAACATACAATGCGGGCTGCCAAAATACTTTTCATTGTACACAATTATTGTATATTTACTATTACCAATTTTTTGTTCAAAATCAGTAATCCTGTCCCCACCCTCAATATCTTCATCTGTTTTGCATCTAATATTTTCTTTCTTAAATATATTCTTGATGTAATCAACAACGTCTGCGATATGCTCTCTTCCTTTTTTATCTTCATTATGAGCGTACGAAATATAAACTGGATCTGAATTTTTATATTCTGTTTGTATTATTTTATCATCCGTGTCTTTTTTGTCATTTTTATATTTTATATATAAATCATAAATTCTATTTGATATTTTAATAATTGTCGGTGCGAATCCTATTTTTTGTAAACTAACCCATAAATAGTTTATAATAGGTTCGATGTAATCATCGCTTTTTTCTAAAATTTTATCAATATTTTTAAGATAGTCTGAGTAATTAAAGCTTTTAATATCTATTTGTTCGCGCAAGACATTTGCTATCAGTTTGTGGATATATAATAGGTCATTTTGACGGTTAATTACACCCTTCTCTATTAGGCTTGTAAAAGCGTTTGTGGTATTAGGTAAAAGAATACTAATTGTCTTAAAATCAGCCTTCTCGTCAGGAAAGGTCATAAAACAAGCGAGAAATATTATCTCTGGTTCTGAAAGCTTGTTAACATTGCAGAGGTCGATAAGATACGTGTAAATGTCTTGCTGTTCTTTGTCATCGATTACTAAACCACCTAATATTTCTTCTGTTCGCTTGTTTTTGACCTTGTTCTCTTTTATATTGTTTAGTACTTCGTCTGCATCTTTTTCTTGGCTATTTGAAAACGCAATTGCTGTTTGCTCAATCAAGAGTGGATGGTAATAAAGTTCATTTACAATTATGTCGAGTTGGTCATCCGAAAACTTAATACTCCCATCATAATTGTTTAAAAACAATTCTTTGGCTTCATCTCCCGTCATTCTGTCCATCTCAATAGACGCAAAACGGTTTTTATTTTTGACAATGGCTCGCGTTAGCACAAGTGTTTTCCAATTGTCAGAGGGGAGATATTTATATATTTGTGTGTTAATCTCTTGTTTTATTGTTTCATTGTTTGTGTTGACATCCAACACAAGTAGATTTTTACCTTTAATGTTTGATAATTTGTTTTTAACTATTGCAAGTTTTACTGGTTTATTTTGATTTTGTATAAATCTTTCTTGTTCTTCCCCTTCATACAGTAACTCTGCCATTTTTTCCAAAAAGGCGTCTTCAATTTTGCCATTAACTGTAACCCAAGCAATATTATTAAAATTCTTTTCCTTAATGAACTGATATGCCAAAGACGTTTTCCCGCTGCCTCCAATACCACTGACTACCACACAATTATAGGTAGAAAATGACCTATGTAGTTTGTTTAACATATAGAAATTAGGGATAAGATTATGTGGAATTACAATATTATTGATAATAGTAGGAGCTGAGGTAATTGACGGTGTAGTATTTACGTCAATCCCTACAATTTTTAATAAACGTTCTTGAAATGTAGTATTTTCGTTTTTGGTTCGGTAACTTACAGCTTGAAATTTAGATAGTTCGGGAAATCTTGTTTCTCTAAAAGTCGGACGTATATTTATGATAGGTATGATATGTATAGAATTATCCTCTTTTTGCCTTTGCAAAGCAATTTCAATTTCCTTGTAATACCAATCTGTTTTATTTTCTTGCGATTCACGATTGAAAGTATCTTTGTTTATACAAATCAAAATATATTCTGACGAAAGCAATGCGTCGTGTATGGTTTCAAACCACTTGTTAGGTCTTTTGTTCAATTCCACAGCGTCAACAAAAATCTTATCCTCATCGATATACTCGCTGAGGATATTATAAACTGTATCTTTGAACACCGCGTCGTCACGGCGGTAACTTATGAAGACTTTGTATTTGTAATCCATAGCAAAAAAAGTTTTGTGCAACAAAGATAGGGAAATAATGCTTTTAAAGGTTATTTTTTAGCCTGCAATTTGACCTTTGCGCCACATTATTACGCCATATACCACTCTTGCAAATAATTCTGACGTGTGCCGCAGTTGGGACACGAGGTTTGGAATGCGTCGAGATTGCTGCCGCAGTTTTTGCATTTGAGAGCAACGCCGCCAACGCTTTCAAGCGAATATTCGCGTTTTACACGTTGTAGGCGGATGGTCTTGCTTTTTTGACGGCATTTGATTTTGCCGGCTGTGTAATATACCTCACGCACAAGTATATCAATGCTAACATAATCGCCGTTGCGGGTAATGGTGGTGTAGTCTACAAAGTCGAAATCAAGCACATTGAGGTTTTGGGGATTTTCAAAATAGTATTTTTGAAGTTCGTAGTTGAGATTGGTGAAAAATACATCCTTGTTGATATCCTTGGCATTATCTTGCCAAAATTTAGTATGTGCGGCGTTGATGCGTTCTTTATAAAGTTTAATTGGCAAAAGAATAAAGAACGAATCCAAATAATAAAACACATAATAAAACGCCAATCCAAACAGCGCAGTGCCGACAAGCACCTTCGTCATATCCCAGACGTTGAAAGTGCGTCCAGTAGTGCGGATATAGATGTAACTGATAAGGAACGCAACCGAGAAGGCTATCAGAGCGGTGATATACTTGTAGGTATTGGTATTCATCACAAGGTCGGTGTGATATTTTGCTCCGAGACTCTTGCTCTCGTAGTCCATATTGTAAGCCGTGCCGCAGTAGGGACATTCGCCACTCTGAGCATCAATATCAGCACCGCAGTTTGGACATTTGCTTGCTGTGGAGGGATTTATAAAGGTATATTTGATGCGTGGGTCGAAGTTGTGGAGTTTAAAAACCGACTGTCCGCCGCGCAAATAGTCTTTTTCTAAGCGTATGCCGTTGACAATATTGGTGGTAAGAGGCTCAAAAATGTTTTTCTTAACAATATTATTGCCTGATTTGTAGGTTGTTATAAGGCTCAACCCGAAATCTTTAAGGCGTTTGAGGTATTTTTTATCCGATAATTGCATAGGGTAATAATTATTATACAATCTTACTTGTCATCATAATGGCCGTACGATGTAAGAATAAGCACAATCACTTCATTATCATTAATTTCATACACAAGGCGATGCTTTTGAGTAATCCTACGGCTCCATTGTCCAGCTCTGTCACCCGACAACTGTTCAGGATGTCCCGTGCCGGTGCGAGGATGCTCTCTGAGTTCCTCGATGAGAGCCTGAGCCTTTGCAAACGACTTTGGCTCACTTTTGGCGAGTTTGGCAAGATCTACCATTGCCCTATCTTTTAACTCAACATCATATATCATAGCCGTGACGTTTTAGAAAATCTGTCAAATTCTCGTTGGGATTCATTCTGTGTGATTCGCCCTTTTTCGCCTCATCCACCCGCGCAAAAAATTCCTCTTTCGTCATTAGCGTAGGGTCTTCTTGTTTAACCTTGACGAGTTTTTTAAGGTAATTAGCCAATTTGCTCATCAGCGGCTCGCTGTCGGCTATTGCTGCCATATCGCGCCATATCTGCGCGTTCAATTCCATTGCTGTCATAAATCAGTAGTTTTTTAGTTTCTGCAAATATAAATGATTTATTTCACAACCCAAAAGAATTAATTATTGTTATTATTATTATTGTTGTTATTGTTATTATTGTTGTTGTTGTTTGAACTGCGCCCCGAAGAGTACGAACTGTCGTCGCGGCTTGAATACGATGAGTAGGATGCAACGGCGGCTCCGGCGGCAACTCCCGAAGAAGAAGACGGCGAGGAAATTTTGAATGTGGCATAATACCTGCGGTCAACAATTTGTACAGTTGAATAAAACCTTGCAGCGCCTTCCGACATCTTCATATCAATAGTCTTTACGAGTTTTGCATTTACATAAAAGAGGATTTGATTCTCATTACCAACAACTTTTGCTCCGATGGTGTCGGAAAAGTCGTAGATAAAGTTGAGCGTACCGTTGTCCATATCAGGGTAATTAGCGGCAAAATCGTATGTGTTTTTGGCGCGGACAAGGTCGTTGTAGGTTTCTATCGGTTTGTTGATCATATTAAGCCCTCCGAATAATTAAACTCCACATTCTGAAACGGCAGGTTAACAGCCGCAATGTGGTAGTATGCGTTGTTTTTTTGTTTAATATAATGGTAATCACGTAGATGCGTGGTGGTAAAGAATATATTGTTGGGATACTCTTTCGATAGGTATTTTTTGTAACTCTTTAAAAAATCGGTTATGTTGTAGACGTAAAAACCTTCGTCCTCCCAATCCTCCAAAACATATTTGTATACCTGCAATGTAGCCACGTGCTTTTGTTTCAGACGTTGTTCGTCGCCATACACGTGACAATCGCCGCTGAGAAGTTGTATAAACAGGGCGTTGTTTTGCGGATAGTCGCTTTCGGCTTCGAGCACCTCCTTGCGCACACGGATAAGCACGTCGAAACCTTCAAAAATCTGGATAATCTCGCGGCAGTTTTTGAGCAGTTGCGATTGCAATGGATAACGCTCGCCGCCCACTTCGAGCACAAACGAATCGGGGTCGTAGATATATTTTAGATGCGGATCCTTGTTGATAAGGTCTAAGAGCGAGTTTTCTTGATAAACCACCGGCTTAAAATCCTTGGCAAGGTCGGGATGAACCTTCAAGAGATAGTTGAAAGCAGTGTCCGACGGGTTAGTGTCGGGCGAATAGTTGCGGTTTTTGTATAATTCTTGTTGCAAAAGGCAAGTGTAAGATTTGGCAGAATGGTAAACATTCTTTACAAACGGACAGCCTGTTTTGCACAAATATAGATACTGGCAGGCGGCACATTCGGGGCTGAATCCCACGTTGTTGTGCGCTGTAAGAATTTTTGAAGTGGCTGCGTTAAGTATTTCGTCAACAGTGTTTTGATAGATGTTACCGTAAAGTAACTCTTTATGACCTTGACCACGAACACAGGAATAAATGTCGCCGTTTTTCTCCAAAAGGAAGAATTTTTCGCCGCAGATGTCGCAGTTGGTGCAGTAGTCGGGACTAAACTCATTGAACCACGCACCGTTAACGCCCTTATCCAAATCCGTTCCGTCAAATTCGCGGTGCATACGGTTGAAAAACTCCACTTGATCGGTCTCGCTCAGCGGATGAAGAAGTCCGTTGGAATTGTAGTCAAACCCGATCATAAAGTTGAAATCGTTCATATCCAAGCAAGTGGACTTGTGGAGAAACTTTATGTCGTTGATAATGTTGTCTATCTTGGCGTAATGCTCGGCAAAGATGGTGGCAGAAACTTTTTTCTTGTTAGGAATATCGCGCAAAAGTTCAACATTTTGCAATATCTTATCTAATGTAATTCTTCCACCTTTGGTAACACGGAAATGATTGTGCAGAGAGAGCGGCAGGTCGAGACTTCCGCTAATAGACACGTTGAACTTCTTGATGGTGTCGATATGGCGGTCGATAGAATATAGGTTGGTTTTGATATGCGGCCGTCCCACACGGAATCCTGCCGTGGAAATAGTTTCGTAATTATCCTTGTAATAATCGTTGATAAACTTGATAACGTCGTGAAAATCCTCTTGCGACAGCGTGGACACCTCGCCACCGTGTAGCGAAATATTAAAAGGCATCACATCAGACTCTCGGAGTTTGTTGATGGCAAACTGCAAGGTTTCCAACGGCTTATATTGCTGCATACGGTCTTTGGTATTGTCTTCTAAGTAGCAATACCTGCAAGCCATATCGCAAGCCAATGTAGGGACGTATAGTAGATGGATGAACTTCATTTTAATTCATAATTCAAAATTCACAATTCATAATTCACAATTCAAAATTAATATTCTTCGATTTCGGTGGGTGAATTTTTGAACACCTTGTCCGCCACGGTGCATCCTTTTGGTATCTTGGCGGTTTTGAGATAAATACAATCGCGGAATGCCGAGCCTCGTATCTCCTCTACCGACGGAGGAATCACCACTTCGGTCAACCTTGTGTTGAAAAAAGACCGTGAACCTATGCGCCGCAACTGCGAACCTTCTTCAAATTTCAACTCCTCTAACGATGTATAACTAAACGCCTGTTCGCCGATGCGTTCCACTGTGGCGGGTATTGTGATAGTAGATATCTTAGTACCCGAAAAACAATAGGCGTGTATCTCTGTGATATTTTTCGGAAGGGTGATTTCGTAGATATTTCCGCAATTGTTAAACGCATATCCGCCAATAGAATCCATCTGTTGCGGCAAATCGTTGATACGTAGTTGCCAACAATCATTAAAAGCATATCCGCCGATATAGGCCAATTCTGGCGGAAACTCCACACGTTCCAAACGGCTACATTCGTTAAAGGCGTATGCTCCGAGCGATTTTAGGCTTGTAGGCAGGTTGATTGTTTGTAAATCTTCGCACCCATCGAAAGCGTGACCACGGATAATGGTGATAGTGTTGGGCAGGGTAACTTTCTCCAACGCAGTGCGCCTGAATACATCGCCACGTATACCGGTAACAGGCTTTCCGTCAACAGTTTCGGGAATCACAAGTTCTTTGTTGTTGATAAGTCCCTCGGTGTAGAAACGCACGTGCACGCCATCGCCGGTATCCTCGTAAAAAACGTGCGGATTGAGAAACATCGCCACGGGAATAATCAACGTAAAGGCAATCATAATAATACGCCGAAGCCATTTTTTGTCGGTGCACTTGTCGAATAGTTGCGGGGCTATTACATCAGAGAACTTTTCACGCGGACGTCGCTTTATCTCCATTTTGAGAAAATCCACTGTATCAGACTTTTGAAACTTACGCCAAATCAATAGGTTGATAGCAATAAGCACCACTGCTACCCAATCAGCATAGTGAAAAGTGCGGAAAAGCACAATAATAATAAGGTTGATGGGTGCCGAGATAAAAGTGGCGGTCATCTTCTTTTTCTCAAACTGCGCCAGGGTGTGCTTCGATGTGTCGAAACCGATTTTCTCGCACTCGCGTTGGATAAGTCCATTAAGAATTGCGTCCTCCGACTTCAAAAACAGCGGGTCGATAACCTGCTGAGGCTGAGTTTTGGGTTGATCTTGCGGTATGGGGGGTGGTGTGTTATCTGCCATATTGCCTTCAAAATATAAAAGTTATACAACGCAAATATATGCATTTTTTTTGATAAAGACAAAATGATTTTTTAAAGAATGTTCATTGTTGCGTCGAGGAAACAAAAACGAACGATTTTGTTGCGTCGAGGAAATAAAAATGGCGATATTTGTTGCGCGGAGGAAATAAAATTGTTATATTTGCAAAAAAATACGATTATGGTAACAAAAGAAACTATCAGGGAAATAATCCTCGACAACCGCAAAGATGTGTCGAAACGTGAAATTGTCCGCAGAGACTTTTCTTTTATGGACAACGCTTGTTACGTCCTTATCGGCGTAAGGCGGGCGGGCAAGTCGTATATCCTTTATCAAATCATAAAAGACCTCCTTGCCAATGGTCATTCGTGGGACGAAATTGTGTATATCAACTTTGAGGACGAGCGGCTTCTCGAAATGCAAACCGCTGACCTGAACAAGATTCTCGAAGTACATCAAATGATGTCTGACAAACAGCCGTTTTTGTTTTTAGACGAAATACAAAACATCAGTGGCTGGGATAAGTTTGCCCGCCGCCTTGCCGAAAACAAATACACAGTGGTAGTTACAGGCAGCAACGCAAAAATGCTCAGTCAAGACGTGGCGACTACCCTCGGTGGAAAATTCATAATCAAAGAAATTTTCCCATACTCGTTCAAGGAGTTTTTGAGCGCAAAAAAAGTAAAAATTGACGACAATTCGTTTTATGCCACCGACCAACGCGCTGAAATACAGAAATATATGCGCGAGTATTTTTACGACGGCGGTTTTCCCGAAAGCCTCAATTACGAAATAAAATCCGACTATCTGACTTCGGTATATCAAAAAATATATATCGGCGACATTGCCGCCCGCAACAATATAGACAACATTTTCGGACTCAGGTTGATGTTCAAGAAACTTGCCGAAAACGTAATGCACCCGATTTCGTTCACAAGGCTCACAAACGTGATAAAGTCGTCAGCCACAGTAATTTCCACCAAAACGGTAATTGCATACTCACAATACTCGCAAAATGCATTTTTATTATTGTCTATCAGAAACATAGCGGCAAAACTCACCGACCGAGAGACAGCACCGAAACTATATTTTGTTGACAACGGACTATTCAGCGTGCTTGCAATCCACAGCGAGCCTGTATTATTGGAAAACCTTGTGGCAATATCACTTCTGCGCAAATATGGAATCGACGACCACGTGTTTTTCTACAACAAAAATGTAGAAGTGGATTTTGTAATACCCGAACACGACATTGCAATTCAAGTTTGCTACCGTCTGCGCAACAACATCGATGACACATTCCGCCGCGAAACTTCCGCCCTCGTATCATACCACAAATACACCGGCTGCAATAATCTCTTCATAATCACCTACGATGAAGAAGAAACGATAGAAACCGATGGCGTTGTTATCAATATAGTGCCGATTTGGAAATGGATGCTGTGAAAAAAAAAATCATAAAAAGGGAGTCGCCGTGCGTATAGTTTTTTTAATTTTGCGCTTAGAAAAAATTAAACAAAATTAAGTAAAATCATTATAATAATGGAAAAGAGTAAGTTAATAAAACTCGCAATCGCATTGGGTATTCCAGTGATTATAGCGCTTCTGCCAGGAACGGTTTTCCCGTTCGACATTTCGGTGGTGGAACAGCGCATTGTGGCAATTTTCGCATTTGCCGCGTTGATGTGGATTCTTGAACCTATTCCTATTTGGACCACATCGGTAAGTATCATGGTGTTAATGTTGCTCACAACATCTACAAGTATGTTTAAGCCTCTGTGCTATGTGCTTACTCCCGACGGGAAAATTCCTACCGAAGTAGATCCCGATTTCGGAAAAATAATTCCATTCAAAGATATTATGGCAACATTTGCCGACCCTATCATCATGCTCTTTATGGGTGGATTCGTGTTGGCGATTATTGCAAGCAAGTATAAATTAGACGCAGGTATCGCCAAGGCTATTCTCAAACCATTCGGCACAAAGTCGCCGATGGTGCTTTTGGGCTTTATAGTGGTAACTGCTGTTTGCTCTATGTTTATGTCGAACACCGCCACCGCCGCTATGATGCTTGCTATCCTCTCGCCGGTTTTGGCTACTCTTCCCGCCACAGGAAAAGGACGTATCGCATTGGCGCTTTCAATTCCTATTGCTGCCAACGTGGGCGGTATCGGTACTCCTATCGGAACACCTCCCAACATGGTGGCTATGAAATTCTTAACCGATCCTGAGGGTCTCGACCTCGGAATCTCGTTTGGCGAATGGATGCTCTATATGGTTCCGCTCGCTTTGATTATCCTCGTTATCGCGTGGTTTATCTTGCTGAAGATGTTCCCCTTCACTCAGAAAACCATCGAAATACATATCGAAGACGGTTTCCACCTCAAGGACACCAAATCGTGGATTGTGCTTATCACATTTATAGTTACCATCCTCCTTTGGGTAACCGAAAAACTCACAGGTATCAGCTCTAACGTTGTTGCTTTGATACCGTTGGCCGTGTTTGCCGTAACAGGCATCTTCACAAAAGACGACCTCAAAAAAATCGACTGGGACGTGCTTTGGCTCGTTGCCGGCGGCTTTGCAATCGGTGTTGGTCTCGAAAAGACAGGTCTCGCCGAGCACCTTGTACAAGCCATTCCGTTTGGCAGTTGGCCCACAATGCTCATCATCATCGGTAGCGGACTTCTCTGCTGCGTAATGAGTACATTTATGAGCAACTCTGCCACCGCTGCACTTTTGATTCCTATCCTCTTGGCAGTAGGCAAAAGCATTATGCCTCAACTCGAACCCTACGGCGGCATCAGTACATTGCTTATCGGCTTGGCACTCAGCGCATCGTTTGCAATGGCATTACCGATTAGCACACCTCCCAACGCATTGGCTTACGCCAAAGGCTTTATCAAACAAAAAGATATGGCTTTGGTAGGAATTGTGGTAGGTGTAATCGCCATCGCCCTTGCCTACGTAGAATTAATATTATTCAAAGGCTTGTAGATTAAAAACCACACATTTATATAATAGACGCGGCGAAGATTTTTTCGCCGCGTTTTTTTTATAGTTGAAAGAATTATTACCCGGCGGATTTTGAGAAAAAAATGCAAATTCCGCCCGATAATAATTTATTAGGCGGCGGAATTTGAGAAAAATCTTTAAATTCCGCCGGGTAATATTGCATTATTGTAATAAATGATGTATATTTGCAGTCGAACTAAAATGTTATAGGTATGAAAGTTATAGGTCGCAAACATGAAATCAGGCAGTTGGAGGAGTACCAACAATCGCAACGTCCGGAGTTTATAGCCTTATATGGTAGACGTAGGGTTGGAAAAACTTTTTTGATTGACACCTTTTTTAAAAACAAGTTCACCTTTAATATTAGTGGTGTTATCGATGGCAAACGTTCGGAACAGATGGCGGTGTTTGTTCAAGGATTACGTTCGTTGGGTTACCACGGAGAAATGCCCAAAACTTGGTTAGACGCATTTTATTTATTAAGCCAACAACTTGAACCATTATTGGTACAAAACCAACGATGCATTATTTTTATCGACGAACTTCCGTGCTTCGACACACCAAAATCAGGTTTTATCCGTGCATTGGGACATTTTTGGAACTCTTGGGCAGTTAAACACGACCAAATAATGCTCATAGTTTGCGGCAGCGCAACATCGTGGATGATAAACAACATAATCGACAATCACGGCGGATTGCACAATCGCATTACTCACGAAATGCACATAAGCCCATTTACCCTATACGAAACCGAACAATTTCTATTAGAGAAAAATGTGGTTTTAGACCGTCTTGCCATTATGCAACTATATATGGCACTTGGTGGTATACCTTATTATTTAGATATGATAAATGCAGGCGAAAGTGCCTCAACAGCCATCGACAGAATTTTCTTTTCGTCAAACAATACTATGGGCGACGAATATCAACGGCTTTTTTCATCACTGTTTCGCGACCCGGCGCCATACTTGCAAATTATCGACATCCTGTCAAAATGCCGTCAAGGTGTAACACGCGACCAAATAATTGAAGCGTTAGGAAAACACGACAACGGACATATTTCAGAATACCTTACCAACCTTATCAAATGCGATTTTGTTCGATACTATTTCGTTAAAACCACCAAGGTAAAAAAAACCGACGGTTTTTACCAACTCACCGATTTTTTTGTAATATTTCACAATACGTTTCTTCACAAACCTGTCAACGACCAACACTTTTGGAGCAATATGCAATCATCGTCGTTACAAAATATATGGTTCGGACTTGCTTTCGAACGTATTTGTATGGCACACATCGAACAAATAAAACACGCACTCGGTATCGACCGCATTGGCACTCAATATTATTCGTGGCGCAGCAAACAATCGGTGCAAGGTGCTCAAATCGACCTTATTATTGAACGTGCCGACCGCATAATCAACCTTTGCGAAATTAAATACAGTGCCAACGAATACCGTCTTAGCAAAGATGAAGACATAAAAATGCGCAATCGACAATCGGATTTCACCGACGAAACAGGCACTCGATTTGCCATTCACCCCGTATTTATTACCACTTACGGACTAAGAAAAAGTGAATATTCAGGCGGATTTGTGGCAGAAGTAACTATGGATGATTTGTTTAAGGATTTGTAGAACCTTCCCCACTCCTCAATTTCCCCGGTGTAACGCCCAAATGTTGCCTTACATATTTGCCAAAAAACGATGGACTTGCAAAATTTAATACATCGCAGATTTGCTTGATACTTAGGTCGGTGTCGCGGAGATAGTAGCGGATGTTTTCTATCGACTGACCCGTTATCCATTCGAGAGGGGTTTTGCCAGAATGTTTTTTGCAAATAATTGTGAGGTATTTGGGCGTAATGCACAATTGTTTAGCGTAATACTGCACACTGCGGTTGCGCACATCGCCCGAATGTAATAGGTTGAGAAAACGCTGAAAATATACCGACGGCGACGAACGCATTTTTACCGAAGGATCGCTAACATTCTTGTTGATAGAGGCTTTCATTGCCCCACATAATGCCAACATTGCCGCACGCAGTAGCGATTGAATTACTTCGTTGCTATAATAAATATGATTGGGACCGCACTCCATTACAAGTTTTAGCATAGAATAAAAATGGTCGTAAAAGAGTATGGCGTCATCATCGAGAGTTAAAATATTGTTGCGGTGAATGTACATAGTCTCGTTCCAAATGCTGATTTTTTCGTGGAGAAAACTCTGCAACATTCTATCAGAAAAGAACATAGCCTTCAACTTAAAGTCGGGACTAAGCATAAGGTCGGTGATAATGACATTTTTGGGAACAACCGCCACTTGGTTCTTGTTAAGTTCCACCTTGTTGGAGTTCATCATTGCCGTAACACGTCCCGAAGTGCACACAGCAATACCATTGAGCGAAATATGCGCCGAGCCAAATTCGGCAAACTGCTGCACATCGTCTACAACAACAATATCGTTGTCGCTGTAACTCACTTTGATACAGTCGTTATCGGTAAGGCTTTGGAGGGTTACTTCTTCTTGGTGCATTTTGTAATAATATTTGGCAACAAAAGTAACACAAAATCTCCCATATAGCACATTTTTATCGAAAAATCGGAAATAATATATGTGCAAAAACACCATATCTTTGCAGTGTAATAATATAATTGAAATGAAAAGGATATATTTGCTATTGTCGGCGGTGACGATAATGGGTTGCGGCACAAACGAGCAGGTTCGCGAAAAATTGCCCACAAGGGTTACCACCGAAACCGTTGAAGTTACCCAAAACGCATCGCAGCGTGTTTACACAGGCATTGTAGAAGAAAACCAAGCCGTGTCGGTAAGTTTTACAAATATGGGCGTGGTTAAAACCGTTGCTGTAAATGAAGGTCAGCAAGTAACCAAAGGTCAACTAATTGCCCAAATCGACGATACTCAGGCGCAAAACCTTTTGGCAGCATCCAAGGCAGCCGCTGCACAAGCCGACGACGCTCTTGAACGTTACAAAATGCTTCACGACAAAGGTTCAATGGCAGAAGTGCAATGGGTAGAGGTTGTTAGCAAAACCGCTCAGGCCAAATCGCAGTTAGAAGCCGCTCAAAAAAATCTTCAAGACACACGCCTTACAGCACCTTCGGGGGGCATAATTGGCAAAAAGTTTATTGGCGCAGGCGAAACAGCACTGCCGTCGCAACCCGTGGTGACAATTTTAGACATCAACACCGTTAAAATCAAAGTATCTGTTCCCGAAAAGGAAATTTCCAACATTGCCCACGACACCAAAACCGACATCAAAGTGGATGCGGCGGGAGTAAGCGCAAAGGGCGGCAAAATCGAAAAAGGAATACTTGCCGACGCTCTTACACACACCTACGACGTAAGAATCAACGTTGCCAACTCTAACCATAAACTTCTGCCCGGAATGGCTGCCGAGGTAAACTTTTTACTCAGCACTCAAAATAACACAACCGAAAGCGTTATCACCTTGCCCGTTACCGCCGTTCAAAAAAGATTCGACGGAACATATTTTGTGTGGCGTGTGCTCGGCAACGGCACGGTAGAACGCGCACAAGTATCCACCGGCTCGCTCATCGGCAACAGAATTGTGGTGGCAAGCGGCGTAAACAACGGCGACATCATTGTTACAGAGGGTTATCAAAAACTTAGCGAAGGCACAAAAGTAGTTTATTAATTATGGAAAACAAGATGAATTGGCTCAAATGGCCGTTGCAGCATTATTCAATTTCGCTTTTGATAGTGGCAATATTGTTTGCGGCGGGCATTTACGGAATGTATGTAATGCCCAAAGACGAGTTTCCGCACGTGGTGATACGTCAGGGAGTGGTGGTGGCGGTGATGCCCGGAGCCACAAGCGAGGAGATAGAACAGCAAGTAACCAAACCATTGGAACGCTATCTGTTTACTTTTTCGGAAGTTAACCGCAACAAAACCACCTCCACATCGCAAAACGGAATGGCAATTGTGATGGTGAGGCTCAACGACAATGTCAACAACAAAGACGAGGTGTGGAGCAAAATCAAGCACGGTGTCAACAATTTTAAACCCTCATTGCCCTCGGGTGTGTTGGCTGTGATTGTCAACGACGATTTTGGCAATACCTCCGCGCTATTGATTGCCGTTGAAAGTGCCGACCGTAGTTACAGAGAATTAAAGGGTTACGCCGATATACTTTCCGACCGTCTGCGCCGTATTCCGTCGGTGGCAAACGTAAAACTATTTGGCGAGCAAAAAGAGCGAATCTCTATTTATATCGACCGCCGACGTTTGGAGGCTTACGGCATTGGACAGCAGTTTTTGCTGACTCAGTTGCAGAGCCAAGGTCTTGCCACAATGAGCGGTTCTATCAACAATGATAATCTTCAAGTGCCTCTGCACGTGGCATCTACCAACAACACCGAAGCCGAAATTGCCAACCAAATTATATTTAGCGACCCCTCCACAGGCAAGACCGTCCGCGTGGGCGACATTGCCGATGTGCGCCGCGAATATCCTCCCAACGAGCCGTGTATTGAGCAAGACGGGCACCCCTGCGTGCTTCTCTCGATGGAAATGACTCCCGGCAACAATGTTGTGCAATATGGCGAGGAGGTGGAGCAGGTGCTCAACGATTTTTATATCAACGATTTACCTGGCGATGTTACCATCACCCGCATTGCCGACAAGCCCAAAGTGGTGGCTATGAGCGTAAGTTCGTTTTTGCGCGACCTCCTGATTTCTATGGCGGTGATAATTTTGGTAATGATGGTGCTGTTTCCATTGCGTTCGGCTGTGGTGGCTGCGGTAACAATTCCGCTAAGCACCTTTGTATCAGTGGCTATAATGTATTTGGCAGGCATAGAGTTAAACATCGTTACCCTTGCCGCGCTTATTGTGGTGCTGGGAATGATTGTAGACAACTCTATCGTAATGATTGATGGATACTTAGAGTACGTGGGCAAAGGATTAGAGCCACGTCGCGCCGCACTTGCCGCCGCCGAACAGTATTTTATGCCAATGATGCTTGCAACTATCTGTATATGTGCAATTTTCTTCCCATTTTTGATAACGATGAAAGGCACATTTCACGATGCCCTCAAAGATTTTCCTATGACCATTACCATCAACCTGATGGTGTCGCTGTTTCTTGCCGTTACGGTGATTCCGTTTCTCGAAGTTAAGATTATCAAGCCCGAAAAGGTGAAAACCGATGGCAACATAATCACCAAAACCGTTCAGCGAGTATACGACCGAGTGCTGGCATATACTTTCAAAAAACCTTGGTTTACAATAATTTGCGGCATTGGCATAATTCTTCTTTCATCGCTGATTGCGCCAAACCTCAAAGTACGTCTTTTCCCCTTTGCCGACCGCGACCAATTTGCCATTGAGATTTTTCTTCCCGAAGACAAAGGCATTGCTCAGGCTCGCGAAATAGCCGATTCGGTGCGCCACGTAATTGAAAACGATGAGCGAATCACAAGCATAACATCGTTTATAGGGTGTTCGTCGCCACGATTTATGGACGCCTACGCACCGCAGATGGCAGGTAAAAACTTTGCGCAAATGATTGTTAACTGCACCGACGACAAGGCCGCGTTAGAAATTCTCAACCAATATCAAACGCAACTTTCGGAGGCGTTTCCGATGGCATACGTAAAATTCAAACGTCTTGATTATTTGGAAGTTGACGAATTAGAATACCGGTTTTATAGCGAAGACATCGATTCGTTGCGCCTTGCTGCCGAACGTCTTCAAGACCGTATGCGAGAGATTCCTGAGTTAGAATGGGTTCACAGCGATTTTTACGAGCCGTTTCCCCTAATAGATATCAAAAACAACCCCGTAGCCACAGCACAGGCAGGTTTTACACGCTCGTCTACCGCACTTGCCATTGCCGCCGCCACAGGCGAAATCAACGCCGGAAGCATTTGGGAAGGCGACTACGAACTTGGCATCACCATTTTAGACAAAACTCCGCTTTCGTTTGCCGATATCGAAAACATTGGCATTGCATCGCCTCAGACATTAATTTCAGGTCAGGCGGGTAAAAACAGCACTATTCCGCTCCGCCAAATTGCTGATGTTAAGCCACTTTGGAGTCAAGGTCGCATAATGCACCGAGGCGGCGAACGCTGCATAACGGTAAAAGGTCAGTTTGCCGCAGGTTCGTTTACATCGCCCATCGAAAAACACATCGACAACATAATGAAAAACGAAATTGCCCTGCCTCAGGGTGTCCGCTGCGAAACCGGCGGCGAACTCGAATATGGCGACGAGGCACTTCCGCAAATTTTTGGCGGCATCGCTATCGCCTTAGTGATAGTGTTTTTCTTCCTGTTATTTAACTTCAAACGTTATGGCATCACCACAATATGTATGGCGGCACTGTCGCTGATGTTGCCTGGTGCGTTGGTAGGTTTGGGCTTGATGGACAGGACGTTAGGTTTAACATCAATTTTTGGACTCATTACCCTTATGGGAATGATAATGCGCAACGAAATCCTCATTTTTGAACACGCCGACAACATAGCCTCGCACGGAGCAAGCATACGCAGTGCCGCTTTCGACGCAGGCAAACGGCGAATGGTACCGATATTTCTCACCACAGCCACCACAGCGGTAGGCGTAGTGCCGATGATAATAGCGCAATCGTCGTTTTGGATGCCCGTAGGCGTTACCATCTTTGCTGGCGGCATCGGCTCGCTGATAATGGCTGTAACAATGCTGCCCGTGGTGTATTGGAAGGTGAATAAAAGAGACACTAAATAACAAACTGTTGAATAATTATGAAACACCATTTTATATCCGCATTAATACTATCTACTATATTGCAGGTCAATAATATAGCCGCACAAAATTCGTACACGTTAGAGCAACTTTGCGATTCGGCAATAAACCACAATGCGCAAATGTCGTCGGCACGATACAATGTGGAGGCGGCTCGTCAACAGCGCAAGGAGGCTTTTACTAAATATTTCCCCTCGGTAAGCGCTGTGGGCGTATGGTTCAACGCCAACAAAGCAATGGCAGAAACGCAAATCAATGCCTCGGAATATATTCCACAAGAACTTGGAGCCACATTGCAACAGAGTTTTCCACCCGAAGCACTCGCGGCACTTGGCAATCCTATCACCATCGCTATGATGAAAGATGGCGTTATTGGCGCGGTAACGGCTGTGCAACCTATTTTTACCGGCGGACAAATTTATAACGGCAACCGTCTTGCCAAAGTGGGCGAAGATGTTAGTCAATTGCAATTAAAACTATCTGAAAACGAGATTATTAAAGCCACATCAGAATATTTTTGGCAAACGGTAAGTCTGCAAGAAAAACTCAAAACCGTAAACGCTGTGGATTCACTGCTCCAAGTAATTTATGGCGATGTAGAAACGGCTGTGCAGGCGGGTGTGGCTGTGCGCAACGACCTTTTGCAAGTGCAACTCCGCCTCAACGATATTGAATTGCAACGCGTAAAAATCAACAATGGCATTTCGCTGATGAAACTAATCTTGCAACAATATTGCGCCCTCAGCGACACACTTTTTACTTTGCAATACACCACCGACCAAATAGCGCAAGGCGAATCGTCCACCGACCCAAACCAAGCGGTAGAATCCACTGCCGAATATCAATTGCTACAAAAAAGTGTTGAAGCCGCCGAACTGCAAAAAAAGATGGCTGTGGGTAAAAACCTGCCGTCGGTGGCTGTGGGCGCAGGTTACACTTATCACAACCTTTTAGAAAACGATCATAGTTTCGGAATGTTGTTCGCCACGGTAAACGTACCTATTTCAGATTGGTGGGGAGGTTCGCACGCTGCCAAACGTGCCGACATTGAGCGCGAAAAAGCCCAAGACCAACTCACCTCCAACGCCGAAATGCTAAAAATACGCATTCAAAAAGCCCGTTACGGTGTAAGCGAATCGCAACAGCAACTTGCCATTGCGCAAAAAAGCATCGACCAAGCCTCCGAAAATCTCCGCCTTATTAGCGACCGTTACGCCGCCGGCACAGCCAAAATGAGCGACCTTCTCGAAGCCCAACTCCTATATCAGCAATCTTATGATGCCTTCACCGATGCCTACTCGCACCTAAAACTCAGTGAAACAGAGTTAAAAATCGCCGAAGGGGAATAGGATTTTTATTCTTATAATCTTAAATTACGCTTAAACTAAACAACACACTTTAAACTTACATTTGCCGTCGGAAATAAAATCCGACACAACAGATGAAAGTACTCCTAATATCAACATCCGACCGCAAAGGTGGCGCAGCAATTGCCTGCCTGAGGTTATTTAACGCCCTCAAAAAAAACGGTACGGATGTAAAAATGCTTGTAAGAGATAAACTTACAAACATTGAGGATATTTACACTGTTAACACAAACATTTTTAAAAAGGCCATCAACAAAATGGCTTTTCTGGCAGAAAGGTTGGAGATTTTCTTTGCTTTGCGTTTCCGTCGCAAAAATCTTTTCCGCGTAAGCACCGGTCGCTTTGGAGTATTCAACCTTCAATCTCATCCTTTGGTTCAAGAGGCTGATGTTATCAACATACATTGGACTCATCAGGGAATGGTGTCGCTCAAAACCATCAACGCACTATTGCAGCAGGGCAAACGTATCGTGTTCACTATGCACGATATGTACTATTTCACAGGCATTTGCCATTACGCTAAAAATTGCGACAACTTTATGCGTCAGTGCGGCAACTGTTTTTATCTCAACAACGGTGGCAATGAGGAAGACCTTTCAAGAAAGTTTTTTACCAAAAAACTTGATATTCCCAACCGAGATGCGCTTAAATTTGTGGCTTGCAGCAATTGGCTCGCCGACATATCACGCCAGTCGGGACTGATGCAGAACAACGAAATCTTCTCCATTCCCAACACTATCGACACATCAATCTACCGTCCCAAAGATAAAGACGAGGCTAAAAACCATTTTGGCATTAAGGATAAAAAAGTGATACTTTGTGGTGCTTTTAATTTTAGCGACGGTCGCAAAGGTTACAAATATTTAATTGAAGCATTGTTTTGGATACACCAAAACAAACCGCAGTACGACAATCAGATATCCATCCTTATTTTTGGCAAAGGAAACATCACTCCATTTAAACGTTTACCCTACGAAATTCACGAGGCGGGCTACATTAGCGACGGTGCGGGACTTGCCACGCTCTACTCTGCTGGTGATGTGTTTGTGAGTCCTTCGCTCGAAGACAACTTGCCAAACACCATTATGGAATCGCTTGCTTGCGGCACACCTTGCGCAGCGTTTGCCGTGGGAGGTATTCCGCAAATGATTGACGAGGGTGTAAATGGCCGACTTGCTCCTGTTAAAGATTCAGTGGCATTGGCAGAGGCAGTAGCAAAAATACTGTTTGAGGACGATGCCATTAAACTATCGCAAGGTGCACGTCATAAAGTGGAGGCAGAATTTTCAGAGCCAGTTGTGGCAATGCGTTACAACGAGATTTACCGCAGGTTTTAATCTACAAAAGTGTTTTCTTCGTCGTCTGTCTTGGCATTGCTGCCGCCCATATTATACTGCACATTGTTGTTATTACCCTGAGGCACAGCACCGCCTTGATACGATGCGTTTTTGTATTTTTCTATCCAAGCCGGGTCTTCCATATCGTGCAGAAGCATAAATGCCATCAAACCAAAACAATAGTCGCTGATTTTGTAGATTCCGTATTTTTTGAGGATAGCCATTTGAGCATCTGAGGGAAGTGTTGGAACAGAGTCGTTGGTGCTCCACCCTTGCTCGTTGCTGCCGTGGTAGGGATATTCGGTGTAGCGAAGTTTCCAAAGGTCGCCCACAATTCCCGGATTTTTGATTCCGAAATTGGCAAAATAGTTAGCACCCTTGGAGTTAGCCGCACTGCGCTCTCGTCCAGCCGCACGGTTAACAAATCCGTCCATTGTAAGGTATGTGTATTTGAGCGAACCGTCGGGATTGATGTGAATCTCTACAAAACGTTCCAATAGATTGCTGCCCGGCAAAAGACAAAATCCGAGAAAATCGGTATCTTGGTCGTCGGCATTTTCGCCAAATGTGATATATTCCTCAGGGCTCTGCGCTGAAACACAAAGCGATGTTAACGCTAATATTAGTGTGATTGCAAAATTTCTCATATTATATAAGGTGTTTAATATGTAACGCCCGCCGCGGCAAAAAATTACAAAAAAAGAGAGAAAACTTCGAGTGTCGGCGAAGTTTTCTCTCATAAAGGTTATATAGCAAGTTATATTCAGTAACGATTTAAACAGCCAGAGCCATATCGCAGTACGAGAATGGAGTGATGTCGCGCTGCTTGATACCCATAAGGCTGAGGTAGAATTTGCAGGTTTGGAGGGTAGACGAATAGTTTTCGTCGTCGCTTTCGGCTTCGATTTCTACAAAATTGCCGAGACCTTCCACTTGGTCGATATTGATTTTTACGTTGTCGATAATGTAGATTTCGCGGCGTTTGGTCACCACTTTGTCTAATCCGCAGGTCTTAATCAAGAGGTCTTTCATTAGTTTGTTCGACACATGGCGGTAGAGTTTGCCTGTGGTGGTTTCCTCGGTGTATTTAAAAATGGTAACAATGTTGCCGCTCTCACGGAGTTTTAAAATTTGGCTGTTGTCTTTGAGATACGAGTCGGTTTCGTTGTTGCAGCCTTGATATTTAGCGTTTACGGTTTCGAGTATTGCTTTAATGCGCTCGGGATTCTGACAGCGGGCTTTGATTTCAATGGTGTAGGGTGTCATGGCGGTTAAATGTTTTAGTTAATTTTTGTGTATTATCAACTAAAAGACACATGAACGGCGGCTTTACCCTAATTACTTGGCTAAATATTTTTTGCTAATCAAAAATTTTTCTATAAATTTGCCCAAAATTGTTTTATATTTTTGAGTTATGAAAGCACTATTAAAGAACATTATACTAACATTTTGTCTGTTGGCCGCGTCTGCTGCCACCTATGCACAAAAAAATAAATCACACGAAACAATGATTCTGATGGAGACATCGGAGGGAACAATGAAAATTAAACTTTACGACGGCACCCCCCTCCACCGCGACAATTTTATCAAACTTGCCAAAGAGCATTTTTACGACGGACTTTTGTTCCACCGCGTTATCGAAGGCTTTATGATTCAGGGCGGTGACCCCGAGTCAAAAGGCGCCGACGCAGGCAAACACCTCGGCGCAGGCGGTCCCGGATACACTATTCCTGCCGAACTCCTGCCACAGTATTTTCACAAAAAAGGTGCTCTTGCAGCAGCCCGCACAGGCGACCAAGGCAACCCAATGCGTCGTTCTTCGGGTTCGCAGTTCTATATTGTTCAAGGTAAAACCATGAGCGAGGCGCAAATCAAACAGTTGGAAAACTACGGATTCGTATTCTCCGACGAGCAGAAACGTATTTACGAAACCATCGGCGGAACTCCCACTCTCGACGCTCAATATACCGTGTTTGGCGAGGTTGTAGAGGGTTTGGACGTGGTTGACAAAATAGCCCAAACAGAAACAGGTACTGCCGATCGTCCTAAAAAAGACGTTGTTATTATTAAGGTGTCGGTAGTGGAATAATACAATAGAAAAATGATTGAGAAACTTGCAGACTTCATTGAGGAAGTAAAAAATTTTAAAGCAGAAACCGCTGCCAAGGCCGAAGAACTCCGTTTGAAGTTTTTGGCTAAAAAAGGCATATTAAATGAGATTTTTGCCGAATTCAAAAATGTTCCTCCCGAGCAGAAAAAAGACTTCGGACAAAAAATCAACACTCTTAAACAGTTAGTAGAACAAAAAATTCAAGAGGCTAAGGAACGCTCTGAGGAGGATTCTTCTAAGCCTGCCGACCTCGACACTTCGTTGCCCGGTCCTAATATCGCTCTCGGTTCACACCACCCAATCACAATGGTTAAGAACGAGATTATCGAAATTTTTGGACGCCTTGGATTTACCGTTGCCGAAGGTCAGGAAATTGAAGACGATTATCACAATTTTACCGCCCTCAACTTCCCGCCCGAGCACCCCGCACGCGATATGCAGGATACATTCTTTATAGAAACCGACCCCGACATTCTTCTCCGCACTCACACATCAGGCGGTCAGGTTAGGGTAATGGAAAAACAGCAGCCGCCTATCCGTGTGCTCGTTCCCGGACGTGTGTTCCGCAACGAGGCTGTATCGGCTCGTTCGCACTGCATTTTCCATCAGGTAGAAGGTCTTTATATAGATAAAAACGTTTCGTTCGCCGACCTTAAACAAACGCTAATGTATTTTGCCAAAGAGTTTTACGGCGAAAAAACCGAGATTCGTCTCCGTCCGTCGTACTTCCCCTTTACCGAACCGAGTGCCGAAATGGACGTTTCGTGTTCTATCTGCGGTGGCAAAGGCTGCGCAATATGCAAAGGCACAGGCTGGCTCGAAATTCTTGGCTGTGGAATGGTTCACCCCAACGTTTTGCGCAATTGCGGTATCGACCCCGAAGTATATTCGGGATTCGCATTCGGTATGGGCATAGAGCGCACAGCAATGCTCCGCTACGGCGTTACCGACATCCGTATGTTTTTTGAAAACGATATGAAATTCCTTTCACGATTCAAACATTAAAAAATGAGTTTTATAGACGATTTGAAATGGCGCGGCATGATTCACGATATGATGCCGGGCACCGAAGAACAACTTGCAAAAGAGATGACAACGGCTTACGTGGGCATTGACCCCACCGCCGATTCGCTTCATATAGGCCACTTGGTTTCGATAATGATTTTGAAACATTTCCAAATGGCAGGACACAAGCCTATCGCCCTCGTAGGAGGCGCAACAGGTATGGTGGGCGACCCCTCGGGAAAATCTGCCGAGCGTAACCTCTTAGACGAGAAAACCCTCAACCATAATAAGGCTTGCATTAAGGCACAGTTGTCGAAATTTTTGGATTTTGATTCCGACGCTATCAACGCTGCCGAACTTGTGGACAACTACGATTGGATGAAGGATTTCTCCTTTATCTCATTTATCCGCGACATCGGCAAGCACATCACCGTCAACTATATGATGGCTAAGGACAGCGTTAAAAAGCGTTTTGCATCCGACAGCCGCGAAGGTATGTCGTTTACCGAGTTCTCGTATCAATTGATGCAGGGCTACGATTTCTACTACCTTCGCAAACACAAAAACTGCAAACTTCAAATGGGTGGCGCCGATCAGTGGGGCAATATTACCACCGGCGTAGAACTTATCCGCCGTATCGATGGTATCGAGGCAGAGGCGTTCGGTCTTACCTGTCCTCTTATCAAGAAGGCCGACGGCACTAAATTTGGCAAAACCGAGAAAGGTAATGTTTGGCTCGACCCGAAACTTACTTCGCCCTACGAGTTTTATCAGTTTTGGATCAATACATCCGACGAAGATGCCGAGCGTTACATCAAGATTTACACCCTTTTATCTAAGGAAGAAATCGAGAGCCTGATAGAAGAACACCGCACCGACCCGGGACGTCGTCTGTTGCAGAGCGAACTTGCCAAACGTATCACCATTATGGTTCACGGCGAAAACGCTTACAACACTGCCATTGCTGCCACACAAATACTTTTTGGCAAAGGCACCAAGGAACAACTCTTGAAATTAGACGAAAAATCGTTCTTGGAGATATTCAGCGGTGTACCTCAGTTCAAAATTTTAAAAGACGAACTTTCAGCCGGCATTGGTGTTCTCGACCTTTTGGCAGAAAAATCTCAGGTATTTGCCTCCAAAGGTGAATGTCGTCGTGCCATCACCAAAGAAAACTCGTTGAGCATCAACCAAGAAAAGGTTTCCGACCCCGAAACCAAAATTGACACCACATACCTTTTAGACGAAAAATACATTCTCGTTCGCAAAGGTAAAAAGAATTGGTTTGTGCTTACAATAGCATAACACTTTGAAACACAAATAAAAGCGAATGAGGAAATCATTCGCTTTTATTTTTTTTTAGCATAGTGCTAATTCGCCCAAATTGCCAAATTGCATCGTTACAGGTATTTTCATTGCTCTAAATATCCTTAAAAACGTATCGAAACTTATTCCTTTGCCGTTTTCGATTTTGGATATGCGAGATTTTTGTACTCCAATGAGTTCACCGAGTTGTTCTTGTGATAGTGATTTTGATTTGCGGGCTTCTTTTATGGTTTCACCGATACGCACAAGTTCTATTTCTTTTTCAAATTCATCGCGCTTGGGTGTGCCCTTCTTGCCGAATACTTGTTCGTTTAGTTCTTCGAGCGTTGTAATTTTCATGTTTTCCATCTTACTCCTCCTTGTTGTAGTATTGTGCTAAATATTTCTTTCTAATTTCTTCCGCTTTTTCAATTTGTTGTTTAGGGGTTTTGTTAGTTTTCTTTACAAAACCGTGTGTGGCCAATATTAATCTTTTTTTGTTAGGATCCCAAAAGGCGAGCAATCTATAACAAATGCCGTTGTATAATGTCCTGAACTCCCATATCTCGCCGTCTAATTTTTTAAGTAATTCGTTGTCCATTACATACTGCGCCTTGTTGATGTTATACGCAATTTTTTCGCGGACTTTCGTTTCCTGTTCGTTGACAAATGCAGTAGCCTCGGGTAGCAACGCAACAGTGAAGTATGGTTCTTTGAGTTTCATTCTATTATTGTTTATGTGCAAAATTATAAAAAGTTTCAAAAAATGGAAACTTTTTATAAGATTTTTTTACCAACCGTCATTTGTTATTTTATTTATATTGCGGTTTCCGTTATTATTCATAACTTTGCTTTTGTAGAAAAAATAGAATTATGCAAGCGTTTTATCAAAACAACTACCCCGAGGCGGGATGCGATGAGGCGGGACGTGGATGTCTTGCTGGTCCTGTGTTTGCCGCTGCGGTGGTGTTTCCAAGTGGTTACTTTAATCCTAACATCAACGATAGCAAACAATTATCCGAAAAAAAACGCCTACTGCTGCGTGATGAGATTATACGTGATGCCGCCACCTATTGTGTTGCCTCGTGCGACAATCAAGAGATAGACCGCATCAATATTCTTAATGCCTCTATCCGTGCTATGCACCGCGCTTTGGACGGTTTGAACGTTACACCTGCATTCATTATCGTAGACGGTAATAAATTTAAACCGTATAAGACAATTCCTTATAAAACAGTAGTTAAAGGCGACTCACTTTATCTATCGATTGCAGCCGCCTCTATCCTTGCTAAAACCTACCGCGACGAATGGATAACCCGCGCCGCCGAGCAATATCCCGAATACAATTGGGCTAAGAACAAGGCTTATCCCACCAGAGACCATATAGAGGCTATCCAAAAATACGGCGTTACACCGCTCCATAGAATGACCTACGAACCGTGTATGCCGAAGTTGCTGTAAAATAAGTTGTGGTAAAAAATAGAAATTATTAGTCTTTGTAATATTCGTTGTCCCACACTGGCTTGGCGTTGTTTCTGCCGCCAAACGATATGTTTAATCCGCTTGAAATACTAAATGTGTCGTATGTAAGGTTTGTTGACCCAATGTTCCATGAGTTAACACTGCCGATTTTTGAAAACTGTGCTTTGAAACACCATTTGAAGTGTTCTGAACCTACACGAAAAATGAACTGAGGTTCTATTAAAAGGTTTTTCTCTGTGTAATTTTCATTGAAGGTTAGTTGTTCGCTGCCTTGTTGGTCGTACTTATATTCGTTATAGTTTATGTCGGGTATGTACGAACCTACCTTAATACCTAATCCTAAATCAACATGAGGCCATTTCCAGCCTATATTAATTTGTCCGAATGGTACTGCGAAATTGCCGTCGTATTTATACTTGGAACTAATTGAAGAATTATCTTCAATGTCAGACTCACCATTGACATATCCAGCATTATAACCTAAATATCCTTCTAATACTCCATGATTGCCAATTGTTTTGTATGCTCCTCCTGCCACTTGACCGCAGAACATGTGATCAGATATGTTAAAATGCGCTTGTCCTGCCAAACAATTGGTTAAGCCGTAAGTGTAAGTGCCATTGAGGGCCATATCAGAGTTTGATACGCTTCCTGCTACGTCGATTCTTGTATCGCCTGCGTGGTCGATAAGTGGAATGTCCACTGCCTGCGGGTGGTAAATGCTGCACGAAGATAAGGTGACAGCTACCAATGTGATGATTAGGTGTCTTTTTGCCATAATAATTATGTTTTAATTGCTTAATTATGACACACAAAACTCTCTTTACCCTAAATAAAGAAAAGGCGCAAAACAAAAATTGTTTTACGCCTTTTTATGAAAGAATGACTATGAATTTAGAATGTGTATACTACGCTGAATGTGAGCGAAGTAAGCGAAAGGTTGCAGTTCATTTTATTTGTGATGTCTTTTTCTTTTTCATTGTCTGCATCCTTGGTTATATCGTGTGTGAAGGAGATATTACCGAACTGAACACCTGCGCTCCAATTGGGAGTGAACTTGTAGTTGAGTACAGGAATAATTGCTACACCTAATCTTGAATCCTTCGAGAGGTCATGGTCGTTGTTTTTATATTTGCCAAAACCTAAGAGAGCCTCAGCCTTTGCACCAAAACTAATTTTTTCGGTTGATACAAAGTCGAAACGGAAATAGGGATTGATATAGAACATATTACCAGCATCCCAAATTTTCTTGTCGTTGGCATTTTTTTCTTTGTAGTGGTTGATGCTGAGGTCGGCGCCGAATGCCATGTTGTCGGAAAAATAGTAACCTATTTCAGCACCGATTGCAAAACTATTTTCAGTGTTTTTGTCATTGCTAGGCAAAACTTCATGTTCAATTTTGCCACTTTCGCTGCTCATAGAAACGTTGCCAGAAAGGTAGAGCTGAGCGTTAGCTGTTGTTGCTGCAGCAGATATAATAGCGGCAGCGATGATAGTTTTTAGTACTTTTTTCATTGTTGTATTATTTTAATGTTTGTTTTTTTGCAATGCAAATGTAGAATTATAATAACTGCAGTGCGTTTCCAAAAGATTAATAAAAAGTAAAAAAAAACAACCGTCTGCGGAATCACTTTCACAGACGGTTGTAGCATTATTCTCTATCTATTGTCTATTTCTTTTTTGGTGTATCGATATTATAGTGTAATCCAATGCTTTCTCTTCTGCGGCGAGCCATTTTGATTACGAGCCAAGCCGTGTTGATGGCGTTGCGCAGTTCGCATAGCGGCACGGTGATTTTTGAACGTTTGTAGAGTTCCTCGGTTTCGTTGTAGAGTATGTACAGACGGTCGAGAGCGCGTTTCATACGAAGGTTTGAACGTACAATGCCCACATAATAGGTCATAATCTGCTGCAACTCTTTAAACGACTGTGTAATAAGGATGTTCTCCTCGTTGTTTACAGTGCCTTCGTCGTTCCATTCGGGAATATCCTCGCGGATGGTGAGCTTATCTAAATAGTCTTTTGAATCCATTGCAGAGCGGTGTGCGAAAACGAGCGCCTCCAAAAGTGAGTTAGAAGCAAGACGGTTGGCACCGTGCAGACCCGTGCAAGAAGTTTCGCCGCCAGCGTAGAGGTGCTTGATTGTGGTGCGTCCCACTGTGTCAACACGGATGCCTCCGCAGAGATAGTGTGCAGCAGGTACTACGGGTATGGGTTCTTTGGTGATGTCGATGCCTATGGAGAGGCATTTTTCGTAGATATTGGGGAAATGCTTTTTAAGTTCCTCGTGGTCGGTGACAGTGGCGTCGAGATATACAAATTCGTCGCCGCGTACCTTCATTTCGTTGTCGATGGCACGAGCCACAATGTCGCGTGGTGCAAGGCAGCCTCGCTCGTCGTATTTTTCCATAAAGGTTTTGCCGTCTTTGGTTTTGAGTATTGCTCCGAAACCGCGCATTGCCTCGGTGATAAGGAAAGATGGACGTTCGCCCGGATGGTAGAGCGATGTGGGGTGGAATTGCACAAACTCCATATTGTCGATAACGCCCTTAGCGCGGTACACCATAGCAATGCCGTCGCCGGTGGCAATAGGCGGGTTGGTGGTAACTTGGTAGATGTTGCCGATGCCGCCTGTGGCGAGATATGTGATTTTGGAGAGAATTTTTTCAACCTTGCCTGTGGTGGTGTTGAGCGCATAAACTCCGTAGCACTCGATATTGTCGTCGTAGCGTGTAACTGTTTGACCAAGATAGTGCTGGGTGATGAGCTCCACAGCGTAGAAATGGTCCACCATTGTGATATTCTTGTTCTTTTTGGCGGCTTCCACGAGTGCGCGTTCCACCTCGAAACCAGTGTTGTCTTTGTGGTGAAGTATACGGAAGTCGCTGTGTCCGCCCTCTTTGTGCAGGTCGAACGAGCCGTCGGGACGTTTGTCGAAGTCGATACCCCATTCCACCAATTCTTTAATACGGTCAGGAGCCTCTTCCACAACGATTTTTACCACGTTTTCTTTTGAGAGAAAGTCGCCTGCCACCATTGTGTCGTGTATGTGTTTTTCAAAACTGTCGGTGCTGTCGGTAACTGCCGCAATTCCACCTTGTGCGTAATTGGTGTTGGCGTCGGTTACGGATGCTTTGGTAACTATCAGCACTTTGCCATACTGTGCGGCTCTGAGTGCGAAACATAGTCCCGCTACTCCGCTGCCTACTACGAGGAAGTCTGTTGTCCTATCCATAAACTAATACTTTAATTATATTTGTATAAAATGTTTATTGTCAATAAAATCTCGTAAGGTCGAAATTTTTAATTCCTATTAAAAAATAGGCGTTTTTTTCGCCTTGGTTTCTGAGTCCAAAGGTAACAAAAGGTTTCAAAATATATCCTTCTGTATCAAAATTTAATTTCATATTGTATTCTGCTGTTAGGTTTAAGTCGGTAATCGTTAGTGGTTTGCCTTGCAGCATCGCCTGTCCGTAATCGTCGCTGCGTCGGGTGTAGGGTACTAATATGTTGCTTCCGTACGATATAGTGTCGGTGTCGATTCCTGTTTTAACGATGTCGGCGGTGAGGTCTATCTTGAATAAATCGTTTTTGGTTTTGTAGCCCAGATTTATCAGTCCCTCTTTGAGATTTGCTCCGTATGGATGAGCCAACGGTTGCGAACACATTGAGTGTGAGCGGATGGCGTTGTCGTGTGAATACATAAATGGCCTAATGTAGTTGGCTTCGGCAATATATTGCAGACGGTTGAAAACTATGCCACGTGCACCAGCCTGAACTGCAAATTTTTTAGCCCACCAATCGTTGCCACTTTTTAGGAATGTTGAGTTGTATTCGTCTAACATAACTTGACCATAGAGAATGTTGTTTTTGTAATAGCGAATCTTGCCAAAAAAGCCTAATAATATATTGTCTGGTGAACCTATTGCATATTCTACAGGGCGGAAAAATATCACAGGGTTGAGGTAATGAAGGTCGATAAATTGGCTGTTGTCTAAAGAATCTCGACGCACAATGTTTACCGCCTCAAATCCTCCTATGTTAAGATAGTTGGTGATGTTCCAGCTAATGGTGTGATATACAAGGTATTTGGTACGAGCGTGTCCAGCTTCGGTATCAAGGCTTTTGGCTGTGTTTGCCGAAAAAATGTATCTGAATCCGCCTTCGCCAGCGATAATGTCGAAATAGTACATTCCGCTGTTGTTTCTGCCCAAAAGCAATGAGCGGTAGCCATCGCCCACAGCCTTGTGACCCTTTCCTACCGAAATTTTCAGGTAGTCGGCTATGTGGTAGGTGATGTTGAAATCGTGATATAGCGAAAAATATGTGTCGCCTTTCTTTTTGAATCCTCCCCCTGCTGGAATATAGTTGAAACTGTCGGCAAGTGCTGCAAAATAGTCGCAATATCGTGATATGCCTCCGTAGATTTTGTAGCTGAATGTTAATTTGGGTATTTTGGCTTTGATTTCCACACCGCCGTTGGCAGAATAAATTGCATGTTTGGACTTGTCGCCTACGCCTGCCGCAAGATTTATTAGCGGATAGATGTCAACATGATAGCTGTTAGTGTTTATGTTGGTGATAGTGTCGTAGTAAGGATATAGAGCTGAGTGAAATGATTTTTGGTTGAGCAAGTCGTACCTGTAGCCCTCCTGTGCATAGAGAAGTGCCGCTGACCATACCAAGAACAATATCGTAAGGAATCTTTTCATTTTTTTAGTTTTTTGCGGCGGCGGTTGATTATTATTTGGGGAATGTGGAAGGCTATCATCAGCACAAGCAACATAATTAATCCTAAACGGTTGATATAAGTCTGTTTGGATATCAAATATACTCCGGTTGAGAATGCTATGTTAAACACGTTGAGCACAATGTCGGCTTTTCCGTGAGATAATCCTAATTCAAGAAGCTTGTAATGGATATGAATGTTGTCGGGCGCAAAGATAGGACGCTTGAGTATAATGCGCAGAAACATTACCCTTATAACGTCGAACGCTGGCACAGCCATAATAGCAAACGCCACCGCAGGAGCACCACGGACTATGCAATGAGCTGACGTAGTGTTGTTGGCTTCTACAAACCTGATAGCAAAAAATACGCAAATGAGTCCTACAAGTTGCGCACCCGTGTCGCCCATGAATATTTTGTTTTTTTGCGAAAAGAGATTGTAACGCAAAAATCCGACTACAGCGCCTATAAAGCTTGCCACAGTAATGCACATAGCTAAGTCGTCTTCTATCCAAAACCACAATCCGAACATCACCGCCGCGCTTATACTGAGCGAACCAGCAAGACCGTCGATACCATCTATCAGGTTGAAAGCGTTGATAATAGCCACCACCACAAATACCGAAAGCGCTATGCTCACAGCATAAGGAATATCTTGAACGTTGAATAGTCCTTGCAAACTTGTAATACGTATGTCGCCAACAAGGCATAGAACCAGTGCCGCAGCAGTTTGTCCTGCGAGTTTGGTAAGTGGGGCGATTATCATAATATCATCCTTAATACCTGTGAAAAAGAGAATTACGCACGAAGCCGCCAGATATGGAATAAAACTTCCGCTGTTGCCGGCAAAAATGCACATGGTAGTGAGGAACGCTCCAAAAATGGCGCATCCTCCCAACGTAGGAACATTACCGTGATGGATATGGCGGTCGTGAGGCTTTTCGCACAGTTTTTTGCTTTTGGCCACCCTTACAATTGAAGGAATGGTCAAAAGACTTACAACCAATGATATAATCAGGCTTCCGCCTATCTTTAGATAATCCATTAACATTTGCTCTTTTAACTGCAAATGTACAATAATTGTGCTTTATACTGCAAAAAATGTTTTATTTCTTAATGATAAGTTCAATTTAAGGCACTATTGGATTAACTTAGAACCCGTACTTTTACAAAGCGTTAAAAACACTCGCGATGTATCTTGTAATCGGCTCTACTACCATATTAGGCGCACATACGATCTGCACTTTGCTTCAAAAAGGGCTTCCCGTCCGTGCCGTTAAATCCGACAGAAGCGATATGAATCGTTTCCGCAAGATTATGGGATATTATTTTTCAGATTCCGACAATCTTTTTGACGAAATAGAGTGGGTGGAAGCTGATCCGTTTGACAGAGAGTCCACAGCAGAGTTGTTGCAAGGTGTTGATGTGGTTTTTAACTGCGCTACTCCCGCCTTTTTTGGTCTTCAAAAAGACGACAACATTATTGAAGGCATTGTTCACAGCACAGCGATACTTGTTGACGAGGCACGTCTTGCAGGAGTTAAATATTTTTGTCATGTGAGCAACCTTCTGGCACTTGGCGACGAACCTGAACTGAAAGAGATTTCAGAAACCTCGCCCCGAGACCCCAAAGGCAATTACACTGACTATTCAAAGGCTTCGTTCTTGAGCGAGATGGAAGTTTGGAGGGCGTTTGAGGAGGGCTTACAAGGGTCGGTTCTCAACGCTGGTTTTGTGATTGGACCTGGCGATTGGAAAAAAGATAGTAGTGCTATTTTTGCTCGCATTAACAGGGGTTTGAAATTTTACGCACAAGGCGTTACGGGATTTATCGGTGTGAGGGATTTGGTTCGCTGTATGCTTTCTCTTACTAAGCAAAAGATTGTAAATGAACGTTTTATAGCGGTTTCTCAGTGTATGAGTTTTGCCGAGTTGCTATTTTTGATTGCCGACACTTTGGGCGTTAACCGTCCGAGGTTTAATGTTTGTAAGTTTATGTTTTTTTTCTTAAAACTCTGGTATAGAATTAAATATCTGTTTTCAAAACGTAATCCCCGGCTCAACGACGATTTTATTAGTCTTATCACCGATTTTAAATTATACAACAACGAAAAGAGCCTCAATTTGCTGATAGCTGGTTATCAGCCGATGGAACAGGTGATAAAAGAAATATGCAAACTCTACAGAGACGACAATAGCGAAAAGTAAATTTTTTGTATATTTACGCCGTTATTTTATTTCAAAAATCTACGTAATGGATATCAGAGCAATCAACAACATTTCTGAAAAGGAAAAAGAGTTTGAGCGCAAACTCCGCCCTTTGACTTTCGACGATTTCAACGGTCAGAAAAAACTCCGCGAAAACCTCGAAGTGTTTGTAAAGGCAGCCAAGATGCGCGGCGAGGCACTCGACCACGTGCTTTTTCACGGCCCTCCCGGTTTGGGCAAGACCACACTTTCTAATATTATTGCCAACGAACTTGGCGTGGGTATGAAAACCACTTCGGGGCCTGTGCTCGACAAACCTGGCGACCTTGCGGGATTGCTTACCAACCTCGACAGTCGCGATGTGCTATTTATCGATGAAATTCACCGCCTCTCTCCTGTTGTGGAGGAATACCTCTATTCCGCAATGGAGGATTTTAAGATTGATATTGTTATCGACAAAGGCCCTGCTGCACGGTCGGTGCAATTAACCCTCAATCCTTTTACGCTTGTGGGCGCAACCACACGAGCAGGATTGCTCACCGCTCCTCTGCGTGCAAGGTTTGGTATAAATCTTTTGCTCGAATATTATGATATTGAGGTGCTTACACGTATTGTAATGCGTGCAGCCAAAATCTTAAATGTAGAAATCGACCAGCCAGCAGCCGGTGAAATAGCATCGCGTAGCCGTGGTACTCCGCGTATTGCCAATTCGCTATTGCGCCGTGTAAGGGATTTTGCCCAGGTTAAAGGCAACGGCGTAATCGACTTAGAGATAACTAAATACGCCCTCGACAACCTTAATATAGATTCGCTCGGTTTAGACGAAATGGACAACAAGATTCTCTGCACCATTATCGATAAATTTCAGGGCGGTCCTGTGGGATTAAACACCATTGCCACGGCTGTGGGCGAAGATAGCGGCACTATCGAGGAGGTTTACGAACCGTACCTTATTATGGAAGGCCTTTTAAAACGTACCCCACGCGGTAGAGAAGTTACTCCGTTTGCCTACAAACATTTAGGCAAAAACCTTACAACATTTAACGACGATGATGTGCAACTGGCGCTATTTTAGTATTTTATTGTTGCTGTATATGGCTGCTTGTGCCCCTGTGCCTGTGGCTATCAACCATTACGAAAACACAGCAATGGCATTTGCAGATAGCCTTAACCGTTTTACTAATCGTTTCAGCGGTTCTGAAAGTATTTTTGCCGCCAAAGATTTTATAATCCGCAATATGCGCAACACCGCCAACAGTGTTGAGGTTCAGAGTCATAACGTGCGTCTTGATGATACAACTGAAGTTGTACTTAATAATATAATGTGTAGGTTTTATCCCAACTATGATAAACGGGTGCTTGTTTACAGTAATTACGACCAAGATCCTGATTCTGGTGATTCTACCGACTGTTCGTCAGGAACTGCGCTTTTGATGTCGCTTTCGCGCTACATAGCCGACAATGACCCGGGCATAGGAGTTGATATAGTTTTTTTTGACGGACGTTTTGCTTGTGTGGATGATACAACTGTCAATCAGTTTTTTCGCTTTTGTCAAGGATCACAAGCATGGTCGGAGTACAACAAGGATAAAGTTTCCGTTTATCAATACGGCATTAGCGTAACTCATCCTGCACACAAAGATGCTTATTTTGTTATTGACGGAAATTCCAATCATTTTGCCTCGCGACATTTTTATTTTGCAAGGAGCACAGCATCGATTTTCGGGGCAGAAGAAATGTTTCCAGAGGTGATTGCGCCACCTTATTATGGCGATAACACTATTGTGAGCACGATTTCGGGCGTGAGATCGTTTTGTTTGGCAGGACAAACGCTCAACCACGACAATGCCGAAGATATTAAAATTGACAATATACAAGATATTGATAATCAACGTTTTGAAATTATTTCAAAAATTATTATCGAAACTTTATATACAAGTCATTAAAATTTTTATTACATTTGTGGCTCGGATACTATCGGTATTTTTCCGATGGTGAGTATAATTGTAGAACAAATAGCAAAGCAGCGCAAATGGAACTCGTTGACAATAAACTATATGTAGAAGCCACCGATGATACTCCGTCGATAATCATAGACGGAGATAAGAGGTTTGTGAGGTTCGAAGGGCCGTCTTTCCCAGAAAATGCGGTAGAATTCTATACGCCTTATATTGACACACTTTTGTCTGTAATTCCCACATGGAAGGGTGAGATAAAAATGGAGTTTGAGTTTTCGATACTGTCATCAGCATCGAACAAGGTGGTTTATGAACTTTTAGTGCGGTTAGAGAACCTTCACGCCGCTGGAGCCGACATTCATATAGATTGGATTTACGAAACTTACGATGAAGATATGTTCGACGAAGGTTCGGGCTACAAAGATTGCCTTAAAATTCCGATTGAACTTATTGAGCGCCCAAGCGAATAGTATACGGCCCCGTAGTTTAGTTGAATAGAACGTAGGATTCCGGTTCCTAAGGTCGTGGGTTTGAGTCCCGCCGGGGTCACCATTTAAAAATATAAAAGCATCGGTTAAATGCCGATGCTTTTTTTTGTATTGTAATTTTTTATTTGATAATCAAGCCTTTATTCCTTCATCACCCTGAAACTGAATATCTGATACCCCATTAGTCCGTTTCCGTCGATGGCTTCCACAATGCCAATAAACTCGGTGTTAACATCGGATGCGGCAAAGGGTATTTCTGCCAAGCCGTTTTCGTCGGTGATGACTTCGGGTTGCCATTGGAGTAGGTTTCGTGGATCTGCCAAAGACGATTGAAGGTCAAATTCATCGGGCTGATAAAACTCTCGTTTTGGATAGTAACCTTGCGCTTTCCAAAAGCCGTACATTTGTAGCAATTCTTTTTCGGTGTATTGTGGCCCATAATAAATCTCGTCATGTGGCGGGTCCGTCATATCAACTATCCATCTCCCATCCTCATTAATAGGAATATACTTAATTACATGGTATATTTCTCCTCGTTTGGGTAATAAAACTTTTCTACCCGCACCTATATACGCATTTTTTGAAAAATCAATTCCTTCTGGATGATGAGAGTAACCTTTGTAGTCATTAAGATAACCATTTGTGCCGAACGCTTTGCAATCACAAACCCATTCACCACTCGACAAGATAGCAAGACTATCGAGAAATCCTGTAACTTTGTCGCGTGCAAATACTCTTCGTTTAGCACTGATTACTACTTCATCTAATGCAATAGTTCCTTCGTCACTTTTTATAGCCACATTATCTTTTGCCGGAGGAAGGATATAATCTTCAACATAATATCGATTCCTTCCGCGTTGATAAATATTAACTGTATCGAATGGATTGTCTAATGCAATTTTAGGTCTCGGCTTTTTGAGAATTGGTTGAAGATAGATGTTGCCACGCATCTTTTCCATAATAGAGGGGTCGATTTCAAAAATTCCATCATGGTTAGATAAAATATGACAAGTGTCGCCCTGTGGACATAATGCCTTGATAATCTGCATTCGGTTATCGAGATCTTTGCCGCTTATCCCATCTTTGAGCAGAGTTTGGCTTGGGTTGGGTTCTTTATCCCAAACATAATTTCTCCAACCTTGGGTCATCATTAGCAGGTCGAGGGCTTGAATGCGGTCTGCGTTTTGAGTATCAAAATAATATGTAGGATTAAAAATGTTGCCCCGAATTTGCTCCGAAAGAAAACAATGCGAAAGAATGTTCTCGTGTCCGGGTTGGTAAAGATACGCTTTGTCGAAAATGGTTACTGCGAGTTCTGCCTTGGTGGGGTTGCCAATTGTATCGGTAACTTTGAGGCTTACCTTGCCTGTGTCGCGGCGATAGTATTGTAACTTATCGGTAACAGCAGAAATGTTGAGCCGTTTGTCAGGGTTGACAAACACCAATCTTTCGGCAACAGGGCGTTCGTTGACATCGTACAGTGTAATCTCCACAATGCCTTGGAGGGTAAAATATTCTGCTGGTAGTTTCACTATCTGCTGACCATTGACTGTTCCTTTGGCTGTGCTGCACTCTATACCATTCTGCTTGGCTGATATTGAAAAAGTTTGCGGAGCGTTGTCAGATGACGAAATCACCAAAAATAATCCTTTTGCATTGTTTTTTGAAACTCGTAGCGATAACCCTTTGCTCTCGATATTTGGAAATGAAATGTTTCTGCCATCGTCGAGAACCACTTTGTACTCTTTGCCTGATTTTGGAGTAATAGAAAACCATCCCATACCATCGTGAAGGGTTTTGATTGTAGCAATTTTCTTTCCATCTTCAAGCACCTTTCCTGCAACCTCTTCGGGCATTCCGTTTCCGTATGTGGCTTTAAATGCTACCACGGAGTTGATGCCATAGATGAGGTGTCCCCCTTCGGGAAATAGGTCGAAACGATGTTTTGAGTTTATTTTTTGATCGGAATCTTTCTTAATTGCTTGGTTTGAAATAGAATCCATCTGTGTTACCCTGTCTACCACACGGATACGGCGTGGATGAATCGACTGTGTGCTGTCGGATGTGAACGAAGACTTTGTGTAGCCTTCAATAAAGTATTCACCCTGAGGCCAATCAGCACCAATATAAATATGTCCGTTGCCTCGTCCTGAAACTAAGGGGTATTTCTCGCTCCAAACCACGCTGTCGGATGCGGTGCGTACTTGAAGATAGAGTGTACGGCTGAGGTCTGACAATGCGAAAGTCTGCTTATCCATCTGGTATGCCTTGAAAAAGAAGTCCTCACCAGTTTCGGCAATTTCTTTGCTGGGCATAATGTATATAAAGTCCTGAGCATGAACGCTATTTTGCCCGTTGGCAAAAAAAAACACTGTAAAAGCGATAATTAATGACCAAAATGGTTTTGTATCCATATTTGTTGAGATTTAAAATGTGTGTTTAAATACTCTGAAACTGAATATCTGATATCCCATAAGTCCATTTCCGTCGATGGCTTCCACAATGCCAATAAACTCGGTGTTAACATCGGATGCGGCAAAGGGTATTTCTGCCATGCCGTTTTTGTCGGTGATGACTTCGGGTTGCCATTGGAGAAGTGTTCGTGGGTCGGGTATTGGCGATGCGAGGTAGGCGGAGTCAGGCTGATAGAACTCCCGCTTAGGATAGTAGCCCTGCGCCTTGCCAATGCCATTTTTTTCGAGTACTTCTTCTTCGGAATATTGCGGACCGGGATACACAAATCCACGTCTGGGTTCGCCCTCTGGAAGCCAAAATATAAAATCAGAACGTTCGGTTCTACTGGCTCTCGTCGGTTTAAATGTGCTTGATTTGTATTTTTCGAGCGCCAGCGGCGGCTGACCGTTATGGTCGGGTATTATGCAAGATTCCTTAATTATGATTAGTTGATATGTTTCGCCACGTTTTGGTATGCGTCGTGTTCCATGATAATTATCCAGCTGCGGACTCCATTTTGGATGGTGCGAATATCCTTTATAATCATTGAGATACGGCATCACAGTATCACAGTCGCAAACCCACTCGCCGCTTTGCAACACCGCCAAACTATCGAGGAAGCCTTGCTCTTTGTCGCGATATATCGTTCCCCGCTTGTCGTTTACAACCACCTCTTTCAAAAGAATAGCATTTTCGTCGAACTTGATTCGTCTTGAATTGTAGGTTTGAATAAAATGATTATTAATGATATAGTGTGGATTATTTCGCCTATATTCATTAATGGTGTCAAACATATTTACGACAGAAATATTTGCCTTGTATTTATCTATTAGTAAGTCGCTTAGATAGATATTACCTGGAATATGTTGCATAAGCAGAGGGTCAATTGTGAATTTGCCAGATGAATCAGTCAATAAAACAAACGATGTATCTACTTGGGGCGCATAAGTATTGATTACCTGGGTTTTTAAACTAACTTCACGTTGAGTCGTCAGTTTTCCTTCTATGCCGTCAGATAATAAATCAAAGTCTGTTGGTTTATCTTTATCCCAAACATAATTTCTCCAACCTTGGGTCATCATCAGTAAGTCGAGTGCTTTTAGTCGGTCTTCGTTTTGAGTATCAAAATAATATGTAGGATTAAAAATATTGCCACGAATCTGCTCCGAAAGAAAACAGTGCGATAGAATGTTCTCGTGTCCTGGCTGATAGAGGTAGGCTTTGTCGAAAATGCTTACAGCAAGTTCTGCCTTGATAGGATTTCCAATTGTGTCGGTAACTTTGATACTAACCTTGCCCATATCGCGCCGATTGTATTGTAACTGATTGGTTACAGTGGTGATAGTTAATTGTTTTTCAGGGTTAACAAATGCCAACCTTTCTGCCACAGGACGTTTAACTCCATCATACAGGGTGATTTCCACTATGCCTTGAAGGGTAAAATAATCCGCTGGAAGTTTTACAATTTGCTGACCTTTAACAATGCCTTTTGCAGTGCTGCACTCTATACCATTCTGCTTGGCTGATATTGAAAAAGTTTGCGGAGCGTTGTCAGATGACGAAACCACCAAAAATAATCCTTTTGCATTGTTTTTTGAAACTCGTAGCGATAACCCTTTGCTCTCGATATTTGGAAATGAAATGGTTCTGCCATCGTCGAGAACCACTTTGTACTCTTTGCCTGATTTTGGAGTAATGGAAAACCATCCCATACCATCGTGAAGGGTTTTGATTGTAGCAATTTTCTTTCCATCTTCAAGCACCTTTCCTGCAACCTCTTCGGGCATTCCGTTTCCGTAAGTGGCTTTGAATGCTACCAATGAATTGATGCCATAGATGAGGTGTCCACCTTCGGGAAATAGGTCGAAACGATGTTTTGAGTTTATTTTTTGATCGGAATCTTTCTTAATCGCTTGGTTTGAAATAGAATCCATCTGTGTTACCCTGTCTACCACACGGATACGGCGTGGACGAATGGCTTGTGTGCTGTCGGATGTGAACGAAGATTGCGTATAACCTTCTATAAAGTATTCACCCTGAGGCCAATCTGTACCTATATAAATATGTCCGTTGCCTCGTCCCGAAACTAATGGATATTTCTCGCTCCAAACCACGCTGTCGGATGCAGTGCGTACTTGAAGGTAGAGTGTACGGCTGCGGTCTGACAATGCGAAAGTCTGCTTATCCATCTGGTATGCCTTGAAAAAGAAGTCCTCACCGGTTTCGGCAATTTCCTTGCTGGGCATAATGTATATAAAGTCCTGAGCATGAACGGTCTTTTGCCCGTTGCCAAAAAACAACGCTGTAAAAGCGATAATAAATGACCAAATCTTTTTTGTATCCATATTTATTGAGATTTAAAATGTGTGTTTAAATACTTGGAAACTGAACGTCTGATATCCCATAAGTCCGTTTCCGTCGATGGCTTCCACAATGCCTATAAATTCGCTGTTGACATCAGATGCGGCAAAGGGAATTTCTGCGTTGCCATTTTCATCGGTGATAACTTGCGGTTGCCATTGCAGTAGGTTTCGTGGGTCGGCTATTGGAGAGGCAAGGTCGAATGAATCGGGTTGGTAAAATTCACGCTTGGGGTAGTAACCTTGAACCCTCGTCAAGCCGTACATTTCCAACAGTTGTTTGTCGGTAAACTTTTGTTTGGGATAAATAATTTCCATCTGTTCTATTAAAACCCATGAACCACGTACTCCGTCTCCCTTAAATTTTACCATCAGATATTTTTCACCAGGAATTGGTTTTGTATGTTTTCTGTTGCAAATATCGCCCCAAGGGTGACTCGTGTAACCCTCCCTATAATCGTTAAGAAAGGCATGTTTTTCCCCATTAAACCACTCATGTACACAAACATATTCGGGACCTACACAATCTGCATTTGCCAAACTATCTAAAAAACCTGTAACTTTGTCGCGATACTGAGGCCTCCGCTTGCCATTTATTACTACTTCGTTCAAAAGAACCGTCTTATCATCGTTAGTAACCATCTGTTTAGTATCAGTGGTACTAATAAGATGATTATCAACTATATATTGTGATAAATTGTGCCGATAATCATTTATTGTATCGAATGGATTTACAATTGATATTTCCGCTTTGTATTTGTCTATTAATAAAGGTTTTAGATAGATATTGCCTGGCATTTTATCCATTAATTGCGCAACTAACTCGAATTTGCCCAACGAATCGGTAAATATAAAGCAGGTGTCGCCTTTCGACGAGAAGGCTTTTAGTACCTGTATTTTACCATCTATATCACGCCGTGTTGTCTGCATTCCGCATACACCATCGGTCAGCAGAGGTTTGCTTGTGGTCGGCTCTTTATCCCAAACATAATTTCTCCAACCTTGGGTCATCATCAACAGGTCGAGTGCTTGCAGACGGTCTTCGTTTTGAGTGTCAAAATAATATGTAGGATTAAAAATGTTGCCCCGAATTTGCTCCGAAAGAAAACAATGCGAAAGAATGTTCTCGTGTCCGGGCTGGTAAAGATACGCTTTGTCGAAAATGGTTACTGCAAGTTCTGCCTTGGTGGGGTTGCCAATTGTGTCGGTAACTTTGAGGCTTACCTTGCCTGTGTCGCGGCGATAGTATTGTAACTTATCGGTAACAGCAGAAATGTTGAGCCGTTTGTCAGGGTTGACAAACACCAATCTTTCGGCAACAGGGCGTTCGT
>JAEEGH010003031.1_pt1 | contig 44700 bp, 29 predicted proteins | sample 9134181 | NCBI WGS metagenome assembly JAEEGH01 (sample SAMN16246544, study PRJNA631951) | gut metagenome | biome: gut microbiome; feature: rumen; material: DP-attached | host: Bos | place: Iran: Karaj | collected 2018-10
AGTGTCAAATACAAACCAACAAGGATAAGTGCCACTGCTGTGAGATATCCAAACAATGTACCTACAAAGCCACCTGTCTTTGCAAGGCGTGGTGCAGTCTCATTTGTGTTTGTCAAATCAGCACCAGATGCTAAATCCTTATCCTTCAACACCAATCCATCATCTGTAGTAGGAACTGCTGCACTGCCATAATAAACAGTAGATGTAGAATCGGTTGATTGAGCATCAGTTGTGGCTGTTGATGTAGGAACTATAGGAGTGAGCTGTGGTGTTACCAACGCGCCAATTGTTACAAGTGATGTTGTTGTGTAATCACCGCCAAATGTCTTCGACATAATAACAGGAGTAGTCTGTCCATCACTATCCTCTTGGCTATCCATTACCTTAATAGTAAGTGGTGCAACAGGATCATATCCTTCTATTTCGCCCTCTGGCTTGATTACATATTCATCCTGATAGTTTAGTTCATATGTATACTCACCAGTTTCTTCGTTATAGCTTGTAGGCTCAACTAGCTCCAACTTGTTAGTAGTTGTATTAAATGTATAGACCGCAAATTTCATTGAAGTGAAAAGTGCAGGATTAATACCTAATGTTTCAGGACTAATGGTAATAGTAGCCTTTGTTGATGAATCATATTCGTCAATCATCGTAATCACAGTATCTTCTGCATCCACAAAATTGCCATCCTCATCTGCAATCTGAAGCTTGTAATCATCTGTAATCTTAAAAGAAATGCTATTAGCCACAGTGTATCCTGTTGGAGCTGATAGTTCATATAAATAATAAGTTCCACTAGGAAGAGCAAATTTCTTTGCTACACCGTCTGATGTCCATTTAGCTACATAATCAGTTTCAGCCTGAGTATCGTCGGGATTTTCACTTATAATAAGCTCTGCCCCAACAAGCTCATTTCCTTGACCAGCAGAAACTTTGCTGATAGAAATCTCACATGCATCAAGAGGCGCATCTACCATCTCTAGAGAATCTTTTTGTACCCATTCGCCATTTACATACTGATATAATTGACCATCTGTAACCTTGAAATGAATATCAGATGCATCAGCATATCCGAAAGGTGTTTTTGTTTCTGTTAAGGTATATTCAACACCATAACTAGCTGTAAAGCTATGAGTTTGCGAATCTGATATCCAGGTATCTGCTGTAATGGTATCACCACTTGAATTAACCCATGAAATCTGTAGCGAAGCACCTTCTACTGCATTCCCAAGACCATCAGTCTTTGTAATAGGAATATCCTTTGAAACCTTCTTATTCTCAATTGTGATATTTGCTGCATTGCTTGTTATAGTAACCTCCACAGGGTCTGACACTCGAACGTAATCATCCTGGACAGATACCTGAGTTATTGTATATGTTGAACCATTTTTTAACTTTCCACCAATGGTTCTTGCAGTACCATCAGCCTTTGTAACAATGGTTCTAACCACATTGTCATCTTTATCTTTTATAACAAATGTTGAATTAGCAAGAACTACTGCGTTGTCATCTGCATCCACATTTGTTATCACAATCTTTGGCAATGACGATGCCGTTCCACTAACTTTAGCTAAAATCTTGGCCTCAACGTTTACTGTAGATATAACTGCTTTAGTATAGCCACTTATTGAAACAGCATTTCCATAATCGTTAGCATCAAAATCAGTAGCAGATGCAGAATATGTTAAATAATACGCATCTTTATTTCCTGCTAAGTTTTCAAGCTTTACCGAAAGCACAGTCTGATTGCTGTCATTTACAGCAGTAGAAACTGTATAGCCAGTTGCTTCTGTTCCGCTATTTGTAACTTCACCTGTTGATGCATTTACTTTACCAATATATAGTTTCACGGAAGATAAATCTAAATCCATGCTTGCCCCCAATGTATCTGTTATTAATACATTTTCTGGAAGCTTAATTTGATTTGCATTAAAAGTAACAACATAAGCCACACTAAGACTATCTGAATCTACTGAAGCAGATTTAATAATGATATTATCATTAAATGTGGTTGCTGCTGAGCCCTTCTCAGTAAAATCAGCCTTATACTCAGTAGTTGCTGATAATGTTGCAGTATTTTCAATAGTCAACTCCTGAGAATTGACTGTTGCAGATAATAGTGTTTCATCTGTAACTTTTGCGGTAAATGTAATTACCGATTCTGCTGAATCCTCTCCCACTTCACTATCAGCAATATCATCTGCATATACGGTAAGCGTACCATCAGAATATGTGTATCTCTCTCCTGTTGTCGCATCACTTGATAAAGCAGTTCCATCAAGCATTACTGTTCCTTCTACAAGTTCAAGTCCTATGGCTGCTAAATTATCTGCTACAGAAATACCATTCATAAGCATTTTATTGTCATTTACTTTGATGGAGTATGTAATTTCATGAGTATTATAATTATAACTGCCAGCAGTTAAATTAATCACTTCACTTGTACAGTCGCAGCTTGCTTGTACTGTAAGACCATCTGTAGACAATTCACTTGCTGTCAGAGTGAAAGGGTTATCATATGTTTTTTTCTCAACATTCTGTGCCCAGAAATCATCGTATTGATCATCTGTAAGCTGTGTTACAACTTCAAATGTAATAGTTTTATTATTTGCAGCATCACCTATATCAAATGTGATAGTATTCCCATCTTCCGTAACACTTTCATCGCTTACTGTAGACGAAACATAAGTCTGATTCGAAGGAATCTTGTCAGTAATTACTGCATTATGTAATTCCTGTTTCTCTTTATTTACAGTTACCGTCCATGTAATCTGATGTGTTGAAGCATTGTATTTGCTACTGGTTCCAGTAGATACTGAAATACCTGCATTTGTAGTGATAGTACTTGCCACCTCCATTGAAGGGCCTTCCACCGGCACCCAAGTTCCTGTTCCTTTTTCATACTCATATGTCATAAAAGCATTATTATATGGGGCCGTGGAATGATTAGTACGAAGATACTGTGTGTAATTTGATAATAATGTGTTGTATGTAATCACATATTCTGTATTTGCAGACACCTTTTCAAACTTAATATACCAACTGTAAGTATTACCATCTGAGTTCTTACCTCCTGTTGTTTCAAGAGTATAATCTTTTCCGTCGTTAAGGGTACTATCACCATTTTTTACTACTACTGATGACTTATCTAAGGTAAATTTGTAATCACTGGAACTATCTCCAAGGACCATATAGTCGTAAATTATAAGATTCTGAAGTGCATATCCACCTGAATTAACTTTAATAGTCCAACTTCCGACACCATTATCATTGCTATCTTTTGTGAACCTTCCGTCAGCGTTATTAATAGCCTTTGCAATGGTTGGAACAGCCTTTACAGCAGCTACTGCCACACTTCCAGTAGCATCAGCAATATTCACTGTAGACGTTGTTGATTCAGCAATGCTTACATCATTAGTGACAGTCTTAGAGCTAGAAGCCTTTGCAGCTCCCCCATTTCCTAGGAAATCCACTGATGTATTGTATGTAATAACTGTCGTCCCACTCTTTTTTGTATCTACATTATCACCAGCTATCACACATGTAATAGTTGTTGTGCCATCATCATTTGGAGTAAACGATAATTTTGCTTTATCCGTAATATCAGTCTCATTTACCGTTATCTTAAAACTACTATTATCTAAAACCTGAGACTCATCCAAAACTCCAGTAAATACATAGCCTGTACTTGAATAATCAATTGGATTAGCATCATTAGTAATAGTGGTAGTCCATATCACAATTTCTTTACCATCTGCCACCGCACCACTTGTTTTCATTGTTGGCTTTTTAGCAATATTGTCACTAATTGATAGGCTATAAGTTTGACCACCAATTTCAAACTGATACTCCGTAGCTGTACCAATGCTATCTTTATTCAACGAAAATAAAATAGTGAAATCATCAATTTTAATGCTGGTTCCATCAGCAACGTCTGATTTTGATGCTATTTGCAATGTAACCTCACCAGTATCAGTATCTACTGATATGTCGCCTATGTGTGTGGTTGTTCCTTTTTCCTCATCATTTAAATCTATTGATGATGTCAATGTGCCACTAAGTTCAAGTTTTGATACATCAAGTGATGGTAATTTATACGTATTCTCCTGCTTTAAAATAATATAATCTTCGCTTGTATCGTAATCGCTTGTATTTGATGCAACAATAATATTACTCTTGAATTTGTATGTAACTGATAAAGCATCCTTAAAACTAACGCTGTTTGAAGTCAATGAAGATAACTCAGTATCACCATTTTTTACAGTGACAGATTTTATAAGTGCATTCTCATCTAGTTTCTTAGAACTATCTGAAGCATTATCCTCAACAGATACAACTACATAAAGTGAAAAGTGCTCTGCCTCAAAGCTTACCTGACCATCTCCAATAGAAGAGCTAACTTCCTCAGCTGACGCCAATGTATCTGTAACATGGAATACTTCCATATCCTTGCTGGAATCAGCTTGTGCACTGGCAGTATCCACATTATTAAATGTTACCTTTACTGTTCCTTTATCAGTATTAGGCTGCACTTCATTGCCATTGGAATCATAAATTGTGATATCGAATGCCTTAACATCTGTAACTGATTTATCATCAGAAAGCTGAGCCTCAATTGAATCCTGAATTTTTGTTATAGAGCTGTCATCTGTGATAGCTACAACTTGAAAGCTTGCCCCCTCTGGAAGGACTCCTTCTGGTGCTTGGACAAAAATCTCTACTCCATCTACAACCTTAGTCATAGAAAAAGCAACCTCGTTATCCTCTGAAACCTGTTCCTCACTAGTTATTTGTTCTTCACTCTCAGCAATTACTTCTTCAATTTCTGAAGAATCTTCTACAACTGTAGAATCTTCGATTTCTTCCGTCTCATCCGAATCCACAGTCTCTTCAATAACCTCTTCAACTCCCTCTGCCTGCAACACTAAATCCGAGCTGAAAGTGCTAAAAATAATAGCAAAGCCCAGCACTGCCGCCATAATTTTCTTTTTCATTATCTATAGTTCCCTTCTTATGCCTCAAAACTCTTGCCCCCCACTTGGAAACTAAATCATTCCAAACCAGTTTATTATTATAAAATGTAATGTTTTAAAGTCAATACAATCCTTGTTCTAAAATTGTATTTTCAGACATCTTGACAACAAAAAATAGAGACTGGTCTAAACCAGTCTCTATCTGTTAATTGTAGCTTATTTTACAGTCCAAAGTGATTGTTACTTCTGTTCCCAGATTCTTTTTCGACATAAGAGTGACATAACCGCCCATAAGCTCCACAAGCTTTTTCGTAATGGTCAATCCCAGACCAACACCTGTCAGATTCGCATCCAAAGCATTTTCCTCTTTAGTGAAAGCATCAAAGGCAATGTCTTTAAACTCATCGCTCATGCCAATACCGTCATCTTTGATTGTGAATACCATCCTTGCCATACTCATGTTGCTGCAAGGCTGCTCTTCCAATGTTACCTTTATGGTACCACCTGCACCTGTAAACTTTAGAGAATTGTCGATAACCGCCATAATTGCCTGCATTAATCGTTCTCTATCTACCATAATATCCTTGGTCTTAATCTTTTTTGTCTTAACAGAATAATTAATACCTTTAGCATCAGCCCGTGGCTGTATATAACCTTCAATATCTTTTGCAAAGGCCGCCACATTAACCTTTCCTTTATTAAGAATCAGCTTGCCCTTATCAAGAATACTTGCATCGATAATTTTGTCGGCAGTAGTCTGGATGCCTTCGCTGTCATCCGCAATCTTTTTCAAGCTATCACTTACTAGTTTTTCATCGTCCATCACCTGACTAGCTGTACTTGAAATATTATGAATTTCTGTAATAGGCTCCTTAATACTTCTTGCAATGTTTTCAATAAGAACTAATTGATTTTTATTTGAATTTCGAAGAGCAAGAATAACCTTGTTCTTTCGGATTGTTCTCACATGAAGGATTATCACTGAAACAACAACAATCAATACAATGACAATCAGCACGCCCATCAAATAATCATCCAGCCAGTCTATAAATGAATAGTTATATAAGTCTTTTGTATATTTGTATGCAATACTTTCAGAATAATCATCTGCAAGAATGTTAATGCCTCGATTTAAAAGGCGAAGCAAACCATCATTACCAATTTTTACACCAAGGCATCTGCCATCCTTCTCAGAAAGCTGTCTAACGGATAATCGGTTGTACTTGTAATTCTTAAGAATCTCACCTGCACGCAAACCATTGAGAGTAGTACAATCGACTTCATGCTTCATAACAGCTTCCAAACACTGTTCGATATTATCGTAATAAACTATCTCTGCCTCTGGATAATATGTCTTTATGTAATAATACTGCATGCTATTACTGCTATTCACAGCAAATGTAGCAGCACTAGGATTAACCACAACATGATCGAATACCAACTCTGTACTGATAGAAACCACTGGCTCAGTCTGGTAAATACCATTTTGTTCGGAATGATATATACCACCACCTACTGGAAAGGCAACATCAATTTCTTCGTTATTGATGGCAGTTATCATATCTTCGTATGTATCATATCCCACATAGGACACGCTGATATTGTTCACATCAATAGCATTGAAAATGGCAGGCATCAGTTCTCTAATAACACCTGTTACATTTCCATACACATCTGTAGAACTGTATGGAAGATAATTGTTTAAATAGCCAACCGTCAACGAATCATTATTTTCCAGCCAGGCTCTTTCAACTGATGACAATGCCTGTGCCGATACGCTGGAGCCATGATACTTTGAACTAAGTGAGCTTGTATAATATGGCTCATCATTAAATAAATCAGTCTGCGCAGCATTCAATTCTTTTAGAAGGTCACCTCTGCTGTTGCTGACACAAATATAGTAATCAGTCATTCCAAAGGTCAAAAGAACCTCGTAACCACTTCTCTTATTTGTACCTTCACCTTCAACAGCAAGAACATCTACTACTCCTGCTTCAAAATCTTCTGTGAGCTCGTCAGTATATTCATAACGTACCACATCGGCATCTACATTATATTTATCAAGATATTCATCTAATGCATCCGCCATGGCACTATCAAGCACACCAATAGAATGTCCCTCTAAAGACTCCACATCACTAGTGATTTCATGATTACTTTCGTATTTAACCAGATTGTAGGATTCGGTACCCATTGCCATATCAGGATAGCCAATCAAATCCGCTCTTTCTTCTTTATAAGCAAGGCCGGCAAGCATATCGATATCGCCATCCAGCAACATCTGATAAAGCTCATTAAAGCTGCCATACACGTACTCATAACGCCATCCTGTGTACTCAGACAGCTTCATATAGTATTCATAGGCATAGCCTGATTTTATAGCATCTTCGGAGGCTCCTTCCTGGAATATTTCATTCTCATAGTAGCCAATTTTAACCGTCTTAGGTTGAACATTTGAAGCAGACACAAAAAGAGGACCTTGCAATAAAGATATAACAAGGCCCATAACTATCAGATATGTCATATTCTTCAAATGGGTTCCTATAAAAGAAACTCTCCTCATAAATCAATCCCCTAAATTAATTATTGTTTCTTTTACTTTAACACATTTCGCCAGAAAGTGGATATTTATCTGTAATTTCTTTTATGATTTTGCGAGCTTTTTCTACGCCAGCTTCCTGTTCCTTGATAACAACTGCAATTGCTTCTGCAACCTTATCGAAATCATCCTCCTTGAGGCCACGTGTTGTAGCAGCTGGTGTACCAAGACGAATACCAGATGTTACGAATGGCGACTTTGGATCATTTGGGATTGTGTTTTTATTTGCAGTGATATGTGCATCATCAAGAAGCTTCTCAACAACCTTACCTGTAAGCGCAAATGGTGTAAGATCGATAAGCATCAAGTGATTGTCTGTACCACCAGAAACAATTTTAATACCTCTATCCTGGAGGCCTTTGCAAAGTGCCTGAGCATTCTTTACAATCTGCTTGCCATATTCTTTGAATGAAGGGTCCAATGCTTCCTTGAAGCATACAGCCTTACCTGCAATAACATGCATAAGTGGACCACCCTGGATTCCTGGGAAAACAGCCTTGTTGAAATTGTACTTTTCATTGGCTTCGGCTGTTGCCATAATCATACCACCTCTAGGTCCACGAAGAGTCTTGTGTGTAGTGGTAGTAACTATATCTGCATATGGGATTGGGCTCTCATGAACGCCTGCTGCTACAAGACCAGCAATGTGAGCCATGTCCACAAACAGAACTGCATCAACTTTGTCACAGATTTCTCTGAAGCGCTTGAAATCAATCTTACGACAATACGCAGATGCTCCTGCAATAATCATCTTTGGCTTGCACTCAAGTGCTATACGCTCTACTTCATCGTAATCGATGAAACCATCATCGTTTACTCCATAAGGAACAATGTTGAAATAGGTACCAGAGAAGTTGGCAGGTGAACCGTGTGTAAGGTGTCCGCCGTGATCCAAATTCATTCCCATAACTGTGTCCCCTGGCTTAAGCACTGCAAACTGCACTGCCATGTTGGCCTGTGCACCAGAATGAGGCTGAACGTTTACATATTCGCAACCAAATAACTCTTTTGCACGCTCACGGGCAAGCTCTTCGATTACATCTACTTCTGCGCAACCGCCGTAGTAGCGCTTTCCTGGATAGCCTTCAGCGTACTTGTTTGTAAGTACTGAGCCCATTGCAGACATTACTGCTGGTGATACCCAGTTTTCTGAAGCGATAAGCTCGATGTGCTCTGACTGACGATTGAACTCCTTAACAATTGCCTCTGCAACTTCTGGATCTGTGTTTTTGATGTCCTGTAGTGTGTACATTATAATCCCTTTCTTTTATAAATATTTCTTTTCAAACTCGCCTCTAGATAGTGGTTTGTCAAAGAAGAATCCCTGAGCTAAATTAACGGAGAATTTTCCAATCATATCTACCTGCTTGTCCATTTCCACTCCCTCAACGCAAACATCTACGTCTAAGGAATCAGCAAGCTCGGAGATAGTCTTTACAAATGCTTCAGAGAAATGATCTGAATCCATTTCTGAGACGAATGCTTTATCGATTTTGATAGTATCGATAGGCATGCTCCTAATATGATTGAGGGAAGAATAGCCTGTGCCGAAATCGTCCAGCGCAACTCTGCATCCCAATTCTCGAATGGCCTTTAATATCTTAACCATCCATTCCATATCATTTATAGCCAAAGACTCTGTTACTTCTAGAGTCAAGTTTCTAGGATTAATTGATGTAACTTCCAGTACGTTTTTCAGTTTTTCAATGAAATCATTCTGTGTTAACTGAACAACCGACAGGTTAACATTAACCTTGTATTCAGGATGACCGAAATCATTCCAGTGCTTGCATGCCTTGGCAGCTTCCAAAAGAACATGCTCACCAATGGCATTGATAAGCCTCATCTGCTCAGCCTGACTAATAAATTTGTCTGGCATAACCATGCCATATTCAGATGAATTCCATCTAACCAAGGCTTCGGAACCACAGCACTGTGGCAAACCATTGATAAATTCCATAATTGGCTGGAAATAAACCTCGAATTCCTTACAGTCATCTTCTACAGCTTTTCTCATGGCCTGATCCATTTTAACCTTTTCTGCCATAACTGCTTCGGATTTTGGACTGTAATACTCAAATCGGTTCTTGCCCTTATTTTTAGCGCCGTGAACTGCGATATTAAGTCTTGTTAGAATATCTGTGGAATCTTCCAAATCAGCAGGTGCTTTTACGCATCCCATACTCATTGTGCAATAGTAATCCTGGTCGTTAAGTCGCCATGGATTATCGAAAAGATTCATGATTCTCTTGATAATTAAATCAAGATTTTCGTAATTTTCGTGGTCGATAAGGACTGCAAATTCATCGCCACCTACACGGTAGCATTTACCGTGGATATAAGAAATATCATTAATGCTATGAGCAACATACTCAAGCAAGTCATCTCCGATTTTGTAGCCCAGTCCTTCGTTGACGCTAGCGAAATCATCCAGGTCAATCATAAGTACCGCAAACTTGGTATCAAGCTTTTTAGCCACATGGAACTCTAAGGAAATATCCTTTTCGCAGGCCTGTCTATTGTAAAGACCTGTCAGGATATCCTCCTGAGCCTGTTTTTCAACCTTCTTTTGATAGATGCGAAGATCTGTGATGTCGTAGAAAGTAATCATTCTAACATCTCTTCCATCCACCCACTTGAGCGAGTCGATTGAAATGTCGAACCACTTTCCAGAACCATTTGCTGAATATCCATTTAGCTCAGGAAGTGTGTATCTCTCATCGAAAATAATTTCTTCGATTGCCAACCTATCAACTTCATTTTCAAACATGATTTTGAAGGTATCGTTTGTATAAAGGATTTGGTTGTGAGCCAAATCTGCAACAACAACTCCATAGCCAGCATTTTGTAGTATTGCTTCAAGTGCATTATAAGAGCTTGCCAGGGAATTGGTAGTAATCTTTTTCACTAAAACGGTATGAATGATACGCTTGATGTCATTTGCAAAACGCAAATCATCCACACTCCACTTTCGCTCCTCTCCAATAGAGAAGAAGCATAAATACATTGCAGCTGAATCATTCACATTGATTGGTAGGAAGATAGCTGCCTTAATTCCATATTTTATGAAGAAAATCTCGAAGGCTTCAGGAAGCGAAGCGTCCGATGAAATGGTGTATGGCTTTCCGTTCATAAATGGAAGCTCTACCAAAGGAACCTCCTGGAAACGAGAAATCATCGCTTTGCGGCCTTCTGCACACCATTCAGAAATCATATCCACACCTATTCCGCTGGAATCAATCTGAAGCAAAGCTGTGTGGGTACAGTCCAAATATCTGCCTGATTCCTTGAGAATATCTTCGGATATCTTTGAAAATGAATTTTCTGACTCCATCAAACGAAGGATGTCTGTCATGATTTCATTTTTCTTTAGCTTATATGTAATTTCATTCTCAACATCTTTTTCTTTCATCAATTTTTGACGCAAAAAATGTGATTTGAATTTTTCTGCGAAATAATACTTTGTAAGAGTTTCAATAAGTGAAATTGATTTGTCGAAAGAATCCTTCGTCGTAAGACGAATAGATGAATCCAATCTGACTTCGATAGGAAGCTGAGTTCTATCAACGCCAAAGCAAAGCCATGCCCCCATAAGCTCTCCCTCGGAGCCTCTGATAGCTACGCCCCTGTACATGAGATAATCTGTTGTGCCATATCTTTCCACGATATTTTCCGCGGAACCATCCACAAAAGAGTCAACAATCTCTCTTCTGAGCTCAGGAGAGAAATTAGAGTCAACAAAATCCTCCTCAGGCTTTGAACCTGAGAAGGATGTAATTTGTCCTAAATTTTTCCCAATACACATGACATACATATCATTAGATTTGCAGAATACATCCTGTAATGACTGCATATCATCATTATTGATTTCCAATTCAAAATTTAATCTACTAGAGTTGTCCATCCATATTTATCCTCGAGCCTACCCCACTGGATACCTGTAAGTGTATCGTAAAGCTTCTGTGTAAGCTCTCCGGTTTTACCTCCATTTATTACAACAACATCATCCTTAAAACGGAGCTCACCAACTGGAGAAATAACTGCTGCTGTTCCTGTACCAAAGACCTCTTCAAGCTTGCCGTCGTGACCAGCCTTCATAAGATCATCAATTGCAAGGCGCTCCTCTCTAACATTATATCCCCAATCTCTTAATAAATGGATCATAGAATCTCTAGTAACACCTGGGAGTACAGTACCAACTGTTGGAGCTGTCCAAATCTCTCCATCAATCTTGAACATGATGTTCATTGTACCAACTTCCTCAACGTACTTACGCTCGTTACCATCCAGCCAAAGAACCTGAGAATAGCCAAGCTTCTCTGCCTTTACCTGACCTGCGATAGAACCCGCATAATTTCCACCACATTTTGTAAAGCCAGTACCGCCTGCAACTGCTCGTACTAATTCATTTTCTACTAAAATCTTTACTGGGTCAAGTCCTGTTGCATAATATGCGCCAACTGGACAACAAAGAATCATAAATTTGTAAGATTTTGCCATATGAACGCCAAGAGCAGCCTCTGTAGCGAACATAAATGGTCTGATGTAAAGTGATGTATCCTTCTGAGATGGAACCCAATCCTGCTCTGTCTTAACAAGAGCCTTAACAGCTGCAACAAAGTCCTCAACTGGAAATGCTGGCATGCAAAGTCTTTCATTTGAATTAATCATTCTCTTTGCATTCATTTCAGGTCTGAAAAGCTGGATTTTACCATCCTCACGACGATATGCCTTCATACCTTCAAATGTCTCCTGTGCATAATGGAGAGTCATGCATGCTGGATCTAATTCAATTGGTCCCTCTGGGACAATTCTGGCATCGTGCCAACCTATTTCTCTATCCCAATCACAGACGAACATATAGTCTGTCATATACTTTCCGAATCCAAGGTTGTTCCAGTCTGGTTTTTCTTTTAATTGTTCACGCTTTTCAAATCTGATTTCCATTTTCCGCCTCCATGAAATCTGTGCTTTGATCTTATTAAATATTAATAGAAATTTTACCCCTTTCATCTAGTATGAGTCAACACTTTAACGCACTAAATTATTAAATTTTTTCGATTGTTTTTTGTCACTTTTTGAACATTCTTTGAACTTTCTGAGTTTTAGGCAATTCCACGTAAAATGAATGCTATAATCAGTTTAAATACTACACATAGGAATGATTTTATGAATATATACACTCAAGTATGCGGCCTAATTATTGTATCCATGCTCCTGTTCTTTTATAAACGTCAGCCGACTATGGGGCTTGTTTCAGAACGCCGTTTTATTGAAACCTTATATGCCATCTTGGCTTGTATCCTTTTGGATATTGCTTCTTGTTATTTCATCGTTTATGGATATCGATACAATCCAATGATTACAACAATTGTAGGCAAATTCTATCTACAATCCCTGCAAATTGTTTCATTCTTTGCCTTTAAATACACTGTTTCAGACATAGTGGAAACAAAAGGAAGTAAAGCAGAAATTGCCATAGATAGAATTATCAATTTTTGTTTTATTGGCGGTGTTTTATTTACCCTGTATTTGCCTATATATTTTTATTATGACGGAATCAAGCTATATTCATATGGCCCAGCGGCCATACTTACATATATATTGGCAGCCATATACATTTTAAGCGTTGCCATTTCCGCTTTTCTTTTACGAAACCACATTAAACGTCAAAAGATTAATGCTCTTCTTGTATGGATGGTGATTTGGAGCCTAGCTGCAATCATTCAGTTTATAAGACCACAATATCTGATTGTTAGTTTTGCAGCATGCATTGGCGCTTTGATAATGTATTTTGAATTGGAAGATCCACAGGGAGCTATCTCCAGAAAAACCGGTCATTTCAGTTCCGCTGTTATACACGACTATTTGGAGTTCCTATATCAAAATAAGAAAACCTTTTCATTAATGATGATTTCCTTCAAAACTGTCGGAGATGCAGTTAATGAAAATAAACTGCTTAGACAAACAATAGAAAAGCTTTCTGAGTTTCTATTTAGCATTGATACAGCCAAAGTTTTCGATACCGCCGAAGGCTATTTCCTTTTAGTATTTGACAGCACCGATTTTATGGAAAGCACAAAGTTTAAGATTTCCACCTATTTTCAATCCATAGAGGACAATCCAGACATTGCTGATGCCATTACTCTACTAAATCCTTTCTACACTATCATTCCAAATTGTAATGTAGCCGAGGATGCAGACGAGCTTCAGATGCTTCTTACAAACTTCATTCCTAATAGTCATGATTTGATTAACAAAAATGAAGTTGTAGTTAACGCCGAAACCATGGCAGAGCTTAGGAAGCATAAGCTTGTGGAAAAAATGGTTATATCAGCTATGGAAGAAGACCGAATCGAAATGCATTATCAACCTATATACAACATTTCAACTGGCTTGTTCACAGGTGCTGAAGCACTTGTTCGAATTAGATTAAAGGATGGTACTTTAGTTTACCCAAATGATTTCATCCCTGTTATGGAAGAAACCGGACGAATCATTCCACTATCCGACAGTATTTACAGAAAAGTCCTTTCCTTCATGAAATCGTACAGAGTTGAAAAGCTTGGAATAGAAAAAATAGAGATTAATCTTTCTGTTAAGCAAGGTGAAAGTCCTGTATTTGTATCTAGATTTACAGAATTGTTGGATCGTTACGCAGTATCACCATTGCTCATAAATATGGAAATTACAGAAACCAGTTCCTTAATCAGTAAGGAAAATATTCTTAACAACATGAAAAAGCTGGAAGAAAAGGGAATTTCCTTCTCACTAGATGATTTTGGTTCTGGCACATCCAATCTGAATTACATAATTGATATGCCTGTAAGCATTGTAAAACTAGATAAGCATTTGACTGATGAATATTTTAAGAATAACAAAGCCCGGGCTATCGTAAAAACTGTTATAGATATGGCTCATTCAATGGATATTATGATAATTGCCGAAGGAATTGAGACCGAAGAAGCGCTAGAAACAATGAAAACTCTGGGGGTTGATTACATTCAGGGATACTATTTCACAAAGCCATTACCTGAGCATGAGTTTTTAAAGTTTCTTCAAAGCAATAACCTTAAATAGCCATCAAATAATAATAGAGAGAAGGAGAATCATATGCATACTTTTCAACCTTATCCAATTAATATGTTGGAATGGAATCCAATTCAAAAGCTTGCGGATGACGGTATTGCAATCGTTGCTGAAGCAGACGGAAAAGTCAATGCCACCTCGTCCCACAACGGAGGTGTAGGCCATATTTGGGGAAAACACGTAGTCTACGCTTTCCTTCGCAACACACGATACACAAAAGAATTACTTGATAAATCTGAGTATTTCTCAGCTTGTTTCTTTGACATGAGTGACAAAAACAACGCGCAGCTAATGAAGGTACTTGATCAGCTTAGCGGCCGCAACGAAGACAAGCTTCGCCTGTGCCACGTAGATATTGAGCACGCTATGAAGGTTCCTTATATTGATGATGCAAACTTTATTATTCTATGTCGAAAAATAGCCGCCGTTCCAATGACCGAAAATACTGTGCTAGATGAGGCTATTTTAAACAAACAATATACCGAGCGTCACTTGGATGATTTCCATACCATGTATATAGGCGAAATATTAGATATTCGCGCAAGATAAAATAATGCTGGCCAGATAATCCTGGTCAGCATTATTGTTTTTTTAACTATTTTAAATTATATTCGATTGTTATATTTCCCATGTCTGTGCCAACTGTAGCCATAGCTCCAGATATAATTGGCATTGCTGGGGCAATATGTCCTATGTCTGCATCCATTACTATAGGGACATTGTACTTTCCAAGAATTCCAGTGACTGCATTATACTGATTAAGCCCCATCATTTCCTCTTGCCAAGCTGCCAGAGGACGACCAATTATGAAACCTTTGGCATTCTCAAACCATCCTGCTCTATCTAAATTCCACAACGCTCTGCGAATAGACATGACATTCAAATCACAGGCCTCCAAAAACCAAATCACGCCCTCATCACTGTAGCGATTGTTGAACTCAGCCACCTTATCGTATTTTGTGCCAACAAGATTTGCAAGACAATCCAGACATCCTCCTGTGATTCTACCTGTAAACTGAGGCAATCGATTCACTGCTGCATCCCCACTGAAAAGCTTTAATTCCTTTTTCTCTGTAAGGTTATATGAAACAAGTGGATGTTCCTCGTCCTTCAAGGACTCCAGTTCAAACATGTCGTATCCAGACACTTTATTAAGCTCTCCAGTAAATGCTTTGATTGAATCAAGCAAAGCCTGATGAAGATACTCTGCTCCAAAAGCACCTATGCTTGGCCCATAGATAGAAGCCACGTCGCAAATAGTATTTAAAAGGAATGTGAAGTTGGTATTATCTGAATATCCCATGTACCACTTTGGAGCAGCATTTTTAACCGCATCAAAATCAACATAATCAAGAGTCTCACACATCAACTCTCCCCCGCCACAGCTAATAAGCATATCGTTGTCATCTGTGCAATAAAACTCAGTCAATTCTTTGCCGCAATTAAATGGTGTTGAGCTAATGCCAATACCATCGTCTTTCCTGCAATTAGGCCCCTCTACTATGGAATATCCCATTCCTGTAAATCTATCTATGGCTGCATCCATGCAGCTTTTGTATGGCTCAAAGGTACATCCGAAGGATGGTGCAACAAGTCCGATTGTGCCATTCTTTTTAAGAAACTTAGGGTATTTCATATCTTATTCTCCAATTCTTTAATATCTCTATAATACATTTATTTGCGACATTAATCTGCAGTATTTATTAATCTTTGGTAAAAAGGTAAATCGTGCACGCCAGGCCATTAATTTTGCAATTCGTTCACCACCTGTATTACCTGCATTTTTTGATGCGCAAAATCGTAAATCCGTTATAGCTTTACTACAATTCTCATATAATTCAACTAATCCTTCATCTTTGTTCTGCAAGTATTCTCTGATAAAAATATCCCACATTTTTTCAGCCGCTTCCACATCAAGTGATGCTGATTGCACTTTTTTTTGTTTTTCAAATTTTCTAGGAATTACAACTAACCCCATATACGTACTTGCAATATCAAAAATGGGATGCCCAATACTTATATCAGCCATATCTATTAAGATAAGCTCTTTCCCTTTCATCATCACATTTCCAGGATGAAAGTCTGTATGTATAATTGTATCTTTATCGGGAATACTATCAATTAATCTATGAATCTTCTTTAACTCATCATCTCTGTAATAATTTTTAACCGCATTCAGCCTTTCATGCATTATTTCTTTATAATTCATACATATAGATGGGTATATCTTCATTTTATGAATCTGCATTGCCAATTCTGCTAACTTTTTTGCATATATCTCAGATTCATCTGGATGTTGGCACAAATATTCTGTCAACGTGCACGAGTGGATATATTCAAATAACAAGCCCTTTCGATCACCACACTGATATATATCATAAACCTCCGCTGTCTGAATGCCATTTTCCATTGCTGCTTTAGCAAGTTTTTGTTCCTTTATTATTTCTGACTCAGGTATATCTTTATGATACAATTTTAAAACTTTGTCATCACTGATTTTATATACTTCACAATGGGCACCTTTCCCAATAATCTTTTTTCCCTCAATATCAACAAAATCCTTCATAAAATCTAAACCTCCGCCGCACTTCTATACAATGTTGCATATTTTCCATTCATGTTCATCAAATCTATATGGCTACCCACTTCTTTAATATCCCCATCTTCCATGTATATAATTTTGTCGGCGTTTTTTATAGTAAACAATCTATGTGCTATCACGAAACACGTACGTCCAGACATGAGTTCAGTCATAGCGTTGGTAATAACAAGCTCCGTTTTAGTATCAACTTGTGATGTAGCTTCATCTAAAATTAATATTCTTGGATTTGCTATCATAGTTCTTGCAATGGAAAGCAATTGTTTTTCTCCTGATGATAAGCCAGCTTTCTCGTCACTTATCACTGTATCGTATCCATTAGGAAGTCGTGATATAAACTCATCACAGTAAGCTCTTTTGGCTGTTTCTATTATTTCCTCTCTAGTTGCATCAGGTTTACCATACGATATATTTTCTGCAATAGTCCCCTCAAAAATCCAACTATCCTGTAAAACAATTCCATAAGCTTTTCTTAATGAATTTCGTGAGTAATCATTGATACTTACGCTATCCATGAGTATTTGCCCATCATTTATATCATAGAATCGCAAAAGCAGATTTATAAGGGTTGTTTTACCTGCCCCTGTTGGCCCTACGATGGCAATAGTTTGACCAGCTTTTGTCTCAAACGAAATGTCATTCATTAAAATCTTATCTTTTGAATATCCAAACTTAACCTTCGAAAACTCTATATTGCCATGGAAATTATCAAAGTTAATCTCTGCTTTGTCTTTTTCGTCACTTTCCTCAGGCTCATCTAAAAACTCATATACTCGTTCTGCTGCAACTAATCCAGTCTGTATGCTATTTACAGCTGTAGACAGAGCAGTCAATGGAGCTAATACCATATTTCCATATAATAAAAATGCTTGAAACTCACCCAAAGTTAAAGTGCCTCTGATAAGAAATAGACCACCAATAATGCATTCCAAAATATAGGCCACATTACTTGTAATAACAGATATAGGCATTATGAAGCCAGTTAAGAACTGAGCCTTTACATATTGTCTGTAAAAGTTTCTATTTGTTACATTAAATGCCTTTATTTTTGAATCTTCACATTGATATGCCTTTATAATCGGATAATTAGAATAGGAATCTATTGCAATTGCACTTAATGCCCCTGTAAATTTACTTTGTTTTCTCACATGCTTTACGCAGGTTGCGACTATTCCTCCTGATGCTAAAAAACCTAATGGCAACACTATGAAATATATCAGTGTGAGTAGTGGGTTTGTAATAAGCATCATAATTATTACGCCCACAAGCAATATGATTTGTCCTATTAAAACACTGAGTGTACTTTCCAGAGCTGTTGTTAATGATTGCAAATCATTAGTCATTCTAGAGACAATATCACCTGTTGGATGAGAATCTATATAGCTTATAGGAAGCCTATTAAACTTTGCAAATCCCTTATCTCTAAGTTTTTTGATGAGGCTCTGTGATACAGCCATCATTTTAGTTCCAATTAGTATTTCAGCACCATTTCCCAAAAGATATAATATTGCCAACACAACACACATCCTAATAACATGAGGGATATCATATTGTCCCTGTCTTGCATAGGCTACAATTTGATCTGTAAGCTTTCCCCCTATTCTTGGAGCTATTGCTAAGAAAAATTTGGACAATGCTATAACAAAAACAACAAAATATAATGACTTTCGTTGCCTTCCCATATCTACAAATAATCTTATTAGCACTGAGGATTTTCTCTTTTTCTTCATAAAGTCTTATTCCTCCCTGTCAAGATAGCACTGAGTATCATATATTTCTTTGTACTCTTTACAGGTCTTAAGAAGTTCTTCATGGGTTCCAAAGCCAACCACTTCACCTTGTTCCAACACAAGGATGTTATTTGCATCCTTTATTGAATTTATTTTTGCTGAAACAATTATTTTTGTACGATTGCCTTTAGCATCTTTTATACTGGTAGCTACCTTCTTTTCGGTAATTGCATCTAATGCTGCATATGGTTCATCTAATAGATATATAGGTGCATCTTTTGCTATTGCTCGTGCTAATGAAAGCCTTTTCCTTTGACCGCCAGAGAGATTCATTCCCCCTTGTGACATTTCAGTCGCCAGCCCTTCGGCAAGCTTAGGCACTACCTCATCAAATTTCGAAATATAGCAAGCTTCTTGTATTCTATCTTCAGAAATATGTTCATCGAAGGAAACTATATTATTTTTTGCACTATCCTGAAAAACATAAGAAATCTGTGGAGAATACGAGAATAAACTGAGTAAAGTTTGATTGTTAATATCCCTAATAGAATGATTATCGATTAGAATGTCACCTTTATCAATTCTATAGAACCCCATAATAACCTGTAGTAACGAACTTTTACCACTTCCTGTAGTGCCAATAATTCCCAACGTTTCCCCTGCATTTACTTTAAAACTGATATTCTTTAGCACTGGTCGGTTCTTATCATATCCAAATGTAACATTTTTACACTCGATGGTACCCTTTACATCCCAATTGCTTTCCTTGGAAAGATCTTCAGATGTGCAATCATAATCAAGCAATTCAATTAATCTATCAGCTGACACCTGCGCTTTTGGCATCATATTAACCAGTGTAGGAATCAGTGAAAGAGCCATAGTAAAATAACTCAAATATTGAAAAATAAGTATTAAATCACTAATTGAGCACATGGCATTCTTGATTTCTATCGAACCAACGTAATAAATAATAACCATGACCCAGTTAAATATAATCATAGTCAATGGATTCATTAGCTTTGTTGGTTGATTGGCTTTTAATGCAGATTGGTATAAATCTTCATCGTGATTAATGCCTCTTTGTTCTTCCTTCTCTTCATTTCCAAAAGCACGAATTGATCGTACACCTGTTATTTTTTCTCTAACCAGTTGATTTAGTTTATCGATTTTTTGCTGAAATATACTGTTATATTTTTTCGCATATATTTCTAGTAACGCAAGGAGTGTCATTGCGCATACTACAGCGCATAATAGAATCCAAAATATAGCCTGGCTTTTGGTGTAAATTAGCCCTAAAATGCATATTACAACCATAGGTATCATAATTACCCTGCTAATTAAGAACTGGTATAAACTAACCACGGCCTTAGGGTCATCAATAGTTCTTGTTGTTAAAGTTGAGCCTCCAAAATAATTAAATGCCTCTGGTGTCATTCTAAGAACTTTAATATAACAATCTTTTCTCATTCTACTCATAAAAATACCAGATACCTTGGCAGTTAAATATGATATAACTATCGTCAAAGCACCTATCAAAATAGTGTATAACACCATTTTTACCCCTGTAGAATATATGAAGTCCATATCCTTAACAGCTACACCCTGATCAAGAATTTTCTTCATTTCCCCCATCAGCAAGACCATCTGTACATAGGTCTGTATTGCAACCAATATAATAGCTGTCACAATATATCCTATGTAATGTTTTAGGTATCTAGAAGCAAGCTTTATCATACTCCCCCTATTCTCCTTCCGGCTTTTAGAATTATAACTATAGTTCAGGCAATTTATCGTTTATTGCCTCCACAACATCTGCTGATATTTCTTTTGGATACTTTGTTTGCAAGTCTTTCAAACAAGCTGCCATTTCCTTAAAGTTATCAAACCCGCCTATGATGACATCATTAAAAGAAAACTTGCTTCCGTCTTTTCTAATTACTTCATACTGAATTACGCTATCAACATCAGGCTCTTTACTAAGATTCTCCAACATCTCCTTTGAACCACCTGACATTTTAAAATTACATGCAATTTTTAAATCCTCTATCTTTTTATAATCTCTATCTGTTCCTACATATTCCTGAAGATAAACTGCATATGGACTTCTTTGTTCACTACATGATGTTAATGTTGTAAGTCCAGACCAGCGAGCATTAATTTCGATAATGTACCATTTATCACCACATAACATTAAATCTAAATTATTATTCCCATTTAATTCCATAAGCTCAGCCATACGGGTTAGCTCTGATATTAATTCACTAACATGATATTTATCAGAACGCATTGGACCGAATTTAAGAGTCGTTAATCCCAGAGGATCAATAACCTCCTCATTATCGGTTGTGAACTTCATAAATGGTGGTAACACATTATAGTTGCCTTTATAGCCATGAATTTCCGTACCATACTCCTGTCCATTAAGCATTTCTTCAATAATCAAATCTTCACTATTATTTTCAGAGAGCATGTATGCCTTCGCATCTTCATAATTTTTAGCCACATATACACCGGTAGATGCCGAGCCAGTTGTCCCTTTGATAATAACTGGAAAAGGAAGACCTTTTATCTTTTGTAGCACCATTTCCTGATATACGTTTCCAGTCGATTGGGAATCATTTTGGCCAGCAAAAAACATTTCATGATGAGAATATACTGCTTTAGCCACATTAAACCCGTTTTCTTCCAGGAACTTATGAGTCAACCATTTATCAAAACAGATTTCAGCAGTCTTAAGGGGATAACAAATTGAATTTATTCCTCTACGCTGCAATTCTTCAGCAATTGAAGCGTCTCTAAGACCATTCCAATCAATTCCTGACACTGGTCCTGGCATAGCAATGGCTACATCAGGATTAATCTCCACTATTTTCTCTACAAATTCATCTAATTTATCTTCCATATCCATTTGAACCAGATGAATTTTTTCAGGCGTATTTACTAATTCGCCTTCATAAATATCTAAAAAGTATCTACCATTTAGCTGGACAACAAGATATATCTCTACATCATCGTATTTTTCAGCTAATTCGTCCCAAAGTCTGCTCCATTTAGGAAATACCATACAATTTGAATCTTTGCTTCTTCTTTTTGAATTAGAAGAGTACATAACAACTTTCTTCATTTTCCTACTCCTTAATCTACCAATCGATTTTTCCTATTAACTCGTCAATATGTGGTATCAAATTTATCTTGGCATCATCAACACTTGATTGTATAAGTTCCATCGGAATTCCCCTTGCTATTACTGGTGCAAAAGCAACTTTTAGCTTAGACATCAGCCTAATCTGCTTATCTAATAGAGCGATTTCTTCATCACTCTTACCATCAAAATAAAGCCTTAGCAACGTATTCCACAGCTTCTTTATATACTCTACTTTCATTCCGGTATGAATCTGAGCATATTCAGGATTTAAATCTACTAAATTAGCTTGTGTAGAAGCCGTAGCCAAAAAATCGAATATAGGATGTCCCACAGATACATCCCCCATATCAATCATAATAAGTTCATTTTCCGCATACATAATATTATGGGCATGAAAATCTCCATGTATCAGGGTATTTCTCTCTGGCACAGATGCTACAAGTTCTCTTAATTTTTTAATCTCATCTTCTGTATACCAGTCTACAATTCCATCAATATATATGTTGTAAATATCTTTGACTTTCGGAAACTCATTTTTATCATCCGTCTTGGTATGAAATGATTTATATGTATCCACATATTTTTGAGCCAGTTCTTCAAATCTTTCTGGATTCTCATCGATTACAGAAGAAAGTGACTGGGCATTTAACATTTCAAAAACTATTCCAAGCTTATCTTCTACATTCACTACATCGTATGATATAGCTGTAGGAATTCCCTTTACAAAAGCAGCATGTGCCAGATTTCTTTCTCTATTAACATCTTCAATTGGTGTGCCTGGCTGATATACTTTTATCACAGTGTCTGCATCTAATCGGTATACTGCGCCATTTGCCCCTTGCCCTATAATCTCACAGCCATCAACTGAGATATTTCTCAGTTTTCTGTTTACATCAAAAAGTTCTGTAAATCCTGTCATCTCTAGAATATCGTATATATCTCTATTTACATTACTTATGGTAAGCCTATCCTGGTTTTGTTTGGCAATTTTCATAAGAATGCGCAAGCCAGCACTTGATATATATTCCAGTTCATCCATATCAATTTTTATCTTAGTAATACTACTTTCATTAAGCTCATCAAAAATTGCTTTATCGCAATCCCCCGAATTATTTGAATCAATTCTTCCTTTTAATTTAATGATAAATTCATCGTCTTTCTTAATAATATCAACCATCCCCATAACTCCTCCTACTTTTGGATTAATCCCATAAAGAATTTTTCTTTTGCTGGTGAATCTATTACTCTTACTGGTTTTATTTGATTAGGCGAAGTTCCCTTCATAACCTGTAGGTCTCTCCAAAGTGCATTTGTTTGTGGCTGTAGCAGAAGAACTTTTGCAGGAGCCAATTCATTGGATAATCTTGTATATTTATATGCCGGATTAGTTTCACCAAGCTTCTCATCCATTATCTTTGCAAATTCCTCACATCTACTAGAGCTAATTTCCTCTGTAGGTTCCAGTAAGAATACGTATCTTCCTACTTCTTCTGATGTGTCTGGATATACACTATAATCAGTTATGTCAATACCTGTATCCTCAGTAAACATTTTTACAGCAGCTGCCAAAGCTTCTGTATTAGTTTTTTCACTAGCAAGGTTTACTAATTGATTTTTCCTGTATACAAACTGAACTAAAGGTGATTCTCCATAATATCCCAATACTCGAACCACATCATAGATTCTATAACGATATAGTCCCGAAAGATTTGTTAGGATAATCTCATAATCCTTCCCTACTTCCAGTTCGTCTATATTATAAGTTTTCGAAAAGTCATCAATTTCAGCAGGAACAAATTCATAAAAACCACTTTGAGGTATAAGTAAGAACTCTGTCCTATTTAGTCCTGGGCAACATGCAAATATAGATTCTGATGCAGCATAAAGTAAGTGGTCATGTGGTATATTCTTTCCCACGTATTTTTCCATTGTTTGTGTGTATGGCGCAAAAGTACCTGTTCCAATTCCACCCGTCCAGGCCAGCTTAGGCCATATTCTTGGAATAATTGGAGTGTCAAATCCTTTCTCAAATTCTTCTCGCAATTTTGCTGCTCTCTTAGGATTTGGTTTTAATTGTTTTTCAAGTTTTACTCTTAATTGGTCAGACATCGAAATCTCAGGATTTATGTGTCCTGTTTTGATGTCTTCAACAAGCATTTCCCAATTATTCGTTAAATAAACCATTATATCTACAAGGGCTGTTGTAAATGCTCCATTCAAAAAAGACAGGTTTTCATACGATAAGGCAAAGAGAAGTTTTAAATATTTCTGATCCATGTCCTCTTCCGGAAAAACAACCTCATTTGGAGTGGTCTGAATATATTTCATTAATGGTCTCACATGGGCCAAAGCTGTTGAAGATATAGCACCTTTAGGTACCCCTATATCTGTTTTTCTTTCTATAATCTCTACAAGATTTAAACATTTGTAATAAGGAAATTTCTTTCCATGTTCCTTAAGATATCTTCCCGCCAAAGCAAAGCTTCTAGAACATCCAACTTCACTGTAAAGGTCTATAACCTCTTGAACTACTGGAATAAATTTCGGTACTCCAACAGACCCTGAGCTCTGAGCATAGTGAACTACCTTTCTTCCAGTCAATACATTTTCCTCACCATTTTTAACCATGCGTTCGATGTAAGGTGCGTAATCATCATATTCCGTTACCGGTACGTACCTTTTATAATCTTCGATAGATTTAATTTCTGAAAAATGATACTTTTTTCCATATTCGCTATCTTTCGAATCATTAAGCAATTCCATTAAAAGATTTTGACTATATTCGTTTGCATTCATGCTAGCCCTTTCAATCTCTGAAAAAGCTTTCTCTCCTTTTTTTCGCATTATAAAAAGTATTATTTTTGTAATTATTTCCATTTTTGTCCCCACTTACTTTTCCTTTTTCTTAAGATCTTCATATACAAATGGTTCCAACAAATACCTTCTTCTATCGAGATTATTTCTTATTTCTGAAGAAGATAATCCATCCATCCTTGCTCCTATTACCAGCTTGACATTTCCCCCTATTAATCTCCAAAAAGGCTTAAATTTTTTGTAATCATCTCCTGCATAATAATGAGTAATTATCTCGCCAGCTTGTTCATGAAGCATATTAATTCCATTTCTCACCGTTGCTAATGAGTATTGTTTCCCCTTTACATTATTAGAAACCGCCTCATGAATAACCACTTTGTCCCATCCAATATCCTTATATTTCTCTTTCATGCGGTTGAACCAGCCAATTTTAGTTTTCCTGTCAACCAAATCTACTCCCTCATTTATCCTTACAAATACATGTACCCGAGTGGCTCCCATATCAAGCATACTTTGTATAGCCATTGTATGCCCCATATGTGGAGGATTAAAACTTCCACCAAACGCAAATATCATTTTTTCATCCATAGATTCTTTCTCCATAATCTAAACCAAACAAAGTGCCAGTGAAAGCGCTATGACAAACCCGGTTATCATGCGCAAAATTAAATTAATCATACTCCCCATCCCCTTTTACTATGAATTATATATATCAATATCTAATAGCTTTTCTTTTTATAAGTGTATCTTTGATATACTTTAATGCCTTGTCTAAGTAGTCTTCTTCACTTGTTTTGATAATTATAGTGTCTTTCATAGAAACCTCATCTTAGGCAAATCTCCATCTGTTTTTTCTGATTTGTATAAAGCGTATTTTCTTAATTCATCTCTTTGTTGCTTATGTAAATTATCGAAGTATTCTTTCTCATTCACGGAGTTTGAAGTAGGAATATCTGTAGACGCTTCTTCTTGCTTTTTAAGCATTAATTCCTCGCTCAGCTGATTGATCTGATGCTGCATTCTCATCATATTGGTAGCCATGTTTTTCATTATCTTTAAAATGTCATCACGGTTTTCCTGAATAAACTGACCCATCAATCCCTCTGTGACACGCAACAATTTTACCGGTGAATACGTAATAATCGTATAAATCGCAGGTTTCCCAGTAAGAATTCCAAACTCACCAAAGCATGTCCCCGGTCCAATCATTCCTATCAGGATTTCATTCTCAGTTCCATATCCTGTGTACATTTCCGCATGGCCTGAGAGAATCTTATACATATCAAGATTAATCTCTCCCTCTTTAAGAATCATCGTTCCTTCAGGCACTTCATAAATCTTGTTTCTGTTTGTTATACTGTTTCCATCAAAAATATTCGCCATGTGCCACCTCTCATTTCTGCCTATTTATCCTTTGTAAAGCAGGCAAAGCTGAGTAATATCATCAAACTGCATTGCGTCGCCCATGTATTCAGTTATTTCTACCTGAACGCCTGCAAGTGTTTCCTGTGGTGTTTCATAATCATTCTTGTTAAGAGCTGCAAGAGCATTGTCCATTCCCCAGAATTCTTCTTTTTCATTTGTTGCCTCTGTAACACCATCCGTATATACGAAGAATGCATCACCTGGCTCCATTTTGAATTCGTAATTCTTGTATTTAACGCCCTCCATAGCACCAATAGGAAGACCGTGCTTATCCTTTAAGTACTCATACTTTCCACCAGCTTTTTTGATTGCTGGATATTCATGTCCTGCATTTGTAGCGATAGCATCACCTGTTGTTACATCAAGTATTGCAAGCCATACGGTTACAAACATATCAGCCTCATTTCTTGCACATACCTGGTTATTTACGAATTCCAGAATCTCTGATGGAGTTCCACCCATCAACGCTCTATTCTGAATCATTGTCTTGGTGAGCATCATAAACATTGCAGCTGGTACACCTTTACCTGATACATCAGCGATTACCACTACCAGATGATTCTTATCCATAAAGAAGAAATCATAGAAATCTCCACCTACCTCCTTTGCAGGAGTCATAGTTGCATAAATATCAAACTCATTTCTGTCTGGGAATGGTGGGAAAACATTTGGAAGCATTGCTTCCTGGATTTTTGTTGCAATACTAAGCTCCGCACCAATTCGTTCCTTTTCGGCAGTAATCTGGGTCACTTCCTGTATGTATTCCTTCATTCGCTTTGTCATGTTTTCAAAGCTCTCTGCCAAATCCTGGGTCTCATCATCAGTGGTCTCATCCCAAGTAAAATCTAGGTTGTCGCCTTTTATTTCAAGGACTTTACTTGTCAGCTTATTCATTGGTCTAACAATACTTGTTGCCATATGTCCTGCACCGATGAATACAACAACTGCTGCAATAATTCCGATTATTACAAGAGAATAAAGCATTCTTAAAATGTACTTAGTTAAAGTAATTTCCAGCTCATCATTTTCATTATCGACCTCAGTCAAAAGAGCATTTGTAGTAGTAAACACTTCGCTTTCAGGAAGCATTACTATAAAGGTCCATCCAACGGTCTTCATAGGTGCGAAAGCTGCATAATACTTAACATCATTTAATGTAAAGTTTCTTACTCCTGTATTTCCGGCTACAGCTTCACTTACCATTCCAGCGAAACCAGGATTGGTATCACCTCTCATATCCGTATTTGCGTTTTCATCTGTTACAGTTAAAACACCTGCTGTATCTGATGAGAATAATAACTTGCCTTCATTATTGATGATTGCAGCAATACCGTTTTCACCTATTTCTGTAGAGGAAACCATTTCACCCAAATCATCCAGATACATTCCGGCACAGGCAACACCCATAAACTGGTCATCATAATAGATAGGCGAACCACACATCATACCTACTCTTTTTCCAGTGGATTCTCTGACGATATTTGTGAAATATGTTTTCTTTGCCGCTTTGGTTCCGATATACCAAGGTCTCTCAGATGCTTCATAATTCAATGGATTTCCATTCTCATCACATTTTGCAGCTGAGCTATAATCAGCCTCTATAAACAGTCCAGATTCTGTTGCATAATAGCAAGCTGCCATTGCTTTATTACCAGCATGGGCATCTAATAAAGTCTGTCTGGCATTTCCCAAAAGTCCAGCTTCATCAATAATTGCTGAATCATTGATGTTTGTATTTGCGCTATATGTCATATGAAGAGATAATTCTCCGTTGTTAGCAGGGTCAGGAGGATTTACCATATACCTACCATAATTATCCGAGTTGGCATATAAATACTCAGCATCTGAAGCAAGCAATTCGACCGTATCTCTAAACTTTGCAAACTCAGCATCTGCAGTATTTGCCTGCCCTGTTGCAATATCCTGCATATGAGCAGTGATTTCGTTCTCCATTGTTTCAGATGTAATACTGCTTATTTGGCTGCCCAGACTCTCGTTTCCATTATGGATTTCCTTCATCATTCCAACCATTCTCAGAATGATATTGACTCCAAGAACAACCATAGTTAAAACTATCAGCAGTATCATTGCCTTTAGTACTTTTCCCCTTAATGATTTCTTCTTAATCTCTTTCATTTAACCCTCTTCCCTAAGACTTAATATCTTACGTATCAATGCTTTAGCGTTATCTGTAAGCTCCAATTCTTCTACGTTGAAACGTACATCACCTATATATTGCATAAACATCTGCTCTTTTTTATTACAAAGTAGACGCATTCCCGAAACAAAGAAACCTTCATCCATTAACAACCCTTGAGCCCAAACACTTTCTGGAGCTTCAATAGGCAGAATCAATTGCATTGTCCACAATTCTCCATGATATTTATTTTTTATTTCAACAATTTGCTCTTTGAAATCCACTCCGATTTCATTAACTCTTAAAATTACCTGCTGTTCTCTTGCATTGACCTTTATTTCTATGTCCGACTGAGGTTTTTCTGGTTCAGCTTTATCTGTAAAAATCTGGTACTTAACACCCAGATTGTCGTAAATATACTGAGCCAATTCTTTTGTTTTCTCAGCAATGTAAACTCTTTTATTTTCTGGCTTTATCAGCGGTAATAGAAGAATGGCCTGGACATATTTCTCATTACTTCCCAGATGAAAGCTGTTATGCATTTTGGATGTGATATAACTTCCAAAGTTAAAGCCGATTGGTAGCATTCCCTCCTTCTCACACATAGACTGGGTAATCTTGTGAAAGGTAACAGCCGTTGCGTATATGCTGTAAAAGTTTTGTTTTCTAGCAATATCGTAGGTGTAATCCACCAGCTTTCTCGACAAGCCAAATCCCCTGTACTCCTTGAAAAAGATCTGGGATGCCCCTTCCACATATTCATCCTCTGGCATGTGACTTATCATAGATTGAAATCCACACAGGTTGTCCCCATCCATGGCCACGAAAAGATTCAGCTGGGGCATTGTTTTCCGCAGGTATTCTTCGCTATAAAAGGCTCTGCGATAATAGCAATCCCCATACTCTTCCCTTATGCAGGAAATGATGCTAGGAATATCCTTTTCCTCTGCCGGACGAAGTATATATTTTTCGTCAATTATCATCGGGCTAGTTTCCATCAACTATGTCCCTCCATAGTAACAATCACATTATTTAAACCAAACAGCTGGGTATAACGTATATCCGTAGCCATTTTGTCCACCATTCTCATTCCAAACAGTTCTTCTGAATCAGAATCTATCTCTTCTTCATGTGAAAACCAGGTAACCGGGTTAAACATTTCTCCGCCACATCTGGTTCTAACAATAATTGTGTTTCGTAAAACCGATATCTTTACATCAATACCTGTGTAATCATCTTTAAAACAATGATTTGCCATTAACATTGATATTTCTTCCACAACCATCGGTATTCGAATGCCCTTGAAGCTAACTTTGTTTTCTCGACAAAAATCCTCCACCTGTTCAACAAGTACCATGTTGTCGTCATATGCGCCTGATGAAACTGCACTGAAAAATATCTCATCACTTCGCTTTGGAGTAAGGAGTATTGTTTTTAGATTGTGATCCTTGGCTCTTTTGTACTTGCTGTATCCCCACAAAATGGCAAAGTCGACAAACTCAACAAAGATAAACTCTACCCCATACCATGTACTTGCATCGATTTTCAAATGTGCTGAAATCATAAGCACTACTAAAACAAAACTATGAAGTACTGTGAATGTCATAGCCGCCACGTTTTCACCTATGGCGGTGTAGTAGTAAATATATTCATTCATATAGGTAGCAGGAATAAGACTGATAGCTACAAGTCTAATCATCAATGCAGCCTGTCCAACCAGTTCAGGTTCATTGATACCAAATGCCCTTGCCACATTTTCTGCAAAGATACAAAGAACTATTCCAAGAGAAATCATTACCACTGAAGAATTCTTTAAGGAACCATTCATTACCTTCTTCTGCCCATCAGAATCATGTTCTCCATAAAGGATTCCTACTAGCGGATACATTGCCATTCCAAATCCAGTTACTGCTGCAGATGCAAAGTTTATAATGGCACAACCTATTGCCAGCACACTGACTCCATCTGTACCTAAGAACTTAAGCACCAATCCATTCAACCATATAGTTCTAAACACCTTGCAAAGATTATTTAGGCCTGACGCAGAACCGGCATAAAGTGCACTACCAGTAATTGGCACAATATCCTTTTTCTCAAGCTTGACCATATGAATATTGCTTTTCTTTGAAAAGATAAATGCCAAGCCAATAAAATCCGCTATCATCATTGAAACAACATTACCAATGGCTACGCCAATAAGGCCAAATTCCAATGATAAGAGCAGGTATACTAGAATTAAATCTAAAACACCCATTAAACTAAATATCCACATAGAATATTTAGCTCTTCCATCTATCCTTAGAAAATTGAAGGGAAAATACATAAGAGTATTGAAGATGCCACCAACAAGAACTACTTTTCCATAATCAACACTCATCAAATACAGCTCACTATCAAATCCCAGAAATGACATGAACCGACGTAAATTGATTAAACAAATAGCGCTGATAATTGTTGGTATGATTATTGATAGGCCAAAGGCCACCTTTTCATACTTGCCAGCCATATCATAATCATGTTTGCCAAGTGCAACTGCAGCTTTTGACGCAGCACCTACACTGACAAGGCATCCAATCATGGCATACAGAAATGTAAAAGACGATAGGATATTCATTGCGGCCAAGGCAGACTTTCCTAAAAATCGACCGGCCAACAATGTATTTCCAAATGTAGAAATTGTCACACCAAGAACAGCAACAATTGTTGCCATCTCGTGCTTTATAAGTGTATTCTGTACATACTTGCCATCAGCAATACTATTTTTCATATCCCCAACCCGTTTGTCTCAATAGACAAAATCCCACATCCTACAAGGGATGTGGGAATCATAAACCTAGTTACTCAATTGTAAGAATATCAGAGAAACCTGTTACATCAAAGATTTCCATCACTTCCTCAGATACATTAGTAATTGTCATCTTTCCTTGCTTATTCATTGTCTTCTGCGAAGAAAGAAGCACTCTAAGGCCTGCACTGGAAATATACTCTAACTTTGAAAAATCAAATGTTAACTCTGTAACACCACTAATATCCCCATTAACAGCTTCTTCAAGCTGTGGTGCTGTAGAAGTATCAAGTCTTCCCTCTAAAGCAAATGCTAAACTTGCACCGTCTTTTGTTTTATTAATGTTCAACATATTTACTCCTCCTTCAATTTATAAACGATAGTCATCTGAACTCTGTTATTTTTAACTCCAACAATTACATCATCTGCAATACTTGCTACAATGGATTTTTCTAATTCATCCCAAGCATGCATCATTCCCTCATTAGAGTCTTTGTTTTGTTGTAATGCTTTACGATAATCCTCCATAGACCACATAAATCCTGTAGTTGCTATTGGATTGGTAGCTGCGGATACATCAGTATATACACCTAAGCCTCCAAAATTAACGCTTACACCGTTGTATTCCTGATTCAGCTTCATTACACTTTCGTAATTAAGGATTCCAGTTTCAATCACATCCTTCAGTTTACCCATAAATCCATGAACCAGCTCGTTGTTACCTGATGAAGACATTGATAAGATGTCGTATTTCTTATCTGCATTCATTTTGGTATTGCCAACAATCTTGACTGCACATTCGGATTTATATTTCTCAACCCAAAGAAGAGCTGTGAAATCACCGGTCATCGCATCAAACATACCGATTGTTTCTTCCAAAAGGAGCTTGACTCTTAGTGTATCCTTCTTGTTAAGCTCCAAAGATCCAACGCAATTATCAACTCTGTTATACGCCTCTGCCAGCTTATCTGAATCTGAGGTAAGAAGTATTTGAGCTGATGTTATAAGAGGTTTCTGAACTCCTATACGACTGATTGATTCAGTGAAATCCTTTGTGATAATCATAAGAACGTGATTATCTTTTACTCCAACTTGAATGTCGTCTGCCAGGTTTGCTAAAACGGATCTTTCAAGATTGCCCCAAGCATCCTCGGAATATTTATCCTGAGCCCTCTTTTGTAAAAGCTCTGCTTCATATTCTGCTAAAGACCAGGTCGGTGCTTTTGGCTTTATAAAAAATTCTCTTAAGTTATCGAAAAATGTTCTATCTGCACTGTTTGTGCCTGTGGAAGATACAGATAAAAATTCCTCCTGCTTATTAGCATCAATGTTACTTTCTAACTTTAAGCATATATGAGAAATTCTTGCTGTGCCTTCAAACCATAACTCAACTGTTGATGAATCATTAGCAATTGATTTTACTAATCTAATAGCCTCCTCCGTTAAAAGAGAAAACCTTGAGGCATTTTTGCCAGTGATATTTAGTCTGAATAGATAATCCTCAAGAATGTCTTCTACTCTATCGAAATGCTCTTGTAAATTAGTAATTCGAATGTGTTCAGACTGCATTCTTTACTCCCCTTTCTCTTTATTTAGTCAATAATTAGTATAACCTTTTTCTCCGAGAAATAGCCTACTTTCACAGTTTTTTCATTAAAGTTAGGATGTTTTTTCCATCTTTATTTTGGTATGTAACATCATCCATACTTTTCTTCACCATATAGATACCCAAGCCACCTATTTTTCTGTCTTCAGCTGCCAGTGTAATATCCGGATCAGGCTTTTCAAGTGGATTATACGGTAAGCCATAATCTTCAAAAGTAAGAAACACCTTTCCGTCTTCTGAATCAACAGTAAGTTTCATTGGTCCAGTTCCCGTATCCGGAATCGTCTTTCCATTTTCATCAAGCTTCGCATATGCGTAGTGGGCAATATTTACATATATTTCTTCCAATGCAATAGTAAGCTGCATGATATCTTTCATACTGCATCCCAATTCCTCCAGCTGTCCTTCTACAAATGCAGTTATTTCATCCAGCTTATCTACTGTGGCTTCACATTCAAACGTTTTTTTCATATACCTTTTCCTCAGAAATAATGTAAGTCTAATTAGATTATTTCAACTTTTGTCACTGTATCTATTATTATTGCACATCCTTTACATTATGTGTTCTTTTTCAAAATACTTTCACAATCATTTCATTTTCTTGGATACAAGAATCCATAAAAAAATATCCACTTAACTGCTTGCTGCAAATTAAGTGGATATTATGAATTCATTTTTTAGATTTCTTCGCTACCCTTCAGTTCCTTGATGCGACCAAGTATCTGCTTTTCATTGAATGTAAAGAAGATACAAGCTCCAATGAAGCAAGTAACAAATGCGATAGCTGCTGTCATGCGGTAGCTTCCCTTTGTCTGAGAAACTGTAACTGATGTAAATACAACCATGGCGATGGCCTGGCCCATCTTGAATGCAAATGTACGAGCTGCAAAGAACATTCCGCTTCTGTCCTCTCCAGTTTCAAGACGTGTAAGCTCAGCAACATCGGCAACACATGCCTGTGGAAGAATTCCAAGGATTGCCATTGGGATAGATGCTTCAACTGCAATAATGAAGCCCCACTGTAATCCCTTGCCACAGAATGTTGTTACAAGGAATACACACGCGTATGCAAAAAATCCAACGATGATAAGCTGCTTCTTGCCAATTTTCTTAGCTAAGATATTTACTGCTGGATACAAGCAAACACTGATAAATGTCATTGTTGCTGTAAGGACGAATGTCCATGTATCTTCAATTTCCATAAGCTGTGTCTCGTAGAATGCAAGACCTGTCTGGAATAATGTAAGTGCGAAGAAGTAAATTACATCGCTGTATACAAAGTGTCTAAACTGCACATTTGAGAATGTCTTTACAAGTGATGAGAAAGGCTTTGTCTCACTTGGCTTGCTTTCGATGTAATCGCGCTCGTTAATGTAGAATGCCGGAATGAGCATTGCGATACATGCTATTGCTGCCATGATTGCTACTGACATTCTGATAGAACCAGCCTGTCCAAAGCTTCCCTCCAAAGCCCCTGCAACGTTTGGAAGTAAGAATGAAATAGACTGACCAACAATAAATGTAAATGAAATGTATGTTGATACGTTTATACGATGCTGCTGTGTATCACCTAGCTCTGCAATAAGGGCATTATATGGTGTGCAGAACATTGTCATAAAAAGGTAGAACACCATTAGAAGTACAAATAGTACCACATCGTTTACTGCCACATTGCTTGTTTGTGGAAGCACGAATAAACCAATAGTACATAGAGCAAATGGTACTGCCATGGCTCTCATAAATGGAATACGTCTGCCTCCCTTATAGTCAGCACCATCTGACCATCCAGCAATGAGTGGATCTGTGATAGCGTCAAAAATACGACCGCAGGCAAGCACTAGGCCAAACAATGTTAACTTAAAAAGAATTGGGTTTTGAGTGATTCCTGATGCGAAAAGACCAGTGTTCGGATTCTGCTCACTTGGTGTGCCTGTGTAGTAGTAAACCATCCAGTTAGAAACTACACCTGATAAAAGGCTCCAACCAAACTGTCCTAAAGCAAAAATCCATAAGAGTTTGTTAGTAATAGGTTTGAGTTGTTTCATTATTCAATTATCCCCCTTTATATTTATACCCAATTGAAATTATATACCCTTTTTTCAGCAAATTAAAGGGCCAGCATAATGCTGACCCTGCAATAATTTATTCTTTTGGTACGAAGAACAATTTCAACTCCCTCATAGTCCATCTGCCTCATTTAGTTCCATTACCACATGATCACTTAGATGCTTTCGAATTATCTTTTCTAAAGCTATACCATCAACCGGCTTTGTTACATAGCCGTTAAATCCTTTTGATGTATAGTAATCATCACCTTCAGGCATTGAATTTGCTGTTAAAGCATAAACTGGTAAATCTGGATACTTTTCTCTAATTTTAGAAACCGTTTCAATACCGTCCATTCCTGGCATTAAATGATCGAGAAATACTACATCGTATTCACCATACTTAAGCTTTTCTAAGCACTCCTCACCTGAAACAGCTGTAGTAACAAATACTTTAGTTTCTTTCAATAAGCCCCTTACAATCGTAAGGTTCATTTTATTGTCATCTACTACTAAAACAGACGCATCTGGTGCAACAAACAATGGTGCATAAGGGCCTCTCATAGGCTCAGCAACTTCCTCATTGAATTCGCCAATAGGTGTGGCATCAACAATTTCCTGTTCAACAATAAATTTGAACTCAGAACCTTCACCGTAAACACTTTCGCAAGTAAGCGAGCCATTCATTAACTCGGCAAATTGTTTTGATATATCAAGACCAAGGCCTGTGCCTTGAATGCCACTATTGTTTTCCTCATCCAAACGTTCAAAAGCTGAAAACAGCTTGCTGATATCCTCAGCTTTAACGCCAATTCCAGTATCCTTAACAGAATACAGAATCCTGCACTTTCCATTTGTCTGTTCCAAAACCTCAACCTTTAAAGTAAATCCACCTTCTTCTGTATATTTAACAGCATTAGTAAGAAGGTTTAATACTACCTGCTTAATTTTTCCAACATCGCCATAAAGCTTAGCTGGCAGTTTATCATCAATATCCAAATCAAAGCTAAGTCCCTTTTGGTCACTTCTTATGCGAATCATTTTGACCATGCCGCGGATTTGGTCTTCTGTGCGATATTCCTGTTCAACAAGATGCATCTTTCCAGACTCTATCTTTGACAAATCCAAAATATCATTAATAAGACTGAGTAATGTCTCCGCTGCTGAACGAATATCCAAAGCATAATTTACTATGGACATATAGTAGTTCTTTGAAACCTCGCTTCCGTTTTCGCGAAGAATCATCTCATCCATACCTAAAATAGTGTTGATAGGTGTTCTTATTTCATGAGACATGTTTGCCAAGAATCTGGATTTTGCACTATTTGCTCTTTCAGCTTCTTCCTTTGCTGCCTGGATTTCCTTGTACTGTTTGCGAATGACAGTGTTTGTCATGATTCGCCATACCAAAAGTGCAACAAACAGAGCTACCACTGCTCCTATTAAAACTCGCACAATCACAAGTTCAAATACGTGTGGTTTCTTTTCTATCGTATATACGGAATCCTGATATATCCTTTGTGTAGTATCGTCAATTATCTGAAGATGAAGGGTATATGTTCCATAGCTAAGACTTGTGTATTCCAGTGCCCCAAGCTCACTTTGGTAATCAGTGATACCTGATTTTGAATCCCCATCTAGGTAGATTCGTACAAGTGGATCTGACAAAGTGTAATTCAAGATGGCTGGCTTCATAAATATACGGCCTGCATCTGCTGGAATAGTATATACTCCATTTTTATCTGGCTCTACCTTCGTGTCGTCATACTCAATCTCTTTCAGGCTAATTTTTATTTCGCTAGTCTGTCTAAAGAACTTGTTGATGTTTACAGAATTTACTCCTGAACGTCCGGCTATATACAGATTGCCATCCTCATCAATTGCACTAAAGGCATTTGCAGTTGGTATGCTAGTAAGTCCTGTTGATGAATTGTACAAAGCATACTCTACAATTTTATCTTCCAACATAGACTGAGTATCCACGCAGAAAATACCATATGAAGACAATACCCAGTAATTCTCATTATCATCAGCAACAATATCGAAATTGTTGTTATATGGGAACGTCTTTACGTTATAAATCTCCCCATCCTGAATATACTGAATAGAATTGGATGTAATAATCCAATCAACTCCATGGGCTTCATCATTCTTTACGCGAAGGATAACATCTGATGTAAGACCATCATCTCTGTCCAGCTTACCAAGCTGTCCACCTGAATAATAAAACAGTCCACCACCATCTGTGCCAATGTAAATTGTTCCATCCGCACTCTCTTCCACTGTAAGGCAAACCTCATTTTCAAGGCCGTCACTTGTGGTGATTGTTTTTACAACCTGGCCATTCTTTATAAATGCAGCTCCTTCATTTGTGCCAACCAGGATTGTGCCATCCTTAGCGATAGTAGTACATCTAATACCATCACTGATAAATCCATTTTCCTGATTGTAAAATGTCATCTGCCCATTTTCTGAATAACAGATAAGTCCAAAGCCATTGTTATAAGTTGATATCCACAAATTATTTTTATCATCAACTGTAAGACATCTGATACGAGCATCAGCTAATAGTTCTGTAAGCTCATTCTCAATCTTCTTGTACTTTTTGCTGACGATATTCAGACCTTTGTCTGTACCTATGTAGATGTTATCACCATACACGCATGTGGAATTAACTACCTGATTTTCCAAACCTGCCAAATCGGTAATGTTTTGGAAATTGGTTGTGACGATTTTTGCAACACCCTGTCGTGTAGATGCAATCCATAGGTTTCCCTGATAATCAGAGGTAACCATTTCTATTCCACTGTTTATAGGAATGTTTTGTGGAACATGGAAATTGTTTTTTGCATCTAAATATCCCACCTGGTCATCGCTTATTACCCACATTCTTTTGCAGGCATAAGTAATATTAGCTATCCTTGTTAGATAATTGGATAAATCGATAGACTGTAAATCAGAAAAGTCGTCAGAAAGACTTCCATGATAAAGGACTCCAGTATCACTTCCTATGTAAAATTCATCTTCTGCTTCACTATCTGGATAGATTGTAGAAACTGTGCCTTCTATTATATCCGTACTTGAATAATAATTTGTGACGGAATCGTCATTTATTACAAATACTTCTCCATCCCTTGTATTTCCAACTATTCTGTCCTTAGAATCAGTGTAAAGTCGAGTAATATATTCGTCTTTTAATCTATCATCATCTAAAGCAACCACATTTAGCTCTTCATCAATTATGCATATTCCACCTGTGGTTCCCACATAAATATCGCCACGGGAATCTTCTGCAAAGGTCCTAATGGTTGAGGCAGGAAGACCGTCCTTGTATGTAATTTGGATGTGGTTCTCCCCGTCGATAATTACAATACCGTTATCGTTTGTACCAACCCATATTCTTCCTTTGCTATCTTCAAAAAGAGCTTTACCATTTGTCAAACCATCTGAAGAATCAAGTCTTTCAAAAGTGGTGCCATCGTATTTGATGATTCCACCATAGCTGCCAATCCAGATATAGCCATCGCTTGCCGCCAAAATGCAATTTGCATCAGAGGTTGGAAGACCATTAGTTGCATCATAAAGCTTTGTAGCATAACCTACATCCCTTAACTGATGTGAAACCGCATAACCTCCACCATTTCTTTCCAAATTTTCCGTAGCAGAAGAAGATCCGTCTACATTCGAATCTTTTGCCAAGCTATATGGTGTTTGATATAAAGCTGCAACTGACAAAAAAGTTGCTGATGCCATGACTACGGCGAGCATCTTTTTTTTATTTTTTCTTTTCATTTACTCTGCCCCCTAAAGCTGCAAACAAAAAACTATTCCTGATACTTCTTCAGTACTCTTCTAACTTCTTTTTCAGCTTCTACGAATACTTCAACACATTTGGGATCAAAATGTGTTCCTGAATCCTTCACTATAATATCCATGGCCTTTTCAAAAGGCATTGGGTCTTTGTAAACTCTTCGTGCTGTCAACGCATCAAATACATCTGCTACAGCCATTATTCTTGCAGAAAGTGGTATAACCTCTCCCTTCAATCCTTCTGGATAGCCTGAACCATCCCACTTTTCATGATGATATGCAGCCATATTTCTGGCTTCCTTCAAATAGCTTTCACCCTTAACTGTACTGATAGCCTTTTCCATAATTGCCTTTCCAGCAGTTGTATGGGTCTTCATAATTTCGTATTCCTCGTCTGTAAGCTTTCCAGGCTTGTTTAATACAGCATCCGGAATATTGATTTTTCCTATATCGTGCAAAGGTGCTGACATTTCCACATCAGCAATAAATTTTGGAGTAAGCTTCTTTGAGTAGTATCCCTTCTTCTTTAATCCTGCCAAAATTATCTTTACATAATCAGCCGTTTTTTGAATGTGATAACCAGTATCAGAGTCACGGTTTTCCACCAAGTCCGCCATGGTTATAATCAAACCTGTCTGCATCTGGTTAATAGCCTTTGCCTGCTGTCTTACATCCTTCATCTTTTCCGATGTACTTTCTGTCATAGTGCAAAGGGTCTTGTAAAGATTTTCTATTTCATCCCCTGTGTGAATATCAAGGGCCTTTATCTTGCGTACATTTTCTTCAAGTGCTGTCTGATTGTCGTCATCTGCCATGAAATCATTGGTACATGCAGCCATACTATTAATTGGATAAACCAAGAAATATCTAGATAGCCACATACCATAAGCCAGTATCAAAAGGAAGAATCCTGAGAAAATCAATACAACCTTTATTACATAGCCTTTGAAATAATCAGATACATAATCCATCTTTACATCGGCGCAGGCATAGCAAACAGTATCGCCGTTATAGTCCTTTACCGGATAATACTTTGTTACAACCCAGCCAGATGATTCATTTGATTCTATTGGAGCTATTTCTTCTCCAGCAAATAAGGCAGGCAAGTATGCTTCAAATGCCTCATCAAATGGAACTATATCTCCTGGTGAGTATGGTTCCTCTGTCTCAGTTGCCAAATCAAATATAAACTGACAGCCATCCTCGCGAATGCGTACTACGTATAGATACTCTACGCCTTCAAAATTTGATCTTATGTCGTAGAGAGCATTTTCTATTTCAATATAATCTCCAAGTTCATGTCCCTTTTTTGCATAAGCCTCAAGTCTTTCAGTATTAATAGCATTAGCTGCCATTTTTGCTGCACCTGTAGCATTGGCAATATATCTTTCCCTTGCATTTGTGTAGAACAAGTGCATGCTTATTACGCCCATAATGATTGTCATTGTAAATGCTGCAATAACAAGCATTCTTGAAACACGCTTTTGAAGCTTTCCACCATTTTTCTTGGAAGAAAGCTTAATGCGTTTCTGCTCTACAGGAGTAAGTGGACGCTGTTGCCATCCAATATCCCATATTCCATCTAGATTCTTTTGTGGAATGAACTTTAATACCAGAACTACAATCCAAACTGATATGCCTTTATCAACAATATTCAAACATGTATTTACAATGAAAAACCAAATGTAAAAGTTCAGCCCAAAATGAGTAGCCATGTAATCTGATAGATGGCTAACTTCTATATACTGAGGCTGTCCCAATAGCAAAAGCTGAATGATAGCACCAAGTCCACCTGCTATTAAAGCCAATATCAATATGAACACGAAATACATGTATTTCTTTTTAAAGTATTTTCTGTGCACGAAAACAGCTGTGACTCCAGCCATAAGGACGCTTAAGATAGCGTAATAGATGGCAAACGGATTATATAGGCTGCAGATAAGATTAGTAAAAACTGCAACCAAAAATCCCGGCAGCATGCCGCAAACAGCGGCAACACCAATAGTACCTATGCTGTCAAAGTACATAGGTAGCTCTGCCTTGTTTAAAAGAAATGACAGGGCGAAGTTTAGAAGAACTCCTCCAAACATCGCCACATAATTTATGATTACACTTCGTTCAACCTTTTTTTTCATCACTCTGTCCCCCATGTTACATACAATAACACCTCTATTGTACTCAACTTTTGCAAAAAATGTGCGTTTTTTTACAAAATATACACAAAAAAATGAGACCGTAGATATAGGCCTCATTTTTGTATTCTTTTTAAAGAGTCATACTGATTGCTCCAAGGAGCTCTTCAACCTCTTCATCTGTTGGAATTCCATCATAGCAAAGTGCATAGTCTATAAGCTGTTCAAAGGCACTTTTTCTGGATGATTCCAGCGGAAAAAGTTCTGTAATCGGTTGTCTCCATCTACCAAGCATTTCATTAAGTTCTCCAAGCTTTGGAGTAAGCACCTCTTTTTCTTTATTTCTAAGAAACTGAGTAAGTGCTGGACTATTGCCACTACTAGAAAAAGCTCCTACTAAATTTTGCTCTTTCAAATATGAAGGGAAAATAAACGAGCATTTATCCTTGTCATCCACAACATTAACAGGAATCCCACCCTCATTGCACATCATAGAAATCTGTGCATTCAGCTCGTTATCGCTAGTTGCAACAACAACCAACTTCCTATCCTGAAGGTCAAGTGGTGTAAACTCGCGCTGTTCTAAAAGGAGATGATCTGTCTCCTCTGATAATGCTGCAAGCTCCATAGAAATCTCCTTGGCAATCACATGTACCTTTGCTCCAAAATCAAGAAGTACATTTACCTTTCTAAGGGCAACTTCACCGCCTCCAACCACCAAACAATTTGTATCTGTTATATCTACAAACATTGGAAAATATGCCATATCTGCCTCCTTGATATATTTTCTCACCATCAGTGTATACACTATAGCAAAAATATGTGAAAAAACTATTCCTCGTAAATAACACTTTTATCAATCTGCGATAAAGCAATATCTATCTCTTCAAGATATTGCTCACCAATCTTACTCATTACTGAGTTTTTCTTGGTGATATAGCCTATTTCCATAACACTGTTTGGGTTCTCCTCATCGCCTTTGTAAGGAACAACCACATAGCCATCACTGTTCAAATCACCCCATACAATTCCAGAACAAAGTGTGTATCCATTCATTGCACGAACCAGGTTAAGCATTGTAGATCTATCTGTAACTCTTACAGTCTGAGGATATATGTTTTCGCTAAGAATCTCTTCTGCCAAAAACTCACTATTTTCTCCTTGTTCAAAGGAAAGACATGGATAATCCTTCAAATCATCAAAAGTAATATAATCTTTTTTAGCAAGTGGATGCTCTCCCCACAGATAAACAAAGGCACGGCACTTAATAAGCGGATGAAACTCCACCGAATGCTCGTTGAAAAGCTTATTTAAAGCTTTGCGATTGTGCTCGCTTATGTAGAGAACTCCGATTTCACTTTTCAGTGAGCTTACGTCTTTAATAATGTTGTAAGTAGTGGTCTCTCTCAGAGCAAAATCAAACTGATTCATATCGTATTCTTTTGCCATATCGATGAAGGCGCGAACTGCAAATGTATAGTGCTGTGTTGATACACCAAACTTTCTTTTGTATGTACCTTCATCCTTATATTTTTGCATTACAATATCATATTGACGATAGAAGCCTCTGATGTCATCCAAGAATTCCTGTCCCTCAGGTGTTACAATAACACCCTTATTGGTTCTCATGAAAATGGTCAACCCCACCTCATTTTCAAGTTCTTGAATAGCACTGGTAAGTGTAGGCTGAACAATATATAGCTTTTCAGCTGCTTTGTTCATCGACCCCATTTCTTCAATAGTTAACGCGTACAATACTTGTTGTAATGTCATAGTTTTATTCCCCCATTTTGTCTCTGCTAAATCCGTTAGTTAAATCCTTTAGCACCTCGCTAGCTAATACAAGCCCTGCCGCTGAAGGTGCAAATGCTATAGAACCTGGGGTTGCCCTTTTACCAGGATTTAGTGGTTCCACATCCTGTGTCTCTATTGGGCTAACTGGCATTTCATCAGAAAATACCACTTTCAAATCTTTAACCCCACGCTTTTTCATTTCTTTTCGCATTACCTTTGCCAATGGGCACATTGTTGTTTTATAAATATCAGCAACTCTAAATCGGCTAGGATCAAGCTTGTTGCCAGCCCCCATTGCGCTTATAACAGGAACTCCCAGTTCCTTGCATCTCATAATTATTTCTATCTTGGCAGTGACAGTATCAACTGCATCTACAACATAATCATAGGAATTAAAATCAAATTCATCAGCATTCTCTGGAAGGAAAAAGCACTGGTGAACAGTAATGTCTGCATCAGGATTAATGTCTAGCATTCTTTCCTTCATTACCTCCACCTTTTGTCTTCCAACAGTAGAATGAGTAGCTATAATTTGACGATTGATGTTTGTAAGTGAAACAGTATCGTTATCAACCAAATCAAAATGGCCAACCCCGCTTCGTACCATAGCTTCACATACATATCCGCCTACTCCACCTATTCCAAAAATGGCAACTCTTTTATTTCCCAATCCTTCTACTGCTTCTGTCCCAAGAAGAAGTTCTGTTCTCGAAAACTGATTTAACATAAATACCTCTAATCAAAAAATGAATACCTACTAAACCAGTAGGTATTCATATAATATTTTTTATAATGATATTTGTCAATATTACAAGCTCAATGTTTCGTTCATGCTACCTGTGCGATAGCCCTTTAAATCAAGTGCTACGTATGCAAAACCATATTCCTTAAGCTTGTCATATACCTTTAATCTGAATGCTTCATCATACATTCTAGGAAAATCCGATGGTAGAATCTCGATTCTGGCAACATTATCACCGTGAATGCGAACCCTAAACTGCTTGAAGCCTTCGTCCATCAGATACTGCTCAGCCTTATCCACCATTGAAAGCTTTTCATCGGTGATTATCTCACCATATGGAAAACGACTGGCAAGACAAGCAAATGATGGCTTGTCAAAAGTTGGAAGCCCAAGCTCTTTTGAAAGCTGACGGATTTCCGACTTCGTAAATCCGATATCTCTCAGTGGGCTTTTTGCCCCAAGCTCTGCAATAGCCTGAAGCCCTGGGCGATAGTCTCCATTATCATCAAGGTTGGAACCCTCGACCACATACTCTATCCCCTGCTCCTTTGCAAGTGCAAACATCTTTGCAAAAAGTTCTTTCTTGCAAAGATAACATCTATTAGGTGGATTCTGGGCGAAACCATTAATATCATCAGCTGCCACTTCCACAATATAATGCTTAACACCAAGGGATTTGGCATAATCTAATGCTTCTTGTAATTCTCGAACAGGAAACCAACAAGATGAGGCGGTAACAGCAACAGCATTGTCCCCTAATGCATCATGTGCTGCATAAAGGAGAAATGTGGAATCCACGCCACTAGAAAAGGCCACTGCCACCTTACCCAAATCCTTAAAGTATGTTTTTAAGCTTTCATACTTGTTCATCAATTCCTGATTCATAATCTACCTTTTATCGATTGAAAAACTCTACAAACTCCTCGTAGCCTTCACCTGAAAGCTGTTCCTTCTGGAACTTTTTATTCTTGTTCATACGAACAACGAGAACTGTATTGCCCTCTGCACGTGCAGCCTTTGCCTGAGCCATAACCTCAGCAAGCTTCTCTGCTGGATAGCCCTTTTCAACAAGGTAAGCAATCTTCTTGCTTGCTCCTGGAACCTTGAAGCCCTGCTCCATAAGAAGAAGGATGATACGCTCAAAGCCAATAGAGAAACCACAAGCTGGTGTGTTCTGGCCTGTGAAGTTGCCAATCATCTTGTCGTAACGTCCGCCACCACCGCAGCTTCCGCCGAACTCAGGGATAGCGATTTCGAAGATAGTACCTGTGTAGT
>JAEEGH010003032.1_pt1 | contig 44684 bp, 39 predicted proteins | sample 9134181 | NCBI WGS metagenome assembly JAEEGH01 (sample SAMN16246544, study PRJNA631951) | gut metagenome | biome: gut microbiome; feature: rumen; material: DP-attached | host: Bos | place: Iran: Karaj | collected 2018-10
AAGGGATTTTTTTGACAGGAGGTTTGTAAGGAAATGAGCAAGCGACTGAGTTGTTAGCATTTTTTCCGGAATCTAATAGAAAAAGAGGTTTCGCAATGGGATTGTCAATAGGAGATGTTGAGAAGATAACAGGAATATCCAAAGACCGGCTAAGATACTACGAAGAGAAGAATCTGATCACACCTGTCAGAGATACTGATAACAGTTATCGTGAATATGATAATGAAGAATTACTGAAACTTATGGGTATTCAGATGTACAGATCGATGGATCTTGGAGTCAAGCAGATCCGGCAGATCCAGAATTCGGATACGATAGATCAGATATGCAGTGTATTTAAGAGGCGTCAGAAAGAACTTCAGATTCAGATGTCTGAATTGCAAAAGCAGATCGACAGTGTGGCAAGAGGAATAGAAGACTGCAAAAAAATAACCAAGTATCTCGGGCATTACACCATTAAGAAGGTAAGAGCAATAAAACTTATCGATAAGATAGATAATCTGACCAGTACTGAAGCTGGTGCGAAGTTCGGGATGGAATCTGATGAACAAAAGATCATAATAAGGAGCGTAGTCAGACGTATTGAAATTACTCCTGAAGGCATCGGAGAGAATAACGTTTTTGTGGCACAGGAGACAGAAGATGAGGAAATCGAGTGTGTTTATTCCATTGTAATGGAAAGCTTGGCTTGCGATCCATTGATGGATGAGTATGCTAAGTGTATGCAATGGGTTAATGAGAATGATATCAAACTGGGCAGGTATTGTTATATAAGACCTCTTTTGGTATCTCATCTCGGAAAATGCACCGAGAGCTTTTTGGAAGTTTTTGCACCTATAATAAAATAGTGCTTGACCTTGGTACGATACCATACTTTATGGTTTATGGCATAAGACTATAAAGAAAGAGGTATTTTATCATGGAAACAAGTAAAAAGGATCTGCAGTTTTTCGTTATTCTTACGTATGTGGGATTCTATATCGCACTGGGATTGTGTTTGGTGATCGTAGCTTTTGGCGTGTCTATGGAAAGCATGTCAAAATATGCGCCGCTGATCGTATCGTGGGTATCTTTGGCAGTATTGATGATCTGGGCAAAACGCCTGCTTAAGGGCTCATCAAGAAAAGGATTTTTAAAGGGTTTATTTGCCGAAAAACTGAGTATTAAGTGGATCTTGATCTCGATCATTATCCCTTCAGTCATATTTGCAATCACTGTTTTTGTTCTGAGTCTGGTAGAGAAAAAACCTGTAGGAGAGCTGGTAAATCTGAATTTTGCGTCCTATCCGCTTATGCTTATAATGCATCTGTTTATGGGACCGACAGCCGAAGAGCCCGGATGGAGAGGATACTTCTTTACACAGGTATCGGCTAAGAGAGGAATACTTAAAGGTTCTGTCATTACAGGCCTCGTTTGGGGATTATGGCATACACCGCTCTGGTTAATGGAAGGATTATCTTATCTGAACTTGCTAATATATGCGATCTCCTTCATGGGAGCAGTCATAGGTGTTAGCATTGTAATGGGGTACATTTTCGGTAATCACAGGAATCTGATCTATTGCACTATCATCCATTTGCTGTTTAATTTTCTGACCGGGCTCATTATTATTGATCAGCACAGACTGGTTTTTGTCATAGTGATTAATGCAGTGCTTTATCTGCTTGTTGCCGGAATAATGATATTGATCAACAGAACTGATCCGACCGGATGTATATGAAACCGGATATGCTATACTACCGAAATACAAAATACCGAAATACTGAAATACTGAAATACTACGATTCACGGAAGATAAATGAGAAGTGCAATATTTGCACCTCTTATTGACAAAAAGTGCAAATATTGCATCCTAATAATGATGGAGGTGCAATATGAGTGCGATTAAGGAGTTGAGAAAAGAAAATTGATGAATGAATTATGTATGATAATCAAAGACATGGTAAAACCGAATTTCCTAAATATACGGACATCTATTCAGACCTATGATCGTGATGCGATTTGTTGTGGTGCTCCCTGTTGGAGATGGGTATATCACGCACTTCATTCTGCGGATAAGTGGTTTATTAATCCTTGCATATATGATGAACCTACATTTCATGAGGACGGTTTGGATAATCCTGATAATCCTGCTTTGGTAATATTATCAGATGAACAACTCCTTGATTATCTTGATAGAATCGAGAAAAAAACTTACGCATATCTTGATTCTATTACAGATGAAATGTTGTATGAATGCCCTGAAAACTGTGAGCATACAAGAATGGAATTGGTGCTCAGACAGTTTCGCCATATCTCATTCCATACAGGAATGCTTAATGGGCAAACGGCTTTGGCAACAGGGAAGTTTCCAATGTGGGTATCTCAGGCAGATAAGTATGTGGATGACGGTATTTTTTTTGGAAGGTATCGTAAAGGACGAGTAGAACGATAAACCGGAAGATAATCGTGCTAAAGGTGACGGAAAAAAATCTGGAATCAGAACAAAGATAAAAAAAGGCTTTGGAATATTGATATGTTCTGCCATACAAGCGAAAGGTATTGATATGTTCCCACAAACAAACGAGTTGAAATGGTATCCATGTTATCGTCCCAAGCCACTCGGAGGTCGCCACGCTTCTTGAGCGGGTGTGAAATGCATTGACAAGTGACCGGTCGGTAACTATAATATAGTTACCGACCGGTCACTTCCCTTTGCCAAGGGATATCGAAAACAACATGGAGAAAGTATGGAGATGAAAAGGAAAAGAACTAAAATGATAACATTAACCATAGCGAGCATTGTCTTATTGGCTTTAGCAACAGATTTTTTGATGGTCAGGAAAGCTGCTTTGAACAGATTCGCGGTTTATGAGGCAAAAGCAGAAACCATAAACAGCTCATATGGAAAGGTCAGTTATATAGATGAGGGCCAGGGCGAAGCCTTTTTGGTCTTTCATGGAATCACAGGAGGTTATGATCAGGGCTTTGACGTGTTAAGCGGACGCACAGATGATTACAGGGTTATTGCACCATCCAGATTCGGATATCCGGGGACCGATATGCCGGAAGGTGCTACAGTAGATATGCAGGTGGAAGAATTTACCCAATTATTGGATTCACTTGACATAGATAAAGTTTTTGCTGTGGCAACAAGCGCCGGAGGGACAGTTGCACAGAGATTTGCTTTGATGTATCCGGAAAGATGTAAGGGCCTTATTCTGTATTGCTCCGGATATCCGGCATCGGAGAAACCTACTGAACCTGCTTCCGGAATGACAGGACCACCGGAAGCGGCTTGTAACGACTTTGTCATGTGGATGATTAGCCCGTTATTCCAACCGATTATGGGAATGGAAAGAAGCGTTATTAAGCAGATTATTCCGTTGAAAGAGCGCAGGGCGGGCATAGTTTTCGATGGAGATGTGGTGAACAAGGATCATACCAATCACTATGAGAATTATGATTTAAGAAATATTAAAGTACCTGTTCTCATTATTCATTCTGACGATGATAAACTGGCCAATCCGGAGAAGGCAAAGTTTTGGAGTAAGGAGATTCCCGACTGCACATCTGCTTTCTTTTCGGGCGGAGGTCATTTGATGGCGGGTAACAGCGAAGAGATAAATCGTGTACTAGATGAGTTCGTGGAGAAGAATAGATGAATACGAAAGAATTGATTCTTGAAGAGGCGCTTAAACAGTTTTCAAAGAAGGGATATGATGGAACATCCATGAGTGATATTGCCGCTCCCTTAGGAATATCGAAGGCTGCTCTCTATAAACACTTTGCAAGTAAACAGCAGATTTTTGACCGGATCATTGTAGAGTCCGAGGAAAAATATAAAGATTTTTTTGAAAAACTCTCGGTTCATCTGGGAAATGGGAAAAATGTGGAACTGAATAAAAAAGATGTGGATGTATACACCGGCATTTCGGCAGAAGGATTAAGCGAAAATGTTTTGACGTTCGTCCGTTTTTCAATGACTGATGAATATTCAAAGCAGGTACGCCAAATGATGACAATATCCCAATTCCAAAGTAAGGAATTAGGTGAGATGTATACGAAGCGTTATGTTGATGCTATGCTTGGGTATGATGAAAAGCTGTTTGAACAGTTGATCCAAAACGGCGCAATAAAAAAGGGAGATCCTAAGGTGCTTGCGGCGATGTTTTTTGCACCGGTTATCATGTATATGGGGATATGGGACAGAGAACCGAACAGGGCAAAAGAGTGCGAAAAAGCAATTAAAAATCATGTAGAGCAGTTCTTTCAAATGACAAGAAGCAACTAATGTCTTGACCTGGCCGTTGCGGCCAGGTCTATTATTATGTCCGACAAAGAAAAGGAGGACATATAGTATGAAAGATTTGAGCCTGATGACCTGGAAAGAAATTAAGGAAGTTAACAAGAAAGACAGCGTTGTATTTATTGTGATGGCGCCTATTGAAGAACATGGATGGTGCCTTCCTCTTGCTACAGACATTTTGGAAGGAGAGAGCTGGAGCAGGGGAGCTATGGAGATGATTGAGAAGAAAAGCGGGATTAAATGCTATTACCTGCCGACATTTCCGATAGCTGCAGCGTCAGTAAACACTTTTTACGGATCAGTTCATTTTTCAATGAAGACGACATTTGAGGTGGCGTATGAGATTTTGGATAGTGTCAGACATATGGGATTTGAAAATATCGTTATCATAGCATCCCATGCTGATCCTGAACATCAGATTGCAGTAATTAAAGCTGTGAGGAGGATTAACAGAAAGTATGGAATATGTGCTATAGCACCGATGGGTCCAATCTTTGAAGGTGCAGGTGTGGAGCCCACCGAGGATCTGAAAGAACTTGAAAAAGATTATAGTAATGACTTTCATGCCGGCTGGGTTGAAACTTCCAGTATGTTGGATATCAACGATAACTTCGTCAGAAGTGGATATAACGAGCTCCCGGATTCCGATATTACGGACAAAGATATGATTTCCAAAAGAAAACAGATTGCGGCTATGGGAGACTATGGACACATCGGAATACCAAGGATTGCCACAAAGGAGATTGGACATGATTTGAATCGGAACTGTATTGAATCAATATGTGAAGCAGTGATAAACTTTTACAATAGAGCAGAGTATGAAAAGTATGATGATTATTTCCTTTATAAGATACTTCCGCTTCACATTGGATTTCTAAAGTTATTTGGAAAAGTGAAGAGAGGAAAGGTGGGTGAATAATGTACACACGAGGACAATTTGCAATTGTAGGTAAAGTAGGCAGGAAGGCCCTTAGAATATGGGATGAAGAAGGGTTGCTTACTCCTTCATTTGTCAATGAGGAAAACGGATATAATTACTATGATGAGAGTCAGCTGATTATTCTTGAGAAGATAAAAAGACTCAGAAGGATTGGACTTTCAATATATGAAATAAAACAGATATTTGCGGGGAAGTCTTCAGAAAAAGAACTTATTGACAGTAAGATTCGCGAGATGGATTTTCACTTGCAGGAGGTTCGAGACCTGGTTAATCATGACGAAGAGGAGAAGATAGCCCACCTAGATGAAACACCGGATGTCTGCTCTTTTGAAAGATGCAGATGCATTTATGTTGATGAGAATGTTGACCTTGAAAACCTCGGTATTTCGGTTGGGAAACTTTATGAGAGAGCGTCACAAAAGGGAATAAATCCCTCCGGCAGTCATTTTGTTATATACAAAAATCTATCCGATGAAGAAGGATTATCAATGAGGACATGCTTACCTGTGGGTGGCTATGAGGGGAAGGATTCCATAGATGTATTCGAGGAAAAGTGTCTGCATATAAGATTTACCAAAGGCTTTTCAAAGGTTGCAAGAGCCCATATTCTGATAAAGGATTATGCAGAGGCAAACGGAATTAGCTGCGCGGGCAGAATCTATGAGGTATATAATAAGGACATGTCCGTGGACGTGTACCATGTGTTGGTATAATGACATTCTATAATCATGTGAATCTCTTCAACAGCTCAATATAGCGGAGGGTCAGGTGAGAAGGACGTATGGAGGTAGGAAGTACGTATCCTATTTCCATGTGGTCGTCCACATCAAGGGGTCTGGCTACGATGTTGGGGCCATTTAATTCCTCGCTGATAATACCGCTGCATACGGTATATCCGTTAAGGCCAATAAGCATGTTAAAAAGAGTGGCCCGGTCGCACACCACCAGATCCTTGTCGCATTCTAATGTGCTAAGAATTTCTTCGGAGTAATAAAATGAATTATGGTTTCCCTGCTCGTAAGACAGACGGGGATAAGGTTTAAGGTCCGCTATGCGGATCTTTTTCTTTTGGGCAAGGGGATTGTCCTTGCCGAGAAAGACATGGGGCTTTGCAGTGAATAAGGGCTCGAAAGAAAGATTGTTATCCTTAAGGGTCTTTCTTATTACTGTCTCATTAAATGCGTTAATATAAAGAACCCCGATTTCGCTTCTTAAGTGTGACACATCATCGATGATATCGAAGGTCTGGGTTTCACGCATGTGAAACTCATACTTCTCGCCACCCTGTTCTTTGAGAAGTTCCACAAAGGCTTCCACCGCAAAAGAATAGTGCTGTGATGAAACGCAAAAGCGCTGCTTGGTCACTGACTTATTGATATAGCGCTCATTCATCAGGTTGGTCTGATCCAGAATCTGTCTGGCGAAGCCTAAGAATTCATCGCCCTCAGGGGTAACTTCAATTCCCTTATTGGATCTGGAAAATATGGTAATTCCATATTCTTTCTCCAGCTCGTGGATAGAGGAGGTAAGACTGGGTTGTGCAATAAACAGCTTTTTGGCTGCCTCCGTCATGTTGCCGGTTTCTGCTACGGTTACCGCATACTGAAGTTGTTTTAATGTCATTATCTCTGCCTCCACGATAGAATTACAACTCATTATAACATCAACCATAGATTTAATCTATGAAAAACCGTATATTATCTATATTTTACCCATCGAATTGGTAGGTTTATAATCTCCATTATCATAAATTCATATGGAGGATGCATTATGAGCAAAATTTCAACACCTTACAGATACGATTTCGTAGGAAGTTTCCTAAGACCCCAGGTGGTTAAGGACGCGAAGGCTTCATTTCAGGAGGGGAAAATCAGTAAAGAGGAACTGGATAGTGTAATTAATGAGGAGATTACCAAACTGGTTGCCAAACAAAAGGAACTGGGATTCCACGTGATTACAGACGGCGAATTCAGAAGAACCTTCTGGCATCTGGATTTCATGTGGGGATTTGAGGGCGTAGCCCATGAGCATACCGGAAAGGGCGTACAGTTTAACGGCGTTCTGGCAGTACTTGATGATACATATTTAGTCGGAAAGATTAAGGCAAAACCCCATCCCTTTGTGGAGTACTTTAAGTTTTTAAAACAGTTTGAAGATGAAAACACTGTAGCAAAGTACACAATACCTGCTCCTGCACAGACTTTTCAGCAGATGATCGTTCCTGCAAACTTTGAAACCACCAGAAAGTTCTATCCCACAAATGATGAACTTATAGAAGATATTGCCAAGGCATACCGTGATGTCATCAAGCAGTTCTATGATGCGGGATGCCGTAACTTACAGCTGGATGACTGCACATGGGGAGCCATTGTAGGGGATGCTGCCAAGCAAAGATATCAGGCTTTGGGAATTGATCTTGAAGATGTAAAGGCTCAGATTCTTAAGGTTAATAATCTTGCGCTTGAAGGAAAGCCTAAGGATATGGTTATTACATCTCATATCTGTCGAGGCAACTACAATTCTGCATATTTTACAAGCGGTGCATACGATACAGTAGCGGACTACGTTTTTGCCAAGGAAAATGTAGATGCCCTCTTCCTTGAATATGATGATGAGCGCTCCGGCGGATTCCTGCCTCTTCAAAAGGTGTCGGAGGATAAGAAAGTTGTATTGGGACTGATTACGACCAAGAAACCTGACCTGGAGGATAAGGATAAGGTAATTGAGAGAATTCACGAGGCAGCTCAGTATATTCCTCTTGAGAGACTGTGTTTAAGCCCCCAGTGTGGCTTTGCATCCTGTGAGATTGGCAATAAACTTACGGAAGATGAGCAGTGGGCAAAGCTTAAATTGGTGAAAGAAATCGCAGAAGAGGTGTGGGGCAACTAGAATTATTTCGAAACGGAGCCGGGGAAAAAGGATAAATAATGTATAAAAATACTATTCCAATTTAAATTTATTCATGCTACACTATGGTAGTGTGATAAAATCATATAATTGGAGGAGAGAGAATGAACACATTATCCTTTGTCATCATGGTGACCATCGCTGTTTATTTATTGATGATGCTTGCCATTGGATTTATTTACAGTAAGAGTAACAACGACTCCACTGATTTCTATCTTGGAGGTCGTAAGATGGGTCCTTTGGTAACCGCTATGTCAGCCGAGGCATCAGATATGTCATCCTGGCTTCTGATGGGTATCCCCGGACTTGCTTACTTTAGCGGAATCTGTGAGCCCTTCTGGACTATTTTGGGACTGGGCGTCGGAACCTATTTAAACTGGCTTATTGTTTCAAAGAAACTCAGAAGATATTCTTATAACATTGATGCCTACACAATTCCGCAGTTTTTCTCAAAGAGATTTCACGATGAGAAGAATGCATTAAGCGCTATTGCGGCCCTTGTTATTATTATATTCTTTGTTCCTTATACTGCTTCGGGCTTTGCTGCCTGCGGTAAACTTTTCCATTCACTCTTCGGAGTCAATTATGTGGTAGCCATGGTTGCTTCAGCGCTTATCATTACAGGCTACACAATCATGGGTGGATTTAAGGCCGTATCTACCACAGACTTTATCCAGAGCTGCGTTATGACAGTGGCTTTGGTGGTTGTACTTGGATTCGCAATCAATGTTGCAGGCGGATGGAATGCAGTTATGGATAATGCCAAAGCTTTACCCGGCCACATCAGCCTTTCTCTGTATCATGATGTTGCCAACAATACTGCGGCAAGCTACGGCGGTGTTATTGCCATAATCTCTACCCTTGCATGGGGCCTTGGATATTTCGGAATGCCCCACATTTTACTTAGATTCATGGCCATCGAAAATGAGCAGAAGCTTTCTTTATCAAGAAGAGTAGCTACAGTCTGGGTTTTCATTGCCATGGGACTTGCGATGATTATCGGTCTTGCGGGACTTGGAGTTACAGCTACAGGCAAAGTTGAATTCTTAGACACAGCAGCATCCGCAGAGACAATTATTGTTAAACTTTCAGATCTGATTTCACAAAACGGCGTGTTCGCAGCAATCGTTGCGGGTCTTATCCTCGCAGGCATTCTTGCGGCTACAATGTCCACTGCAGATTCCCAGATGCTTGCAGCGGCTTCATCCGTTTCAGAAAACATTATGGGTGAGTTTTTCAATGTGAAGATGGACGAAAAGAAGAAAATCCTTGTGGCAAGAATCGCAATTGTAGGTATCGCAATCCTTGGCGTAATCCTTGCTCTCGATCCCGACTCATCGGTATTCAGAATCGTATCCTTCGCATGGGCAGGATTCGGCGGAGCCTTTGGACCTGTAATGCTTCTTGCACTTTTCTGGAAGAGAACCACCAAGCAGGGTGCACTGGCCGGAATGGTAAGCGGCGGCGCAATGGTATTTATATGGAAGTTCTTAATTAAGCCCATCGGCGGAGTCTTCTCAATATATGAACTTCTTCCCGCATTCATCGTGTCACTCATCTTCACAGTAGTGGTTTCACTTCTTACGAAGGAACCTGATAAGAGCATCATCGAGGAATTCGAGAAGGCAGCCAACTAAGATTTAACAAATCAAAGCGAAGAGGGAAACTTCTTCGCTTTTTTCATGTATAATAGAGATGCTATAACTTATATGAAAGGGTGGGGACGTAATGGATGAGTTTAAAGTTTTGATGGTGGATGACGATGAGGTGATTGCTCAGTCTACCGCAGAATACTTCAATATGTTTGATGTGAAGACGGCTTATGTGACAAGCTTCGAGGAGGCTGTAACCTTCCTTAGCCGCCATGAGGTTTCTCTTCTTCTTTTGGATATTAATCTTGGCGACAAGTCGGGCTTTGACCTTTGCAAGAAGGTGAGAGAAGATTTTGATATGCCCATTTTCTTTATCAGTGCCAGAACCAGCGATGACGACGTGCTGATTGCCCTTAACATCGGCGGTGATGATTATATTAAGAAACCCTATGCTTTGAATGTGCTTCTTGCTAAGGTAAAAACCACCCTTCTCCGCTATGAAAAGGCCAAGGAAGCAGTAAAGGAGCAAAGTAAGACACCTGCGAAGATTACGGATGAGGTAAGTCTTGATGTAAACTCCTACAGCTTAAAGAGAGGCAATGAAACAGTAAGCCTCAAGGCCATGGAGTTTAAACTCCTCAAGTATCTTCTTGAGAATTCCGGCAGAGTAGTGACAAAGGACGAACTCCTTTCAGAAGTATGGGGAGATGAGTTTGTAGGTGAGGGCACCCTGGCGGTTCACGTAAGACATTTGCGTGAGAAAATCGAAAAGGACTCCAACAACCCGGAAATCATAAAGACGATTTGGGGTGTGGGATATATGATTGATGCGTCAGCCATTGGAAAATAACCATGAGAAATTATTACAGATTCGTTGTATTTCTTGCTATACTCTTTATTCTTGGAATTGCCGCCTTTACTTTATGGGGCAAATACGGAATCAAAGGTTATACCAGAAATGATGAGATAACAGTACAACTGAATGAGATCAAAACCGATGCGGAAGAAGCCTGGGATAATCTCGATAATCTGAGGGAAAGAGACTATGAGGCGGATTATCTTATCCTTGATATGCAAAATCAGATTCTTCTCATGAATGCAAAATCATCCGGAGAATATGAAGGTTTTACCCTGGAAAGGGCAATTAAAGAGGGCTATCCCTATGCTTATGCCATGATAGACAACAAGGTGGTTGGAAGTGTAATTTTGCTTACTGACCCCGTTGGCTCATACGCAAAAGAAAGAAGCGCCATTATCATCGGTGTAAGTATTCTTGGCCTTATCTTTATCGGAGGGGCTTTGGTTTTTGGCAAATATGTGGAAAACCGGCTGGTAAATCCATTTGAGAGAATGAAGGAATTTGCAGGCCTTGTGGCTGAGGGCAAACTGGATGAGCCATTGATGATGGACAGAAGCAATATTTTTGGCGCTTTTACCGAAAGTTTTGATATTATGAGGGAAGAGCTGGCGGAATCAAGAAAAAGGGAAGTGGCCCTTCAAAAGAAAGAGAAGGAACTGGTGGCCTCCCTAAGCCATGACCTAAAGACACCTATTACGGGAATCAAGCTTACCACAGAACTTTTGCAGGCCAAGCTCATGAGGGATGGCGAGGCTAAAGGCGATAATGGGGAGATTCTGGAGAAGCTTGGCAACATAAGCAGCAAAGCCGAGCAGATAGACGCCCTGGTAGGAGATCTTTTTGCCTCCACTATGGATGATCTGGGAGAGTTTAAGGTTTCCCTTAAAGATGAGGAGTCCCATGTAATTGGGGACATTGTCAGAAAGTACGATGACAGGGGGCTTGTAAGTGCCGGAGCAATCCCGAAGACTCTTATAAACGTTGATACAAAGCGTTTGGGACAGGTAATCGGTAATATAATCTCCAATTCCTATAAATATGCGGAGACGAAAATTGACATAACCTACGACATCCTTGAGGAGTTTCTGGAAATGCGCATCAGAGATTATGGGCCCGGAGTTCCGGAGGATGAGATGAGTCTTATTGCCAACAAGTTTTACAGAGGGAAAAAGTGGGCAGACAGTAAGGAGGAAGGCAGCGGCCTGGGACTTTACATTGCAAAGACTCTCATGGAGAAGATGAAGGGAGAAATGCTTCCTGCAAATACGGAAGACGGCTTTTGTATTACCCTTCTCATCCCTTTAAGTTAGGTTAATTGTAATATTCGGAGATACAAGTTAATGAGAAAAATCAGAATTTCGCCAATACAGCTGATACCTTTAAGCTTCCTTTTGCTGATAGTGGCCGGAACAGGATTGCTGTCACTGCCATTTGCAACAGCTAAAGGGGAGAGCACGGGAGTATTGACGGCTCTTTTTACCGCAACAACCAGCACCTGCGTAACGGGGCTTGTTGTGGTGGATACTTATGCCCACTGGAGCGTTTTTGGGCAGTTTGTAATTCTTTTATTGATTCAGATAGGCGGATTGGGTGTTGTTGCTGTGGCATCCATGATAATGATAATCGGAAAGAGAAAGTTTTCATTAGGAGACAGGCTCTTGCTTGAAAATTCCTTAAACGTTGAGAAAAACAGAGGACTGTTGACCTTCCTTACAAGGGTTTTCAAAGCGGTATTTATAGTTGAAGGAATCGGTGCAGTTCTTTTTGCAATAAAGTTTATACCAAGATTTGGTTTCGGAAGGGGCCTTTGGGTTTCCCTGTTCCAATCCGTGTCTGCATTCTGTAATGCGGGGATGGATTTAATCGGGCCAAGCAGTCTGATTGAATATAACGATTCACCTTATGTGATGATTGTTACCATGGCGCTGATTATTCTTGGGGGACTGGGATTTGTGGTCTGGTTTGATTTCCTTGATGGAGTGAAAGCGGGTATAAAAAAGCAATTTTCCATATCACGTATCTTTGGCCGATTTTCAGAGCACACCAAACTGGTGCTTGGCATAACCACAGTCCTTCTTCTTTTAGGAACAATAGGCATATTAGCCGCAGAATACAGCAATCCTGAAACAATAGGAAATATGGGATTTGGCGGCAAGGTTTTGAACAGTTTATTCCAGTCTGTAACCTTCAGAACCGCGGGCTTTGCATCCATTCCCCAGGAGGGACTTACGGATATAAGCTGTATAATAGGATACGTTCTTATGTTTATCGGTGGCTCACCTGTTGGTACAGCAGGAGGAATCAAGACAGTTACGGCTGTGTTGTTCTTTATGAACGCCCTTTCTTATATCAAGGGCAAGGATGAGACAGTGGTATTTCACAAAAGAGTCTCTGAAAACATGATGAGAAAAGCCGCTGCAATAGTTCTGGTCAGTCTGGTGACGGTTTTTGTCACGTTGGTGATTCTTATGTTTGAGGGCGGAATTGGTTTGACGGATGCCGCATATGAGGCAGTAAGTGCACTGGGAACGGTGGGATTATCAAGAAACATTACGACTACTCTTGATTCTGCCGGAAGGATTATAATTATAATTGCCATGTACCTTGGCAGAATCGGACCAATATCCATGGCTATATTTTTCACTAACGAGAATAAGACTGAAAACATGATAAAACATTCCGAAGGTCAGTTTTACGTAGGTTAATAGGGAGGAAAAAGATGAAGAAATCAGTTGCGGTTTTGGGACTTGGCAAATACGGAAAAAGCCTTGCGGAAAACCTTTATAATATGGGAGCCGATGTTCTTGCAGTGGATGAGGATGAAAGCGTTATAAACGAAATTTCATCCAAGTGCACATCGGCAGTTTGTGCCAATCTTTCAAACGAAGATGAGGTTGCAGCTCTTGGATTAAAGAACATGGACATTGTGGTTACAGCCATGGGGAGAAACCTGGCAGCCAGTATTATGTCAGTATCTGTAGCCAAGGAGCAGGGGGTTCCTGTGGTTGTATGTAAGGTTTCATCCGATAGAATGGCTTCAATTCTTAAAAAGGTCGGGGCAGACAAGATTATAGATCCTGAGGGAGAGGGTGGACTTCGTTCGGCAAGTATACTTATGTCTAATTCCTTCAAGGATTTCTTCCCCCTTGATTCAAATATGTATATGATAGAGATGAACCCCAAGAAAGAATGGATTGGGAAGAACCTTAAAGAACTTGAACTTCGTAAAGTCATGAACTTAAACGTTGTTGCAATAAAGGAAAAAGGAAAGAACTGGACCCATGTGGATCCTTCTGTTCCCTTCTCTGCAAGCAGTGTTTTGCTCATTGTGGTTGAGAAGAAGGACATGAAGAAGTGCCAGTAGCAGCCACGTCAGTTAAGAATCAGTTAAGAATTTAATAATACTCAGACAAAGATATCTTTTAAGAGACCATATATAATTCAAGTCGTAACATGGAAAATCATGAACGAAAGGATGAATTATATATGGCTTCTTTTATTTTACAGACAGATAAACTTTGCAAGTCCTTTTCAAACGGAGGCACCTTGCAGCACGTAATAAAGAATCTGGATTTAGAGATAGTAGAGGGTGACTTCACAGTAATAATGGGTTCTTCAGGTTCAGGTAAATCAACACTTCTCTATGCTCTTTCCGGAATGGACAAGCCCGGCATGGGAAAGGTTATTTTTGACGGCAAGGAGATCCAGGGTTTTTCCAATGATGAACTGGCCGTATTCAGAAGAGGAAACTGCGGATTCGTTTTCCAGAGCATTTATCTTTTGGAAAATCAGACGGTTCTCGATAACGTTCTTACCGGCGCTTTGATTGTTCAGAAGAACTCCAAAGAGCTGGTGGACAGAGCGAAAGAACTTCTTCTTAAGACAGGATTAAAGGAAGAGGACTTTAATAAATACCCCAATCAGCTTTCGGGTGGTGAGGCTCAAAGAGTTGGTATTGTAAGAGCGGTAATAAATAATCCCAGGATTCTTTTTGCAGATGAACCTACGGGACAGCTTAACTCCGCTTCCGGTAAGGACGTTTTGGATATTTTCACAGAAGTCCACAAGAACGGGCAGAGCATCGTTATGGTAACTCACGATATCAAAACTGCCTTAAGAGGCACAAGAGTTTTGTACCTTCGAGACGGAGGAATTGTTGGAGACTACAGAATGTGCCCCTATGGGGAAGACGATGAGAAGGAAAGAAGAGCAGGTTTAACCGAGTTCTTGGATAAGATGGGGTGGTAGGAATGAAGATACTTAGACTTTCCTTATTCAATTTAAAGAAAAACAAGAGAGAAGCAATCGGTATCATGGTGCTCACATTTTTCACCGCATTCATGCTCATCATTGCTCTTTCCAACAAGATAAAGGTAGATACTGCTTTCGATGAAAGCTTTGAAAGGTCCGGAAGCACAGAATATGCTGTGCTCTTCAGGGGAGAGAAGTACAGGGACGGGTTTAGACACATCCTTAATGAAGATTACGGTATCACAGATGTGGCCCTGGGAAGAATGCTCTGGGCTCCCAAGGTGGATGCCTATGCTTCGGATGGAGACACAGTGTCCTACAATTTCAGCTTTGTAAATGAGAATACGGAGCGTAAACTGGAGGGCTTTGTGAAGGGGGACAGGCTGTCTGATGAAGAAATAGAAGCCCTGGAGCACCCCTTATGGCTTCCTACAAATTTCCAGATTGTTAAGGGACATAAACCGGGAGATGAGTTTACGATTATCGCCGGAGGAAAAGAATATCCCTTTACTATTGCGGGTTTCTATGAAACCGGTCTTATGAGCAGTGATGGCTTTGGATTCAAGCTGGTTGTTTCCGATGAGGATTATGAGAGGTTTACCAATATTTTCACAACTTCCACAGACTGTGAGGGAGTTATGCTTATGTTTAACCCCTCAGCAAGCTTTGATTATGATGAATATATTGACAAATGCAGTGAGGCCGCCGCTGAGGATCTGGGAAATAACGTAAGAAATAATTGCGTGGGGGAAGAGAAAATCAATGAAACCACATTCTTAAGCATCTATGTTCTTATGATTGTGGCCCTTTCAGCTGTAACTTTTGTTTCTTCTCTTTATATGATAAGACACAAAATCTCCAATGACATTGAAGACCAGATGCAGCAGATCGGTGTTCTCGAAGCCCTGGGTTATCGCTCAAAGGAGATTTCTCTTGCCTATCTGTACGAATATATTATTGTAGGAAGCATCGGAGCAATAATGGGAGCGGTGGCTGATATTGCTCTGACACCCGTAATTAATCACGGCATGAGTGTGGTGCTTGGACGAAATGTGCGTGGCAGCAGCGATTTGCTTTTCATTGCTTTGATAACAATTCTTATAATCTTAGCGGTGGTAGCCTTTGCGCTTTTAAAGGCAAGAACGGTGAAGAATTTCCCTCCGGTTGTGGCTTTAAGAAAAGGCATCAAAACCCACAGCTTTTCAAAGAATCTCCTGCCTCTTGACAGAAGCAGACTTGGAATCAACCAGTCCCTTGCTATTAAGGGCCTTTTGGGAAATCTTAAATCCTGTATCGGAATTATTATATGTATTGTTACAGCCGGAACTGCGCTTCTTTTTTCGGCTCTGACTTTTAACTCCTTCAAGGACGACGCAGGGGGATTGATCGCCATGATGGGTACGGATACAGATATCCTGATGGTGAACCTCATGGGAAATGCGGATCCCGAATCAACCAGAGAGGAAATATTGAAAATTTCCGGAGTCAGAAAGGTCTTAATACGCCATGACGGGGATTATCTTTCAGTTAAAGGCTCGTCCAATCCGGCTGTAGCTACGGTTTTTGGTGATTTTGGTGATGCAGAGAATATTAAGCCTTATCTTGGAAGATTTCCTGAGAGAGATAACGAGATAATGATTGGCCTTAGGAGAAGTCAGGATGAAGGCCGGAACATTGGAGATTCCATCTCTTTGGAGCATAACGGAATCGAGAAGCAGTATATTATAACGGGAATAATAGGCAGCCTTCATAATGGAGGTTCCACTGTTTACCTTACCACTGAGGGCTATGAAAGAGTGGTTATTAACAGTGAGCCAAGACTTCTGGCAGTTTATCCCGATAAGGGAGTAAGTCTGACAGAGCTGGAGAAGACAATATCCGAGCATTTTGGCGGAACAGCCAAGGACGGAGCCACAGATGAAGAGGGGCCCAAAGATCTCGATGAAAGAATAAAGGCTGTTGCTGATGAAAAAATCGCGGTTCTCCTTTCACAGTACGGGGTGACGGATTTTGATTATGCAGTAAGAATCGGAGACAGGTTAATCAGAGGAAACAGCCGATCATACATAATTAAAGATATAGGTTCCTATGAGGGAATCATTAAAACTCAGCTGGTTCCCATAGGAGAAACCACCAAAACTTTTACCTTCATCGCGCTTTTCCTTATTTCGGGAATCGTGGGTGTAATTTTATCAATCATTTCCGCGTCGGAGGTAAGGCGACAGAGACAGAGCCTTGGCATTATGAAGGGCCTTGGATACTCATCTAAGGATCTTATGACCCAGATTGCTCTCAAGTTTATGCCGGTAATTATCATAAGCGTAGTGGTGGCATCTGTAGCTGTAGTGTATTTAAACAGCTTTTTCTGGGGATCTATTTTTTGCACAATTGCAAGCACCAGTATTCCGGTTATTATCATCGGGGATGTTTTTCTTATTGTTTTCTGTTACTTCGTGACATATTTAAGCGCAGGAAGAATCAGAAAGATATCTGTAAACGAGCTGATGACGGAATAAAGGAGGAGAAGATGAGAGATAATCGGTTTTTTACCATAAAAAAAGCACTGCTTTTGGGATGCCTGGGTATTATGTGTACGGCAGCCTTTGCGGGATTAAAGGTCAGTGCTAAAGAATTAAATGATGAATATGTTTACTGCGTCGGCTCCGTCAGCAAGGTTTACTCCACGGCAGCGGTGATGCAGCTTGTGGATGAAGGGAAGGTTTCTTTGGATGCACCCGTTACCGACTATATTCCAGATTTTAAAATGGCGGATTCAAGGTATAAGGACATTACTGTACGTATGTTAATGAATCATACTTCGGGTATTCAGGGAACAACCTATGTAGGGTCTTTCCTTTACGGAAAGGAGAATGCTTTCCATGATGAGGTGGTTTTTGACACCCTGGCTAAACAGAGATTAAGATGCAACCCCGGAGAATACAGTGCCTACTGTAACGACGGCTTTGATCTTTTGGGTGTCATAGTGGAAAATGTAACCGGCATGTCTTTTGGGGATTACGTGGTTAAATATATGGCAGCACCAACCGGTGGAATATCCACCTCTACGGGAGACAAGGCATCTTTAATAGAAAACCTGGCTCCGGCCTTCTCCGCAGACGGGGTTCGCTTTGAGAATGATGTAGTAATGAGCATAGGAGCGGGTGGCGTTTATGCCACAGCTTCTGACACTGCAAACTTTGGAGCAGCTTTCTTTAGAAATGCGGATGAGCTTTTATCCGAGAATGCCAAGTCTGATATGGAAACACTCTGGCAGAATACGGACGATTTTAAGGACAGAAACGGCCTTGGTTGGGATTCGGTAAATGACAGAGAATATGAGAATACAGAGGTTAAAGTCCTTGGTAAGGGCGGAGATGTAGACAGAAATCACGCCTACCTTTTAGTTGCTCCGGAGGAAGAAATCAGCGTTGCAGTGCTTACCAACGGCGGAAACAGCAAATTAAATCAGCTGGTGGCGGAAGCTATTCTTGATGCCTGCCTCGAGGAAGAGGGATTGAAGCTAAAAGAGGAGGAAACTTCGGATTTTGACATAAGTCTTGATATTCCTTCATCATACGATAAATATGAGGGTGACTATGTGATTAACAGCGGTCTTGGCTGGGACAGCGTGAGAATTTCGTTTCCTGACCATAAGTACGTGCACGTGGAGAACATCGGGCCCTTAAGATCCGGTGGAACTGATTACGGATATACGAAGGATGGCAGTTTTGTAAAGCTTGCCTACGAAGTGGCAGACAGCGGCATTAACGATATAAAGCCGGCCTCAAATCCGGAGGTTTTGAGGTTTGAAGAGGGGACGGATGGCAAGGTATATATCAAGATTGAGAGAAAAGAAAACCTGCCTGAAGTGGGTGTGAGCAGGAGAAGTACTTATTGCGGAGAGAAAATGGAGCCTAACCCCATAAGTGAGGAGTTGATGGCATTCTGGTCAGGGGTTTGTGCATCGGAGTATATGCTTTCAAAGGATGCCTACAACTCTCAGACTTTTGATTTCCCCATCGTGAGATTGATGGTTTCAGAGGATGTGCCGGGATATCTTTACTGCGTGACGGGCATGGGAACAAGAATCCTTAAGATTGTGGATGAGGAGAATGCTGTGGCTTTTACCACAATTCCTTCAAGCAGCAACAGAGATTTGCTGGATATTAAGGCTGAGGCATCAGAGGACGGAATTACTCTCTGCTGCAGTAATGGATGGGAATTGATTTCCGATGATGACATTCCTGCATTTGATGAGAGTGTCAAAGAAGTGGATTTAAAGGCGAATGAGGCAGTCTGGTTTAATATAGGGGAAGCAAGGGTGAATACGGATGTAATTATGACTTCACGCCCCGAAGACAGTGCGGTTTACGTCTATAACAAATACGGTGAGCCTGTGTATTCCTCGCATATCATAGGTGTAAAGAATAGTCTTCCCATGCCGAAGGATGGGAAAGTCATGTTCATCGGAGGTTCCGAAGGCAAAGTGATTTTGAATTAAGGACATATTTTGCAAAATATAACGTATTTTACGTCTTGATTATGCATCAAATGTATATTATCATTATATTACATCTACATTTGACGAATTGTCACAAAATTCAAGCATAGTTCAAGGAGAAAGTACATGAAGTCGAAACGAGGATCCCTTAAGAAGTCACTATTATCCAAAATCATTATCTTTTCAGCCGTTATAATCATTGTTATCACCCAGATCAGTATAAAGCTTTCAGTTGATAACATTCAGCCTCTTACCAACAACATTCTGGCGAGAGAGTCAGTTACTTACGCCAGCGAAATTCACAGCTGGTGGAAGAGCGTTGAAGAGAGAGTTGATCAGACGGCAGCAGTAATAAAAAACAGCCCTGAGATGTCCTATGACGATATGCTTACCATGCTTTTGGCCATTACGAAATCGGACCCTGACTCTCAGGATATTTACATGGCCTTCGGCAAAGAAAATGTTTTCTTAGACGGATCAGGATGGATTCCTGACAGTTCCTTTGTTTTTACAGACAGAGCATGGTATCAGGGAGCCCTGGCTAAAAACGGCAGTATCTACTCATCCGAGCCTTATGTGGATGCGTCAACGGGCAAAACCTGTCTGGCCTGTGCCGTGATGATCAGTGACGGTGTGGTTCTCAGCAGCGACATAAATTTTGACAAGCTGGCTGAGAGAATGAACAACTTCAAGTCCATTTCAGCGGATGCAAAGTACTACATTATCAACAAGGAATCCAAGGACATTCTCATCAGTAACGTTGCAGAAAGTGTGGGCCAGACCCTTCAGGACACCACCGATCCCATAGCCCAGGGCATTGCCACCGTTTTCGACCAGATGGACACCTCTCTTTCGGGAGAAGGAAGCAAGGTAAAAACCGTTGATACCTCAGCGGGCGGCATGATGCTCACTGCATCAGATATTGAGGATACATCCTGGGTTGTTGTAAGTGCGGTACCCTCATCAATACTTAGTGACACAATAATCCACGTTATGATTCTGACCATGGGAATCGGCCTTTTGCTGATTATCCTGATGGCAGTTATTATGTACTTTACAATCAATAAGGCCATTGGCCCGGTAACGAAAGTAACCGAAAGAATTACAGATATCAGCAAGGGTGACTTTACAGTTTCTCTTGAGCCCGAAGGAAATAATGAGATAACAACCCTCAGTGAGAGCCTTAACAGCTATATTGAGAAAATGAGATCCACCCTTAACGGCCTGTCGGATATTTCGGGATCCATGAGCAACAGAGCGGGCGAATGTATTGAGATTTCAAACAGCCTTACCGATGCTAACCAGAATCAGGGTGAATCAATTGAGAAACTTAACGACACCTTAAGTTCCATGAGTGAGGCCATCGAAAATATTGCTGAGTCTGCCAACGATTTGGCTTCCACATCGAACCAGCTGGCAACCAACGCAGATGATGTCCGTAAGCTTTGCGATGAGACCATGAAGGCTTCAGGAAAGGGTAAGGACGAAATGGCCTCAATGACCAAGAATGTCAGAACCCTGAGCAATACCATAAGCGAGCTTACATCACTTATTAAGGTTACATCCAAATCCGTTGAGGAAATCACCGGAATCACAGAAGCAATTAATGCAATTTCCGCTCAGACCAATCTGCTTTCCTTGAATGCGTCCATTGAGGCAGCCAGAGCAGGTGAAATGGGTAAGGGATTTGCCGTAGTAGCACAGGAAGTAGGTCTCCTTGCCAACCAGTCTTCAGAAGCTACCGATACAATCAGAAGATTGATTGAAGATATCACCAGGAATATAGATGATATCGATAAGAAAGCCGATATCTGCGTGAAAGATATGGATGCATGTATTGCAGGTATGGAGGGAGCTAACGATTCCTTCAACACAATCTATGAGGACGTTGGAAAGGCAACGGAAGGTATTATCGAAATTGCTTCCGGAATAGAGAAGGTTAACAACGTTGCCACCAGCAACGCTACAACCACTAAGGACCAGGCTACAAATATCACTGAGGTCCTCAACTTAAGTGACCAGATTGTGGCAGAGAGCAACAGACTTCGTGATGAGACCAGAAACATCGCCAGCGTTTCCGGCAACTTAAGCAAATACTCCGACGAAATCAACACCGACCTGTCCCAGTACAAGCTTTAGGTGCAGGTTGGGGACAGTCCCAAATTGCACATTCCCTTGCATTTCGAAGCAGATGGTGGTATTATTTCTGTTAGCATAGGCTAACTTCGTGACAGGGAGTTATCGGAAATAAGGGGGCATAACCTATGCCGGGTTTAACCTGACAAAGGGTATGCCCCTTAAGTATGCCCATGGGTTAGCTGTGACTAACGACATAAGAAAATCTGCGCATCCTGCGCACCTGAAGGAGGCTTCCAAAATATGGGAGTCATGTGGGAGGTATTATGAGCTCTACAGTATCGAATATCATCATAATTGTTATAGTAGTTGTCATCCTCTATTTCGCAGTGAAAAACTCCCTCGCTCATTTTAAGGGCGAGGGGGCCTGCTGTGGAGGCGGGGGAAAGGGTAAACCCATAAAGCCTAAGAAACTTGATAAGGTTATTGCCACAAGGGTTGTGGGAATTGAGGGAATGGTCTGTGACCATTGCTCACTAAGGGTTCAGAATGCCCTTAATTCCGTGGAAGGAATCAATGCAAAGGTAAAGCTTAGCCGAGGTACAGCCATAGTTAAGCTTGGCAAGGAAATATCGGATGCCGAGATTTCCGAAATTATCGAGAATCTTGGATATAAAGTGAAAGGGATTGAATAGAATGAAAGCTGATTATAAAAACTGGGTGCCTAAGGGAATGGTGTATGGATTTATAGCCGCAGCAACAGGAGCTGTGGCTATTTTTGCCATTATTTCGGCACTGACGAGCTGGACTGTGGCCAAAATCATAATTGGAGCGGCAGCAGTTTTTTTCATTGGGATGGCTATATGGTCTGTTATGATGCATACCCGCTTCTCGTATAACGGCAAGCGACAGATGTCAAAGTGGATTATCGAGGGTACTGCCGAGTATGTGAAGATACCCGACGGCGGCAGAGGACTTGATGTGGGATGCGGAAGCGGAGCTCTCACCATTGCCTGCGCAAAGAGGAATCCCAATGCCACCATGGTTGGAATTGACAGATGGGGAAAGGAGTATGCTTCTTTTTCCAAGAACCTTTGTGAGAATAACGCCAGAGCAGAGGGCGTATCAAATATCAGATTTTTGAATGGAGACGCAACAAAACTGAGCTTTGAGGATGAAACCTTTGATGCCGTAACCAGCAATTACGTGTACCACAATATTGCAGGTTTCAACAAACAGGATCTTTTGCTTGAAACCCTGAGAACTCTCAAGAAGGGCGGAACTTTTGCGATTCACGACATTATGTCTCCGGGAAGATATGGAGATATGCAGGCTTTTGCCGACAGATTAAGAGCCGAAGGCTACAGAGAAGTTAATCTGATTCGAACGGACGACGGCAAATTCATGTCAAAATTCGAGTCTAAGTGGATGGGTCTTTCGGGCTCTACGCTCTTGGTAGGAATGAAATAGAGGATAATATGCAGAAATATCACATTGAGAAAAATACAGTACAAGAGACGCTGATAATACCCTTATACGGCAGAAAAGTGTGTTCCGAGCGCTTTCCTGAATTGTTTAAGGATGAGGAGGCAGAGAGAATCTGCAATATGCTTGACTATGACTTTGCCGAAAAGGGCAAAAAAATGGAGTCGGGCGTGGGCCTGTTTGGTGCCCTTGAGGTGGCTCAGCGCCAGTATGATATAGCCTGTGAAGTTAAGGCATATCTTAAGAAGAAGCCAAACGCAGCCGTAGTTAACCTTGGATGCGGCTTGGATGATACCGTACGAAAGTGCGATAACGGCACATGTAAAGGCTACAACATTGATATGCCTGATGTAATTGAGGTGAGGGACAAGCTTCTTCCTTCAAGCAGGAGGGAAATCAATTTGCCATTTGATATTAATGATGACAGATGGATGGACGAGATTGATGGCTCGGAGGGGGCAATTTTCTTTGCTACGGGAGTGTTCTATTACTTCAAAACAGAGGATGTAAGGACGTTATTCTGCAAACTTGCGAAGCGCTTTCCCGGAGGAGCCGTAGTTTTTGACGCATGTAATAAGCGGGGTGCAAGGATGATGACCAAGACCTGGCTTAAGGAAGCGGGCATCAGTGATGTGCGGGCACTCTTTTCTGTAGAGAAAGCCTGGGATTTGGAAAAGTGGAGTGATGATTTCATCATAGTTTCCTCCAGGAGCTACATGCGCGGATACCGAGATATCTACGATAATGTGGGCCTGCTTCACAAGCTGATGATTGGTTTCTGTGATTTCTATGTGAAAATGATTATCGTGAGAATATTGTTTAGGGAGGAGCCTAAATGACCATAACCATAATAGCTACCCTTATGCTGATGCTTGCATATTTCCTGATTTTATATGCGGGAGTCGGATTCATTCAGAACAAGAAGTTTTTTGGCTCTGCACCTAAGGAGATTTTGGATGCAGTTCCGGACAGGAAAGAGCGTTTTAAAGGAGCCCACGTTATAGGATGGATTATCCTTGTATTTGCATTCCTTTTATACCCATTAGCCTTTGGCATTGGTGCATGGGACGGAATAAGGAATGAATTTGGATTTGGCGGCTTCTTCATAAGATTTATCACTATGCTCTATGGGATGGAGTTATTTGATATCGGATTCTTTGATTGGGTGTTGCTTTCTCATTCAAACTTCTTTCCTCGCTTTTATCCTGAAGTAAAGGATGTGGTGGGACCATATTTGTTTGGATACAACTGGAAAGTCCACGTAAGGCACTTTCTGATTTATATTCCTGCTTGCGCAGCTTTGGCCGGAGCATGTTTACTGATTTATTGAAAAAATGTGCAATTTGGGGCCTGTCCCCAAACTGCACATTAAAATTTTTTAGAAAGGGTATTGACATCCTTTCTAAAAAAATGTATATAATATTACAGCGTAATATTACGACGTAATAAATAATCAAAAAGGTGACACATGTCCTACGACTATGAACAGACTCACGAGAATATATTGAAAAGTGCAAGACAGCAGTTTAAGGAGAAGGGTTTTCGTGACGCATCCATAAGAAAGATATGCAAGGATGCGGGAGTTACCAACGGAGCCTTCTACGCACACTTTTGCAGCAAAGAGGATCTGTTTTGCAGTATAGTCAATCCCTGCATAGAGGGCTTGACCAGAATATATGCGGATGAGGAAGATGATTACCTTGATATTAAGAGCTCCGAAGACGTTGTCAGAGCCTTCAAGGAGGCTTACTTAGGCCTAGATAAGCTGATTCAGTATGTATGTGATAACAGAGATGACTTCGTTTTGATATTGGACTCCAGTGCCGGAACCACTTTTGAGAATTTTCAGGAGAAGCTTACGGAGTTTGAAACGGACAGCATGAAGAAGTTCTTTGAAGTCAGTAAAAAGTATATAAAGAATCAGGACAACATCTCTGACAATATTATCAAGATGGGCGCTTCGTTTCTTATCTCCACCGTTTTTGACGGCTTAAGAAAGGGAAAGAACGCCGAAGAGATTCTTCATGAGACGAAGGTGGTAAGCGATTACTGTGCTGCCGGATATAAGTACGTACTTGGACTGTAAAACAAAGGTCCCTTAGGGGACCTAAAAAAATAAAGATGAGTTAGCTGAAGCTAACCAGAAATGAGGAGGTAGTATTTTATGAATAACAACAAACTTACGGGTAAGGATCTGATTACCGTAGGCATTTACACAGCCATTTATATAGCTGTAGTTTTCTGCGTTGGCGCTTTCAATGCAATTCCTATTTTCTATCCCATTTTCCTGTTTATAGGTCCCATTATTACAGGAATTCCCATGATGCTTTATTACACCAAGATTGAGAAATTCGGAATGCTTACAATTATGGGTATTATTTGTGCCGTATTCTTCTATATTTCCGGATACACATGGATATGTGTCGCAATCATGGTGCCCACAGCACTTCTTGCAGACATAATCCTTAAGGTTGGCGGATTCAAGAAATTCTGGTCCATGGCTGTAAGTTTCATGGTTATGTCCCTGGGAATAATGGCAGGTCCTGCAAATCTCTGGTTCGCAGGCCAGGGTTACTGGGATAATATCCGAGATTCCATGGGAGATCAGTATGCCGATCAGCTTGCAAAATATATGCCTTTGTGGATGCTTCCCGTAGGAATCGTTCTTATTATGTTAGGCGCACTTCTTGGCGCTTTCGTCGGAAGAAAAATGATGAACAAGCACTTTAAGAAAGCCGGTATAGCATAATGTTTGAACATATTAAGCCTAAAAAGTTTCACCTGGATCCAAGGACCAAACTGCTCCTTATTGTCATAATTGCAACCCTTGAATTAATGGATGTTAATATCTACTTTACGATTGCAGTAGGTTTAATTCCTTTCCTCCTGTTCATAAGCAACAGACAGTTCCTTGGGTCCGTTAAATATCTCGTGCTGTTTCTCCTTGCTGCGTTTATTCACGTTCATCGCGTGGAGGTACAGCTTAACATGGTGCTTAATATGTTTGTGGTACTGCTGGGGGCGCTTATTCTTAAGCTCTCCCCGGCATTTGCCTGCGCGGACTACATAATTAAGTCCACAGGAGTAAGTGAGATGATTTCTGCTTTTACCAAGATGAAAGTGGGCAGAAAATTTCTGATTCCTTTGTCTGTTATGTTCAGGTTCGCGCCTACAATTTCTCAGGAAAGGCATGCGATTCATGACGCGGCTGCCATGCGAGGAATCATCATAACCAGGAAAAAGTTCTGGGAGAACCCATTGCAGGCCATCGAATACAGGCTGGTTCCTTTAATGATTTCCATAGCAAATATAGGGGAGGATTTGTCTGCGGCAGCTCTTTCAAGAGGATTGGATAATCCAGTCAAGCACACAACTTACACGGATGTCAGGTTCACAAGAAGAGATTATATTGTGGCAGCGTCCACGGTCCTTTTCCTGACATCGGTTTATTTCGTTTCAACCGGAAGGTGGATATAAATGATTAATTTCAACAATGTTTCTTTTGAATACGAGGATGGAACCGGGATAATCTCGGATCTGAATCTTGACATAAATGACGGTGAAGTGGTTCTTCTCTGTGGCGAGTCAGGCTGCGGCAAGTCTACCCTCATCCGAATGATTAACGGACTGATTCCCAACTATTACAAGGGGAAACTCTCCGGGAAAGTCATGGTGGACGGCCATGACACAGCAGCTTCTGAACTCCACGAACTGGCCGAACATGTAGCCAGCGTATTTCAGAACCCCAAAACACAGTTTTATAACGTGGACTCCACTGAGGAAATGGTATTCAGTCTTGAAAATCGCGGAATGAGCCGCGATGAGATGGATGAAAGACTAAAAAGGACCGTAAAGAAACTTCGCATGGACAACCTGGTGGGGAGAAATCTTTTCAAAATGTCCGGAGGAGAAAAGCAGAAGGTTGCCTGCGCCTGTGCAGACACCTCTGATGCAGACATCATAGTTCTTGATGAGCCCTCATCAAACCTGGATCTGCACACAATTCGTGAGCTTGCAGACATTATTAAGAGGTGGAAATCAGAGGGTAAAACCGTAGTAATCGCCGAACACAGACTTTACTATATTTTGCCCATAGCTGACAGAGTTCTGTATTTAAACAACGGGAAAATAGAACTGGAATGTTCTCCTGAAGAACTTATCGCCCTTGGAAAAGGGAAGCTTAACGATATGGGCCTTCGAAGCACCGACATCTTAAATCTTCCTGTACACAGCAAAGAGGTAAACGAGAAAGACAGTGTTATTCTTGCAAACTTCCACTATATATATCCCGGAAGATTGCAGGAGTCTTTGAATGTACCGAAAGTAAAAGTGGCAAGAAACGCCATTATCGGAATTGTTGGAGACAACGGTGCCGGGAAAAGTACTTTTGCCAGGGCTCTTTGCGGCCTGGACAGACGTGCCAGCGGAAGTATAGAGCTTAAGGGTGAACTTCTGGCCAGAAGAAGGAGACTTAAAAAGACCTTCATGGTGATGCAGGACGTGGGTCATCAGCTTTTCACGGATGAGGTTCACGAAGAAATGGTGTTCAGTCTTGAAAAAGAAGATGAAAATTCTGAGGCTCTGATTTCAGAAATTCTTGGAGAATTAAATCTTTCAGATAAAGCGGAAAGACATCCTCATTCCCTTTCCGGCGGTGAGAAACAAAGAGTTGCCATAGGCAGCGCCGTTATCTCAAACAGAGATGTGATAGTTTTTGACGAACCTACCAGCGGACTGGATTACAGACATATGAAAGCCGTGTCGGGGCTTATTAAAGATTTAAAGGATAAGGGCAAAACCGTATTTATAGTTACACATGATCCGGAACTTATTGCCGAGTGCTGCGATGAGCTGATTTACATGCAGGACGGCAAGGTTTTGGAATACGGCAAACTGACCCAGGATATGTACGACAGATGGCTGTACAGAACCAATACCCTTAAAGAGAAAAGAATAGTAATGGATGACCAGATGACCGCATTGAAGCGCCTGTGGCAGCTTGCCCATAAGGAGCACGGACGGCTTATCGCATCCATAGTCTTCGCAGTAATAGGCGTACTGGGGAATATTATTCCCTACGTGGCTGCGGCAAAAGTAATTGAAAAACTACTCATGGGCGTCAGAGACATTAATGAATATATCCTATGGTGTGTCTTCGGAGTCGTGGGCTTCGCAATTAAAACGGTATTTTACAGCATTGGACTGGCACTTAGCCATAAGTCGGCTTTCAACACATTGGCGGACATCAGAAAAGCCATGTTTAACAAGCTGCCAAAGATGCCACTCGGAACCATCATAGACTCCTCCAGCGGAAAGCTTAAACAAATAATAGTCGACGAAGTAGAAAGCATGGAGCGCCCCCTTGCTCACATGATTCCGGAGATGACAGCCAATATTCTGGGAGCAATAACGGTCTGGTTTTACCTTATGTGCGTGGATTGGAGGCTTGGTTTTGCAGCACTTATTTCCGTGCCTGTGGGCCTTTTGTTTGCGGCAACGGTCCTGATTGGATATGCGAAGGACTATGAAGGCTCCGTCAGAACAGTGCAGGATATGAACAATTCCATAGTGGAATATATTCACGGAATTGAGGTAATAAAGGCGTATAACCAGGGAGACAATTCCTACGCGAAGTTCAAAAACAGAGTTCTGAAAACTGCTGAGTACTATTTTGAATGGATGAAACGAATCCAGTATAAATGGTCTCTCACATATTCTGTTGCTCCCGCCACCCTTGTTACCGTTCTGCCAATTGGTTTTCTTATGTACAGAAACGGCTCCATAGACATGAGCACCTTTATTACAGCAATTATGCTTTCCATGTGTATAGTTGGCCCAATTATCCAGGCACTGGATTTTGCGGATACTTTTACCAAAGTAAAAACAACCCTGGGAACTGTTGACGAGATATTAAACGGTAATGAGCAGACCCACAAGGATACCCCTGTGGAACTGACCAACCACAGCATAAGATTAAGGGACGTATCCTACTCCTACCATAAGGGCACCCAGGTGCTTCACAATATTTCTTTGAATATTATGGAAAAAACCACAACTGCTCTTGTGGGGCCTTCGGGAAGCGGTAAATCCACCATTGCCAAACTGATAGCCGGTTTCTGGGATGTGGAAGACGGCTCAATCACAATGGGGGGTATTGAATTAAAGGACATTCCTCTTGAACAGTTATATGACCAGGTGGCTTTTGTATCTCAGGACATTTACCTGTTTAACGATACGGTTATGAACAATATCCGCATGGGTAAAATTACCGCAACGGATGATGAAGTGAGAAGAGTGGCGGAAGCTTCGGGATGTAAGCAGCTTATAGAGAACCTGACTGATGGCTATGACACCATGGTGGGCCAGGGCGGTGCTCATTTATCCGGCGGTGAAAAACAAAGGATTGCCATAGCAAGAGCGATGATTAAGGATGCGCCCATAGTTGTTCTTGATGAAGCAACGGCCTATATTGATCCCGAAAATGAGGCTGTTATCCAGAAAGCCATAGGTAACCTTATTAAGGGTAAAACGGTCATAATCATTGCCCACAGACTCTCAACCATTACGGATGCAGACCAGATTGTGGTTGTGGATGATGGTACTGTCAAGGCATCCGGTACCCATGAGGAGCTTCTGGCATCAAACGATTTATACCGTTTGATGTGGAATGCTCACATAGGTGTGAAGGAGGATGGTGCGGCATGATTGAGGCCTTACGAAAGATAATAATGTTCTCGGGATCCGAGAAGAAAAATATATATAAATCGATTTTTGTCAGTTTCCTAAGAGCGTGCTTTTCCATGTTAAGAATCGGCGCAATCTACTATATAATAGTTGGTTTGATTAACGACGACACATCAACCACGCCGGCATGGATTGCATTTGTGCTGATGATAATCAGTATTCTTGGGACGGCAACAACGAGAAACATTTCTCTTCTCCAGCAGACTCATGCAGGTTTCTATATGAGTGCCAACAAGCGTATGGATATTGCTGAGAAGCTGAAAAGGGTCCCGATGGGCTTTTTTAACGATAACAGCGTCGGTGAAATAACCGGCATTTCCACCACGGTAATGAGTACCGTGGAAAATCTGGGGGCCACAGTTCTGGTTTTGGTACTGGGTGGCCTTATAAATACGGTCGTTTTCTTTCTTTTGATACCTTTTCTCGATCCGAGGATTGCCATGGTAGTGCTTGCGGGTATTGCGATTTATCTGATTTTCACATCGGTAATGGAGCATAAAACCCGCACCATGGCGCCTCAAAGAGAAAGAAGCAAAACAATGATTGTCTCGGAGGTTCTGGAGAATCTTCAGGGCATGAGTGTTGTTAAGTCCTTCAATCTTTCGGGGAAGGGAGATGCAAGACTAAGAAAAGCAATAGATGAATACAGGGACAAGAATATGTCCCTGGAGAAGATGTTTATTCCGGTTTCGACCATTCAGAACATAGTTCTGGGTGTATTTAAGATGACAATCATTTTCCTGTCGGCGTATTTCTACCTTCAGGGGACCATGGAGCTTATTACTGCGCTTATGTTAGTGGTTGTGGCATACCAGGTGTTTGCTGAGATAGAGCAGACGGACTCCGGGCTTTCGATGCTCAGAGTTGTTACAGGTTCTCTTGACCAGGTGGAAAAGGTGGATGCAATGCCACAGCTTGACAATGAGGGAGAGGATTACAACCCTTCCACTCAGGACATAAATGTAGAAAATGTAAGTTTTTCCTATGGAGGAAAAGAGATACTTCACGATGTGTCACTGAATATTCCCGCAGGAACTACGACAGCTTTTGTGGGGCCTTCCGGGGCCGGCAAAACCACCCTTGCACTTCTTATATCCAGATTCTGGGATGTTAAATCCGGAAGAATCTCAATCGGGGGAAAGGACATAAGAGATTATACTCTTGATGCCCTCATGTCACAGATGAGCATAGTGTTTCAGAATGTGTATCTTTTTGAGGATACGATTGAAAACAACATCCGTTTCGGGTGTCCCGGCGCCAGTCGTGCAGATGTGGTGAGAGCGGCAAAGATGGCATGCTGCCATTCTTTTATTGAGTCACTTCCCTTTGGCTATGACACCGTAATCGGCGAGGGCGGAGCAACTTTGTCCGGCGGGGAAAAGCAAAGAATCAGTATTGCCAGAGCCATCCTTAAAGATGCGCCCATAATCATTCTCGACGAGGCAACGGCCAATGTTGACCCTGAGAACGAGGATAAACTGAAGGCGGCTTTTGAGGCCCTGATGCGGAATAAGACAGTCATTATGATTGCTCACAGGCTGGAAACCATACGAAACGCCAATCAGATTGCAGTTATTGAGGGCGGCGGACTTTCGGTGGGAACCCATGACAAGCTCATGAAGGACAACCCCACCTACAGCAAGTTTGTACGTATGCGCCAACAGGCCGCAACCTGGAGCGTGTAGGTGCACATAAAAAGATGTTGACATTTTATAGCGAACGGTGTACTCTAACAATTGTGTTAGCGTACAGTGTTCGCTTTTGCTATATTATCCTGCATAGAATTGGGAGAAAACATGCCAAGAGATAAGAGTGAGAATCATGAGAAAATCATAGCAGCAGCCTATGAAGAGTTTATGGAGTATGGTTTTACCGATGCTTCCATGCGAAGAATAGCCACTGCCTGCGGCATGAGCGTATCCGGGCTTTACAAACATTTCCCCAGTAAAGAAGATATGTTTGCGTCCCTGGTTAAGGATTCTGTTGATGGACTCATGAATCTTTATCATGAAATTGAAGGAAAGTATTTTGAAGGGATTGAATCAGTCACTTCGGACAGTGTTTGTACCAATCGCAGTGAAATCTTCCAGGCCATGGATTTCATCTATGACAATATTAAGGATTTCGAACTTATTATTTGCAAGTCGAAAGGTACGATATATGAGAACTTCATTCATGATATAGCCAAGCTTGAGGAAGAAGTAACAATGCGTTATATGGAGGAACTGAAGAAGAACGGAATTCCGGTGAAGGATGTAAACTACAGGGAATTTCACCTTTTGGTTTCCGCCAGCATTGAAGCCATCTTTCAGGCAGTATCTCATGGGTTTACCAAAGATGAAGCCCTTCATTACGCAAGGACTTTGGAGAATTTCTACACTCCGGCATGGAAGAACCTGTTTGGAATATAGAATATAAACGCCCTGCACTCAGCAGGGCTTTATAAGGGCACTGGGTTAGCAACCACTAACCGATAGGTGCAATTTGGGCCTGTCCCCATTCTGCACCGTGCAATTTGGGACTGTCCCCAACCTGCACCGTGCAATTTGGGACTGTCCCCAAGTTGCACATAGAGAAAAGGAAGAGAGGAAAGAAAGAAATGGATAATTCCAAAAAGAGATCCACACTAAGCTGGATACTTGAGTTTGCGGGACTTAACAAAAGTTCCTACATTTTCAGTGTTATCTTTGCCATAATCAGCGTGCTTGCAGGCTTCCTGCCCTACATTTTCGTATCAAATGTAGTAAGGGCACTGATTAACAAAGAAACGGATATGCATTTTTACCTTGTGCAGTGCGGCTATATGGCTGCATGCTGGGTGGCAAACAAGGCTTTTCACAGCATATCAACCACACTATCCCACAGAGCTACCTTTGGTGTTCTGGCGGAAATAAGAAGAAGAGTAACAAAGAAAATAAGCCTGATGCCCCTTGGAGATGTTCTGGAGGATTCATCGGGTTCATATAAGAACATTATTGTTGAAAGAATCGATTCCATAGAGACCACCATGGCGCACATAGTTCCGGAGCTTAGCTCCAATGCCATAGTACCCTTCGGAATTCTGGCAATCATGTTTGGAATCAACTGGAAACTGACGCTGCTTTCTCTGATAAGCATCCCCGTGGGCCTGGTGTTCTACGTTTTAATGATGGCGGGTTCCAACGAGGATTACAATAATACAATTGTAAAAACCAAAGCTCTCAACGACACCGCAGTTGAATATATTAACGGAATTGAGGTAATAAAGGCTTTTGCCAAAACCAAATCATCCTATGAAAAATTCCGTATCGCTGCCAAGGAGGGAGCGGACTGCTTTATAGACTGGATGAGAAAGTGCAATCTTTGGCAAAGCCTTGCGCTGAATCTTTTGCCGGCACAGTTTCTGACCCTTTTACCTTTCGCGGGCTGGTTTTATATGACGGGAAGAATAGACGGAGCCGATGCCCTTATGATGATTATTCTTACCCTGGGCCTTGTTTCGCCGTTCATGGTGGTTGCAGGTCATCTTGATAATCTCAGAAAAACAGGTTCCATCATTGAGGAAGCCACCTCAATTCTTGAGAAGAGAGAGCTGGTTCGCCCTGATACCATGAAGGAGAAGCCCAAGGGGAGCAGCATTGAGTTTAAGAACGTACACTTTGGCTACAGCGATGAAGAGGTGCTTCACGGAGTTAACCTGACCATTAAGGAAGGCACTGTAAACGCCCTTGTGGGCCCTTCAGGCTCAGGAAAATCCACAATCGCCAAACTTATAGCTTCGTTCTGGGATCCCGATGAGGGAGCTGTCACCTATGGCGGTGTGGATATCAGAAACATTCCCCTTGAAGAGTACAACAAATTCATTGCCTACGTATCCCAGGACAACTATCTCTTTGACGAGACGGTTATGGAAAACATCAGAATGGGCAATCCCCGGGCTACCGATGAGGAGGTCATTAATGCGGCCAAAGCCTGCGGCTGCCATGATTTCATTATGAATCTGGAAAATGGATATGACACAATGGCAGGCGGCGCCGGCGGACACCTTTCAGGCGGAGAGAGACAGAGAATCAGCATAGCAAGAGCCATGCTTAAGAATGCTCCTGTTATTATCCTGGACGAGGCTACAGCCTATACAGATCCTGAAAACGAAGCCATTATTCAAAGAAGCGTTGCCAAGCTTATTGCCGGGAAGACACTTATTGTAATAGCTCACAGACTTTCCACCATCACAAGCGCGGACAAGATTTTTGTGATTAACGACGGCAATGTGGAGGCAGAGGGAACACAGGAAGAACTCCTTAAAGAATCTGCTTTGTATAAGGAAATGTGGGAAGCCCATATTTCATCCAAAGATTCGGAGGTGGCGTAATGTTTCGTACTTTAAAGAAGTATTTTGATTTTGCAAATGAAGAAAACAGAAGCAAACTTATTAAAGCCATGGTTCTCGGAGTAGTAAAAGCCTTCTTCTCAATGATTAAGATTCCGGCCATTGCCATAATAATCCAGGGTATCATCGAGAATAACATGAGCATGACCAATGTCTGGACAGCTTTGGGAATCATGTGCGTTTCAGTCCTCGGTCAGATTCTTGTGAGCCTTAAAACCACTATGCTTCAGACTGAGGCAGGCTATAATACATGCTCAGGCAAGAGAATTGAGATTGCTGAGCACCTAAGATACCTTCCCATGGGATTTTTCAATGCAAACAGCCTTGGTAAAATCACCAATATCACAACTAACACAATGGAACAGTTAGCCGACGTGGCAACCTTGGTTGTTATGATGACAACCCAGGGAATGGCCACAACTGCCATGATTTTTGTGTTCCTTATGTTCTTCGATGTAAGGGTGGCTCTTATCCTGTTAGTAGGAGTTGCGGTTTTTACCATATTCAATGCATTAATGCAAAAAGCAACAGGCCCCGCAGCACCCAGGGTTGCAAAAGCGGGAGAGAGCCTTGTCTCTGCAGTTATTGAGTACATTCAGGGAATAGCTGAGGTTAAGAATTTCAACCTTACGGAAAAAACAGCCAAGAAGCTTGAATCAGCCATCAAGGAAAAGCAGATTGCCGACACAAAGATGGAGTTTACGGTTATCCCTTACATGTTCTTAGAAGGGTTAGCAACCAAACTGACGGGTGTAGTTATGTGTCTGGCTTCGGTTTACTTCTGCCTGACGGGCTCCATGACCTTAATAAACGCCATTCTTATGACAATTTCATCCTTCATGATTTATGAGAGTCTTGATATGATGGGAGGTTTCTCTGCACTTATGAGAAACGTAAGCATCATTGTGGAGAAGACCAACGAGGTTCTTGCCATTCCTTCAATGGATATTGAGGGTGCGGATATTAAGCCAGGCAACGCAGATCTGGAGCTTAAGAACGTATCTTTTGCCTATGAGAATAAGACAATTATCAATGATGTATCCCTTAAGATTCCCGCCAATACCACGACGGCCATCGTTGGCCCTTCAGGCGGAGGCAAAACCACCCTCACAAACCTTATGGCAAGATTCTGGGATGTGGATAAGGGCGAGGTCCTCCTGGGGGGCAAAAACGTCAAAGACTACAGCTTTGATTCACTTATGAGCAACTTCAGTTTTGTATTCCAGAGAGTGTACCTCTTTGAGGACACCATAGCCAATAACATAAGATTCGGAGAGCCGGATGCTCCAATGGAGAAGGTTATTGAGGCGGCAAAGAAAGCCAGATGCCATGACTTTATCATGAGCCTTCCGGATGGCTACGACACCATAATAGGAGAGGGCGGAGCGTCCTTATCCGGCGGTGAAAAACAGCGTATCTCCATTGCCAGAGCAATTATGAAGGACAGCCCCATTATCATTCTTGATGAGGCTACGGCAAACGTGGATCCCGAGAATGAGGCGGAGCTTACCAAGGCTATTGAGGAACTTACAAAAAATAAGACCATCATCATGATAGCCCACAGATTAAAGACAGTCCGTCATGCCGACAACATTGTTGTCATCTCCGACGGTAAAATTTCGGAACAGGGCACCCATGAAGAACTCATGGCCCGTGAAGGAATTTACAAAGATTTCGTTTCTGAGCGAAAAGAAGCAGTATCCTGGAAAATCGCATAAAAATAAGGTGACAGTTGGGGACAGGCCCCAATTGTCACCTTTTTCTTTTTAAGGTATTAGAACTTACCTGCCTTAGCAGCTTCCTCGATTGAAACGGCTGTAGAAACAGTCATACCAACCATAGGGTTGTTACCTGCACCGATAAGACCCATCATCTCAACGTGAGCGGGAACTGAAGAAGAACCTGCAAACTGAGCATCGGAGTGCATACGACCCATTGTATCTGTCATACCGTAGGAAGCGGGACCTGCAGCCATGTTATCGGGGTGAAGTGTACGTCCTGTACCACCGCCTGATGCAACTGAGAAGTACTTCTTACCTGCATCGGTACGCTCCTTCTTGTAGGTACCTGCAACGGGATGCTGGAAACGGGTAGGGTTGGTTGAGTTACCGGTGATGGAAACGTCAACGTTCTCCTTCCACATGATAGCAACACCTTCCTGTACATCGTTAGCGCCGTAGCAGTTAACCTTTGCACGAGGTGAATTTGCATCCTTGGAGTAGCACTTACGGAATACTTCCTTAAGCTCGCCTGTGAAGTAATCGTACTCGGTCTCAACATATGTGAATCCGTTGATACGGGAAATGATCTGGGCTGCGTCCTTACCAAGACCGTTTAAGATAACGCGAAGGGGCTTCTGACGAACCTTGTTAGCCTTCTCTGCGATACCGATAGCACCTTCGGCTGCTGCGAAGGACTCGTGACCTGCAAGGAATGCGAAGCACTCGGTATCCTCTTCAAGAAGCATCTTACCGAGGTTACCGTGTCCGAGACCAACCTTACGACGGTCAGCAACGGAACCGGGAATACAGAATGCCTGTAAGCCTTCACCGATAGCAGCAGCTGCTTCGGAAGCCTTACGGCAGTTCTTCTTGATAGCGATGGCAGCACCAACGGTGTATGCCCATTTAGCGTTTTCGAAACAGATAGGCTGAATGTTCTCGATCATGTGATAAACATCAAGGCCTGCATCCTTTGTGATCTTTTCTGCTTCATCGATGGAGCTGATCCCGTACTCAGCGAGTTTAGCGAGGATCTGCTTCTCTCTTCTTTCGTATGATTCAAATTTAGCCATTGTTCTTTTTCCTCCCTGTTATCACTCTTTACGAGGGTCAATCAACTTGACCGCATCAGCTACACGTCCGTACTGTCCGGAAGCCTTTTCAACTGCTGTAACAGCGTCGTTGCCGGCTTTGATGAAGTCCATCATCTTACCAAAGTTGATGTACTTGTAACCGATGATCTCATCGTTCTCATCAAGTGCAAGATGTGTGATGTAACCATCTGTGAGCTCAAGGTATCTGGGTCCCTTTTCAAGAGTTCCGTAGGTTGTACCAACCATGGAACGAGCGCCCTTACCAAGATCTTCAAGACCTGCACCGATCTGAAGTCCGTCCTCGGAGAATGCACTCTGTGAACGTCCGTAAACGATCTGAAGGAAGAGTTCTCTCATAGCTGTGTTGATGGCGTCACAAACAAGGTCTGTGTTAAGAGCCTCAAGAACCGTAAGACCGGGAAGGATCTCGGATGCCATTGCTGCAGAGTGTGTCATACCTGAGCAGCCGATGGTCTCAACAAGTGCTTCCTGGATGATACCGTCTTTAACGTTAAGGGAAAGCTTACATGCACCCTGCTGAGGAGCACACCAGCCGATTCCGTGGGTATATCCGGAAATATCCTTAACTTCCTTGGACTTAACCCATTTTGCTTCTTCCGGTATGGGAGCGGCGCCATGATGAACGCCCTGGTGTACCGGACACATTGCTTTAACTTCTGTTGAATAGATCATGTAAAAAACCTCCTTGTGAAGATTAAAATGTTAACTTAAACCATGCGGATTAAGAAAACGACACTATGGATATAGATTATACAGTATTTTGGGAATTTTGTATAGAGAAGCAGGACTATTTATTTTGCAAAAACAGGCGAAATATGAGCCATAATTCGGAAACGCTTTTCTTGACTAAAGCCCGTGGCGGATTTATTATAATTTGTAGAATTTCGATTAACATTTAAAGAGGAGTTTTATGAAAGAAAAAAAGTATCCTTCAGCGGTTTCTTATTACGCAGTTGCGGTATCGAGTCTTATGTGGGTGTTTGTTAAGCTTCCACTGGCAGATACCATCGACTATGTGGGCTTCGCCCTTGTAAATCTGTTGATCTTTTTCATATCCTATCAGATCTGGCCGAAACGTGTTGCTGTTCTGGATCGGAAGAAGAAACCTGAGAAGGTGGAAGAGGTCAAGACGGGAGATGCGGATATCGACCGCATGATAATGGACAAGACACTTGCCATCGAAGAGATGAAGCGTCTGGACATGAACATCGCGAACGAATTAATTTCAAGACAGATCGTTCATCTTCAGGAAGTAACGGACAAGATCGTAAGATGTGTTGTGGAGAAACCCGAGAAAAAGAAGCAGGTAAAGAGATTTTTCAATTACTATCTGCCCACAACCATCAAGCTTCTTGATACCTACGACAGAATGGATAATGCCGGAATTTCCGGAATCAATATCGACGGAACAAAAGGAAAGATCGAGACCATGATGGATACGGCGGTAAAGGCTTACGACAGACAGCTTGACGCCCTCTATTCAGACGAAGCTCTGGATATTTCCACCGACATTACCGTAATGGAGAATCTAATGAAGTCCGAAGGACTTAAAGTAAAGGAGAAATAATAAAATGGAAGAGAATAAGATCCCTACTCTCACCCTCGAGCCCGCTGCAGCAATGCCGGAAGCACCTGTAGCGAATTTTGGAGCAGCAACCGCAACGGCTCCCGCTCCCGAAGCAAAAAAAGAGGTTGAGCCCGTAGTTGTTGACGAAAGCATGCTGACCGAAGCCGAGAAGGCTGAGGTAAACAAATTTGCGGAGACCATCGACATCACAAACACAAACCAGGTACTTGCTTACGGTTCCGACGCTCAGAAGAATATCGCAAACTTCTCTGAGAACGCTCTTAATTCCGTAAGAACAAAGGACCTGGGATCCATTGGTGAGACTCTTGCGAGCCTTGTTGTTGAGATAAAGAATGCTTCCGAGCCTGAGAAGAAGGGCCTGGCAGCAGTATTTGCAAAGAAGAAGACCGAGTTTGAGGCCATTAAGGCTACTTACTCCAAAGCAGAAACAAATGTCGAGAAGATCGCAGAGGTTCTTGAGAAGCATCAGATCGCCCTTATGAAGGACGTAGCGATGTTCGACCAGATGTATGAGTTAAATCTTCAGTACTACAAGCAGCTTACGATGTACATCATCGCCGGAAAGAAAGCTCTTGAGAAGGCAAGAAGCGGAAAGCTTGAAGAACTCAGAAAGAAAGCCGAGGAGACCGGAGCTCAGGAAGATGCACAGGCATATAACGACTACGCAAACCTTTGCTTAAGATTTGAAAAGAGGATCCATGATCTGGAGCTTACGAGAATGATCTCCATCCAGATGGGACCTCAGACCAGACTTTTACAGAACAACGACAGTCTGATGATCGAAAAGATCCAGACTTCACTTACAAACACCATCCCTCTTTGGAAGAGCCAGATGGTACTTGCACTGGGTATCGAGCACGGCCGTCAGGCTACCGCAGCTCAGAGTGCAGTAACGGAAATGACCAACCAGCTGCTTAAGCAGAACGCAGATACTCTTAAGATGGCAACCGTTGAGACCGCCAAGGAAGCAGAACGTTCCATCGTTGATATCGAAACTCTTAAGCATACAAACGAACAGCTTATCTCCACACTCGACGAAGTCATGCGTATACAGTCCGAAGGCGCTGCAAAGCGTAAGGAAGCAGAGGTTGAGCTCGGACGTATCGAAGGCGAGTTAAAGCAGAAGCTTATGGAGTTAAAGGGCTGATAAGGAGAAAAAATTGAGCGCATTAAGAAAACCAAGTGTTGCAGCAATGATCATGGTAGTATGCATCATAATCGCCTTACTCATCGGAAGGGCTGGCGGTGTTTCAAGCACCGGTTCCTCAGATTCCGGCTGGGCAGAGACCGTTAACGAAGTGGTTAACAGATACACCACCGTCGGAGCAATCCAGGAGGCAGTAAATGAAGCACAAAACACCAGGGAAATGATCCAGACGGGTGAACTTGTTGAAGACGAATCCGTCACCAATAAGCGGATGGCAGTTTCCACCATCATAATCGTTCTGGGAGTCATTCTGGTGATCCGCGGAATTGCGGGAAAGAAATAATATAAAAATGATCGGGCAGGGATGATTCCCTGCCCGATTTTTTGATTCAGATTTTTGATTCTGCTTTGTACTTTGCCAGTTCCAATTGTCTCTCAAATGTGAAATCCAGTGTCACAGCCTTTTCCACCTCACTTCTTTTAAAGAAATCAGTTATTTTTTAGGAATAAATTGGGAAATTTCTTTTTCAGTCAGATCAGCGAAATTCTTGTTGTTTCTTTTGGCATAACGATAAGCATCCGGAATACTAAAACCGATGGAGACAGCTTGCAGAGGATTGTGTTGCAGCAAATATGAATCTGCAATTACATTATAGATATGCTTATTATTCAATTTCTTCATAAGTGTATTCCTCCATTATCATCTTCATAGATGCTTCAGGTACAATTATTCTGTAAGGATGAGATGGGTATCCAAATGGAAAGGGTTCGGCTCCAAATTCCCGAATATAGTAATTCATTATCTCACTATCCATAGCTTCTCCGAAAACAAACCCATCGTAGCCAAGTGAGACAGAATACTTTCCGGCAATTGCAAATAGATGTCCACCAACTCCGCTATATTCCTTTTTCCCATATTTCCACACATTGTTGTTGGGAGAAGCACATGCCCACAAGATATGCACAGCCTTAGCAACGGGATCAGCTTTCATTGCAATAAGTCCTTGTATTACCGAAGAGCCTTTTAATACAATAGCCTTTATAAGTGTATCCCGGTCAAAATTAGCCCAGTTAATGTACCAACCTGTTTTCTTATTGTACCCGGATAGAACGGATTTGTTCTTAAGAGTGATTACTTCTGTTTCTGCGGTAGCACCTGTTTTTACGTTTATCAGACAGGGGGAAAGAATATCCAAGGTAAAACATATCATACAACCTTGCCCCCGCTTTTATTTATTATATCATATTCGAAATGTATTTTCGACGTATGAAGTATGAGTATACATAAATGATTGCGGAAAAAGAATAAAAAGTAATATCCTTGATTGCCGTTTTTAGGCATAAAAACTCCTTTCAGCAGGAGTCAATGATCTCCTGCAAACCTATTGTGTGTATTGTATTTTTAGCAGGGAATTTCGGAGGAGCAACTCCGATGTCGGGAATCCGACAAAAGAACCCTTAGATTGTTATAGTATATATATCGGCATATTATTTTGATAAATCGATGATAGCAAAAAGCATAAGTCCGCGCAAGCGGATATTAATAGTAATTGTTATAAATTTAGTCTTGTTAGAATGCTATAAATCTGTTACTTATTAGAGTAGAAGAGGGCCTGTTTACATGCAATGCTAAAGAATAAGAAGAAGTGAGGTGGAGAAGGCTGTGACACTGGATTTCACATTTGAGCGACAAATGGAACTGACAGCAAGGGATGAACGCGAGGCCGGAAGGCTGGAAGGACGGCTGGAAGGAATTGAAGAACAAAAAGTCTTTACTGAACAGGAACGTAAAAGGGCGGATGAAGAAGCCGCAAGGGCCGATGCAGCTGAGGAAGAATTAGCCAAGCTTCGTGAAGAACTCGCCAAGTATAAGGCGGCAGCAAATAAATAATCATCTATACGTATATGAAAAGAACCCGACGTGATTGTGCGTCGGGTTCTTGGTTATTTACATACTTGTTTTACCTGTTAGGCATATTCTGAAGTGAAGCTGCGCTGAAGCCGGGGATGATGGATTCCCAGGAAGAGGCACCATTGATGATGCCGAGGTAGCCGTTTACGTAGGAGGCGTACTGGGGAGTATCCATGTATTTGTAGACGTTCCAGCTTTCGTTGTACTCGATTGCGAAGTTCTTGCCCGCCTCGCCCTCGTCACCTGTATGGTATATGCAGGCATCGATATTAGGTGTGAAATGAGCCTTGTAGTACAGGTAGGCGGTGGCTGCAGCCTGGACTGCAGGTCCGGACTGGCGACCGCCGTTCAGGGTAGGGTTCGCGCCTCCGGTGGAGGAGAAGCCTACCTCCGATAAGATGATCCTGGTTGACGGGAAGTTGTTCGCAACGTAGTTTGTCAGTACCTCAAGGTTGTAAGGAGAAACAAAGCTTGCTCCGGTGGAGTGTGCAAGACTGTGAAGGCGCACCTTTCCGTCGTTCCAGGGATCGGAGTTGGTAAGAACCGCGGTGTACGCATGGTACGCAAGGTTCCATTTAATGTTGGGGTTAATATTGTTAATGGAACTGTTAAATGCTGTGATGAAGCCCATGGTTCCCCAGTCCATGTCACGGTTGTTCCAGGTGTGGTCACAGCAGGTGAATACCTGACCTTCGGCATTGTGACTCTTGACTGCATAATAAAGGATACGGAAGGTCTCGCTGTAATTCTTCATGAAATCGTCGTGGGAGATATTTCCGGCCCAGTACCAGCGGCCTGTTGTATTTAAATAGGTATTTACCTCATTTCCACGTCTCCAGTTGTCACTGTGACGATTGCTCTTGCTGTAGTAATCCGCAAGGTACATAAATGCGGCTTCGATCTTCTCGCGGGAGCCGGCCTCTTCAACATTGAAGGCGTAATAGTTATATCCCGGTGTGCGTCCCGTTGGTGTGATCAGGTCCGTATTTCCTGCGCTCCAGCGGAGCATGATCTGCATGGTCACCGTTCCGCCGTCCGCATTTGCGGCCCTGATGTTGTCGTCGTAGTAAAGAACGCGGTTAGGATTATAAAAATAATAGGTCTTTCCATTGTAATTGTAAGCCGCATCGTGGGAAGAAGCGGATGCCATGATGGACTCGAGGTAGAAGTTATGGAAGAAATGCTTATCTCCAGCGCTTGTGCTGTAGGTTCCCTGACGTCCCTTCTTTGAAGCGGGATTGGGGTGAATGCTTATGGAAGCCAGGGCTTCGGGGTTGTCTATGCTCACAGGTTTGGAGATAAGCTCATAGGACTCACCGGATTTAACGCCTATCGCAAACTTGGACATGAGATTTCCGGAAAGAGGAAAACTGATCTCAACATCAGTATCCTTATCCGCATATCCCAAAGATCCGATGGGTGCACCGGAAGCCGGATCGACCTTGACTATATGATAATAATCGTCATCACCTGATATACGGTTCTCGATAGTGGCGGACACAATGACCGAACCTCCGCTTATAAGGGATGAATTTATAATGGCTGCATCCTTTGTGGGTTCAACTTCATCGGCACCGTTTACCATATAAAACATCTTTGGAAGACAATAATCCGAAAACACTTTTGTTCCTGTCTGATCGTAGATGAAGGCCCTGGCTCTGAAGTAGTAAGGCTTCGGCCCGATCTTGTTTTTGATGGTTGCGGGTTCGCGGATGGTCTCAAGAGTATAAGTCCGCAATCCCTGTGAAAAGTCTATATCGTTTGCAATATCAAGTTCGTATCCGTCTGCATCGGCTGCCCTCTCCTGATTGAAGAAGATCTTGAACAGTCCCTTTATGAGATTCTCCGAATGACTTAAGAAAGGAGCGGGAACATAGATCGGTTCCCATTTTGCGTAAAGCCTTATATAAGGTTCCCCTTCTTCATTGACGCCGCGGCTTGCAACCCTGGGAGTGGCATCCGTAATGGTCATGATCCTATGGGTGTATGCCTTGTTTGTGTACCAGCCTTCAAAGGTGAAGCCTCCGAGGATCGGTGAGGGGGGAGCTATGGTCTTATCTCCTTCCCTGAAGGCGGAAGGTATATAGGTCTCTGCCTCAAAATCGCCGCCTCTGCATTCGTAGTAGATCCTGAAGATAAGAGGACTTTCCTCGGTTTCTTCAACCTCCGCTTCCTCTTCGGTTTCTTCTTCCTCCTCTATGGATGTTTCCGTCTGAACTTCGGATGCACGTACATCCGCCTTTGGAAATAGTGTGATGGTGGCACAAAGAACGCATCCCAGCGCCGTGAGTAAAAACTTTTTCATTAAAATATCCTGCTCTGTCTTTATTTTTCGAATACGAACCACTTAAGGTCGAAATTACTTCCGGGAAGGAATACAAGGCTTACGCTTCCCTTTATCCTCATATCGGAAAGAGGAAGAACAAACTCTCTGTAATCCTCGCTGTAAGGGATTTCCACCATCTGCTTGGTCACTTCCGTTCCTTCCTTAAAAAGAATATGCATGGAAGTCTTTTCGTTATTGGAGCGGCCGAAGATCTTTATCTTTGAAAGGCCCTCGGAAAAGTCCATTCCTTCAAATTCTATACTTACGTTATTACCGATATTCGTTATGGCATCTTCCGTAACAACAAAACTGTCGCCTGTGATACGGGTATTTTCCGTAGCTTTAAGCACTTCATAGGCCTTTTGAAGCTTCGTAAAGGAGAATCCCTTTACCGTGAAGCGGTTTGATGACGCAAATTTAAGAGTCAGCTTTGTTGTTTTGCTTACTCGCCTTGAAAGCTTAAAGGTGTTGGCCTGATAGTGATTGTATATGCTCTTTGCCTTATAAGTGAAGTTACCAAGGCACTCATTGCCTTCCCACACCGAAACTGCCATTTCATCTTCGAAAGCGAAGATGGGGATCGTGATCTCATCGGAACCGAAGTCGCCGAAATCGAGATTAGCGTAGGTGATTGAGACTTCATCGTTCTGATTGGGAATAAATACGCCGCCCTCAAAGGAAAGAGTTCCGTTATGGGAGCATTCATCGTACTGAATTCCGGGAACGAAATCGTAAGGATCCTGCGTTGCCTTGCCAAGTCCGGAGGCTTCAAACTCAAGTTCCGAAATGATCTCGGACAATTCTCCTCCGTTCTTTTCACAGGCTGTAAGTCTGAAGACTCCGTCGCCAAGAGCCGGAACATG
>JAEEGH010003035.1_pt1 | contig 44674 bp, 38 predicted proteins | sample 9134181 | NCBI WGS metagenome assembly JAEEGH01 (sample SAMN16246544, study PRJNA631951) | gut metagenome | biome: gut microbiome; feature: rumen; material: DP-attached | host: Bos | place: Iran: Karaj | collected 2018-10
ATACCTCACTTTCTATAGCATCGGACAAATCTCGTAGGAAATTATGATGTAATAATTTGGAAATTCTAAGCAACAATTCCAGATCAATAGTATCTCTTTTTAGAATCTTATACACATTGCTCCTATCTGTATGAATTGCCTTAGCAAACCACGTAATAGTCCTGCCCTGTGCCTTCAACTCGGCTCTAATCATATTTCCAATGTGTAACGATTTCATTTGTCTTGACTGCATAAAAATAGCGTGGAACTTACTCCTTGCTTGAGCTTCGGGTTTCCACGCCCACACATCTAACAAGTTATTCCACGCCGTATAAATTACGGCATTTATAACTCTCCTTGATGTGTTTTGTCCTCTCACGAGGACGTTGTGGAAATTGAAGCTCAAGGATAGCCACAAATGCTATCTAATATGTTTATTTTAATTAATTTCTTATCTCAATCAATTATATTTTGGTTTAAATTATTTTCTATTTCTTCGATAGTAGGCAATGAGGAACGTAATTGTTCTGGCAATTGCGAAACGGACGGTTTCGTAAATGTAAGCTCTTGATTATATTCTCTATAGAATTGTATCATGAACTGACAATTGCGAACAGAAAAACCTTTTATTTCTGGAAAATTATTTCGCAAATCAAGACTAATTTGTTCAAGAAATTTTGTTCCCCATCTTGCTTCCTTTTGTTTACGAAACAGCAGTTCTCCTATATCCCAATACATTCGGAGCATCTCTGCACTCGCCGAAAAGATAGCTCTTTGCTGGGCAAGACGGACTCTCTGCTTAATCTTGTCAAGCAGTTGCGAGTATTCCGCGAAATCTAAATTTTGCTCCATAAATATTGCGTTTCTTGGTAGAACAAATTTCAGTAAACAATGGTTACGATTTTACAAAAAATGGGACAATAGGCAAGAACCTATTGCCCCATTGAATATCGGGAATCAAATTACTTCTCTTCGCTCAGCTTTTTGTAGCCTTCGTAGCGAAGTTTAGCAAATTGTTCTGTTTTTGCAAACAATTCCTTAGCTTCTTCCGGGAAGGTCTTCAACAAAGAGTTGTAACGAACTTCGCCCATGATGAAGTTTTGGAATTTGCTCCAATCAGGTTCTTTGCTGTCCAAGTGGAAACCGTTTTGTCCTGCTTCGTCTTCAGCAGGGTTGAAACGCCACAAGTGCCAGTATCCGCAATCCACAGCCAATTTTTCTTCGTACTGTGATTTGCCCATACCTATTTTGATACCATGGTTGATACATGGAGCATAGCAAATTACCAATGATGGTCCGTGATATGCTTCAGCTTCTTTGATAGCTTTGAAGTATTGAGCTTGGTTGGCACCCATAGCCACTTGTGCTACATATACATAACCATAACTCTTGGCTATCATGCCGAGGTCTTTCTTGCGAACTTTCTTACCGGAAGCGGCAAATTTTGCAACAGCACCTGCAGGGGTAGCTTTAGAAGATTGACCACCGGTGTTGGAGTAAACTTCGGTATCCAATACCAATACGTTTACGTCTTCACCGCTTGCCAATACATGGTCCAAACCACCGAAGCCGATATCGTATGCCCAACCGTCACCACCGAATATCCATTGGGATTTCTTTACCAAATGGTCTTTCAAATCAACGATTTGTTTGCAATAGTCGCAACCGCATTTTTCGCAAGCAGCGATGATTTGCGGAGCTAATTTTTCGGTAGTAACACCGCATTCGCGGTTGTCTATCCATTCTTGGAAGAGGTCTTTGAGTTTTTTATCGCATTTAGTACAATTAGCGATAGCCTCTTTCATAATGCGTTCTACGCGGTCTCTCATTTTACGAGTAGCGGTAGCCATACCAAGACCGAATTCGGCATTGTCTTCAAACAATGAGTTAGCCCAAGCAACACCCTTGCCGCTTCTGCAATTCTTGCAATACGGAGTAGCTGGAGCAGAACCGCCGTAGATAGAAGAACAACCTGTTGCATTGGCAACTATCATACGTTCACCAAACAATTGGGTGATGGTTTTGATATAAGGAGTTTCACCGCAACCTGCACAAGCACCTGAGAATTCAAACAAAGGTTGTGCAAACTGGCTGTTTTTCACATTGGCATATTTGTCAATAAGATTATCTTTATAGGTAACCTTCTTTTGACCATATTCCCAATTCTTGGCTTCGTCTAATTGACTTTCGAAAGGTTTCATCACCAAAGCTTTTTCTTTAGCCGGACATACATCGGCGCAGTTACCGCAACCGGTGCAATCCATAACGGAAACCTGCATACGGAAGTGCATGCCTGCCAATTCTTTCGGAGCTTTGATGTCTGCTGTATTCATCGACTTTGGAGCTTTCTTCAATTCTGCATCGGTCATCACAACAGGACGGATGGCAGCGTGAGGACATACCAAAGAACATTGATTACATTGGATACATTTTGAAGGATCCCATTGAGGAACAACGGTTGCCACACCACGTTTTTCGTAGGCAGTGGTACCTGCAGGGAATGTACCGTCAACTATTTCCTTGAATGCACTTACAGGAAGGTCGTTACCGCATTGTGCCACCATAGGACGCATTACCTTGTTGATGAATTCAGGATCTTTGTCGTTGTGTTCGAAAGCAAAATCGGTAGTGCAATCGAGTTTAGCCCATTCAGCAGGAATGTTCACCTTGGTGATTTCACCACCACGGTCAACGGCTGCATAGTTCATATTTACTATGTCTTCACCTTTCTTACCATAGGATTTCACAATGAATTTCTTCATTTGTTCCACAGCCAAATCGTAAGGTATCACACCTGAAATTTTGAAGAATGCACTTTGAAGAATGGTGTTGGTACGATTGCCCAAACCTATTTCCGCTGCTATCTTGGTAGCATCAATAATGTACATATTAATATTGTTGAGAGCAAGATATTTCTTCACATAGTCAGGAAGATGTTTCTTGGTTTCTTCTACACTCCAAGGAGAATTGTAGAGGAATGTTCCGTTTTTCTTCAATCCGCGTAAGCAATCGTATTTGCGGAGGTAGGAAGGAACGTGAACGGCTACAAAGTCAGGAGTACCCACCAAATAAGGAGCCAATATAGGTTGGTCGCCGAAACGAAGGTGTGAGCAGGTATAACCGCCTGATTTTTTTGAATCGTAGTCAAAATATGCTTGGCTGTATTTATTGGTGTTGTCACCGATAATTTTGATACTGTTTTTGTTAGCACCTACAGTACCATCTGCACCAAGGCCATAGAATTTAGCTTCGAATGTGCCTTTAGGAAGGATGGAAATTTCCTTGCCGACTTTGAGAGAACGATGGGTAACATCGTCTTTGATACCAACGGTGAATTGGTTCATAGGCTTATCGGAAGCAAGGTTCTTATAAACAGCGAGGATTTGAGCCGGTGTGGTGTCTTTTGAAGACAATCCGTAACGACCGCCGATAATCATCACTTTTTTAGCATTGTCTTTGAATGCTTCTACAACGTCCAAATACAAAGGATCTCCGTTAGCACCGGGTTCTTTGGTTCTGTCAAGAACGCAAATTCTCTTTACGCTCTTCGGCATAACGTTCATCAAATGTTTAATTGAGAACGGACGATAGAGGTGAACGGTAACAAGACCGAGTTTCTTTCCTGCTTTGTTTTCTTTGTCGATAACGGTTTTGATAACATCGTTTACCGAACCCATAGCGATGATGATGTCGGTAGCATCTTTTGCACCGTAGTAAACAAATGGAGCATATTCACGACCGGTGATTTTGCTCATTTGTTTCATATATTTAGCCACTATGTCAGGAAGAGCATCGTAGTATTTGTTCTGCAATTCTCTTGTCTGGAAGTAGATATCTGGATTTTGAGCGGTGCCGCGTGTAACAGGATGTTCCGGATTGAGGGCTCTGTCACGATATTCCTTGAGGGCTTTCCAGTTAACCAATTTTTCAACTTTGGCTTGGTCGGTAGCCTCTACTTTTTGGATTTCGTGAGATGTACGGAAACCATCAAAGAAGTGGAGGAAAGGAACACGACCTTCAATAGCTGCAAGGTGAGCTACCGGAGCAAGATCCATAATTTCTTGTACAGAACTTGTTACCAACATAGCAAAACCTGTTTGACGAGCACTCATCACGTCGGCATGGTCGCCGAAAATTGACAAAGCTTGAGCTGCCAAAGCACGTGCTGACACATGGAAAACACCCGGAAGTAATTCTCCGGCAATCTTGTACATATTCGGTATCATCAACAAAAGACCTTGTGATGCGGTGTAAGTGGTAGTTAACGCACCTGCTTGCAAGGAACCGTGAACAGCACCTGCTGCACCGGCTTCAGATTGCATTTCCACTACTTTTACGGTTTCACCGAAAATGTTTTTTCTGCCGCCTGCACTCCATTCATCAATGTATTCTGCCATTGGTGAAGAAGGTGTGATAGGATAAATGGCGGCTACTTCACTGAACATGTATGCAACGTGAGCTGCTGCACAGTTACCGTCGCATGTCATAAATTTTTTTTCTGCCATAAATATCTGATATTTAATGTTATATATGTTATATTATTCTTTGCTTATTAAGCATACAAAAGTAGTATTTTTATTTGTATTAAATTGATTTTTTTGAAAAAATATTATTCCCAATATTCATATTCGCTGATATGGGCTTCTGTCAACTCCATTTCATCGTTGTTGTCAACAATATTTCTGGAGGTGATTTCTTCTCTTATTTCCAAGCCTTTTTCGTTGTAAACAAATATTTTATCAGTCAACAAAACATCTTTTCGATTGTAGATTCGTTCACGAGTTTTATTGCCATTGGCATCGTAGTCAAAAATGGTTTTCAAATATCGCGAATCCGTTTCCACGGTTTTGCCTATCAACTGCCTGCCGTCATAAATATTGATAGTGATGGATACCGGCTTGCCTTTTAGATTGTACAAAACTTGACGGGTTACAAGATCGCCTTCGTATTCATACGTTTCTGTATGTTTGTCCAACAAGGATTTTTCTTCTACCACCATTTCGGTAAGATGCTCTTGTTGATCGTATTGATAATTTCGCAAGATATTTTCTTCTCCGTCGTCATTGTATTCGGTGGCAGACTGCAAAAGATGACCATTCCACTGCAATTCCACCTCCACATAACTATCTCCGTCTGGATAGACGACTTCTTTTTTTAGCAAATTACCATCGGCATTGTAGGTAAAGCGTTCTTCTACTTCGTCTTCAGCATAAGACACCCGACTGATAGTCGCAAGACCTCTTTGGTCATATATATTGACTCTGGATTCGTAAGGATTTTCGTCAATTCCATCAAACAATTCCTCTTTCACAATCTGATTTTGAGAATTGTATTCCCTTTTGATGCAATTTTCCAAGTCCCCGCTCATATCGAAGGTTTTGTCCAAAATCAAATTTCCATTTTCATCATAAGCAGAAAAAGATGTTTGATGTTTCTTTTCCACTATCGTGCTGTCAAACGCACTTTTACGGCTATAATTGATTGTATAGCGAGATATTGTCTTTATTTTTACCATCTGAAAAAATTTTTGGCAAAGGTACGAAAAAGTTGCCTACAAAATATGTTTTCCTCCGTTTTTTTCACTTTCCTTACTTCTTTTTGTTCCCTTATGACAGAATTTCCGCTTTATCCTAATGAAAATTTTGTTAATAAAAAGAAAATAAAAACAATTTTCTTGAAAAAGAATAAAAAAATATTATACCTTTGCAACATTAATTTGCATAAATTTAAACGTAAAAAATAAAAGATATGAGCAAAATTAAAGTTGGCATTAATGGATTTGGCCGCATCGGACGTTTTGTTTTCCGTGCTGCACAAACAAGAGATGACATTGAAATTGTCGGCATCAACGACCTTTGTCCGGTAGATTACATGGCATACATGTTAAAATATGATACCATGCACGGTACATTTAACGGCACAATAGAAGTTGACGTAGAAAAAAATCAGTTGATTGTCAATGGCAAAGCCATTCGCGTAACAGCTGAAAAAGACCCTGCAAACCTAAAATGGAACGAAGTAGGAGCAGAATACATTGTTGAAAGTACAGGTTTGTTCCTCACAAAAGAAAAAGCAGAAGCACATCTTCAAGCAGGTGCAAAATATGTGGTAATGTCTGCTCCTTCTAAAGACGACACCCCTATGTTTGTTTGTGGTGTTAATTTAGATACCTACAAAAAAGGAACACAAATTGTTTCCAATGCTTCTTGCACTACCAACTGCTTGGCACCTATCGTAAAAGTTTTGAACGATAACTTTGGTGTTAAAGAAGGTTTGATGACAACCGTTCACTCTACAACCGCCACTCAAAAAACCGTTGACGGACCATCTTTGAAAGATTGGCGTGGTGGTCGTGCTGCCGCCGGCAACATTATCCCTTCCACTACCGGTGCCGCCAAGGCAGTAGGAAAAGTAATTCCTTCCTTGAATGGCAAATTGACAGGTATTTCCATGCGTGTTCCTACTTTGGACGTGTCTGTAGTAGATTTAACTGTTAACTTGGAAAAACCTGCTACCAAAGAAGCTATCTGCAAAGCCATGAAAGATGCTTCTGAAGGTGAACTAAAAGGCATACTCGGCTATACAGAAGACGCTGTAGTTTCTTCTGATTTCTTGGGATGCACCCTCACTTCCATTTTTGACGCAAATGCAGGCGTTTATCTAACCGATACTTTTGTAAAAGTGGTTTCTTGGTACGATAACGAAATCGGTTACTCTAACAAAGTATTGAATTTAATTGCTCACATGAAAAAAATTAATGGCTAATTTTCATGGAGAAAATCTTATAAAAGGAGAACTTACGTTCTCCTTTTTTTGTCTCATGCCAATTGCATGAAACCGCCAAAAACCAAAATTTTACAAAATAGCCTTTTTATTTTTTCTATCATTGACCGATTTTTTGTAATTTTGCATTTTGAAAAAGGGAGGCAAACATCATGATGAATTTACAGACAATCAACGACATTTTATCGGGAGAGAAAAAACTACAACTCGCTGACAATGAGATAAAAAACATTACCGATTGTTATCAATTCCTCACTACATTTTCAAAAGACAAAGTCATTTATGGTATCAACACCGGCTTTGGTCCTATGGCACAATATCGTGTTTCTGACCAAAATTTAATAGAATTACAATACAATATTGTCCGCTCACATGCCACAGGTGCAGGAGAGCCTCTGCCACCGGCCTATGTAAAAGCTGCCATGATTTCCCGCTATTGCACTTTTGTCGCCGGCAAATCAGGTGTACACATAGATGTTGTAGAACAAATTAAGAATTTTATCAACAAAGATATCATCCCATTTATTCCTCAACACGGAAGTGTAGGTGCCAGCGGAGACTTGGTGCAGTTGGCACACATTGCTTTGTGTTTGATAGGCGAAGGCGAAGTTTTTTACAAAGGACAACTCGTGCCGACCCGAGAAGCCCTGCAACAAGAACACTTGCCGGCATTACAACTAAAAGGCAGAGACGGACTTTCTCTTGTAAACGGCACCGCCGTTATGACCGGCATCAGCACAGTAAACCTGCTGCAGACAGCACAACTGATATCCGCTTCCTTGCTCACCTCCACCTTGATGAACGAGATTTTTGCCTCCTACGACGACTTTTTCTCCGACACTTTAAACAAGGTGAAATACCATCGCGGACAAAGAAAAATAGCTGCCTTGATGTCAGATATTGCCCAAGACAACCATTGCATGCGTAACCGACAAAAAGATTTATACGCACAAAAACACAACGAGCAATTCTTCGGCAACGAAACCAAAATACAACCCTACTATTCTTTGCGATGCGTACCGCAAGTATTAGGACCTATCTACGACACTTGGCTGAATGCTTTGCAAGTAATTGTCAATGAAGTGAATTCAGTGGACGACAACCCTATTGTTGACCCCGAAACACAAAATATTTATCACGGCGGCAACTTCCACGGAGACTATATTTCGTTAGAAATGGACAAATTGAAAATGGCCGTCACCAAAATGACCATTTTGGCAGAACGACAAATGAACTACTTGTTCCACGACAGAATCAACGGAATTTTGCCACCTTTTGTCAATTTAGGAACACTAGGATTGAATTATGGTTTGCAGGCAGCCCAATTTACCGCCACCTCCACTACAGCGGAATCGCAAACATTGTCCAACTCGATGTATGTGCACAGCATCCCTAACAACAACGACAACCAAGATGTTGTCTCCATGGGTACCAACGCTGCCTTGCTAACCAAAAAAGTGATAGAAAACGCCTACCAAGTACTGGCTATCCATAGTATAGCTTTAGCACAAGCAGTAGATTGCTTAAAAATACAAGACCAACTGTCTCCCGCTACATCGGCTTTCTATCATGACATTAGAAATATAGTGCCGGTATTTATACAAGACAGCCCCAAATATAAGGAAATTGCCTGCATAATAGACTATTTACACAAAGATTGGCATTTTTTTGACAAAGAACTAGCTACCACTGCACAAGTAGATTAAAAGAAAACTGATATTCCTTTTCTTACAAATCTATATTAGTAGTCTATTTTTGATATATCTAAAAATTTTACTATTGACAACGAAGCGTTGTCCTATGTATAGTTCACTTATTCCTTACCTTCATCGCCTACCGGCGACTTTGAGCACTTGCTCTATAACGCCTATCTTATAGCCGGTGCTATGGTAGAGAATATGTCCTTCCTTGTCGATAAAAGCCACTAAAGGATACTCCATATTGCCTATTTTGACCGCCTTAACAATGCAGTGCTCCAATTGATTTTTTTTATAGGCATAGTCGGTATGCACCAAATTCCACGAAGACATGTCTATGGAGGCGGGACCCACCATGAGGGTTTTGCCGCCCCATTGCTGCATTTCTTTTTGCAAGCCTTTCAATTCCACAACAAGGTGCTTTGACGGCTCTCCATAGTTGCCGAGATTGATATAGAGCATGCCTTTATTACCGGCGTAGTTTTGCAGTTCAACACCGTAAAAGAGTTCAATATAAGGGTTGACGGCATTCACTTCATCGGTGCGTGTCAATAATGGTAGAATAACTATTTCCTTGCACACTTTCTCTCCATCTTTTACTTCAAAGAATTCCATACGGGAACGCACAGCCCCGTCGGGATAGCGGTTGCCGGTGGAAAGGCAATAGGTGCCCGGTTCCAACTTGATGGTAGCGGGAAATTGAGCCATCCGCGGGTCATCCTCGAAGTCAAAGGTTCGAAAATCGCCGTTCTCCAATTTGGCAAGGGTAAAATGAGACCAATATACAGGCTTTTTCAACTCTTTGGTCGGCTTATAGGTCAAAGTCAACTTGGCTGTGGGTTGCACCGCTGTTTTTTCTTCAAAGCTGATTGCTTCCCATTTGCCTTTCTTCCATAGCTTTTCAGCGGTACCGTTGCAAACGTAGATGGTGTTGGTGGCGTTGTCAAGGTAGGCGGGGATGCCGGCGGAACGGCAGGCAGCCACAAAGAAGATGTCGCGACTATGGCGGTCGGCGCGGCGTAATTTATACACTCCTACCGGAGAAACAGGACAACTATAGTAATTGCTGCTGTCGTCAATGACGATGCTGTCCGTCACCCACTGACGGATTTGTTCCTGCGTCATGCCAAAAAAGACCTTGCCCAATTCTTCCCTGTAAGGACGCACCATTTCATTGCTGATGCGGGCGGGCATAATACCTTTCTTGAAAATATCATAACTATGGTTATCTTGATAAACACAATGGGATTCGAGTACTTCGAAAGTTATATCTCGCATGTCTTTGTCACTGAACGACATTAAATAGTCATATAATTGTCCTTTTATCGTAAACATTTCCACACAGGTTTCCCAGTTTGGAATGAATCCAGCACCTTCGAAATCTGATTTAATAGAATCTGTATGATTGTTGAGAAATTTTATTATTTCCATGTAATTACCTTCGGCCTTATGGATTATCTCCCAAGCCTGCTCGTCAGTCAGGTTGGGGTTGGTCTTCAATAGTTGTTTGTAGTTCTCCTTGGTCGGGAAGGTGGCGGTATAGGCGTTGCGGAGGCTGTCCTCATAGGCTAAGCGTTTGGCGTTGGCGGTAATTTCTTCTTCCGTAGCCGTTACCTTGGGTTCGCCCGCCACGGGAGGAATCATCTCGAACCACCAATCCTCCGGAGCGAAACAACCGACCCAATCTTCTCGGTACTGAATCCTGATTACGTTCTTTTCAATCTTCAATGCTTTTACGCTATCTTTCCGCACATCCATCTTCCTGAAACCATAAGATTCACCATCAGTCGCCCATATCATCAGGTCGCCCAAACCTGTTGTAAGACCGGCGTGACCTTCTTTGTCGGTGGTCATAGTGGCGAGGGTATAATATTCGGAATAATTGTAGAGTTTGAACTTCACTTGTGCGCCTTGTAGCGGTTTGCCGTCCTTGTCTGTCACGGTAACGGTGACATGTCGTGTGGGGGCGTAGTGGCTCAGCAGATTCAACTCGGAAAACAAGTCCGTGCGGCGTACCACCTCCTCATCGCCTTTGTATTTGCCGAAGGCTTTGGTATGTACCATCATGCAGCGTGTGGAAGGTACCGAAAACCAGCCCATATTCAGTCGCGGTTCGGGCTCGCAGGCACCGAGGAATTTCCATTCGCCGTCAACATAGACCTCTATCCATGCGTGATTGTCGTCGCAGTGTGCCCAACGGGGCGTATAGCACTGGCGGGCAGGTATTCCTACCGATCGCAAGGCTGTAACGGTAAAAGTGCTCTCCTCTCCACAGCGACCCAATGAAGTACGCATGGTAGCTAAAGGTGCCGAGGTGCGACTGTCACTTGCCCGGTATGCCACATGCTCATGGCACCAGTGGTTTACTTCCAAGGCGGCTTCTTCCATGCTCATGTCTTTTACGCGTTCTTTCAATTCGCGGTAGAAGACCATGCGGGCGGTATCAAGGTTTTCGTTGTTCACACGATACACCAGCACAAAATGACGAAAAATATCCTCGGGAACATCCTTTCCCCACGGCATCTCCTCACGTGCAAGGAAAGCGTAGCGTACCTGTTGCAGAAAGAAATCCGGATTATAGTCCGCCAAATCGCTCAACGGCATATAGGCATAAAGAAATTCCATGGCTTCACGTTCTGCAGTGCACAAAGTGTCAAGTTGCACTTCCAACATGGGAAATTCTGCCATACGGGTAGTAAAATCAGTGTGGACTTCAGCACGATAGTCTTTGTCGGTAAGGAAATGCAAGTCATGCCGGCAAGCCGTCAGCAACAGAATTGCAAGCATCGCCCATATTAATTTTTTCATGTACGATATTCTTTTTATTTCTCACAACGATAAACAAAATGTTTTATTGCCATTTTCTTTAAACAATACTCTTCCATAAATATTGACAATGGAAAATAGTGTTATTTTTAGCAATTCCATTAGCGGAGTTTAAGATGCTTCTGCCCGTTTTGGATATAAATGCCTCGGAAAGAGGAGGGAACTTCTGTGCCAAGGTAGCGACCATCAATGGTGAAGACGCGTGGGTCGCAGACGCGTTCCTTGCCGTCAACTGCTTCAATCACTATAGTGCCGTTGTCGTTGATGTAGCAATTACCCTCAAAGAAGGCTGTGCCACCTGTGATGTTGTTGCCATTAGCAAGTGTTGGGGTACTTGGAGCTGAAATGAATGTTGCCGAGTTGTTGCCACCCGGGCCACCGCCGCCTCCGTGACCACCACCGGGACCACCACCGGTGCTGATGGAAGGAGTTTGAAAAGCTACTGCATTGTTACCATAAGTTACAGTGTACCAGCTATTGCTAGTGATTGAGAATGACTGAATATACGGCTGGTTGATAACACTGCCATTCTCTATGCCGCCAACGGCAATAATGATGCCTCCGTTGATATAAACTTTCTTGCCTTCCTCAGAGTTGGCATCAATGGCCAATTCGGGAGAACGGGAACCGATAGCATAAACCAGTCCGCCGTTGATGTAAAGGTTTCCGTTGGCATCGAGACCGTCGTTATTGTTAGAATGCGAATAAACATAGCCATCGGTGATAGTCAGGTCTTGAGCTGAGTTGATGCCATCATCGTAGGCATTGACAAAGATTTCGCCGCCGCTAATTTCCAGGGTATTCTTGCTCTCAATGCCTTCACCATTGGTGCCGGTAGTGGTCACTTTGATGTAACCGCCACAGATGATAATTCCTCCGCTATAGGTGTAGCTGTTGCCCACTTGCGTCTTAAGACCGGCTTTGACACCCTTGGGTGAAGAGTAGTAGTCGCTGCTAACGTTGTCGGTGTTGCCCGTATAGTTGGTATTCTCTGTTGTACCATTATTATAATAGAGGCCACCACTGGTGGAAATGGTGATATCGCCACCACTGATGGTGAGAATGCTATCGCACTTCATGCCTTTTCCACCCGAGCCTGTGGAGGTGAGAATGATGGAACCTCCGCTGATATTGATGTTGCCGTCGGCACTGATGCCACATGCTGCTTTGGTTTCCAAGTCATCCTCGTCCCATGTTCCTTTGCCGGTAGTGGTCACGTTGACAACAGGTTCGCCGCTGATAAAGATGTCGCCGGCACTCTTGATGCCTTTGGCGGCTATGGCAGTACAATTGACGGTAAGGGTGCCGCCCTCAATGTACATGTTGCCACTATCTTCATCCTCGTGATCGGTGGTTTCACCTGTTGTGGTATCACCTTCAATATCACATTGTATGCCATCATCTCCTGTGCCACTGATATTGACGTTACCGCTTTCCATAAGGAAATACTGATTGCATGAGATACCATCGCCTACAGCGGATATTACGTTGATGGTGGCATTTTTCACCGAAATATACTCTCCCGCCTTGATGGCGTGTTTTACATTGCCTACTACGTTGAGTGTCCCCTGCTGCTTAAACTCGGCATGCCCTTTCACATAGAGGCATCCTTTCTGCGACCCACCGATAGCATCAACAAGGGTGTTGGTGGTACCGGTAACTACCTTTACATTGATGCGTTTACCGTTTTGGATATGGATGGCAGCACCGCTATACACCGGGGTGGCGTTTGTCAGCGTGAGATTATCTAACTCAATGGTAGCTTTGTATGATCCTGACATATAAAACTCGCCATCAGTTGACATACCGCTCAAGTTATAGATAATTTCACTGGCAAGATCGCTACTTTGCGTAATGGAAACATGTGCTCCGTTTTGAGCAACAGTTACATACTGTCTAATACTGTCTGCCACAGTCACTGTTGCCGTAGTATCGTTATAAACAACTTCTACTGTGTTATTGCCCGCCGATTGCGCCATTGCAACTGATGCTGTTGCAAACATTGCGATAAATAAAAATGATAATACTCTTTTCATGTTTGTGAATTTATGTATGAATATTTTTGCAAAGATACAAAAAAATGATCAATCTCTCTAAAATGCTCTAAAAAATTTTAAGTGTTATACTATATTTATTTTTAGAGGGGTGAATAGTAACGTTTATTGGCATATTTATTCGTTTTTCAGCAACTCATCAATTTCTTCGCCGAGATCTTTGAAGCGTTTATTCACCCGCTTGGCAGTTAAATACCCGAAAGGAAAAGCTATAAGACTAGAGATAAGCAGGGTGACGAACATTTGTCGGTCATTAAACCAAAGGTATATGTATGTTAACGTCAAAACTATAGCTCCGAATCCGCGATAGAACCACACACGCCAACGTTTCATGCTGCTGCTGGCTTGAATGCACGCACGCAATGAACGAATACCATCTTTGCTTTCCCAATCGGGATGTGCCATTTCTCTCGTTACCACAAGATTGTCAATTATCAGCACACTAAATAATAATACATATGGCATGATAAGCCACCACGGCCAGTATGATTCTAAATATAAAAACAAAAGGCTGGCGCTCATCATCACGAACAAAAACACCACACATAGTATGTTTTGCCGGTAGAGGCTACGCGTGTATCGTTTCACTGCACGTCTCCACACATCTTTGTTGAAGCTGCTGTGTTGCTCCACATTCTGTTGCAGGTCTCGCAGTTCCTGCTGTAATTCGTTTTTTATGTCTTCGTATTGTTCCATATCTGTTTTGAGGTTTAGTCGTTGAATGATTTGAGTTTCTCGCGTATGCGTACCAGACGAACGCTGACATTATTGACAGAAATGCCGAGTATGGCGGCAATCTCGTCGTAAGGCAGGTCTTCAAGCCAAAGCAGAATCAAAGCACGGTCGAAGGGGTGTAATTTTGCGATACGATTGTGCAAACGATTGGCGGCTGGACAGGCATCTTCGTCTGCAAAGAGGTCAATATCCACTTCCAAAGGCATGCAATCCGGACGGCGTCGCTGACGTTTGTCAAGGGTGACACAGGTGTTCAGTGCCACACGATAGACCCACGTTTTGGCCGAACTTCGCCCTTCGAAATTCTCAAAACCCTGCCAGAGATGTATCAGCACCTCTTGTGCCAGATCATCTGCTTCCTGGCGGTCGTTGGCGAAGAGATAGCACACCGAATAGATGGTCTGTCGATGTTCTTGCACCAACTTTTCAAAGTCGCGTTTTTTCTGTTCTTTTTCTTTTTTCTGTTTCATCTTGTCAGATGTTGTTTTCCCTTTGACTACAAAGGATAGAAAAAACTACAACTAAACTCAAAAAAATATTAGATTTTATTATTTTTTTTAAGAAATTACTGCTTTTCTGATTTTTATCAACTGCTGCAACAAGTCTTCCATTTGTTGTAAAGGAAGCATATTGGTAGCATCGGATTTGGCATGTTCCACATCGGGATGTGTCTCCATAAAAATGCCGTCAAAACCTACGGCAATACCTGCTTTGGCAATAGTGGCAATCATATCTCTGCGACCTCCGCTAACTCCCAAGGATTGATTAGGTTGTTGAACAGAATGTGTTGCATCTATTACCAATGGACAATTGTTGCTTCTCATGGTTTGCACGCCTCTAAAATCCACTACCAAATCCTGATAGCCGAACATAGTGCCGCGTTCGGTAATCATGACACGATCGTTGCCGGCAGAACGAACCTTTTCTACCGGAAAACGCATAGCTTCTGCCGAAAGAAATTGTCCTTTTTTTATATTCACCACCTTGCCGGTTTTGGCGGCGGCGAGCAAGATATCGGTTTGTCTGCACAAAAAAGCAGGTATCTGCAATATATCCACATATTCGGCTGCCATTGCGGCTTCTGCAGCAGTATGAATGTCTGTAATGACCGGAACCTGAAGTTGCCGCTTTACTTCTGCCAGCACTTGCAGAGCTTTTTCGTCTCCAATGCCGGTAAAAGAAGATATACTGGAACGATTGGCTTTACGATAAGATGCTTTAAAAATAAAAGGAATGCCCAATCTATCGGTGATATCTTTCAACACCCTGCCTATCTCCAAAGGCATGGTTTCATTTTCCACCACACATGGTCCGGCTATGAGAAAAAAACTTTTTTCGTCATAATTGGAATCATCGCCAAACAACTGCTTTATCTGCATGACTGTTTTACAATTTTATAATTGCATGACTTACCATCCACTGACAATCTAATCAGATAAACTCCATTGCTGTAAGAGGAAATGTCTAAGTCGGGATTTGAGGCAGAAATGGTACTGCGATGTAATACTCTACCGAATATATCAACAATTTCCACGTTTGCTTCGTCTTGGAAGCCGATATTGAAACTTACCTTGCCGGTAGTCGGATTAGGATAAGGAATCATGGCTTGTAAAGCTTCCCCGCTATTGATTTGCAATTCGCTATCACGTTTTTTTACAATCACTTCCAAACTATTTTCATAATCACCGCCATTTACTTCTCTCCAAATAGTATCGGAGGATTTTTTGTAATATAATTTGGCTTCATAGGTACCTTCTTGCAATGTTCTTGAAAGAGTACCAAACAATAAAGTAGCGGAATCACCTTTGGCCAATGTTTGTTCGGAATATTCTCTTACTGTAGTAACATATTCTCCTGCAGTATCTAACAGCATCATGGCATAAGAACCATTGAAAGCCACATTGCCTGTATTGGCAATTTTTGCAGTGATAGTAAAACCTTGATGTTCAATTACAGTGTCTATATTCATTGATAAGGCGTCCATGAGTTGTAAATTCACCCCTGTAACTTTAAAGTTTACTCTGTTGCTATAATCACCATCATCTATACGAAACCAAGTGGTGCTATCGGCATGTCTGCCATACAAAGAAGCATAATAAGAACCCGGATACAACTCACTGAGACCTGATGTATAAAAATTCAATGTCAACAAATTGGAAGGATTGAGCGTATAGTCGGTTTTTGCTTCCATATCGCAAATATATTGATCGGTGGAATCAAATATTTTTATTGTAAAATCGCCTTTATATTGCAAATTGCCGGAATTGTAAGGTTTTGCAATAATTCTAAACGAATTACCATATTGCATATTTGTCGGGGTGATAGTCAAATTGGCATTCATTTGCAATCTCATTATCGGAGAAGTAGGATAAAGGTGGATGATAGCCTTTTGAGAGTTATTGAAACCTCCGGCACCACCACCGGCACCTAATAAACCCGGATTTAAAGCAGAAATTTGGAAATAGCCGTCCGAAGAACCACTCCAACCCCAATTGACATGAAAATAGTTGCTATTGTTATAACCATCAAAGACAAAAGCATGTCCGCCATTGGTTCCTTGACCGGCATAAAGAATAGGACGACTTAAATCCAATTCGGCTTTCAAAGTATCTATCCATGCTGCATCTGAAAAACTAGAGCGGTCATAACCGATGGCACTATAGTATTTAAAATAGTTTTTCATTGCTGTACGTGCATCCATATAACCTCTTTGAATATAATAATCACTCAAATAAGTATAGGCTCCACTGCCATCTGTTCCATAGTCCATTTCCACTGCAACACCACAATGATACATCAATCTTGCCACGTTGGTATCGTTAGATGCAGGAGTATTCGCCATAGACCCCCACTTATAGGTTGTATTGCCATAATTAGCCGACAATGTTCCATAAGGGCTAGTATAACTGCTGGAACCGCTTCCTGTTGTAGGATAATTCCAGTATTTCATCACTTGTGCCATGGCTGTTGCCACACAACCTGTATAGGTTCTCTTACCTACTGAAGCATCGTAAGGACAAAATGTATTATAAGGAGATCCTTGGTCCCATTTAGTCGTCAGCAAAGCAGAAACAGCCGTAGTCGCTTTTTGATAACTGAACTGATTGTTGATACATTCGTTCCATTGGACTGCTGTTTGGGTTGGCACTTCTGCCAAGGTTGTTACAGCAACATCTATTTGATCTTCATAGGTGCTGAACCACCAACGAATATTGTCAGGCATACCTACTGTGTCAAAACTACTCTCTGTAGAATACGCCAATACCGGAACGGCTCTCTTGTCACCGGAAACAATTACAAAACCTCCGTCTGAAGTATTATATATATAATAGTATGTTGCAGTACTATTAGCTCTTTCTTTTGAAACCGGCTTTGTAGAATACAAATTGACACTTACAGCATTTTTATGTTGTCCGCTGAATTGTGCATAAAAATTTTCTGCAACCAATTGAGCTGTTTCGCTACTTACTTGCTGTGAAAATGCAGAGAATAAGCATCCCATGCATATAACTGAAAATAATATCTTTTTCATCTTAAATTTTATATTCAAACTATTTTCTATTCTTTTACAACTTTATAATAGAATGTTTTTGTATCGCTTGTTAAACGAATTATGTACATTCCCTTTGTTTTATCACTTAAATCAAATTCCAAATTGTTGTTAGAGGCCGATTTTCTATCCAAGATTCGACCGGACAAGTCCACTAATTCCACCTGTGCAGTTCCTTCAAAATCAGCATCTATTACTATCTTTCCTGTAGTTGGATTGGGATATATTTTGCTATTGTCTATCTCTTTTTCTTCTACTGCAACATCCGCTTTGATAGTAAACTCATAGAAATTGCTATAATTGCCGTCATCAATAGGCTGCCAATTCCCGTTTGCATCTTGATAATAGAAAGACATATAATAAGTACCCGGTTCTAAATCGGTTTTTTGGGAAACAAAACTTACTTGCATGGCTCTGTTCCATGGCAAAGTGATAGTTTTTGAATTTACGGTTTGTTCTAAATTCATATCAATATCATAGATATCCGCTCTGACCAAACCCTCAAAAGTTTTTGTTCCGAAATTGGCAACTGTCACCTTGGTAGTAAAATTGGCAGTTCGTGTTACCACCGATGGAGAAATATTAATATTGCTATATAATTCCAAATCAGAAGTACCTTCTTCTACGGTGAAAGACACTAAATTAACATATCCACCCTGACCGGCACCCACTTCTAACCATGTTGAAGTACCTGTCGGTTTGTAATAAACTTTTACATAATTGATGCCTGCTTTCATGCCTTCCACTCCATTAGATTGGAATGTCAAAGAATCATAATAGTTGGGATTTAGACTTTTGTTATTTTTTGTTTCTACTGTACCTACATAGTTTTGATTGTTATCCAACACATCCATTTTATAACTTCCTGCAAATGCAGCATTGCCGAAATTTGCAATTTTTACTATTACTGTCATCGCACCATCTTCTGCAGGATGAGTAGGAAAAACATACAAATTGCTGTACAATTTCATTTCGTGAGTTTTAGGGGCAATAGTAGTATCATTGGGGACTATGTGCATTAATGCACTTTGATTGGTGTTAAAACCTCCTTCACTGCCTCCTGCTCCCAATGCTGGCGGATTTAAAGCTGAAATTTGATAATAACCATCAGAAGAACCACTCCAGCCCCAATTGATATGGAAATAGTTGTTGGCATCGTAACCAGCGGATACAAAAGCATGTCCGGCAGTACTTGAATAACCTGTATATAATATCGGTCGGGATAAATCCAATTCTGTTTTCAACATTGCTATCCATACGGAATCCGCATATCTTGATCTAAAATAACCTTGAACAGTTTGATATTTAAAATAACGACTGAAAGCCACTCTTGCAGAAGTATCTGAAGAAATGGTTTGAGCACCACTCCCTGATGGACCATAATTCATATTAACAGCCACTCCACAATGATATAACAACTTTGCAATGGTGGTATCAGAAGTAGATGGGCTCCACAAAGGCATAGATGACCATTGATAAGTTTCGTTGGCAAAATTTGCTGACAAAGCGCCATAGGAAGCATGTGTATAAGTATGAGAACCTGTGCCGGAAGTAGGATAATTCCAATATTTCATGATTTGTCCCATGGCAGTTGCGGTGCAACCAGTATAGGTTCTTTTGTTTGCATTATTATCATACGGACAATATCTATTGTAGGGAGATCCTTGATCCCAATAAGTATTGCACAATTTTGACACTGCCTTGGTACCTTTTTGCATTTTGACAGTGATATTATTCTCATAAGTATTCCATTCATCGGCAACCATGGCAGCTACGGAAACAGGCATGGACATTAAAGTATCCAACTGCTCATCGTAAAAGCTAAACCATGTTTTTATATTGTCGGGCATATCAACTGTATCAAACTCACTTTCAGTAGAATAGGCTATTACCGGAATAGCTCTTCTATCACCTGATACGATCACAAATCCACCATCACTATCATTGAATATATAATAATAAACTTTATCACTGACAGATTTTCGTGCATCTGAAATAGCATGTGTAGCATACAAAGTCAACGTAGCATTGGACTTGCGGGATTGATTGACATGAGCATAAAAATGCTCTGCTACTGTTTGTGCTTCTACACCGGATACACTTTGCGATTTTACTATTCCTACTAATAATAATAAACAAATGAATAAAACTATCTTCTTCATTTTATATATGTTAGCGTTTCACTACTTTTTTATTAATAATATGATCACAATCAACTATACTTACAATATACGTGCCATTTGCATAAGATTGAAGGTCTATTTCGAAATTTTTTGTGGAAATAGTTTGCTGACTTAAAACCCTTCCCATGATATCTATAACTTTTACCACTGCTTCACCATCGGAATCTCTTCTTAAAGAAATTTTTCCTTGAGTCGGATTCGGAAACAATGACACTTCATCAAAAGTATTTTCGGCAACACTAACGTCGTCATGTACTTCAAAAGCAACAGGATTGGTATAATTGCCATTTTCCACCATCGTCCATTCTCCATTTTCAGATTGACTTTGAATTGTCATATAATAGGTTCCTACCGGCAAAGAAATACCGTTGGAAGTAAATGTACAAGAAGTATAAGTATTTTTACCCAAACCGGAAATGGACTTTTCTTGCACCAATTCAATTTCTTGTCCTTCTTCATCAACTATTTCTGCCCTTAGCTTGCCGACAAACGGAGATGTTCCGAAGTTGGCAATATTTGCCTTGACAGTAAAAGGCGTTGACACTATCACCATAGATGGAGAAATGGTAATATTGCTATACAAACGCATGATAGGAAATGCTTGTTTGACAGTAAAGGGAAGATAGTAGGGAGAAGTAGCACCAAATTTTTTCAATTCTTGCCATGCTGTATCGGTCGAATCCTTATACATAGCCACTGCATAATAATTACCGCTATCCAAACTCATTCCCTTAGTAGTAAATGTTTGGTTAGTATAATAGCCGTTTTGTAAAGAAACATTGTTTTTCACTGCCACAAAACCTACGTTTTGATAATTGCTATCGTAAACCGCCACTGCATAACTTCCTGAAAAAGGCAAGGTTCCTCTATTTATATATTGTGCAGTGATACTAAATGCAGAATCCTTGTAGACAACTGTTGGCGAAATGGTCATATCGCTACGCAAATACATAGCAGGAGCAGGATCTTTGGGTATAATAGCAAATTTAACAGAATTAGTATAAAGACCACCATCTATTGGCTTCCAAACAAAAGAACCTGATTTATAATACAAAATAGCAGTATAAGAACGTACATATAAATCGTCGTTTCCTTTTGTTGAAAACAACAAAGTGTCTTGACCCATTGATGGGATATATTGATTGATTTTTTCTTCTAAATAACAAACAAAGCGATCAAGGGAATCATATATAGCCACTGCAAAAGATCCATTGAAATCGCCTTCTCCGATATTAGCCACTTGCACAGAAAGAGAAAAAGGTGATTTATACTTGATAACAGTATCACTGATAGATAAATTACTATTTAATTGCAAATTATACAATTTAATTGTTGTATCACTCGGAACAATATGCAACACTGCTCTTTGATTGGTATTGTAGCCACCTGACCCGCCACCTACTCCCAAAGAACCGGGATTCAATGCTGAAAGAGCAAAATACCCATCAGATGTTCCATGCCAACCCCAATTCATGTGGAAGTTGTTACTATTGTCATAACCATCACAAACAAAAGCATGCCCGCTTCCTGAATTGCTTGTACCAGCATAGACTATCGGTCGGGATAAATCCAATTCGGTCTTCAACATGGCTATCCATGCAGCTTCTGTACACGAATCTCTGTGATAACCTTGTACACTATCGTATTTAAAAAAGTTATTCAAAGCGGTAGGAACATCTATATAACCTCTTTGAATCCAATAATCATTTAAATAAGTATAGGCAGAACTTCCAGTTGTACCATAATCCATATTCAGTGCTACTCCACAATGATACATCAACAAAGCTATATTGGTGTCAGTTGTTGCAGGATTGGTTACCGCCATTTTATCCCATGCATAAGAAGTATGACCAAAATCAGCTGTCAAGATTCCGTATGTGGTATCAGTACTGGTATGTGTACCCATTCCCGTTGCAGGAAAATTCCAATATTTCATCACTTGTGCCATGGCAGTTGCCACACAACCGGTATAAGTTCTTTGGGATGCTGCCGTATCATAAGGACAAAATTTATTGTAAGGGCTTCCTTGTCCCCATTTAGTAAAACACAAAGCAGACACTGCCGCTGTGCCTTTCCTGTTTTTTAAGGGTTGATTCAAAATACATTCATCCCATTGTTGTTGCAAGTCTATAGAAGCAACGGCACTGTGACTTTTGGCTATATCTATTTGGTCTTCATAAGTACTAAACCACCATTTAATATTGTCCGGCATGTCTGTGGTATCAAAATTTCCTTCTGTTGAATAGGCCAATACGGGAATGGCTCTTTTGTCTCCGGAAACAATCACAAAACCACTGTCACTGGTATTGAAAATATAATAATAAACTTCTTGATTGATGGATTTATGTGTATTGGAAATTGTTTTGTCGGAATACAAAGTGAGCGTTACTGCATTTTTTTGCATTCCTGTAACTTGTGTATAAACATTGTTGGCAACCATTTTTGCAGTTTCTAAAGAAACAGCTTGTGAAAAAACCTTCCCTACAAAAAAACTACATAAAATAAAGACAACTATTTTTTTCATTTTTCTTCCTATCTGCTTACTTAAAGATTAAACGTGCAAAGGTAATAAAAAAAAGCATATCACAGCACTTTTTCAAGGATTATTTTTACGATATAATTTTATTTTCTCAGCAATAAAATAGCATTGGCAACTCGCCTTTCTCCTTGGTGATCGAATTTTCCATTATCGGTAGGATAATTGACAATTGCCGTGTCTGACTGATTGCTATGCAAATAAAATGTTGTTGAGCCTCCTCCATCCATATTGATAACATCTTGGCAACCCAGCCATTTCATGGTTGCACACAATTCGTCCAAGGTCATGCCGGTACTTTCTTCCATTCTGCCATCCACTGTCAACAGCAAAACGGTGCTATCTGCTTTAATGCCGACGGCTGTTCTGTTATGTCGATTGGTAACAAATGTTCTATCGTGTCTATAGATTTCTTCTTGCCCATCTTTTAGCAACAAAGGTCCTGCCGTCATGATGTCGGTATAAGGAAGCGAATTTTCCCATGTCCTTAAGCTATCGGCTTTTAATATGACCGGTTTTCCCTCTTGCAACACTAAAGTTCCATATTGATAATATTTTCGGTGCACTGCATCAGATTTTTGCGGCACATTAGTACTGATATTTTTCCCATTAATTCTCATAAAACAAATAGTCCGACCGTTTTTCATGTCAAAATAAGTACCATTGATAGCGGCTATGGCATTGTTTTCAATTGCCATGGCGGAGGTGTGTTTTCTCCCGTGTGCCGATACAAACGCCAATTTGGTATTCGCTTCCGGCAAAATCTCTAAAATAGTGATATTTTGATTGGAAGCAAAATACTCTTGATTGACAAAATGTATTTGCTTAAATATCAAACCGTTTTCTATGGTATCTATCTGCCAATTACCCTGCAGCAATGTCAAGGAATCAGACTGGGCAACAACAAAGGTTGTCGCCAATGATAACAACCATGTTAGATATATTCTTTTCATCCCTTTTTCTACAAAAAAAAGAGTGTCCCGAAGGACACCCCAAAAATTATTACGTTGTTTATTACCAAGCAAATAAAGGACGATTAGCCATCATTTCATTAACTTGCTTACGTGTTTTTTCTATCAAGGCCTCGTTGTTGACATCGCACAAAACTGCGTCTATCATATCAACTATACCTGCCATCTCGTTTTCTTTTAAGCCACGAGTGGTAATGGCCGGTGTGCCGACACGCAAACCTGATGTTTGAAATGGACTACGGCTATCGAACGGAACCATATTTTTATTGATAGTAATATCGGCTTTTACCAAAGTGTTTTCTGCTACTTTTCCTGTCAAATCAGGGAACTTAGTACGCAAATCTATCAACATTAAATGGTTGTCAGTACCATTGGAAATTACTTTATATCCTTTGTCAATAAATGCTTTGCACATAGCTTTGGCATTCTTCATCACTTGTTGGATATATTGATCGTAAGAATCTGTCAATGCTTCTCCTAAGGCAACAGCTTTAGCAGCAATTACATGTTCAAGCGGACCGCCTTGTGTGCCAGGGAATACGGCTGAATCTAACAAGGCTGACATTTTCTTGATTTCACCTTTTGGAGTGGTTTTGCCCCATGGATTATCAAAATCTTCACCCATCAATATCATACCTCCACGAGGTCCACGAAGGGTTTTGTGAGTGGTGGTGGTAACAATATGACAATATTTAACGGCATTGTTCAAATAACCTTTTGCTATCAATCCGGAAGGATGAGAAATATCTCCCATCAAAATAGCACCTATTTCGTCTGCAATTTTACGCATACGTACCCAATCCCAATCACGGCTGTAAGCAGAAGCACCGCCGATAATCAATTTCGGACGTTTTTCTTTGGCTACTTGTTCCATTTTGTCGTAATCGATGGTGCCTGTATCTTCTTCTACAGAATAATCCACCACATTGAACATGATACCTGAAAAATTAACAGGACTACCATGTGAAAGGTGACCACCGTGATTCAAGTTCATACCCATAAAAGTATCGCCTGCATTTAAACAAGCCATAAATACTGCCATGTTGGCTTGAGCACCTGAATGCGGTTGAACATTTGCCCAACATGCACCATATAATTGTTTTGCTCTGTCAATGGCTATTTGTTCACTTTGGTCCACGATTTGACATCCGCCATAATAACGTTTGCCGGGGTAGCCTTCTGCGTATTTATTAGTCATCACAGAACCCATAGCTTCCATTACTTGCGGACTGACAAAATTTTCTGATGCTATCAACTCTATTCCTTGAGTTTGACGCTTTCTTTCTTGTTCGATTAATTCAAAAATCTGTTTATCTCTTTCCATCTTTTTTGGTTTATTGTTCTTTTTTAATGAATTTGCAAAGATACTAAAAAAAATTCACTTAACAGACATTAAGAAAATTTATTTTCATTTTTACTCGTTTGGCATAATTATACAGGCAATAAGATAAACCAACAAGCCCGGAAATCCTGCCGTAAACAACGATATACATACATATACCAATCTTACCATAGTGGAATCGCAGCCAATATATTCGGCAAAGCCTCCACAAACACCTGCTAACTTTTTGTCGTACTGCGACTTTTTCAATCTTCTCTCGTTTGCCATTTTACTATTATTTTCAGACTGCAAAAGTACTAAAAAAAATGTTACCTTTGCAAATTATTGTAAACTTCATCGGATGGTAAAGAAAATAAAACAATGGTTATTGTATGCCAGAGCGGTTGCTTTGCCGCAAAGCATTTTGCCGGCATTGGCGGCAATTTGTTTGGCTGTTGCTCAACCCGATTTTTCTATTTTATATGCTCTCTTGGCCACTTTGGGAGTCGCCGTGGCACATCTTGCCTTCAATCTTTTGGATGATTATTGTGATTTTCACGATAACGACACCTTTGTTCGCCGACAGATGATTGAAGCCGGTAAGCCTGCACGTGGGGGAAAATGCGAATACTTGACTTCCGGCCTTGTTTCTACTAAAAAATTATTAACAATAATCATTCTTTTGTTACTGATAGCCTGCATGATAGCAACTATCATCGCCATCAAGCGAGGTGCCGCCATTTTTGTTTTGATGGCTATTACTGCTGTAGTGGCATTTTCCTATTCCGCCAAACCCTTCCAACTGAATGCCAAAGGAGGAAAAGAGTTGCTGACAGGCATTATTTTCGGACCTCTTTTGGTGAGTGGCGTCTATTATTCCGCTTGTGGCACATTTACTTCCAACATGTGGATAATATCGGCTATTGTTGGTTTTTCCGTACTGAACATTGCCTATGTGCATGCAGTTGTTGATGCCGAAACCGACAAGGCCATGCACCGCATTACCATTCCTATCTTGCTAAAAAACAGAACACTAATAGCTGTTTTTGCCCTTATATTTGCTTTCCTGCCTGTTGTAATCACTTTGATAGGTTGTTGCACACATATATTATCATGGTGGTATATACTGATAGGGTTAGCCCTGCCGCGAACCATCGCTTTGGCATATTATATGCTCACTTTCGGCAGAAAAGAAAATGAACATATCTCTCCAAAAAAATGGATGGGAAGTATGCAATATTGGAGTGACATTCAAGCATATCACATAGAATGGTTTATGATAAGATGGTACTTGGCCCGCAATACCATGTCGTTGTACCTTCTATTGATAATGATAGCTTCTATTTTAACATGGATAATTCAATAAATGATGATAAAACAATTTTTCTATTTAGCCTTTTGGTTTTGCAAAGCCAAATTTTTCAATCAAAAACGCCCGTTGCAAACCATTATATTTATCACCGATGAATGCAATTTAAGTTGCACCCATTGTGTGATTTACAATCACTGCAAGCCCGTGCACAAATCTTACTCCACCATAGAAAAAGAACTGCGACAATCTTATCGGCAAGGGGCAAGATTTGTAGATTTTGAAGGTGGCGAACCTACCCTTTGGAAAGATAATGATTTAAATATCAATCATTTGATTGATTTAGCAAAACAGATAGGGTTTTTCTCCTGCACCATCACCACCAATGCACAAAACGATTTTTCATGGGTGAAAGCCGATTCTATTTGGGTGAGCATGGACGGTACCAAAACTTATCACGACCAAGTGCGAGGCAATGGGGCTTTTGACAATATGGAACGCAACATCGCTTTGTGCAAAAACAAATATCTCAGTGTCAACATGGTGGTTAACCGCGATAATTATATTGACGTGAAAAATGCCATAGCCTATGCAAAAGAAAATCCTCATATTCAATCTATTGCCATCAATTTTATAACTCCTTTTGAAGGCATAGAACACATGAAGTTAGATTGGGACAAACAATCAGCCGTCATCGACGAAGTGATTGCCATGAAAAAACAAGGCTATCCGATTATGAATTCCTATTCCGGATTGAAAATGATGAAAAAGAAACATTTCAAACATTATTGCTGGATTTCCAATTTTATCTTTTTAGACGGCACATCGCTATTAGAATGTGGAGGAATGCAATTGGGTTTGTGCGACAAATGCGGCTATTCCATGTGCGGTGAAATGGCAAGCGTGATGCATTTTAAACCGGATACTTTATTAGCAGGATTGAATCTCAGAGTAAAATAACATATATGAAAAAAATTCTATTTGTCTGTCACGGCAATATTTGCAGGAGCCCTATGGCAGAATTTGTCATGAAAGATCTAGTCAGACAAGCCGGCAAGAGTGCAGCCTTTGACATTGCCTCCGCTGCCACCAGCAGAGAAGAAATCGGCAATCCCGTCTATCCTCCTGCCCGACAAAAATTGATGGAACACCATCTGGATTGTTCAGGGAAAGTTGCCCGGCAAATCACCTTGGACGACTACCACTACTACGATATGATTGTGGCTATGGATCGCAACAATCTTCGCAACCTGCAACGTCTTTTCGGACCCGATACCTTGCAAAAAATTTCTCTTTTGATGGATTATACCGATTGCCCTCGTGATGTTGCAGACCCTTGGTACACCGGTGATTTTGAAACTGCCTGGCAAGACATATTGGAAGGTTGTTCAAAATTATTACAATATATTATGATAAACAATAATTTACATATCTTATAAATAAGTAATTTTGGACAATCATAAAAATTTTTCCCCATTTTTACCTTTCGTATTATTTTTTTCGTATATTTGCCAAAAATTTAGTTTTCTATGTTTTTAGTAGAATTATTAGAAGAACAACGGCAAAAAAATTAAGAACATGAAAAAGTTATTATTCGCTGCATGTGCAGCATTAGTTATGGCAGGAATGTTATTTGTGTCCTGCAAGAAAAAGATAGTAAATAACAATTATAATGAAAGTGTTTGTCCCACCATTGGCATTTCTTTTACTGTTGATTCTAATTCAAATATAATTATGTTAGATACTAATTTATTTGATGGTCTTGATGATTCTTTTATACAAGATTTAGAAACGAGTTTAAAAAAAAGAGAGAACGGCAAAGTGTATGAAATAACTTACTATTGCTATATTCATAGGGATACAACTAAAAAATGGTGGGGAAGAAAGATTCATGCCATACTAAGATGTGGATATAATGCTCAACAAATTGCCACTATAGAAGATATTATCAAGTTTGAAGACAATAATAATTCATGGAATAATCAAATTATGAATAGTAAAATTATTTTTTTGTCGCATACTATGTTTCCTCCTTCAGATTGGTTATTGTTTTATCTAAATGATGATAAACAATTGGAAGATACCATCAATGCGTATTGTCCATGTACAATTAATAATATCTTTTTTGAAAGCATTACAAATTATAATAGAAGCAAAGATAAACTACATGTAGATACTTTAAAATTATACCGATTCAATAACAAACGACTCGCCGCAGTATCATTATAGTGAGTAACATGGGCAACTTAAAAGCAAGTTGCCCATTTGTACTATAAAGTATTACTTACAAAAATTATTCTATAATAACATTTCATGTTTCAATGAATATAAAAAATCCCCCCAATTTTTACTTTCGTATTATTTTTTTTCGTATATTTGCAGAAAATTTATAAACAATGCTTTTAATTGGATTGTTATCGGTTGTTTTTGTTGGCTTGGTGGTGCTGGGCTCGCTCCGCATTCGCTCCGCATTCGCTCCGCATTCGCTCCGCATTCGCTCCGCTAAACAAAAAATCATTCTTCCGTTATTCCCATTTATGCTCATACACTCCACCAACCGATTATGTAATATCCAATCAAAAATATACTTATGAAAAAATAGCTTTCTTCTGTCCCCTGCAAGGGGGGCGAACAAACATTTTTAATACACGGAAAAACCAAGAAGAAAACGACAAAAAAATTATTATTAACATAAAATATTAAAGAGATGAAATCAAATAAAACAATAGCCATAATGGCATTAGTTATAGCAGGAATGTTATTTGTATCCTGCAAGAAAGAAGAGAGAAGTCTTCACAATAAAATGATTCAGATAGAAAAGCAGCAAAAAAATTTGTTAGATGAAGGTAGTTATCCATTTGTTCTTTCAGAAGAAAATTTACCATTTCAGTATGCTGTATATGGTGATGATGAACTAATTTTTTTTGAAGGTATTCATTCTATAATTTCAGAAACAACATTAGGATATTGCATAGCTACAATATTAGAAGATGGAATGTGTGGTTATGGTTATGTTGATATAACAAGTGCATATTATGATTCAACACTTATATCAATTGATATTATAGATATTGATAGTATGGATGAAGAGTTGATATATGGAATTAATCACATAAGGACAAATAATAAAAATAGATTTGATAGGTGGGTTAAAAGAAAGATGGGTCGACGTACTGAAATTAATATGTGGAAGGAAGGTGATTATTATTGTGCATGTGTAATGAGATATTAAATTAATTATTAATGTATTATGAATAAACAAATTGTGATAATAGCACTTATGTTGCTTTGTGTAAAAGTAGATGCTCAAAAGAATAAAGTTCCGGAAAAACCGTTTTATTTAATTGGAAATTCTGATGTCTATTATACCGATAGTTCTGTAATAAATGGACAAACGGTTTATACCGACAGTTTGGTATGGGAAAAGAAAGTAATTTATACGGATAGCATAGTAGATGAAAATGCTTTGGTAATTTATACCGACAGTAATATCTGCAAGGAACTCAAAAACTATCATATTCAACTGCACAACGATCCGCTGTTTACGGCTGCCATTTACAAAAATAGTTACGACTATCACAACCTGATGCAATTAACAATTATAAAGTTGTTGCAAGAGCAATCAAACAAGGTCCCTGTTGAAAAAGGTATGTATTTTGTTTTTTCTTCAGACAAAAAGTATGTGAAATATGCATCTGTAAGATATTCTGATACAGATAAATATAAAAATTATTTACCTATCACTGAAAATAAAAATTCTTCTTATACTTTTTTTATGTCCAATATGAAACATGCTTGCAATTGGGTGGCAACAGAAATGGAAAAAGGAAATATTGTAAGTATTGGAAGAAAAAACAAACACCAGTATATCTGTAAATCATTTGAAAATAGTCTAAAATAATTCTAAAATAATATAAATAATTAAAAATATGAAGAAAATAGTTTACTTATTAGGTATGGTCATTGTTATTGGATTTACTGCATGTGAAAAGAGTGTAGTTGAATTATGTGATAAAGAATCATTGACACTAAAAAATCAACAGAAAAATTTGGGAGATGATACTTATCCGTTTATATTAGAAGAAGGAGACCTTCCGTTTAGATATGCTGTGTATGAAAGTGATATTAATGTTGTATTTAATTATGTAATGAATGTACTATCAACTGAAAACGGCTTGGGTTATTGTGAAATTTCTTATTTAATTGAAGATTCCATTATTTGTTATGGATATGTATCAGAAATAGATGTTTTTTATGAACCTATATTTGAAGGAGAAGGAAGTGTGGTTACTGGATGGATAATTAGAGATACAACTACATCAGATAGTATTGATGTTATCATGGAATGGGCACATCAACAAATAAATAGAGGTTTGGTAGTATCTGTTTCTTATGATGAGCGTAGAAATGAATATTTCGCAATTGCTAAGCAATGGCAAGATGATTAAATGTTTGAAAGTGACTTTAAAGGTCACTTTTTTCTATCTAATTGTTGTGCGTAAAGTTTTAATTTTTAATGGCTTTTTCTTTAATTCAGCGGACGTTTCCATGACTGATGCCAAAATTTTTCCCCCATTTTTACCTCTCGTATTATTTTTTTTTGTTTATTTGCAAAATGAAAAATTCAATATCATGAAAAGAAAAATTAAAAAGGAATTAGCACAAGTTTTTCAATGGATATGGCGGAGTTCAGGTCTTCCGTTCAGTATTGTATTTATAGGAGAAAAACGCAAAGAAACAGATTCTTTTTGCTCTTTTCATGATATTGAAAAGCAAAATTTAATTAGTGAACATTTGTTCCGCCTGCGCCATGCAGTATGGTATTTGTGCAAGATAAAGGTGCCCAAACATTCACCGTTATTGTCTGGGCACGGTGGCAATAGCGGCATGATTCCCAAAACCTGAGTGCTTTATGCAGCAAAGGGATTTTTTTCTTTTCCATTCCTTGTGCCAAAAGCGGTTTATTAACTGCATGTGAAAGAAAAAGGAGGCTGCCACCTTTTCATGGCAGCGAAAAGATAACATAAAAAAATAATTGAGATATGAAAAAAATTTTTTTAGCTGCTGTAGCAGCATTCGTAGTTGCAGGCTTGGTTTTTGTTGCCTGCAAAAAAGAAAGTAAAACTCATAATGAAACACCTACAAAACTAACTTCGCATTCCACAGGTAATAATCAGCCGTGTTGTTCCATAACTTGTGAAAAAGGAAGCTGTTACTCATACGCAGACGTATGTCATTGTGCGTGTACATTTTTAAACAAACCGGATTGTCATGGTAGTAGTAGTAATGTAGCAGCTATGTCTGATAATCTTTTTGACGGAAGGGAACATATCATTTTAAATGAAAATTTTCTGACAGAAATTGCAAATGACCAAGAAGTGCTTTATTCTCTTAACAAAACCTATGCAACTGAAGTAGCCGACAAACTGGATGATTTTGTTACTTTAATCAACACTTACGGTTACCATTTGAATACCAAACAAGCTTTGTTAGACTACTATGCAATTATTGATTATATCAATGCAAGAGAATCCCTTTTTACCATAGAAGAATTACAACTATTTTAGCATTCCAATCATTACCAAATAAAAAAAATGTGCATTCCCAATGCAGCAAATCTAAAGGTGCAGAATACTGCACCTTTTTTAATAGGAAATAATTTGCTACAATAGGACAGCATTTTAAATTCACATAAATAATGCGTCATTTTTTTTCATTCTTTTCACGACATGCGGTATCAAAATACGGCAGAGAATATGTGAAAAAAAAATATTACCTTTGCATTTTCAAACAAAAACTTTAATTGTACACTACAATGGACACGAAAGTAAGAGTAAGATTTGCCCCCAGTCCGACAGGAGCCTTGCACATCGGCGGTGTAAGAACGGCATTATACAATTATTTATTTGCCCGCCAGCACAACGGCCAATTGATATTAAGAATAGAAGACACCGATTCCACCCGTTTTGTTCCGGGAGCGGAAGAATATATTATAGAATCGTTCCAATGGTTGGGCATAGCATTTGACGAAGGCGTTCACATTCCCGACAACAAAGGCATCTCCTACCGCCAGTCGGAAAGGAAACCCATCTACAGGCAATATGCCGACCAACTCTTAAAAGACGGTCATGCCTACATTGCATTTGACACGCCGGCAGAAATAGAAGAAAAACGCCATACCCTGCCCAACTTTCAATACGACAGCTCCACCCGTATGGATATGTGCAACAGTCTTACCCTCTCCCCAGAAGAGGTCAGCAACCGTATAGCACGTGGAGACCAATATGTTATACGCATAAAAATAGAACCGCACCACGATATAGTGGTACACGATATGATATGCGGGGACGTATGCATCAATTCCTCTGTTTTGGACGACAAGGTGCTATGGAAGTCGGCAGACGGTCTTCCCACCTATCATTTAGCCAATATCGTGGACGACCATTTAATGGAGATATCCCATGTTATCAGGGGTTCGGAATGGCTGCCGTCGGCACCGCTACATGTATTGCTGTATCAATATTTAGGCTGGGAATGTTCCATGCCGCAATTTGCCCACCTGCCGCTGATACTCAAACCCGACGGCAACGGCAAACTCAGCAAACGAGACGGAGACCGCTTGGGATTTCCTGTTTTCCCCTTGCAATGGACCGACCCCAAAACGGGAGACACAGCCATAGGATATCGTGAACAAGGATATCTGCCGCAAGCCGTTATCAACTTTTTGGCACTCTTGGGCTGGAATCCGGGCACAGAGCAGGAAATATTCTCTTTAGACGAATTGGTACAGGCATTCTCGCTGGAACGCGTAAGCAAATCCGGAGCAAAATTCGATTTTGAAAAGGCAAAATGGTTCAATCATAAATATTTACAGGCAATGCCATTAGAAACCGTTAGTGACGAATTTGCCAAAATACTTCGGAGTAAAAATATAGAAGCCCCGCGGGAATACATACAAAAAGTGGTTGCCTTGATGCGGGAAAGAGTGAATTTTGTCAACGAATTGTGGGAGCAATGTGCTTTCTTTTTCGTGGCACCTACCGAATACGACCCGCAAGCGGTGAAAAAACGTTGGAAACCGAATACAGAACAACATCTGCAGGCCATTGCCGGCATCCTCAGCAATATACAACCCTTTGACAAACAAAAAGCCCACGACCATACCATGCAATACATTGCCGACAAGGAATTGAACACCGGTCAAATTATGAATTCGCTGCGACTTTCCCTGGTAGGTCAGACCAAAGGTCCCGATTTGTTTGAAATTATCGATATGTTAGGCGTGCAGGAGACTGTTCAACGCATACAAAGAGCTATTGACAACATACATGTAGAGGAATAAAAGCGGTGGAGAATACCGCTTTTTTTTGTTAAAAAAATATCTGCTTATTTTGGAGAGCATTCAACGAAAAAATGTTATCTTTGCAAAAAAAATAAGAAATGGCAAAACAATCAGTTTCAATACCAAGAGGAACGCGTGATTTTCTTCCGTCAGAAATGACAAAAAGAAATTACATCTTCAACATCATCAAATCTACTTTCGAGCAATTCGGATTCTCCCCTATTGAAACCCCTTCCATGGAAAATCTTTCCACTTTGCTGGGCAAATACGGAGAAGAAGGTGACAGACTTATTTTCAAAATTCTCAATTCAGGAGACTTTACACAAGATGTGGATTTTTCTGCCAACCCGAACAAAATTGCCTCACAAATATGCGAAAAAGGTTTGCGATACGATTTGACAGTTCCTTTTGCCCGTTTTGTAGTGCAACACAAAGAAGAACTCACCTTCCCTTTCAAACGCTATCAAGTGCAGCCGGTTTGGCGTGCCGACCGTCCGCAAAAAGGCAGATATCGTGAATTTTACCAATGCGATGCCGATGTCATAGGCAGCAATTCCTTACTCAACGAAGTGGAATTGGTGTTGATGATAGACAGCGTTTTCAAAAAACTCAATATAGACGTAACTATTCTCATCAACAATAGAAAAATTCTCAGCGGAATAGCAGAATATATCGGCTATCAGGACAAAATTACCGACATCACCATTGCCATGGACAAAATGGACAAAATCGGTTTAGACAAGGTGAATGAAGAATTGCTCCAGCGTGGCATCGACCAACAAGCCGTCAACAAACTACAACCGATTATTATGCTGACAGGCAACAATCAACAAAAATTGGAAGCATTGGAAAAAATGCTTGCCAATAGTGAAATCGGCATGAAAGGTATTGCCGAAGCAAAAGAAATCTTGTCCTATTTTGACACAGAAAATATAGCCATAAAAAACACCATTGAATTAGACCTCACTTTGGCAAGAGGTCTCAACTACTACACCGGCACCATTTTTGAAGTAAAATCGAATCAAGTACAAATCGGCAGCATCACCGGAGGCGGCAGATACGACAATCTAACGGGCATTTTCGGTTTAGACAATATGTCCGGTGTGGGTATCAGTTTTGGCATTGAAAGAATTTATGATGTTTGGAACGAACTCAACAAAGACAATCAACAACAAATAAGCATCGGCACCAAAGCATTGTTTATCAATTTCGGCCCCAAAGAAGCTGTTTATAGTTTAAAGGCTGTCAATTACTTGCGAGATGCGGGAATGCCTGTTGAAATCTATCCGGAAGCCGCTAAAATCGGCAAGCAGATGAAATATGCCACCGACAAACATATTCCATTTGTAGTGTTGGCAGGTGAAGACGAAATACAACAAGAAAAATTCATGGTAAAAGATATGGACGCCCATGAACAAAAACTGATGACATTAGAAGAAATGAAAATTTTAATTGAAAATAAATAAAAAAAATGGAAGTATATAAAATATTAAGCAAACCTTTGACATTCAAAGATGTACATTACATTCTTTCTGAATCTCCGAAATTAGAATTATCCAAAGAAGCTGTTGCAAACATCAAAAAATGCAGAGAATATTTGGACAACAAAGTAAAAAACAACCCTACTCCTATCTATGGAGTTACCACCGGTTTCGGCTCATTGTGCAATACCAGTGTCGGTGAAGAAGATTTGGGCAAATTGCAGGAAAATTTAATGAAAAGTCACGCCTGCGGCATTGGCGAAGAAGTGCCTCAAGAAATAGTACGCCTGATGCTATTGTTGAAAATACAGTCGCTTTCCTATGGACATTCCGGCGTACAATTAGAAACCGTACAACGTTTGATAGACTTATTCAACAATAATGTATATCCTATTGTCTATCAACAAGGTTCTTTGGGAGCTTCCGGCGATTTGGCACCATTGGCACACCTTTGTCTGCCATTGATTGATTTAGGAGAAGTTTACTACAAAGGCGAACGCTATACCGGCAAGGAAATTAATAAGAAATTGCATTTCAAACCCATCAAACTTAAATCCAAAGAAGGATTGGCATTATTGAACGGCACACAATTCATGTCTGCCTATGGCACCTATTTGGTGATGAAAGCACAAAAATTGGCAGTTTTGTCCGACTTTATAGGAGCCATTTCATTAGACGCCTTCAATGGCAGAATTGAACCCTTCTACGAACAAGTGCACATGGTACGTGCTCACGAAGGACAACTTGCCACTGCCCAGAATATCATGCAATTTTTAGACGGTTCTGAAATTATCAAACAAGAAAAGAAACATGTACAAGACCCCTATTCTTTCCGTTGTATGCCGCAAGTTCATGGTGCCAGCAAAGATGCCATCAACTATGTACAAGATGTTTTTGAAACCGAAATCAATTCCGTTACCGACAATCCGACTGTTTTCCCTGACGAAGACATGGTGATTTCCGCCGGCAATTTTCACGGACAGCCATTGGCTATCAGCTTGGATTTCTTGAGTATTGCCATGGCAGAATTGGGAAATATCTCCGAAAGACGTATCTATCAACTCATAGACGGCAAACACGATTTGCCGCCGTTTTTGGTTGCCAAACCCGGCTTAAATTCCGGTTTTATGATTCCACAATACACAGCCGCTTCTATTGTCAACTTGAATAAATCGTTGACAATGCCATGCTCCACCGACAGCGTTCCTTCCTCTCAAGGACAAGAAGACCATGTCAGCATGGGGGCCAACGCTGCAACAAAATGCTATAGAGTGATTGACAACGTGGAGAAAATTTTCGGCATAGAACTTTTCAACGCTGCACAAGCATTGGAATTCAGACGTCCTTTAAAATCCTCCCCGTTGATAGAACAAGTTGTCAGCCAATATAAAGAAGTAGTTCCGTTTATTGAAAACGACAGCGTAATGTACGATAAAATTCAATATAGTGTTGAATTTATCAAGGAACTGGAAAATTGGTTTGAATTTGAATAAAAATTCCAAACACTCGGATATGACTATATCCGAGTGTTTTTTTTCAATAGCAATATATTATTTTCATGAAAAAAAACAGCATCGTACTGCTCTTGATGATGTTAGCTTGTGCATGTTTATATGGACAAGAACCCGACACACTAGAAGTGCTTGTTGAAAATATCGGCATGTACCACAGGCACATCTACTCATATTACGGGGAAAAAATTCCCAACCCGGATCAATTATTTGCCGATACGCCGGCAGAATATTCATGGCAAAAAGGTATTAAACAGCAAAAAACCGGAACTGCCTTATTGATTTCTGCAGGAGCACTCACTGCCTGCGGAATAATAGTTTATGGTGTAGCCATAAGTGGATTGGACACAGAAACAGGCTTTGCCGGATTAGGAATAATGGGAGCTTCTCTTCCCTTTTACGCCGCAGGAGCGAGTTTGTATGCTATCGGCAAGAAAAACAAACAACAAGCAGTAAACACCTACAACCAATGGCGAGAAAACTTACAAGTCTACTTAGGAACTTCTCCTATGGGATTGCAATGTGTGGTAAGATTCTAAACAATTAAAAAATAGCCTGTTACAACAATCACTCAAATATTATTGTCCGATCAACTGACGGACTATTTGTAGTTTTTCTTGCAAAAGTGTTTGTGTGCGTGCTTCGGCAATAAATCGCAGATAGGGTTCGGTATTGGAAGGACGAATATTAAACCACCAGTCTTTAAATTCTATTCTATAACCGTCAAAATCAAAATATTCGGTATAAGTTTCTTTTTCACAGAAATAGTTTTTTATCTTTTCCATGGTTTCAGACTTATTGTCCACCACATAGTTAATTTCCCCCGAATTGGCATACTTGACTATTCCTGCCACCACTTGAGAAACGGTTTTCCCTTCTGATTTAAATTTTGCCAATATATTTAAAATGAGGATAGATGCCAACATTCCGCTATCCGAATAGAAGAAATCTCTAAAATAATAATGTCCTGCCAATTCTCCTCCAAACACACCGTCAATTTCTCTTAACTTAAGTGCTGCATAGGCTCGTCCAACACGCCAGATATTGATTGTTGCACCCATATTTTGCAGATATTCTTTCACCGATTTGGACGTTCTGATGTCAAAAAGCACATTGCCATATTCTTTTCTTTCTTCCAAAAAATAATGTCCCAACAATGCTATCATCAAATCGGGAGAAATAAAATCACCTTTTTCATCTACAAACATCACTCTGTCGGCATCTCCGTCGAATATAACGCCAATATCGGCATGTTGTTGTTTGACAGTTTGTTGCAATTGCACTATGTTTTTAGGTTCCAATGGATTAGGTTCGTGTCCGGGGAAACTGCCATCCATTGTTTTGTTAATATAATATGGTCGGCTGCCAAATATTTTGTCCACCAACAAATTCGCCATGCCGTTGGAACAATCCACAACCATATTCAAATTGTCAAAAGCCGGTCGATAGGATAATTGAAATTGAATGTATTCGTCCAAAAGCTGCAATTCTATGATTTTTCCTTTAACAGCCTTTGCTTCCACTTTGTCATGTTCCACTTTGTATTCCAAATCTTTCAAACCGGTATCATACCCGATTGGCATGGCATTTTTGCCGGAAATTTTCAAACCGTTATGATTTTTCGGATTATGCGATGCCGTAATCTGAACAGATGCCTCAAAACCATGCTTGGCAGTAGCATAATACACCATGGGAGTGGTGGCTAAACCAATATTATACACATCACAGCCAGCATCAATGATTCCTTGTGACAGGGTTTCAAAAATTTCATCTGAAGAAAGACGGATATCTCTGCCTACCAATATTTTATCTACATGTAGCAATTGTGGCAGAAAAAAGCCCATCTTATAAACACTTTCTTTATCAAAATCCACTCCGTATTCTCCACGAATATCGTATGCTTTAAATGCTTTCATAATTATCTTTTTATTCCTTTTATAAATCTATTTTTCCCATTCAAATCTTGTTTCAAAACAATAGATTGATAGCCATAATATTTCAATAAATCTATCATTTCTCCGCCGAAATTTTCATTGATTTCAAAAAACAATTGTCCTTTTGGCAAAAGATGGTCTTGTGCAAATTGCAATATTTGTTCATAAAACAACAATGGTTTTTTATCTTCTACAAACAATGCCACATGAGGCTCATAGTCCAATACTCTCGGCGACATCTGCTCTTTTTCCATATTTAGCACATAAGGCGGATTGCTAACTATCAAACCGTATTTTTGTCTGCCACTCCACTTTGGCCATTGTAATATATCTTGACAAACAAAATCTACATGTACATGATTGTTGACGGCATTTTGTTTGGCTAATTGCAATGCAGAGGAAGAAATATCTATAGCAGACACTTGACTATCGGGATATTTTTTTGCCAAAGCAATGGCAATACAACCACTTCCTGTGCAAATATCCAATATGTAATTAGGATGTGTACGGCTATTTTCTTGCATCATCCAGTCAACTAATTGTTCGGTTTCTTGTCGTGGAATAAGAACATTTTCATTCACGGCAATTTGGCAATTCAAAAATTCCACTTCCCCTACAATATATTGAATAGGATAATTGTTTTGTAGTTTTTTTATATCTTCATGTAGCAAATCTTCAATATTTTTTGCTATTTCTTGAAAGGGATTCAAATTTACATACACTTGATTGCAACCGGTTCTATATTCAATTAACCAATTTACCACCGAATTTATCTCTTCTAAAGAAATAAAAGGCGTTAACTGTTGTTTTACATATAGCTGTAGTTGTTTTATATTCATATATTTACAATTTCAAAACAATTCTTTTACCGCTTTTGAAATCCATTTTTCAAAAGTACAAAAAAAAAACAAAAAATTCACCATATTTTTAATATTTCTATTTCAAAAAAAAATTGTATATTTGCACTTTAAATATTTTTTATCTAAAAAGCATTATTTTGCATACATGAAAAAGAATCTTTTAATGATAAGTATTTTATTAGTAATGTTGTATAGCAACAATGCTATGGCTCAGGTGACCTTGGAGACTCCTCCTGCCCTTACCGAAGTACTTAACAAACATATTCTTGTCAATGACAAAATGGACGGAAAATTGATAGGATTTTGTGTGCAAATTAGTTTTGAATCGGGTACAAATTCCAGAGAAAGGGCTGAAAAAACGCGTATGTTGTTTTTGTCAAAATATCCCAAAGTAAATGCGTATGTTACTTTTAAAGAACCCAATTTCAGAGTTCGTGTAGGATGTTTTCGCACAAGAGCCGAAGCAAGAGGCTTTAGAGAACAAATCTTAAGCGATTTTCCTCAAAGTTTTGTTGTTAAAGACGAAATAGACTACCCTAAACATGTAGAAAATTAATATAAGTAAAAATAAAATAACTAAAAATAATAATTAAAATATCAAATTTTGTATGAAGACAGTTAAACTCTTTGCAATGGTCATGATGTGTGCAGCCATCGTTTTTAGTGGTTGCGGACTTAAAAAGATGGTAAAAAAACAGAGTCAAGTTACCTACTCTGTCAATCCGGACCCAATGGAAGCTCATGGTGGCAAAATCACTATGGAAATTAAAGGTAACTATCCTAAAAAATATTTTAGCAAAAAAGCTAATTTAACTATTGTTCCTGAAGTAAAAGCAGAAAACGGAACTACTGTAAAACTAAATCCTATTTACTTAAAAGGTGAAAAAGCAACAGGTGAAGGAACTACAATTTCTTACAAAAATGGCGGAAGTTTCTCTTCTACTCAAACTGTTGACTATCAACCTGCCTTTGCAGTATGTACTTTGAATGGCAATGCCACTGCAACCCAAGGTTCAAAAGATGCCACTTTCGATGAAATTTATTTCGGAGAAGGAACTATCGCAACTTCAGAACGTTTGGCAACCAATCCGAAATTAGGTTACAAAAAGGACCTTACCGATGGTTCAAATTATGTTTTAAGTGATCATGAATACACCGGCCAAGTAATTTCTACCGCTACCGGTATGATTTACTACGAATTGAATAAAGATAATTTGGATTTGAATTTGGCACTCAACAAAAAAGACGAAAACAAACAAGCTCTCAACGGTTTGGCTGAATTCACCGGCAAATATCCTGAAATTGTCAGTGTTGACATTGTTGGTTGGGCATCTCCTGAAGGAGAATTGAATCGTAACCAAGAATTATCTTCTAATCGTTCAAAAACCGCTCAAAAATGGTTTGAAAACGAATATGACAAATATGTAAAGAAAGTTGCTAAAGAACAAAAAGTAAAAGCAGCTGATATCAAAAAAGATATCAAATACAATACAGATGACAAAGGTGAAGATTGGGACGGTTTCTTAGAAGCAGTTGCAGCATCTAACATTAAAGATAAAGATCAAATTTTGAACGTAATCCGCTCTCAAGCAGACCGCGACCAAAAACAACAACAAATCCGCAATATGATTGCTATCTACAACGAAATTGACGACATATTGCCGGGTTTACGTCGTGCTATCATCAAAGTTAACTGCACAGATGCAAAAACTGATGCTCAAATTGCCAAATACGCTAGCGAAAATCCTGATTCTTTAACATTGAGCGAATTGTTATATTCCGCTTCATTGACTGAAGATTTGAACAAAAAAGCAGCTATCTACGAACAAGCTATCAAATTGTATCCTGATGACTATAGAGCATACAACGATTTGGCATGTGTAAAAGCTTCTCAAGGCGACTACGATGCAGCAAGAGAATTATTAGACAAAGCAAACTCTCTTTCTCCTAACAATGGTATCGTATTAAACAATATTGGTGTTCTTTGCTTAAGCCAAAAGAATTATGATGGTGCAAGAATTGCATTTGCAGCTTCTGAAAAAGCAGGCTTCAACCAATCTTACAATATGGGTATCTTAGATATGAAAGAAGGTAACTACTCTTCTGCAGCATCTAAAATGAGCAACGCTAAATGCGACTACAATGTAGCTTTGAATCAAATTTTGAACAAAAATTATTCAGATGCTAAATCTACATTGAACTGCATCAGCAACAAAACTGCTGCCGACTACTACCTATTGGCAATAGTTGGTGCAAGAACAAACGATGCCAACGAAGTTTATACCAATTTGAAATCTGCTTGCAAAATGGATGCAAAATACAAAGTTGAAGCAAGCAAAGACGCTGAATTTAAGAAATTTAGAGACAACGCCGAATTTCAAAATGCTATTAAATAATTAAAAAACTATAATTAAACAATTAAACGACAGCCTTTTAGCTGTCGTTTAATTTATACAGACAGATGAATACAGTAATAGAACAAATTCTCAAACACAAAAGTATCAGGCACTATCAAAACAAGCCCATTGCTGAGGATATCTTAAATGATATTCTTACAGCAGCAAGTAGAGCCGCCACTACGGGCAATATGCAACTATATAGCATCATTGTCAATCAAGATGAAAAGATGAAACAAAAAATTGCTCCATTGCACTTCAACCAACCGGCTATCATAGAAGCTCCATTGATACTTACCTTCTGTGCAGATTTCAATCGTTTTATCAAATGGTGCAATGCAAGAGATGCCCGGCACGGATATGACAATATGCAATCGTTTATGTGGGCTGTGGTAGATACCTGTTTGGCAGCACAAAATGCATGTTTGGCAGCAGAAGCCCACGGATTGGGAACCTGCTATTTAGGCACCACCACCTACAATGCAAAAGAATTGGCGGAAGCCTATCACCTGCCCAAATATGTGGTTCCTATTTGTTGTCTGACAATCGGCTATCCCGACGAAAATCCTGAATATGCCGACAGACTGCCTTTAGAAGGCATTATTCATCACGAAACCTACAAAGACTATTCCTCTGAAGATATTGACAATATCTATCACGAAAGAGAAAATAGTGAGTTGACAAAACGCTTGCTTGAAGAAAATCAGTTAGAAAATTTAGCAAAAATATTTACCGAAAGACGCTATACTAAAAAAGACAACGAATATTTTGCAGAACGATTGCTGACATTTTTGAAAGAGCAAGATTTTTTTAAATAACAAAAACGGCTAACTAAATGTTAGCCGTTTTTATTTAATGTAAGTCTGCACCTATAATCCGCAGGAACTCTTGTCGTGTATTATTCTGCTTTAGAAATGCTCCTGTAATATCAGAAGTATTGGTAACGGAATTTTGCTTCTGCACACCACGCATAGACATACACAAATGTTGTGTTTCAATCACTACTGCCACACCTATCGGATTCAATGTTTCTTGAATACAAGTCTTTATTTGTGTTGTCAATTGCTCTTGTACTTGCAAACGCCGTGCAAAAGCATCCACCACCCTTGGTATCTTACTTAAACCGACAATATAACCATTAGGAATATATCCGACATGTGCTTTACCAAAAAACGGCACCAAATGATGTTCACACAAAGAATAGATTTCTATATCTTTTACTATCACCATTTCTTTGTAATCTTGTTTAAACATCGCAGACCGCAATATCTCAGCAGGATCTTGATTATAACCTTGAGTAAAAAACTGCATAGCCTTTGCTACTCTTTCGGGCGTTTTCAACAAACCTTCACGATTAACATCTTCTCCCAACAACTTTAATATTTCCAAATAATGTTGTTGCAAGGCTCTTGTCTTTGCCTGATTATAAATATCTTCTCTATGATAACCATCTTCTATTTCGCACATAATCTATAAATTTACAAAAGGATTATTTTTCTTTTCAAAACCAATTTCCGTCATATCTCCATGCCCCGGCAACACTTGTGTATCATCGGGCAAAGTATATAATTTTGTTTGGATGGAATGTTCCAACTCTTCGTAATTGCCACCTATATCGGTTCTGCCAATACTTTGTTGAAACAAAACATCACCGGTGAATACGACCTTCTCACTTGGAATATAATAACTTACACTCCCCTTCGCATGACCGGGTGTAAAAAGCACCTGTATTTTTTCTCCTAACAAATCAATATATGGATTGTCAGTTAAAAAATCTGTTATTGCCGGCAATTCTTGTTTGGGAAAACCCATCAATATGGAATAATTGTTATAATCATTATACAAGGTTTCGCCGTCTTTGTGAACAAATAATTTTGAGGTTGGAAAGTCTTTTATCGCCATGGCCACACCTGCAATATGATCGGCATGAGCATGTGTTATCAAAATAGCTTTCAACTGCAGCTTTTCTTGTTGCAATTTATCTTTCATTCTTTGCCATTCAGGAGCACTGGTACATGCCGGATCTATAATGACGGCTTCATTTGCGGAATTTGTCAGCAAATAGGAATTCACCAAATAATGATTAAAAACAAATCTATATATTTTCATACTATTATTTTTGCATTGTTTGTTCCCACTTCCATGCTGACAAAAGCATGTCATCCAAAGTCAACGCTGCTTTCCAACCCATTACATTATTTATCTTTTTTGTGTCTGCCCACACTTTTTCAATATCTCCACTACGTCTTCCGACTATCTTATAAGGGACTTTTTTGCCCGTTACACGCTCAAATGAATTAATGATTTCCAATACCGAAGTAGGCTTGCCTGTACCCACATTGAATACTTCGTAATTTTCCGACATTTTACCATTGGTCATTCTTTCAATAGCTGCCACATGAGCTTTTGCCAAATCTACTACATGAATATAATCTCTTAAACAAGTTCCGTCCGGTGTATGATAGTCATTTCCATACACTGACAAACAAGGACGAATACCCATAGCAGTTTGCGTGATATAGGGCAACAAATTTTGCGGCACCCCATTAGGCCGCTCACCTATCAAGGCAGAATGATGTGCTCCAATCGGATTGAAATATCTTAATGCGATAATGTTTAAATTTTTATCCACATTGGCCACATCGCTCAAAATTTCTTCTATCACTTGTTTGGTATTGCCATAAGGACAAATGGCTGGTTTGATAGGAGTTTCTTCTGTTACCGGCAAATGATCCGGCTCTCCATAAACAGTACAAGAAGATGAAAATACAAAATGGCGAATATTTTGTTCTTTCATGGCTGTCAGCAAATTGAGCGTGGTAAAGAAATTATTTCTATAATACCTCAACGGCTGTTCCACCGATTCTCCTACATATTTATAGGCGGCAAAATGAATGATTGCATCTACATGATGCGATGCAAAAAAATTTCTTGTTTGGCACTCATCTGACAAATCAAAGGCTGCCAACAAAGGTTTTTCGCCTGTTATTTTTTCAATAGCATCTATTACATTCTTATCCGAATTGGAAAAATTATCAATTATAATCACTTGATAACCACTCTGTTGCAACTCCACAACAGTATGCGAACCTATATATCCGGCTCCTCCTGTAACTACTACTATCGGTTTCATATTTTTTTTTGCAAAGGTACTACTTTTAATTGAGAATTTAGATTACGGCCGACAAGAAAAATTATAGCACCAT
>JAEEGH010003037.1_pt1 | contig 44661 bp, 33 predicted proteins | sample 9134181 | NCBI WGS metagenome assembly JAEEGH01 (sample SAMN16246544, study PRJNA631951) | gut metagenome | biome: gut microbiome; feature: rumen; material: DP-attached | host: Bos | place: Iran: Karaj | collected 2018-10
CGACATCGACGCCATCATCCAGGGAGGCATTGTCTGGGGCCGCGGCAACAAGAGCAAAGACAGCTCCGACGACAAAGTCAGGACCAAGGCCAAGAAGAAAGGCTACATCACCGGTGCCCACGGTTCAGCATCTGCTAAGAAGAAGGCCGACATCCGACGGTCGCGGCAGAATCGGCATAAGAATAAGTGACTTGTAACAGGTTACAGGTTATTTGCTGTCTTTGCGGCAGATGAGGGCTGCGGAGATGAATAGTTGTGAGGCAAAATAGGTGGGCATCATCATCGGATAGAGCGTGCCGTCGTGCAGGAAACGCTTCTGGGCGATGAGCAGGTCGGAGAATAGAAGGCTGGCGATGCCCACGACAAATAGAATTTTCCAAAGATGGGAGGTCTTGGAGTGCGAAGTGCATTCCGGGGCCTCTTCTCGTTTGGCATAGTCTGAATGAATTCCTGCTGCTGCAGCCAAGGAGAGACTGGAAATGAGGATGTAGGCAAGGACGGCGCTGCTGGTGACCGCATCGCTGATAGCAGGGCGAAGCAGAAAAGCATAATAAGCGCCGAAAACCAGAGCCAGCAGCCAGAAGAGCCAGTGCAGCAGACGACCGCGGAAAAGGCTGTAGCCGACGTAGCCAAGATGCGCCAGCAGAAACAATCCGACTCCTGAAACGAAACCCTCGAAGCTGCCACCCCAGTGGCCGAGAACATAGTCGCCCAGAAATGACAGGGCAAAGGCAGCAACAACCCACCAAGCAGCCCGCTCACGTCGTTGCACCACGCAGATACAGAGCACCAGGGCCAGGCATAATAACGTGGTCGTGGAACGCAAGAAGAAGCTACCTGTCAGGAGGTAGCCTATCAACGTGGAGAGGGGAAGGAGGAGGAAGGGCAAGGAAGGGGGAAAGGTTGAAAGGTTGAAAGGTTGAAACGTTCTTGAAGTATCAAGCGACCAAAGGTCGAGCGGAAAGGTTGAAAGGAAAAAAGTAGGGACTTACCGGAGTAAGTCCCTACGTGATGAAGATTTAGAGCTTGCCGTTGGAACCGAGGACATCCACGATCTTGTGGATATACATCTTCTTCATGTTCTCGCGGGCGGGTTTCAGATACTGACGCGGATCGAAGTGGTCGGGGTGCTCAGCGAGGTGCTTGCGGATAGCGGCGGTCATTGCCAGACGGCTGTCGCTGTCGATGTTGATCTTGCAGACAGCGCTCTTGCTGGCCTCGCGCAGCTGCTCCTCGGGGATGCCTACTGCATCAGGCAGCTTGCCGCCGAAAGCGTTGATGGTATCTACCTCGTCCTGAGGCACGGAGCTGGAGCCGTGGAGCACGATGGGGAAGCCGGGCAGCTTCTCCTCGATTTGGTGCAGGATATTGAAGGCGAGGGGAGGGGGCACGAGCTTGCCGGTCTTCGGGTCGCGGGTGCACTGTTCGGGAGTGAACTTGTAAGCTCCATGGCTGGTACCGATGGAGATTGCGAGGCTGTCGCAACCGCTGCGGGTGGAGAAGTCGATGACCTCTTCGGGCTTGGTGTAGTGGCTCTCAGCAGCAGACACTTCGTCTTCTACGCCAGCGAGCACGCCGAGCTCTGCTTCGACGGTGACGTCGTACTTGTGAGCATACTCCACAACCTGCTTGGTGATAGCAATGTTCTCCTCGTAGGGCAGGTGGCTGCCGTCGAACATCACGCTGGAGAAACCGTTGTCAATGCACTCCTTACAGATCTCAAAGCTGTCGCCGTGGTCGAGGTGCAGGGCAATCTGAGGATTGGGGCAGCCGAGTTCCTTGGCATACTCCACAGCACCCTGTGCCATGTAGCGCAGAATGGTGCCGTTAGCGTAAGCGCGAGCGCCCTTGCTGACCTGCATAATAACGGGAGAGCTAGTCTCCACTGCAGCCTGCACGATAGCTTGCATCTGTTCCATGGTGTTGAAATTGAAGGCAGGAATGGCGTAACCACCAGCAACAGCCTTCTTGAACATCTCGCGAGTGTTCACGAGACCCAGTTCTTTGTAGCTTGTCATAATTACTTTTGTTTAATGAATTATAGGGTTATTTAATAGGGTTTATGGGTCTAAAAGGACTCTTAAGTCCTTTATCGTTTCCTGACGAAATAAGCAACGACGGGGAGGTGATCGCTGTATCCGTCGAGCCACACTCCCGACGCGTGCGTGCGCTTGGGTGTTCCTTTGTATTTACCTTCGTTCTGGAGAAGGTAGGGGAAGCGTTGTATCTTTGCTTCGAAGAAGGTCAGGGTGCTATAGTCCTTCTGGCCTGTGATATCTAAGCAGTTGGGAGTCATTATGATCTGGTCGAAGAGGTTCCAGCCGCCCTGATAGGAGAGGGTGCCGCGGCCATCAAGCAGGATCTGCCACCAGGGGTTATACATCTGTCCGTTAACGGCGTCTTCCATCTTACGTCGTGCTCCCAGACATTTGGCCAAAGAGGGGTCGAAGGGATCATCGTTCATATCTCCCATGACGATGATTTTCATCTGTGGGTTGGCGGCGAGGATGCTGTCCTTCTCCTCACGCACCATGTTGCCGGCAGCCTCGCGAGCGGGTGAGGTGGCACCACGGCTGGGCCAATGGCAGACGATGACGGTGATGCTGTCGCCGGCGAGCATCCCCTGTACGGTGAGGAATCCTCGGGTGGGACGAGTAATATGTTCGTTCAGGATATAAGGCTGCAACCACGTCTTCGCCGGCTTGAAAAAGCGAGGATTGTAGAGCAGTGCGCAGTCCACGCCTCGACGGTCGGGACCTTCGATGTGTATGAACTGCATGCCGCGGTCGGCCAATGGTTTCTGTGCGCAGAGGTCGGTGAGGCAGTGAGCGTTCTCCACTTCGCTGACTCCGATGATGCAGCATCCCAGCCCCTTCAGACGTTCCGTTCCCATATCTGCCAAGACGCGCGACATGTTGGAGAGCTTGTGCTCATATTTCATCTGCGTCCAGTGGTTGTCGCCGTCAGGCAAGTACTCGTAATCGTTCTTGTCCTCGCCCGTTTCAGGGTTGTGGTCATGAGTGATATCAAAAAGGTTCTCGAGATTGTAGAATCCAATGGCATAGACAGAAAACTTCTTGTCCTGCGACCAGCCGTTCATGGTTCCCACCAGGAGCATGAATGCGATAATTGATAGTAGTTTCTTCATAAGCTTATAAGGTTTTATGTCGCGAAGATAAGGATAATTTTTGAGATATAGCAAACTTTTTCTAAAAAAATTGCGAAAATGTGTTGTTTTTTACATTTATTTCGCTATCTTTGCACCAAAACAATAAATTCATTACTTAAAACAAAACTAATTTGCTTATGCAGAAGACGCTGAAATTAGCAGTGATGGCATTATGCATCACTCCTGCGGCCTTCGCCCAGACTGACGACACGAGTAAGAAGGAGGGGCAGAGCGACGTAGTGAGTGAACAGGCCTTCACCTTCACGGAAGCACAGTTAGGCGAGGACGACGACATGTCGTCGAACGTAACCATCATCTCGTCGAACACGAACATCTACGCTTCAGAGGCAGGCTTCAAATGGAGTCCCGTACGCTTCCGCTACCGTGCTTTTAACCAAAAGTACAATGAGATCTACATCAACGGTGCCCCGATGAACGACATGGAGAGCGGACAGTTCCGCTACTCGTTGGTGGGCGGTCTGAACCAACAGACGCGTGGCGTGGAAAACGCCCTGCCGTTTGAAGTCAACAACTTCTCGATGTCGGCTATGGGCGGTTCCAACAACTACGACTTCCGTCCCAGCCACATGGCTACTGGCCAGCGTGTCAGCCTGAGCGGAGCCAACCGCAACTACACCGTCCGCGGCATGTACACCTACAACAGCGGACTGCGTCCCGACGGCTGGGCTTTCTCCGCCAACGTCACCTACCGCTGGGCTGACATGAAAACCAGCAACGTGGCAGGAACGTTCTACAACTCGCTCTCCTACTTCTTCGGAGCCGAGAAGAAACTGAACGACCGCCACGCCCTGTCGTTGGTCACATGGGGTAACCCCACGGAGCGTGCCGGACAAGGTGCTGCAACTGACGAGATGTACTGGCTGGCCAACGACCTCCACTACAACCCCTACTGGGGCTACCAGCAAGGCAGCAAGCGCAACTCGCGCGTCATCACCGACTTCGCCCCCACTGCCCTACTCACCTGGGACTGGGACATCAACCACAAGATGAAGCTGACGACGTCGCTGACTGGACGCTACTCGATGTACAAGAGCACCAGGCTCAACTATAACGACAGCGAGAACCCCCAGCCCGACTACTGGAAGAACCTGCCGTCGAGCTACTACGACGTTTGGTTCCCCGAGGACGAAAAGGGTCGCACCGAAGCAGGATACGAAGACTTCTGGCGTGCCTACTCCTACATGACTGGCAGCGAGCGTTCGCGCCAGATACAGTGGGACCGTCTCTACTATGCCAACGAGATGGGTAATACCAACGGACGCGACGCTATGTACTTCGTCGAGGCCAAGCATAACGACAACCTGAACCTGACACTGGCTTCGACGCTGAAGACCGAACTCAGCAAGAACGCCAACTGGAACATCGGCTTCAACCTGGGTTCCAACAAAGGCATGCACTACCAGACGATGGAAGACCTGTTGGGAGCCAACTCCTTCCACAACATCAACACCTACGCCTTAGGCAACTTCCCCGCTACGGCACCTCAGGTTCAGTACGACCTGAACAACCCCAACGCCGAAGTAAAGGAAGGCGACCGCTGGGGATACGACTACAACCTGCTGGTGAACAAGGCCAACCTCTGGTCGTCACTACAATATAAGAAAGGCGCCCTCCACGCCTTCGTAGCCGGACGCATCGGCGGCGTCACAATGGAGCGCGACGGTAAGATGCGCAACGGTGTCGCAGAGGCTATGGGTTGCTCATCCTTCGGCAAGAGCGGAATGAGTAAGTTCCTCGACGGCGGCGGCAAGGCTGGCCTGACCTACAACCTCGGCGCAGGCAATACCATCCAGCTCGGTGGCGGCTACGAAATGAAAGCCCCCACACCGTCGACAGCATTCTACGCACCGGAATTCAACAACGACTTCGTACACAACCTGAAGAACGAGAAAGTCATCAGCGCAGAGGCAGGCTACCAGTTTGCCAACGCCTGGATGAAGGCCAACATCAACGGATACTACAGCAAGGTGAACGACCTCTCCGAGTGGCAATGCTACTACGATGACGACGCCAACTCGTTCACATACGTCTCGTTGTCAAACATCAAGAAAGAGTACTACGGCATTGAGTGGGGTTTGAGCTTCAAGCTCAACTCGGCGTTCACCATCAAGACCATCGGCACCATCAGCGAGGCCAAGAACACCAACAACGCCACGGCAGTCTATCAGAAGTCTAACGAGACCAGCGGCACCCAGCTCGGCTACCATGAGGAGTTAGTATATAATAAGAACATGCGCGAGGCTGGAACTCCCCTGTCGGCATACAACCTCACCCTGAGCTACAGCGCAAAGGGTTGGTTTATTGACGTCATCGGAAACTACTACGACCGCATCTACCTCTCCTACTCGCCCACATACCGTTACAAGTCGACGCTGGACAACCGCCAGAAGATCTACGAAGCTACTGGCATCAAGGAATCGCAGGTCTATGACGTCAACGAGCAAGGCGAGAAGGTCATACTCTCCGACGCCCTCGCACAGGCTAAGGGCAAGGGTGGATTCATGCTCGACCTCTCCATAGGACGCAGCATCCGCATGAAGTCAGGCAATCTCTCCGTCAACCTTATGCTCACCAACCTGCTGAACAACACCAGCATGGTGACAGGCGGATACGAGCAGAGCCGAAGCAACTACTCTGTGAACTCTACTTCGGGTGAGGTGGGCAGCGCCCGCGTCTACAAGTTCGACAAGAACCCGAAGAAGTACTACGTCTATGGTATCAACGGAATGCTGAACATTTCATACAAATTCTAAAATGCGCTACGACTATGAAGACAAGTAAATATATTCTCCTTGCACTTGCAGTCATCGGACTGGCCACGTCGTGCCACGATACCGAATGGAACGAAGTGAACCTCAAAGAAGGAAGTGAAGCCTGGGGCAACCAGTATCTTGAGGAGACCAACCTCAAGACCATTGCCGAGGTCAAGGCTCTCTTTGCTAACGAAATCAACAACAACGGACTCAAGCTGGTCAAAGACCCCATGCAGATCAAGGCCGTTGTCGTAGGTAACGACGAGGGAGGCAACATCTACAACAGCATTTACCTTCAGGACGGTACTGGCGGCATCGCAGTCAGCATCGCACAGAGCGGACTCTACGGACCGTTCTGCATCGGACAGGAAGTACTCGTAGAACTCCAGGGCCTCTACGTCGGAGCATACGGTAAGCAACCGCAGATAGGTACTACATACACCAACCCCAACAAGGAAGGTGCCACGCCACAGGTAGGCCGCATGAGCCGCTACGTCTGGCAAAACCATTACAAGCTCCTGACAGAGAGCATCTTTGTTGACCTCGACCCCAACGTCAAGGAAGTGAATTGGAACTTCAACATGCTCGACCTGGCCAAGGACTGCGGTACATTGGTAAAGCTGAAGGGCGTCCGACTGGCAGAGGCTGACGGCAAGGCAGTCTTCGCACCCAGCGACGGCAGCGTCTCACTGACCTCCAACTGCGCCAACCGCATCATTGAGGGTGTCAGCAACGTCGTGGTACGCACCAGCACATACGCCGACTTTGCCAATCAGGCAATGCCCACCGACCTCGTCGACATCACGGGCGTAGCCACCCGCTTCAACGACACCTGGCAGCTCCTCATGCGTACAGCAAAGGACATCCAGAAATCATCGACCGAGCCCGCTCCCACATCACAGCCACAGGGCAAAGGCACATTGGACAATCCATACAACGTAGCCGGTGTCACCGAATACACCAAGAGCTTGGCAGCCGACAAGGAGTCACCAAAGGATGTCTATGCCGAAGGTATTATCGTCAAGGTAAGCGAAATGGACACCACAGGCAACTTCGGCAACGCCACCTATCTTATCTCTGACCGTGAAGACGGTGCAACAGGATCGTTCCAGGTCTATCGTGGATTTGGTCTCGGAGGCGAGAAGTTCAACAAGCCTGGCGCCCTGCTGCTTTCTGAGGGCATGCACGTGCTCATCAAGGGTAAGGTCATCAACTACAAGGGTAACACCCCGCAGTTTGCCCAGGGCAGCATCATCGAAGGAGTCAAATAAAACCAATAACGAAACAATAAAAACATAAAGATATGAAAAGAACAATTAATTATCTGATTGCGTTGGCCCTGACGGCCTTCACATTCACCAGCTGCGAGGATGTGCCCTCTCCCTTTGGGAATATCCTGCCACCCGACAACGGTGAGAAAGTAGTTGTAGAACCAACTGGTTCAGGTACGGCAGCAGATCCGTACAACGTAGCTGCTGTCCTCGAGTTCGTCAGCGGACTCGGAGCCGACACACAGTCGTCTAACCAAGTTTACATCAAGGGTATCGTCACCGAAGTACAGGATGTCGACGTCTCCGGAACGTACGGTAACGCCACATACTACATCTCCGATGATGCCGATGGAAAGGCCAACAAGTTCATGATCTACCGTGGCTTCGGTCTTGGCGGCAAGAAGTTCAACGAGGGCGCCACACCCGTCAAGGCTGGTGATAACGTTATCATCAAGAGTAAGGTCGTCAACTACAAGGGCAACACCCCCGAGACTGTTTCCAACGACTGTATCATCGTCGAGCTGAACGGCGACAAGGCCGAGGACACCCCACAGCCTGCAGGCGATGTCAAGACAGTCACCGTGGCTCAGTTCATTGCCGCAGCCGAGAGTGCCACACAGTGGTATCAGCTGACGGGTACTGTCAAGAACCTGAAGGACGGCGACCAGTACGGTAACTTCGACTTAGAGGACGCCACAGGTTCCGTCTATGTCTATGGCCTGCTCGCAGAACAGGGCGGCGAGAGCAAGAAGTTCCAGGAGCTGGTAGCAGCCAAGGGCATCAAGAACGGTTGCAAGCTCACCATCAACGGTCTGCGCAGCTCGTACAACGGAAACGTTCAGGTGAAGAGCGCCTACTTCGTCAAGGTCGAGGCAGGCGAAGGTGGCGATACACCAGTAGGTGGCGGTGACGGTACTGAGAACAATCCTTACAACGTCGCAGGTGCTCAGGCCAAGGCCGAGCAGACAGGTGTCTATCTGAAGGGATTCATCGTCGGCTTCGTCGACGGTCAGGCTTACGAATCAGGTGCAACGTTCTCATCGGCAGCAACAGGCGCAACCAACATCCTGCTGGCTGCCAGCGCTGACGAGACAGACGCCAAGAATTGTATGCCTATCCAGCTGCCAAGCGGCGCAATACGTACCCTGCTGAACCTGCAGGACAATCCTGGCAACTATAAGAAAGAGGTACTGCTCTACGGCGACATTGCCACATACTTCAAGGTGGCTGGCTTAAAGAACACCTCGTATGCAGTCATCGACGGCAAGTCGGCTGGCACCAAGCCCGGCGGCGGTTCTGGCGGCGGTGGTGATGACACGGGCGGCGTCAAGACCGTTTCCGTTGCCGATTTCATAGCAGCTCCCGAAAGCACAGACGTCTGGTATCAGATTACCGGTACTGTCAAGAACCTGAAAGAAAACGACCAATACGGAAACTTCGACATCGTCGACGAGACAGGAACCGTTTACGTCTATGGTCTGCTCTCTGAAAAGGGCGGCGAGAAGAAGAAGTTCCAGGAGCTGGTTGCCGCCAAGGGCATCGAGAATGGCAGTAAGATTACCATCATCGGTAACCGTGGCTCTTACAACGGCAAGGTTGAAGTGTTGAACGCTTACTTCGTCAGCATCGACAACAGCGGTAGCGGCGGTGGCTCGGCAGCTACAGGCGCCGACGGCTCAACCATCATCTCCGTAGTCGACTTCAACGCTGCCCCGGAGAGCACCGATGTCTGGTACCAGCTGACAGGAACCGTCAAGAACCTGAAAGACAACGACCAGTACGGTAACTTCGACCTGGAAGACAGCACAGGTTCCGTCTACGTCTATGGCGTGCTCTCTGAAAAGGGCGGTGCAAAGAAACAGTTCCAAGACCTTGCCAAAGCCAAGGGCATCACCAACGGTAAGAAGATTACCATCGTCGGCAACCGAGGTTCCTACAACGGCAAGATTGAAGTCCTCAACGCCTACTTCATTAAAGTCGAATAGCATTCATCGAATAGCATTATCCTATACCCTCTCCAGGCCGCAGTATCCATCCAGATGCTGCGGCCTTTCGCAACCTGACCTGAAATCCAGTACTTTTCCGTCAGTTATCCAGTACTTTTCTGTCAGTTATCCTTAGGAAAACCTTCAGAAATCCAGTACTTTTCCATCAGTTATCCTTAGGAAAAGTTGCGACCTGTACGATTGAAAAGTTGCAGAAATCTTAAGGAAACTCTCAGAAGCCTCACAAAATAAAAAATGTGTTTTGTTTTGCCGTTTCCATTTTTTATACTTACCTTTGCACCCAGAGCATCCCCCCAAACGGGTGAGCAGCTTCCGCAAAGGGGGCAAGAAAACGATGGAAAAAGGAAACACATTAAGACGACTCTTTCCACAAGACATGAAGCGTATAGTATATGTTTTGATGGCGTTGATAGGGCTGACTGCCATAGGATGTAACAGGCAGCAGACCTACGACCGTGTGTTGGCTGATGCAGACAGCATCATCGAGCAGAACACGGACTCGGCATTTACCATGCTGCAGACCATCCCCGATGTATTGGACGACGGCGACGAAGCCAGCCGTGCCCTCTATGCTGTACTGATGGCCCAAGCTGCTTATAAACTCTACAAGCCTGTTCCCCACGACTCCCTCATGCTCAAGGCAACCCGCTTCTACGAGCACAACAAAAACACCCGCATGCTTTACAGGGGCTATTACTACCGTGCTATGCCCCTATATGAACAGGGGCGCCATGATGATGCCCTCATATTATTAAAGAAAGGTGAAGAACTGGCTACTAAGACACACGATGTGCTCTACATGTCGAAATATCACGAAAGCCTGTGTATGGTGAACGACCGAGCTGGTTGTTATGACTTGATGCTCAAATATGCACAGCTATTCTTGCAAGATGCCATAAATTTGGGAGATTCTGCCATCATTTCCCGTGGATTTAGCGATATTTTTGGCGCCTATTTCAAACTAGAGAATTATCAAGAGGCGGAAAGAAATATATTGCAAGCTGTACGGTTGATAAAAAGTCTGCCCTCTACAGAGCAAGCATACCTTTTAACGAATATAGCATGCCTTTTTCATAAAAGTGGGAATCTGCTATCAGCAAAACACTATTTACATAATTCCTTGGAATGTAATCCCATGCCTAACACTTATGCCGAACTTGGCGACGTTTATGCTGATGAGGGGAACTTCAAAGAGGCTGAAGAGTGTTGGCAGAAGGCACTATCTTCGGAAAATTCGAGAATTGTCCTTAACACGCTGACGTCTATTTACAAACGATACAGGAATCAAGGCAACCATTCCAAGGCGCTTGATGTCTTGGAACAGATAAGCCATTTTAAAGACTCACTGAGCGAGGTCTCAGAAAAGAAAGCCATTCTCGAGATACAGGAAAAATACGACAAGCAAGCCATTGAGAACAAATACTATAAAGCCCAGACGTGGATTTGGCGTTGCATCTTCATGGCGTTTGCCGTAGTAATCCTGATACTATATCTTTATAGTCGATCTGTCAAGGCATATACCACTAAGCTGAACAAGAGCAATCAGACGATACACAAGATACAGCAGCAGATAACCCGTTTAGAGGATGAAAGAGACCGTAAAATAGCCGAGATAGATGCCGAAAAGGAGCTTCACGGCAAAGAGGTTGCCAGCATCAGCCAAAAATATGACAAGAGAATAGAACGTCTCAAGGACAAGATAGATAGTGTTCAGCACGAGGCTTACGAACGTATAGGCCATGGCCGCGACATTTACAGATCCGCTATGAGAAACATGCCGATTCGTCTTCGTGACGATGAGAAATGCCTGATAGAGTATTACTCAGTATTCCATTATGCCACTTATCAGAAATGGATGGAAGAATACGAAGACCTGTCTGTCCGATACCTTGTGATACTCATCCTGCAAGAACTGGGTAAGAAGGACTCCGAAATCGAACAACTATTAATCGTTTCTCCGGGAGCTTTACGTACGGCAAAGTCACGCATCAATGCCAAAAAGAAGAGCTGACTGCCCCCAGTTTTGTTACATCTTCCACCTTGAAACACCATCGTTTATGTGTTTTATCTTACTGAATATAAGCTATTTAGCAAATTTCTTCATTTTGTAACACTCAAACCACTTTTTTATTTTTATCCTTTTTTCTTTCATTTGTTTGTTCTACTTTTGCACCCCGAATTTTAACATCAACGATAAAAGTATGAACAAAAAGAATGTTATGAAGCTGCAGAAACTTAATTTTCGCTTAATTCTTTTCCGGCAGAAAGTTTGGAGGGAACAGGGGAAATGACTACCTTTGCACAAAGATTTAACACAAATAATGTTAACGCCATGCAGTCTTTTTGACGTTTGGTTATCATAAGAGAAAAGAAACAACGTTTATACGTCATATAACAATATGAATAAAATATTAATCTCCTGCTTGATGGTTCTATTCTTCCTGACAGCTGATGCACAACAACGGTATTCCTCCATGCTGACTGATGGTAGGCTATGGAATTATGATAATCTTATAGTTTGTGGCACACAGTTTTCAATGCCTGGTTCTTGGATTTTCATTTATGGAGATACAATCATCGACAATCGCGAGTGTAAGAAAATGTACAATTCTCCTGAACGAGCGGGGGCGCATCTGCCTGAAGAATTTGCTGTGTTTGAAAATTTGGGGCTCTATGGCTTATATGACTCGGCCTGGTATGAAGAAGACGGGAAGATATATCGTATAATGAAAGACAGCGTCGAGCCAGTGCTAATGTTCGACTTTGCGCCTGCCGCTGGCGACAAACTACCACAGGATGAGTCACTGACTTACTGGTATGACGATGAAGTCACAAGCAAGTCGGTCACAAACATTAATCATTCACAAGAGGAATTGCTTACCTTTAGGCGTATGCGGTTTGCCAAGGGAGACATTACGACAAGCCCAGAATTGTCTGATTGGTGTCTGGTGGAAGGAATCGGAGGCAATGAAGGAATTCTCTATACGGAGTTCCAATATCCACCAGAGAATGAAGAATCCTATATACTGGATATCTTTCAGTATTGTGCTCAATACATAGGGAATGAACCTAATGGCCATCCTATTTTTAAGTATTTGTTTACCAGAAACGACTTCTTGAAAGCCGGCAGCACGTCTGTGAACGACATCAGACTGGATCCAAAGTCTGAAAAGTCATCGACTTCGTGCTACTTCGATCTCCAAGGCCGCCGCATAACAGGTCAACCCACAAGGGGCATCTACATTCAAAAAGGCAAGAAAGTCGTAATAAAGTGAGAATAGTCAAAGTTAATTCTTGTTACTATAGTGCAAGGAATGGCGGACTTCTGCGTTTAAGCAAAAAAGGATATAAACAAAAAGATAAAAACAAAAAAGATGAAAGTAAGATTTTACCGTTGGTACAACGCGGTTTTGACAGTTCTGCTGTCGATGTTAGGTTTTGGGTGTTCTTCGTCAGATGACGATATGTTAGAGTATGGCACTCCGCATGCTGACTTTATCCTGAAAGGGCAGGTGACTGACGAGGCTGGCACACCTATTAAGAATATCAAGACATCGGCGAAGATAATCGTCAAGTCAGGAACAAGTGTATATAAAGATGAGTTCAGCACAGCCCAGACGGATGACTCGGGTCGTTACGAGTTGAAGTACGACGGACAAGGTAGTTATGACCTCAAGATTATCCTTGAGGACGTCGACGGTGAGGCCAATGGCGGCGAGTTCCAGAGCGACACCATCGATGTTGACTACGCCAAGGCCGTGAAGGTCGGCGAGGGAGACAACCGCTGGTATGGTGGAAAGTACGAAGTGACTACCGACGTCAAGCTGAAGAAGAAGTCATGAAGGCGACACCGCTGACCCTGAAGAAGCGACTGGCCCTTGAGCTGTGGCGGCAGAAAGAGGAAATGGTTCGCAGGGAGCATCCCCTGAAGCAACTCTTCTGGGAGTGTACCCTGCGCTGCGACCTGAAGTGCCGCCACTGTGGCAGCGACTGTAAGATGAAGTCTGAGAGTCGCGACATGCCCAAGGAGGACTTCCTCCGCGTGCTCGACGGCATTGCCGAGAAGACTGACCCGCACAAGGTGTTTGTCATCGTCTCTGGCGGTGAGCCGCTGATGCGCCGCGACATCGAAGAGTGCGGACGCGCCATCTATGAGAAAGGCTTCCCGTGGGGTATGGTGACCAACGCCCTGCACCTCACGCCCCAGCGCTGGCAGGGACTGCAGCGGGCCGGCATCCACACGATGGCCATCAGCCTTGACGGTTTGGAGGCCGACCACAACTGGATGCGCGGCAACGACGAGAGCTTCCGGATGGTGAGCCAGGCCATCGACATGCTCGTAGCCACCGAGGGCTTCGTCTTCGACATCGTCACCTGCGTCAACCGCCGCAACTATTCCCATCTCGACGACATCAAGGAGTTCCTCATCGCCAAGGGCGTGAAGCGCTGGCGGCTCTTCACCGTCTTTCCCGTGGGCAGGGCTGTCCTCGACCCTGACATGCGGCTGACGAACGAGGAGTTCCGTGGCGTCTTTGACTATATAAGAAAGGTGCGCGAGGAAGGCCGCATCCGCGCCGACTATGGCTGCGAGGGCTTCCTCGGCAATTACGAGGGTGAGGTGCGTAACCGCCTGTTCTCCTGTCAGGCTGGCATCACGGTAGGTTCCGTGATGGCCGACGGCGCCATTGCCGCCTGTGCCAGCATCCGGGCAGACTACAACCAGGGCAACATCTACAAGGACGACTTCATGGACGTATGGGAGAACCGCTATGCCGCCTATCGTCATCGCGAATGGATGCACACCGGCGAGTGTGCCGACTGCAAGTACTTCCGCTACTGTCAGGGTAACGGCATGCACTTGCGCGACAGCAACGGCAAGCTCCTGCTCTGTCACCTTCACCGAATAAACAACTCAATCACGGGGTCAGGTTTTTCTTAGAATCATGGGTTCCGGTGAGCACTTTTTCAAATATTAATTTTGAGATATAGAAAAAGGTTATTAAATTTGCAGCATTCAAATACGGATAAAGATGCCACGTCAAAGTCGAGTGCTCACCAGTCCCCGCGATTCACAGAATTTAGACAAGAATTAAAGTAATTCAATTATCAGAGAAGTATGCAAACAAGGTGCAGTATTCAAGCAACTGGCCAGAATAACGGGGATAAGCTACGGAATTATACAAAGAGTAGCAACAGATCAGAGAGTCCCCTGATCTACGTTAATGGCAGTCATCTGTCCCTTGCCATCCTTCGGAAGGAATCGGTGAGGAGCTTGATTTCTCATTCTCTTTATTTCATTGCATTTTCTAATTCTTCCTTCATGACCTCCACGCCGGGGAAGCCTGTCATCAGATAAGTCCTCTCTCCCTTGGAGTTATAGATGGCGTAGGTGGGGTAAGCCTGTTCTCCATATTGCTGAAGAATATGATTCAACTGTTCTTCTGTCAAGTAGTAGTGCTCCCCGTGTATATCAGGGATAAGTTCTTTCCATCTGTCGAACGGAGAAGTGGATGAGGTCATGTAGATGTACACGATGTCCTTGCCGTCCAGTTCCTGCTTCATAGGCTTCATTTGGTCAATGGCGACCCTGCAGGGAACACACCATGTTGCCCAGATGTCGATGAGCACCGTCTTGCCTTTGTATCGATTGAGGATAGTTGACAAGATGCTGTCGGGCGAGACATCTGTCATGTCCAGATAATGGATATGGTCATTGCCTGTTATCTTCTCCTTGTTGGATGCAACATTCTGTTTGTATTCCTCCACGTATTTGTCGTACAAGTCCGAAAGATTCTTGTCCTCGATGAGCGGTTTGGGAACATCCTTCCCATTGAGCACCAGGGGCAGGTAGTAGCAGTAGCGGGCAAGGTCGGCATTGATGCCGCGTGCGTCAGTGGCTTTCACATAATATTTGCTGGCATCGACAAAGGGATAGCCAAACACTGCCGTCGGAGAATACAAATTCTTGGTGTAATGCCGAAGGACAAAATCCGTGAATTCCTTGGAGTTGAGCAACGAGTCCGCAACAACGTTATCAAGGTAGGGAGGATTATATTCGTCTGCCATCAGATAGTCCATTGCCGTTTTGCTGCATGAGAATCCTTTTAATATATCCACACCATCATCTTTTTCTTTCTTTACAGCATTCATCAAAGTTGCCACATCATGAATTTCCTTCCAATTAGTCCCTTCCGTCTCAGCAAACGCCTTATTATAATTCACCACAAGTGGATACATTTCCCTGTCGAACTTGGCGAAATAGCCCTTGAATCCCACAAATTTGCTGTTGGCTTCTGAATCATCGTGCAACATGTCAATCAACACTTTCACTTCCTTGCCTGAGGCAAGATAGAGAGCACATTGAGAAGTCCACGGAACGTTGAAGATGGAAGCCCATCCTATCTGGGGAAAATATATAGGAAGACGAAGGGTTGCCTCTCCTTTATCGTCCAGCCTCACGTCTACATCCACGGGCTTTGAAGGATTCTTCAAGTCCACATACTGAACCTGCACTTCCGTGTTCATTCCCTTTCGGTAGTTCATCGCCTTGAAATGGATGGTGGCTGGTTCATCGCTGTATTTCAATTCCGCCAGTACATCCTCCTCCGCATAGTCGGCTTTGTATTCATCCGGCACAGGAGTGACTGGCATCGTGTAACTCTTCTCATGGATGGCAAACACCTTGAAATCGTTCAATGTCGTGCCTTCCAGAAAGTCAAACTCTTTTGTGTCAAGAGGCAGGGGCTTGAAATAAAGGACAAACTTCCTGAGCCAAGTATCCTCGTTGGTGTGGCAATCCTCATCCAGCGCGATGCTGTCGCTTCCAACAATGGCATACGTCTTGCCATCCGATTGCAGATAACTCTCCCCAGAAATCCGAAACCACCCATCTGGTGGATACTGATAAGCGGCATATAGCGTTGTCTTCTCTTTCGAGAATTCCACCTTTGTTATCATCAACTGAGGATTGGGAGAATAGCCTACCGCCAAATCTTCCCATATCACTTTCTTCTGCCCCATCGTCACCACACTGACGAAAGCAAACAACAATGTTAAGATCTTTGTTTTCATTTGTTTCTTTTACTTCTGTATATAATAACGAAAAAACACTGGGGACGGGTACCTGTTTTCACTTGAAATATGTCAGGTGACATTCCTGTCATAACCCTTTTATTTCTCCTTTTATTTCTGCATCCACTACGTAAATATCACCATCCTTGTCTTTCAGCACGTTTCTGGGCACTAAGTCCCAAACTTCATATATGTTATTTGTGAATCGTCCCTCGTTGTTCTTCTTCGTAAAGCCAATGGCTGCCATGTATGTTTCAATTTCAATGGGTGTTGCGGGCAGGGCATCCTTTACCAAATCCTGTTGCAATACAGGCATTACGCTACGACCGTTATAGCCAGCAAAACCTATGAAATAATAGAATGTATCTGGAAATATTGAATTGTGAAGTATAACCTTTTCAAGCAGATTAACGATACTACCACTATTCAATAGATTGTTTACTTTGAAAACTGTATCCTCACGAGTATAGATGTCATTCTCGTTTCCGCTGGCACCAGGCAGTCCCAAATCAAAAACTTCGTCCATCGGAATCCACATGCCTTTCTCTTTGGCATACAATTCCGCCGAACGCTGCTCTGCATCAAAGCAACTTACATGTTCTTGGCCAGCTCCAGATTCCGCTTCATATACCTGACTGCGTCTTCTGAGCTCATCGGCGATTTCCGCGATTCGCTGATTTTCTGCATCTTTCTCTCCGATGCCTCTTTGTGAAATTGGTTGAGATAAGTCATATTTCATTTTCTTAGCTTTGGTGCAAAGATAAGAACATTTTCTTAATCTTCCAAATTATTCGCTATCATTTTGCTGTCTCATTTTTTTTTTCGTACACATGTTTTTTTTAATTCACAGTCGGTGAACATAAGTTCGTGGTGCATGAACATATGTTCACGCACTGCGAACATAAGTTCAAGGCGCACGAACATAAAAAATATAGAAGAGAAAGGACAATGAGATACATAACAGACCAAAGAAAAATCTTCCTAATTGCTTCGTTACTACAACTTTTTTTCGTACTTTTGCAAATTGAAATGTGATAAACAAAATATAAACATCAATAAAATACATTGGAACTATGAACAAGAGTGAACTGAAACCAGCTGCGGTCTTCGAGCAATTTGCGAAGATTAACCAGATTCCACGTCCTTCGAAGCGTGAGGAGAAGATGATTGCATACCTGAAAGAGTGGGGCGAGAGCCATGGACTGCCGACGAATGTCGACGAGACGGGTAACGTTATTATCCGTAAGGCGGCAACCCCAGGTATGGAGAACCGCAAGACGGTCATCCTGCAGAGCCACATGGATATGGTGTGCGACAAGCTGGTGGATTACGAGATTGACTTCGACAACGACCCCATCAAGACCTATATCGATGGTGAGTGGCTGACTGCCGAGGGTACCACGCTGGGTGCTGATGATGGTATCGGTTGTGCTATGGAGCTGGCGCTGCTGGAGAGCAACGACATTGAGCACGGACCCATCGAGTGCGTCTTCACACGCGACGAGGAGACTGGTCTCTCTGGTGCCGAGGGCATGAAGGCAGGCTTCATGACTGGCGATTACCTCATCAACCTTGACTCAGAGGACGAGGGCGAGATTTTTGTCTCTTGTGCTGGTGGCCGCAACACCACCGCTAAGTTTACCTTCCAGCGTACAGAGGTGCCTGCTGGCTATTTCTTCATGCGTGCCCAGCTGAAGGGCTTGGTCGGTGGTCACTCTGGCGACGATATCAACAAGCAGCGTGCCAATGCCATCAAGCTATTGGGCCGTTTCCTCTTCCAGACCATCAATCGCTACGAAGGTGTCCGTCTGGCTCAGTTCAATAGTGGTAAGATGCACAATGCCATCCCTCGCGACGGCATGTTCGTTATCGCTGTCCCCAACGCGTTGAAGGAGAATGTCAAGGCCGACTGGAACGTCTTTGCTGCTGAGGTGGAGGATGAGTTCCACGTAACGGATACGCAGATGGTATGGACCATGGAGTCAACGGATGCCGAGCCTGTCATCGAGAATACGGTGGCTCGCAACTTCATCTTTGCCCTGCAGGCTGTCGACAATGGTATCTACGCCATCTGTCAGGACCCTGCCTTGAACGGAATGGTTGAGACCAGTAGCAATATTGCCAGCATCGAGACCAAGGACAACGAGATTGTCATCGTCTCGTCACAGCGTTCTAACGTCATGTCTAACCTCGACAATATGTGTGCCACCATCCGCGCTACCTTCCAGTTGGCTGGTGCTGAGGCTGAGTCTGGCGACGGCTATCCTGCCTGGAAGATGCGTTCCAACAGCGAACTGCAGAAGATTGTCAAGGAGTCGTATGTGAAACTGTTTGGCAAGGAACCCGTTGTTCGTGGCATTCATGCTGGTCTGGAGTGCGGCCTGTTCTCTGAGCGTTATCCCAACCTCGATATGGTGTCGTTCGGTCCTACGCTGCGTTTCGTCCATACGCCTGAGGAGCGCCTGCACATTCCTACCGTCCAGATGGTATGGGACCACCTGCTCGATGTCCTCAAGAACATTCCTGCCAAATGAAACGTATCTATATTATAATAGGTGTAGCCCTGTTGTTGCTGGCCTCGTGCACGCAACAGCGGGCTAAATCTGTTGCGAAGGATTTTATGGCGGCATATATCTCCGACGATGCCGACTACTTGGACTTCTCTGCTGTTGACAGCACGCGAGCCATCAGCGATTCGCTCGTGCAGGTCTTGCGCCAGCATGGTCCAAAGGGGGCCAGCTACGAGGAGCGCACGTCCAGGACACTCTATCTCTTGCGTGCCAAGTACCTGCTCGACGAGGACACCTGCAGCACCACGTTCTACATGAATCCGGATATGACTGGCGTTGTTGCTGTCAAGAACAACTAACCACCGTTCCCCTCCTTTTTAGGAGGGGCCTTTATATCCTCTCAACCTGCTTCACACCCTTCACGGTGCGAAGCTTTTTGATGAGTGCTTCCAGACGGGTGTTATCGTCAATCATGATGGTCAGGTTGCCGCTGAACAGTCCGTCGTGAGAGTCGATATTGATGCTACGCAGTATCAGTTTCTCATCGCGTGAGATGATGTTTGTCAGGTTGTTCACGATGCCGATATCATCGTTGCCAATGATACGCAGGGTGATGGCATACTGCGACGAACCCTTGCCGCTCCACTTCGCCTTGACGATGCGATAGCCGAAACGCTTTCTCAGCTCTGGGGCGTTGGGACAGTCCTCGCGGTGAATCTTGATGCCGCCATTGATGGTGACGAAGCCAAACACCTTGTCGCCATAGATGGGCTGACAACAGCGTGCCAACTGATAGTCGATGCCTTTCAGGTTGCGGTCAATGACGAGAACGTCGTCAGCAAGCTTAGCGTTGGACGTTGGCAACTTTGAGTCGTCCAGCACAAAGTCTGCGGCAGTCTGCGCCACATTGTTGCCTGTTACAGGCTGTTCGCCCTGCTGCAACTCCACATATTTCTCTATGATGGTGTTTACGTCCAATTCGCCATTAGCCACCTGACGATAGAAGTCGCTGACCTCCTTGAATCCCAGCTTGCGGATGAGCACCTGCATCACGCTGTCGTCCAGCTCCAGTTTGCGGTTCTTGAACTTACGCTCCAGCGTCTCCTTGGCAAAGAGACCTTCCTTTACCTGCGTCTCTTTCAGCGCCAAGCGAATCTTCGACTTGGCACGTGATGTCTTAGCAATGTTCAGCCAGTCCTGCTTAGGCTTTTGGTTCGACGAGGTCATAATCTCCACCTGGTCGCCGCTCTGCAACTCCTGACGCAGCGTGACCACCTTGCCATTGATGCGAGCACCCGTACACGAACTACCTATCTTCGAGTGGATGTGGTAGGCGAAGTCGAGAACGGTGGCACCCTTGGGGAACTTGAACAGGTCGCCCTTGGGGGTGAACACAAACACCTCGTCCTCGTAGAGGTCCATCTTGAACTGGTCCATGGCCTCCAGACCATCGCTGGTCTCCAGCATCGAACGGATGCCTGTCAGCCAGTCGTCCAGTCCGCTTTCGCTCTTCACACCCTTGTAGCGCCAGTGGGCAGCAACGCCTCGCTCGGCTATCTCGTCCATGCGTTCAGTACGTATCTGTACCTCCACCCATTTCTGTTCAGGGCCCAGCACAGTGATGTGCAGACTCTCGTAGCCGTTCGACTTCGGCACGCTCAGCCAGTCGCGCAGACGCTTGGGGTTGGGTTGATACATGCTGGTGATCAAGGCAAAGGCCTGCCAGCATTGCATCTTCTCTTTCTCTACGGGACTATCAATGATGATACGGATGGCAAAGAGGTCATAGACGCCCTCGAAGGGACACTTCTGTTTCTTCATCTTCTGCCAGATGGAGTGTATCGACTTCGTACGCCCCTTGATGTGGAACGTCAGTCCGGCCTCCGTCAGTCGCTCGCTGATAGGTCCGATAAAACGGTCGATGTAGGCATCGCGATTCTTCTTCGTCTCGCTGAGCTTCTCCTTGATATGGTAGTAGGCGTCGTGCTCCAGGTATTTCAGCGACAGATCCTCCAGTTCACTCTTCAACTTATACAGACCCAACTTGTGGGCGAGTGGGGCATAGAGGTAGGCGGCCTCCTGACTGACCTCGTGCTTAGCGCTGTCGTTATCGGCATCTTTAATTTGCCGCATCAGATTCACCCTGTCGGCAATCATGATGAGGATGACGCGCATGTCCTCGGCAAACGACAACAGCAGGTTGCGGAAGTTCTCCGACTCAATGACGGGATTCTTCTGGTACAACTCCTGGATGCGCTGCAGACCATGCAGGATGCGGGCTACGCTCTCGCCAAACTGAGCACGTACCTCGTCAACCGTCAGCAATCCTTCCTCCACACTGGGGCGTAGCAGTACGGCCAGCACGCTGTCACGTTTCAGACCGATTTCGTCGACCACCAGCTGTGCTGTCTGGAAAGAGAGTAGGATAGGGTTCAGTCCGAACACGTTGCGTTGCAACTGCTTGGTCTCCAGGGCCTGCAGCATGTTGCGTCGCATGTGTTCCTCGTCGCCTTCGTGCAGCGATGATGCTATCTCTTCGCGTATCTTCTGATACAACGCCAGTGTCTCTTCCTTTTCCTCAGTGGTAAACTCCAGTCTATCTGTCATAGTCTTTTATTCTCCGTAGATTTCTTTTAGTTTTGCACCCAGTGCTTTGCCTCGCAGGTCGATAGCGATAATCTTGCCTTGTGGGTCGAGGAGCACGCTGGCAGGAATGCTGCGTACACCATAGATATCGCTGGCAGCGCACTGCCATCCCTTCAGGTCGCTCATCTGAGGCCAGCGCATGCCTATCTGTTGGACGGCTGCCACCCATGCATCCTTCTTCTGGTCGAAGGATACACCAACAATTTCAAAACCTTTAGCGTGGTAGCGCTCATAGTTCTGGATGACGTTAGGCATCTCCTGACGACAGGGACCACACCACGAAGCCCAGAAGTCTACCAATACGTAGTTGCCCTTTCCTGCCCATTGTGAGAGCTTCACCTCGCGGTCTTCCATATCCTTCATCGTCAGTTCATGGAACATCGTGCCAGGCTTGCGCTTCTCGTAGCTGGCCAACAACTGCTTGGGTTTCTCCAAGTCAGGATGATTATAATAGGCGGCTGTGGGGTCCAGTGCCTCTTTCAGTCCTTCGTAGCCCAACTCATACATCGCCTCCTTGATATAGCTGACAGGCAGTTGGTTATGCTTGTTCTCACGGATGATGCGCTTCACCAGTTTCAGCTGTTCATTGCTGATGGAGTCCAGTGCTGCAGAGAACTGTTTAACCTTGATGGCTGTTGTGGGTTTCTCTCCCTTGGGGTCAGCTTTCATCAATTCTCTGTATTCCTTGATAATGAATTCTCCCTGAGCATCGAGAATATCCATTTCGGCCTTGTAAACATCTTCTTGTGCGTGTGCGCTGATGGCTGCTATCGCCATGAGTGCAATGGTTAATATTCGTTTCATATACCTTTATTATCATTAATTCGATGGCAAAGGTACGAATAAGTGGGTGAAAAACCAAAAGAAAATACATATAATTGGTTTGGTATCGGGAAAAAGTATTATCTTTGCAGGCTGAAAACATAATTGATATATGAAGAAATACGGTATTTTTGCATTGTTGACATATATGCTGCTGTGCACTCCTATTCGTGTGTGGGCAGACAGCGACGATGAGGCTTTCCTGGAGCAGGTTGCCAAGGAGTGTGGCAATATGAAGGGACCGCTGAAGATGATTGCAGGGTTGGATATTGACATCAAACCATCAGCGACCTATCAGGCAAAGACTTTTGAGGTCAGCTGTGATATGAAGCGTGCCAGGTATGAGGATGCCTTGCCCTTGCCACAGATTGCTTCTATGGTCAAATTCTACTATGAGGACCAACCTAAACAGACACTGGCCTTGGAAGTTTTGCAGTTGGAAAAGAATTTTCCAGGATTCCTCGATGCGATGATTAAGACCAAGAGTACCTACTGTGTACAGGCCAAGCAAACGGATAGTGCCTGTCAATATACGGGACAGCTGGATAGCAAGGAACTGAAGCAGATAGAGCGGATAGACTCCATTGCCCTGGCTGCGATGATTCTGCAGAAAGGGGTGGATCTGTTCAATCATGTGCTGTTGCCCTACAAGGCAAAGAGTGGCAATGTGTGGAACAAGATGACGCTGCAGGAAGGTAAGGTGTGGATAGATTTGCAGGTTCCTGACAAGGCACTTACGGCTATCCAGAAGAATCTGGAGGTGATGAAAAGGGCATTCTACTTCTGTCCGACCTTGGACAGCGGTTATTCTAAGGACATGTTGAAAACGGTGGATTACGGTTTCCGACTGACCACAGAAACAGGGCGAAGCATGGAGATAGCCTACACGCCTGAAGAACGTGAGCAGTTGAATGCTCTGGGGGCTGGCGTCACCGACCGACAGATGTACGTGCTGTTGATTAACATTATGCGCACCTTGCCAATAACGGTAAAACCGTACCAGACGCGTGTGGGCTTCGAGTACGCTGACAAGACACTCTCCATCGTCGATGAGGTGCATACGGATAATCCCAGAATCAAGGAAATGATGAAGCGCCCGGAGGCTATCAGGGCGGAATATCTTACGCACATGTTCAGTTCTGTGCAGTTTTTCGAGAATTTCTCCGAAAACGGCGTAGGCATCAGACGCATCTTCCGTGGTTTGGCCGATGAAGACGTGTCCTACATGATGTCAGCCCAAGAGATAGGCACTCTCTTGAAGAGTCCCCAACAGGTGAAGGACTCCCTGCTGCTGCAAAGTCAGCTGGATGTCCTTACGCTGCAGATGGGGCAACAGTCCTGCAAGGAGGGGTTCTTCTGTCCATGTCAGGTATCTATGGAGGGTGACAATGTGGTCTGGACGGTTGTCGGAAACGTCTCTCTTGCCAGCTATAAGAAGTATATTCAGCGTGATCTCCGCGCGAAGGCTATAGAAATCTATCAGTCCAAATCGGGAAACCTGCTGCGAGAGGCCGTGAAGAAACTACATAAGGGTTTGATTTACAGGGTTTACACTGGTGATATGAAACAGCATCACGACACAGTGATACCCTTTAGCGCCTTAAATGACCTGAAACAGTAAGAAAGTGGGCTGATAATTTTGTCAGCCCACAATTATTTTGTACTTTTGCATCCGATTTAAACTTAAACATATATTGTAGATATGATCAACATTACTTTTCCGGACGGATCTGTTCGCTCGTATGAGCAGGGCGTAACCGGACTTCAGATTGCCGAGAGCATCTCACCGGCTCTGGCACGCAGCGTGGTAAGCTGTGGCGTGAATGGTGAGACTGTAGAGCTGAATCGTCCTATCAATGAGGACGCTACGATTGCACTCTATAAGTTCGATGACGAGCAGGGTAAGCATACCTTCTGGCACACATCGGCACACCTGTTGGCTGAGGCTCTGCAGGAGTTGTATCCTGGCATCCAGTTCGGCTTTGGTCCCGCTGTGGAGAATGGTTTCTTCTATGACGTGCTGCTGCCTAACGGCGAGATGATCAAGGAGAGCGACTTCCCCAAGATTGAAGAGAAAATGAAGGAGCTGGCTGGCAAGAAGGAGCCGGTGGTTCGCAAAGAGGTGGCTAAGGCCGATGCCCTGAAACAGTTTGCTGCTGACGGTCAGACCTATAAGTGCGAGCACATCGACCAGGACTTGGAAGATGGTTCTATCACGACATATACGCAGGGTAACTTCACTGACCTCTGCCGTGGTCCGCACTTGATGGATACGGGCGAGATCAAGGCTGTAAAACTGACCTCTGTGGCTGGTGCTTTCTGGCGTGGTGATGCCAACCGCGAACAGATGCAGCGTCTGTATGGTATCTCGTTCCCCAAGAAGAAGATGCTCGATGAGTATCTCGTGATGCTGGAGGAGGCCAAGAAGCGCGACCACCGTAAGATTGGTAAGGAGATGGAGCTGTTCATGTTCTCTGACAAGGTCGGTAAGGGCCTGCCCATCTGGTTGCCAAAGGGTACAGAGCTTCGCCTGCGCCTGCAGGACCACTTGCGTAAAGTTCAGAAACGCTTTGGTTATCAGGAGGTTATCACTCCGCATATCGGCTCGAAGAACCTCTATGTTACCTCTGGTCACTATGCTCACTATGGCAAGGATTCGTTCCAGCCCATCCATACTCCTGAGGAGGACGAAGAGTACATGCTGAAGCCCATGAACTGTCCTCACCACTGCGAAATCTTCGCTTGGAAGCCCCGTTCATATCGTGACCTGCCTCTGCGTATTGCTGAGTTTGGTACGGTATATCGCTACGAGCAGAGTGGTGAGTTGCATGGACTGACCCGTGTACGTTCATTCACGCAGGACGATGCCCACCTGTTCTGTCGTCCTGACCAGGTGAAGCAGGAGTTCCTGAACGTGATGGACATCATCAATATCGTGCTTAAAGCTTTCGGTTTTGAGTTCGAGGCTCAGATTTCTCTCCGCGACCCCAACGACCACGAGAAGTACGTAGGTACCGACGAGGACTGGGCACTGGCAGAGAAGGCTATCCAGGAGGCTTGCGAGGAGAAGGGTCTGCCCGCTAAGGTTGAATATGGTGAGGCTGCCTTCTATGGTCCTAAGCTCGACTTCATGATTAAGGACGCCATCGGTCGTCGTTGGCAGTTGGGTACTATTCAGGTAGACTACAACCTGCCTAAGCGCTTCCAGCTGGAATATACCGACGAGGACAACACGAAGAAGACGCCTGTCATGATACATCGTGCTCCCTTTGGTTCTATGGAGCGTTTCTGCGCCGTACTCATCGAGCACACCAGTGGTCACTTCCCCTTGTGGCTGACTCCTGACCAGGTAGCTATCCTGCCACTGTCAGAGAAGTACAACGACTACGCCAAGGAGGTTGCCAAGAAGTTCGATATGGGTGGCGTTCGTCCTACCATCGACTTGCGCAACGAGAAGCTGGGTCGTAAGATTCGTGACAACGAGCTGAAGCGTATTCCTTATATGGTCATTGTTGGTGAGAAGGAACAGCAGGATGGCACCGTTGCCGTACGTCCTCAGGGCGGTGGCGAGCAGAAGGTCATGACCATCCAGGAGTTCATCGACCACATCAATGCGGAGGTCAAGGAAATGACCAAGGAGTTCTAAACCGTAAACGGTAAACGATAAACAGTTGAAGACTCCCGTCTATATTATTGAAGAAAAGCGGTTGCGGCACAACCTCGCGCAGATTCGTGAGGTTGCTTGCCGCACCGATTCTGAATGGATACTGGCTTTCAAGGCCTTTGCCTTGTGGAAGACGTTTTCTATCTTCCGCGAGTATATCTCGTCGACTACTGCCAGCTCGCTCAGCGAGGCTCGCTTGGCCTTTGAGGAGTTTGGCGCCAAGGCGCATACCTATTCGCCAGCTTATAAAGATGATGAGTTTGACGAGATAGTCCGCTGTTCCAGTCATCTGACGTTTAACTCGCTCTCGCAGTATGAGCGGTTCCATAAAAGGGCAGAGGAGTGCTCGCTGGGACTGCGCATTAATCCTGAATATTCAGAGGTAGAGACGCTGCTCTACAACCCTTGTGCACCAGGCACCCGTTTTGGTGTTACTGCCGACAAGTTGCCTGAACAGTTGCCCGGTGATATCAAGGGCTTCCATTGCCATTGTCATTGTGAGAGTGGCAGCGACGTCTTTGAGCGCTCCCTGCAGCATATCGAAGAGAAGTTTGCGAAGTGGTTCCCCCAATTGGAATGGATCAACTTCGGTGGTGGCCACTTAGTGACGCGCAAGGACTACGACATCGAGCGACTGGTGCGCCTTATGCAAGGTTTCCATGAGCGCTATCCTCACCTGAAGGTTATCTTCGAACCCGGTAGTGCCTTTGCTTGGCAGACAGGTCCGCTGGTCAGCAGTGTGGTAGACATTGTAGAGGACAAGGGCATTCGTACCGCTATTCTCGACGTTAGCTTCACCTGTCACATGCCTGACTGTCTGGAAATGCCGTATTTCCCTGAAGTGCGAGGGGCAAAGCATGTGGAGGAGCAAAATTCTCAATTCTCAATTGTCAATTCTCAATTGGTCTACCGCCTTGGTGGCAACAGCTGTCTCTCTGGCGACTGGATGGGTGACTGGCAGTTTGACCACGAACTGAAAGTAGGGGAGCAAATTATCTTCGAAGACATGATTCACTACACAACCGTGAAGACCAATACGTTTAACGGCATTACGCATCCCTCCATAGCTATGGAACATAGCGACGGCACGCTGGAAATGTTGCGTGAATACACCTACGAAGATTATCGCGATCGTATGGACTAATAAAAAAAGTGGTGAATTCACCACTTTTTATTTTTCTTCCAACAGGTCTGGACGCAGGCGGCGTGTACGCTCCATAGCCTGTTCCAGTTCCCAGTTGCGTATTTTTGCTTCGTTGCCTGACAACAAGATCTCAGGAACTTTCCATCCTTTATACTCTGCAGGACGGGTGTAGATAGGTGCTGCCAGCAGGTCGTCCTGGAAACAGTCGGAGAGCGCGCTCTGTTCGTCCCCAATAACGCCAGGCACGACGCGCACAATGGCGTCGGCAATCATGGCGGCAACCAGTTCACCACCCGTCAGCACAAAGTCACCAATCGATATCTCCTTGGTAATCAGGTGGTCGCGGACACGCTGGTCGATACCTTTATAGTGGCCAGCCAGAATAATCAGGTTCCCCTTCAGCGACAGCTCATTGGCCATGTGCTGGTCAAAGCGCTCACCATCAGGCGAGGTGAAGATGACCTCGTCGTAGTCGCGCTCAGCCTTCAGTGCCGTGATACAGCGGTCAATGGGCTCACACTGCATCACCATGCCTGCAGAACCACCATAGGGGTAGTCGTCAACACGGCGCCACTTGTCGAGTGTGTAGTCGCGCAGGTTGTGCAGACGAATCTCAGCCAGTCCTTTCTTCTCGGCACGTGCCAGTATTGATTCGTGAACAAAGCCCTCTAGCATTTCGGGCAGTACGGTAATGATATCTATTCGCATGCGTAAAACGTTTTAATCTGTTCAATATATTTTTCACCCACCTTGCGTCCTAGTTCATAGACCAGTCGCATCTGTTGCGGGTCGTGGCTCAGGTGACCGATGGGTATCTTCTCGTCAGGACGGATGACCAGACAGCGCCCTTCCTTCTCAGCCGCTGCCACATACTCCAACTGTTTATTGTACATCAAGTGGCGCTCGTCCAGAGCCTTCAGAAAATGTGGATACTTCCTCAGCGCCAAGCGCATCAGCGGCATCAGTCGGTTGTGCTCCTTCTGGTACCCCATGGGTTGTGTCAGTATCACCACGTTACGGTCATAGCCCTGCTGTTCGTAGTATTCCAAAGGTATCGAGTCGCTCACACCTCCGTCCAGCAGCTTCCAGCCATCAACCTCTACTACCTTTGACGCCAATGGCATGCTTGCCGACGCCCTCAGCCACTCTAACTCGTCGTAGTCCACGTGATCCATCAGGTGATAGACGGCCCGCCCCGTCTCTACGTCCGTGCAGACTATGGTAAACTCCAGCGGGTTCTCCTCGAAGGTCTTTGTGTCGAAGATGTCGTACTTGTAGGGCACTATGTGGTATCCGAACTCCGCATTGAAGTAGTCGCCACTTTTCACCAACGACCACCAGCCGCTATACCTGCTGTCCTTAGCAAAACTAGTGTTGTAGCGGATGGCGCGACCTACTTGTCGTGACTTGTAGTTACAGCCGAACGCTGCTCCTGCCGACACACCAATGAGTCCGTCAGGCTGGACATTATGTTCCATCATGACGTCTGTTACCCCTGCCGTCCATAATCCGCGCATGGCCCCACCTTCCAGTACCAGTCCTTTTCTCATAATCGTTTACAAAGGTAGTGCAAACCGAGTGAAATGCAAAATAAATCGCAATTTATTATCATTTATTGTCAAAAGGTTACATATTATAGATAATGGTTCGCCTCATTGACTCAAGGATATAAACCCGTCAGTCATGTGGATGTGCTCTTCGCTAAGCAGTTGGCGAAGAGCTGCATCAATGGCTTCCGTGGGGAAGGGAAGACTGTGAAGCTCGCAAGGATGATGGCGCTGACCATCGCGGAGCAATTGGAAAATGGCTTGACTGGCATCGGGCGACTGTTGATGGGCAATGGTTTGGCCTTGATTGCTGAGACAGACATCGCACTGGCCGCAGTCGTGGGTGTCTTTTTCGCCAAAGTATTCCAACAACAAGCGTGAACGGCAATGGCTGTTGTCCTGCATGTAGCTGAGCATGGCATGGATGCGCTTGCGGTATTGCTCCAGACGTCGCTCGTAGACGTCGGCTGACAGCTGGACATGTTCTGGGTCTTCGCGTCGCTGCATATAGCGGATGGTGGGCACCTGACTGCGTGGGATGTACTGGATGATGCGTTTGTGGGCTAGCGACTTCAGCATCTCGTGGAGGTCGGCAGGACGCAAGCCACATTGCTGACTGACGAGTGCTTCGTCGATGTATCCGAAGTCGGCAAAGAGTCCACCATAGTTGCGCAGGAGCGTGACGATGAGGCGATCTTCGCTGTCTGAGAGGTCGTTGAGACGATAAAGCTCGTGGCGCTCCAACAGGAAGCGTACGCGTGTCTGCAAATCGGGCGCTGCATCATATTCTATATAGCCTGCACGCTGCAGAATCTGCAGGGCGGAATGGACACGCACAGGGAAGTGGTGAAAGCGCTGGCAGAATACGTCGATGTTAAATTCTCGGGTGATGCCAAAGCCGTCACCTGTGGCTATCTGGAAGAAGTAAGCCAGGTGTTCATAGACCTGACGAATCTCATCTTTTGGAGGGAAGGTGTCGTCGATACGTTTGGCGAGCTTGGCATTGTCGCCATTGTTATAGAGCAGGATGGCCTGAGCTGGTTGTCCATCGCGACCAGCACGACCAGCCTCCTGGAAGTAGGCCTCGATGGAGTCGGGACAGTCGTAGTGCATGACTAGACGCACGTCGGGCTTGTCGATGCCCATGCCGAAGGCATTGGTGCAGACGATGATGCGCACGCGGTCTTGTTGCCAGTCGCGCTGGCGCTGGTCTTTCACCTCATGCTCCAAACCAGCATGGTAAAAGGTAGCGCTGAGACCAGCCTGACAGAGTGCCTGAGCAATCTCCTTGGTGCGTCGACGACTGCGCACATAGACGATAGCTGATCCCTGGGTATGCTGGAAGGTGTGGATGAGTTCCTGCATCTTATCGGGGCTATCCTTGACAAGGTAAGTGAGGTTGCTGCGCTCGAAGCTCATTCTGAACACGGAAAAACCGTGTTCCACACTGTGGAATCCGGTTTTCCCGGATTCACCAGAAAGCTTTTCGCAGATGTCTTCGACAACCTGAGGGGTGGCTGTAGCAGTTAGTGCCAGGATGGGAATGTCGGGCAGAAGCGTGCGGATATTGGCAATCTCCAAGTAGCTAGGACGAAAATCGTAGCCCCACTGTGAGATGCAATGTGCCTCGTCAACAGTGATGAACGATACGTGCATGTGGCGCAGCTTGGTGATGAAGAGCTCGCTGGAGAGACGCTCAGGCGACACATAGAGGAACTTGGTGCGGCCCAGGATACAGTTCTCCAACACGCGGAGGATGTCATCGTGCGACATGCCGCTATAGACGGCTGCAGCCAAGATGCCTTTCTGGCGAAGGTGCAGCACCTGGTCTTTCATCAGGGCGATGAGTGGGGTGACAACGATGCACACCCCTTCCAGCGCCATAGCAGGCACTTGGAAGGTCAGCGACTTGCCACCTCCCGTAGGCATGAGACCCAGCGTGTCGCGTCCCAGTCCTATAGACTCGATAATCTGCTGTTGGATGCCACGAAAGTCGTCATAGCCCCAATAGTGCTTCAGTATCTCTTTGTAGTTACTCAACGGTCAACTGTCTATCTTCTTCTTCCGATGGACGGATGCCCTCTATCTGCAGCTGTACCTCGCCACGCTTGTAGGTGTTCTCCTCGATAGTATAGACGATATCGAACGAACGCTTGGACTTGATATAACGTGCTGCCGACGATTGTCCGAAGGCGATACCGTTCATGACTACTGCCGACTTGGAATCGACGAGCTCCAACTTGATATGTTCCTGATGGCGACCTACCACCTTCGATGTGCCAAAGTCATAGACGTTGCGCGTAATGAAAAGTGGTTTGCTATTGCCTGGTCCATGAGGGGCTAACCGTTTTAACTCGTTGAGCAGTCGCTTATTAATCTGCTGGAAGTCCAGCTCCATATCGATGTCGAGTGTTTGTTGGGTCTGCTCAGGCAGGATATGGTGGCTGACATACTCTTGGAAACGACGACGGAACTCAGGGATGTTTTCCTGACGCAGCGTGAGTCCTACGGCATAGGTGTGACCACCGAAGTTCTCCAACAGGTCGCGACACGACTTGACAGCATCGTAGACGTCGAAGCCTGCCACAGAACGTGCAGAACCAGAGGCCATACCGTCGATGATGGTTAGCACAACGGTAGGACGGAAATATAGCTCAGTGAGACGTGAGGCCACAATGCCCACCACACCTTTCTTCCAGCCTTCATCATAGAGCACGATGGACTGCTGGTGTTGCTGACTCTCTAAGCGTTCCACAATCTCGTTGGCCTCGACAGTCATCTGCTTGTCAACGTCCTTGCGCTGCTCGTTGTATTCGTTGATGCGCGTAGCCATTGTCAGGCTGCGCTGCAAGTCACGCTCTACGAGCAAGTCTACAGCTTCGCGTCCGTTCATCATGCGACCAGAGGCGTTGATGCGCGGCCCAATCTTGAAGACGATGTCACTCATGGTGAGCTCACGATTGGTGAGTCCGCAGATCTCGATGATAGCCTTCAGACCCGTCGAGGGTGCTTGGTTCAATTGTTTCAGTCCGTGGAAGGCCAGCGTGCGGTTCTCACCCTCTACAGGCACGAGGTCAGAAGCAATGCTGACGGCACAGAAGTCGAGTAGGGGAATGAGGCGTGAGAACGGGATACCGTTGTTCTTGGCAAAGGCCTGCATGAACTTGAAGCCCACACCGCATCCGCAGAGATGCTTGAAAGGATAGGTGGAGTCGTCGCGCTTCGGATTGAGAATCGCTACGGCAGGAGGCATCACCTCATCGGGCACATGGTGGTCGCAGATGATGAAGTCAATGCCTTGCTCCTTGGCATATGCTATCTCCTCGACGGCCTTGATGCCGCAGTCAAGTACGATAATGAGTTTTACCCCTGTCTCTGCGGCAAAGTCTATTCCTTTCTTGCTGACACCATAGCCCTCTTCCTCGCGGTTAGGGATATAGTAGTCAATGTTGGAATAGAACTGCTGCAGGAACTTGTAGACTAGCGCTACGGCTGTACAGCCGTCGACGTCGTAGTCGCCATACACCATGATACGCTCTTTGCGCCCCATGGCGTCGTTCAGTCTGTCCACTGCCACGTCCATGTCGTTCATCAGGAACGGGTCAATCAGCTCGTTCAGCATAGGGCGGAAGAAGCGCTTTGCTGCACTCTCCGTCTTGATGCCACGCTGAATCAGGAGTCCGGCCATCACGGGACTCATCCCGATCTTCTCGGCCAGCTCGTTAGCTGCTTGCTGTCTGTCTGGTGTCAGTGGTTCGTAATTCCATTTAAATTGCATTTATATTTTATTTATTTTCTTGTCGTAAACAGGGGTATCGTATGCCATAGGTACACAATACGCCTTCAAAGTTACGAAGAAAAAACAAATAAATGGAACGAGTGACTGATTTTTTAACAGAATTTGAGTTTTTAATTGTAGTTCTTGACGTTGCGTTTGCCTTGCAACACAGCGAGCGCATTGAGTGCCAGCGCCTGCATCTCGTCTTCGCCAGGGAAGGTATAGACAGGTGCGAGGAAACCAATACGGCGACGCAGTTCGCTGACGATATACTCTGAATGGGCCATGCCTCCCGTGAGCAGGATGGCATCAATCTTACCACAGAGTACAGCGGCTTCTGCAGCGATGTTCTTGGCAACGTGGTAGAGCATGGCGTCGACGATGAGCTTGGCGTGTTCGTCGCCGTTCTTGATGCGCTCTTGAATCTCGCGCATGTTGTTTGTACCCAGATGGGCGTTGAGTCCTGCCTTGCCGGCAATGCGCTTCAGCAACTGCTTCTCAGAGTATTTGCCACTGAAACAGAGACGGATAAGGTCGGCAGCAGGCAACGAACCTGCACGTTCTGGTGAGAAAGGTCCCTCGCCATCCAACGCGTTGTTGGCATCAATGGCGCGACCATGTTCGTGGGCTGCAACAGAGATGCCTCCTCCCAGATGACAGATGATGAGGTTCAGGTCTTCATACTCTTTGCCAATGCCACGAGCGTAGCGACGTGCGATGGCGCGCTGGTTGAGGGCGTGCCAGATGGCGATACGAGGCATGAGAGGTGAGCCGCTGATGCGTGCCAAGGGCGATAATTCGTCTACGACACCAGGGTCGGCAATGAACGAGCGACATCCTATCTCTTTTGCTATCTCGTGAGCGATAAGACAACCGAGGTTGCAGGCGTGGTTGTGCATCACGCAACCATGCAGCGTGTCGTCAATCATTTGTTGGTTAATTTCATAGACACCACCAGCAATGGGCTTCACCAGTCCACCACGTCCGATGACTGCGTCAAACTCCAGAGGAATATCGGCAGCAGCCAGTTCGTCGAGCACCAGTTGCTTGCGGAAATCCTGCTGTTCAGTAATGGCGTCGAAGGGTGCCAACTCTTCGGCAGTATGCGTGATATTACGTAGAAGAATGGGTTGCTCGTCTTCATAGACAGCCATCTTCGTACTTGTGGAACCTGGATTGATGACAAGGATTTTCATAATTGACAATTTGACTATTTACAATTTGACAATTTGTTAGATAGCGGCAAGGGCTAGTGAATAGTATTTGGAATCGGGACTGTCGGCACGCGAGGGTAGCACGCAACAGCATTGCGTACCCTGCAGGACACCTGCTGTCTTGGCATAGCCGAAGAGTGTCAGCGTCTTGTAGAACACGTTACCGGCAACGATATCTGGGAAGATGAGCGCATCAGCTTGGCCGTCAATCACACTCTTGATGCCTTTCTCATGCAGCGAGACGCTGTCAAGGGAAGTCTTCAGGTCTAATGGACCATCAATAATACAACGCCCAAACTGTCCACGCTGTGCCTCCGCAATGATTTCGAGGTAGTCGACGGTATAGGGAAATGCCTTGGCGCTGACCTTCTCGGCACAATGGATGAGTGAGATGCGTGGTTCCTCAATGCCTAGCGCATGACACACGTAGTTCATATAACGAATCTGCTGGCGACGTTGTGTAGGCGTGGGGACAGGGATGACGGCAGCATCGGTGAAGAACAGCAGTTTCTCGTATTTGGGGATCTCAGCCATCGCCACATGCGTCAGCACATGCCCCTTACGGAGGATGCCGTTCTCCTTGTCGAGAATGGCGCGTAGCAACACATCGGTATTGATGAGTCCCTTCATCAGAATGTCGGCCTCACCGCTCTTACACAATGCAACAGCACGACGAGCACACTCGTCCTTGTCGTCACCATCCACATAGATGGGTTCGATGAATCCCATCTCCTTGCCTTTCTCTACTGCATAGCGCGTGCTGGCATCATTGGCACAGACCACAGCCACACGTTTTCGGTCTCCCCGCTCTTGCAGGAAGACAATCATGTCGTTAAGGGTTCTTATTGGTTTCATAGTTATTAGGGGTTAACGTCGACGGCCGAACCGTCGACCACAATCAACAATTAGGGGAACGGTCTACCGCTATCAGCGCTCGGCGCGCATCGGGTTGTTCAGGAAGTCCTCGTAGGCCAGTCGTATGCCGTCCTCCAGCTCTGTCTTGTATCGCCAGCCGAGAGCAGCTGCCTTAGAGACGTCGAGCAGCTTGCGAGGTGTGCCGTTAGGACGTGTGGTGTCCCATTCGATGCGTCCTGTGTAGCCAACAACTTTCGCAACCAACTCTGTCAGTGCTTTGATAGTCAGCTCCTTACCAGTGCCGGCATTCACCGTTTCGTTGCCTGAGTAGTTGTTCATCAGGAACACGCAGAGGTTGGCGAGGTCATCGACATAGAGGAACTCACGGAGTGGCGAGCCATCGCCCCAGCAGGTGACACTCTCCAGTCCTGCCTCCTTAGCCTCATGGAAGCGACGGATGAGGGCTGGCAGCACGTGGCTGTGCTCAGGATGATAGTTGTCGTTGGGTCCATAGAGGTTGGTGGGCATCACGGAGATATAGTCCGTTCCATACTGGCGGTTCAGGAACTCGCAGTATTTCAGTCCGCTGATCTTCGCGAGCGCATACGCCTCGTTGGTTTTCTCCAACTCGCTGGTCAGCAGGCAACTCTCAGGCATTGGCTGTGGAGCCATACGCGGGTATATGCAGCTAGACCCCAGGAATTCCAACTTCTTACAGCCGTTCTTCCACGCAGCATGGATGACGTTCATCTCCAGAATCATGTTGTCGTACATGAAGTCGGCCAAAGCGCTCTGGTTGGCAATGATGCCACCAACCTTAGCTGCTGCGAGGAACACGTATTCGGGCTTCTCTTCGGCAAAGAACTGCTCGACGGCTTCCTGACGGGTGAGGTCAAGCTCCTTGTGCGTGCGCGTAATAATATTGGTATATCCCTGGCGTTGCAGCTCGCGCACAATGGCGCTACCTACCATGCCACGATGACCAGCAACATAAATCTTTGAATCAAGCTTCATCTTCTTTGTCCATTTGTGCCTTTATAAACAGCTTCTTCACGAACTTCATATCGTGCTTCACCATGATCTTGACGAGCTCTGGGAACGAAGTCTTCTGTGGGTTCCATCCCAATTTGGCCTTCGCCTTTGCGGGATTACCCAACAGTTGGTCAACTTCAGCAGGACGGAAATATTTGGGGTCAACCTCGACCAATGCCTTGCCAGTCGCTTTGTCGTAACCTTTCTCGTCAACTCCATCGCCACGCCATTCCAGTTCGATGCCCACTTCCTTGAACGCAAGAGTGGTAAACTCGCGAACAGTATGGTATTCGCCAGTGGCAATGACGAAATCATCAGGCTCGGGCTGCTGCAAGATGAGCCACATACACTCGATATAGTCCTTGGCATACCCCCAGTCGCGTAGTGAGTTCAGGTTACCTAAGTAGAGCTTATCCTGATAACCTTGTGCAATGCGGGCGGCAGCCAACGTAATCTTACGTGTTACGAAGTTCTCACCACGACGTTCACTCTCATGATTGAACAAAATACCATTACAGCAGAACATGCCATACGACTCACGATAGTTCTTCATAATCCAGAAACCATAGAGCTTGGCAACGGCATAGGGTGAACGGGGGTAGAAAGGAGTGGTCTCACTTTGTGGAACCTCCTGAACCTTGCCATAGAGCTCGGAAGTCGATGCCTGGTAGATACGACATGTCTTGTCGAGTCCGCAGATGCGTACAGCTTCCAACAGGCGTAATACGCCATCAGCATCTACATCTGCTGTATATTCGGGCACGTCGAACGATACCTTTACGTGACTCTGAGCTGCCAGATTATAAATCTCTGTGGGTTTCACCTCGCCAATGACGCGGATGAGTGACGATGAGTCGGTCATGTCTGCCCAATGCAGGTTGACCAGACGGGCTTTCTTCATGTCGCGTACCCACTCGTCGAGATAGAGGTGTTCTATACGTCCGGTGTTGAATGACGAGCTACGGCGCAGCAGTCCGTGCACCTCATAGCCTTTTTCAATCAAGAACTCGGCCAGGTATGAACCGTCCTGACCAGTAATACCGGTAATCAAAGCAACCTTCTTCATTTGTCTTGTCCGCTAAATTGTTTGATACGCTGTTCCTCGGAGAGCTTGCAGATGAGCAGGGTATCGTTGTTCTCGGCGACGATATATCCATCGAGTCCCTGGATGACAACTTTCTTTTCCTGCGTGGTGTGTACGATACAGTTGTTGGTTTCAAAGAGCGAGATGTCCTGTCCAATGCAGGCGTTGCCGTAGAGGTCTTTCTTCGACTGCTGTTGCAGCGAACCCCACGTGCCCAAGTCGCTCCATCCGAAGTCGGCAGGACAAACGAAAATCTCCTCAGCTTTCTCCATGATGGCATAGTCTACGCTGATGTTCTCACACTCTGGGAACAACTGGTCAATCTTCTCCTGCTCCTCAGGAGTGCCGTAGACGGGCAACAGTCCCTCGAAAATCTTCGACATCGCAGGCTGGTAGATGCGGAAAGCATTGACGATGGTGTTCACGTTCCAGATGAAGATGCCAGCATTCCAGAAGTAGTTATTCTTCTGGATATAGCGTATGGCAGTCTCCAAGTCAGGCTTCTCGCGGAAAGAGTCTACGCGGAAGATTCCTTTGTTGCGCAGGGAGTTGGCTGAGAGGTTGGCCTCGATATATCCGTAGCCCGTCTCAGGACGTGAAGGCTTCATACCCAGCGTGACGATGGCGTCGCTGTCGCTGGTGAACTTCATGCAATCCGTGATAATACGACGGAATTCCTCGATATTCATGACCACATGGTCGCTGGGTGACACCACGATGTTGGCCTTGGGGTCGCGCGACTTGATGCGCCACGATACGTAAGCGATGCAGGGCGCAGTATTGCGACGACAGGGTTCGCAGAGGATATGGTCCTTGGGCATGTCGGGCAACTGTTCAGCAACGGTGGCTGCATAGTTCTTGTTGGTGACTACCCACACGTTCTCCGCATCAACGATGCCTGCGAAGCGCTCTACGGTGAGTTGCAGCAGTGACTTGCCGATGCCCATGACATCGATGAACTGTTTGGGCTTCTCAGCCGTACTCATAGGCCAGAAACGGCTTCCTACGCCGCCAGCCATAATGACCAAATGATTGTTGATTTTTGCCATAATGTTAGTTGCTAAGCTTTTTTATGCTGCAAAGATATAGAATAATTTTGTAATAAACTAATTTTCTGCCGTCTTTTTCTTCATCAATTGTTTGACGGCAAACCACACAATCGCAATGAGCACCAATGCGACGATGGCAATCTTGATGTATTCAGCATATTCCTCAATCTTGTCGTTGAGCTGTTCCTCAGGGACGATGGTATGCAGATACCAACCCAGTCCGGCGAGTATGGCGTGCCAGCAACCTGCACCTATTGTTGTGTAGAGCAGGAACTTGCCATAGTGCATGCGAGCCAGTCCTGCAGGTATCGAGATGAGGTGACGGATACCAGGAATAAGTCGTCCTGTCAGGGTAGCCACGATACCGTGGTCGTCGAAGTAACGCTCTGACTTCTCCACCTTCTCTTGGTTCAGCAGACACATCTTGCCCCACTTGCTGTTGGCAAACTTATAGATAACGGGGCGCCCAACATAAAGGGCTACAAAATAGTTGATAGATGCTCCGAGGTCTGCTCCGATGGTGGCAAAGAGAATGACCAGCCACACATCGAGTTGTCCGCTGGCAGCGTGATAGGCTGCAGGAGTGACGACAAACTCAGAGGGCACAGGTACAACTGTGCTCTCCAACAGCATCAGAAACAGTATGGTGCCGTAGTTCAGATTACCTAAAAGTGTTGTTATAAAATTCATATTTTTCGATTTTTCGATATTTCGATGCTTCGACTATTTGTTGAGCCGTTGCTCCATATATTTGACATATTCATTGGGTTCCATGCCTTCAGGGAAGAGAAAACCCAGTACGAGTTTTGCCTCGCGAGGATTGATTTCTACGCTTTTGCGCAGGTACTCCAAGAATTCGTCGTTCTTGCCCAAGTCATGACAGCATAGCGCCATGTAGGCATGCCCTTTGTTGAAGTCGGGGGCATAGACTTTGACCACCTCAAAGAATTTCTTGAACATCTCGTAGCTGCTGTTGACATAACGGTTGTCGTAGAGCGACACGATGATGCGCAGCAGTACTGATGGCGAGTTGTCCGACTGTCGGATGGCATCCTTGAAGGTCTCTTCGGCTTCTTCCGACATACCGTTTTCCAAGAGGATATGTCCACGAATAACCATCAGGTCGGCGGTGTCGCCAGGCAACTCCATTGCAGCATCAATCATCTCCAGCGCTTTGGAGGGCTGTTTCATGCTGCTGTAGCAGAAGGCCAGTTCCAAATATATCTGTGGCAATACCTCTGATTCTTCATCTGCCACGCTGAGCGCGTGTTCCAGATAGCTGACGGCTTCCTCGTGGCGCCCTAGGTTAACCAGACAGACACCTTCGTCAAGCAGGACAACATCATCGTCTGGCATGAGGTTCTCCAGTCGACGGAAGTATTCGAGTGCCTCCTCATAGTTTCCCAAGCGGAACAGACCGTTGGCCTTGCTGGACAGTCCGTCAGGATCGTTGGGATTGATGGCGATGGCATATTCTGAACTGGTGATGGCATTGCTATAGTCCTCGTCCATAAACTGAGCCGTAGCCAGTGCGTTCCAGTAATGGCTGGAGTAGGGGTCGCGGTCAATGAGTTCGTTGAAGAGCTTTTCAGAGTCTTTGTATTTGCCTAACCCCATGAGGGTACGTGCCATGAGTTCCTTGAAGTCACTACTGTCGTCACCTTTCGAGCGCATCATCCACTGGTAGGCTTTGTCGTTAACGCCGTAGTCGACGTAGAGGTTGGCGCAGTCCTTGATGAAGTCTTCCCACTCGTCTTCGTTGACGCTCTTGGCATACTGGCGCAAATAACGGTCTGCCTGCTCGATATGTCCCTCGGCAATCAAGATTTCCGCTGTCAGGTAGTGGTAGTCAGGATCATCCTTGTCGCCAATAGCTTCGGCATAGTGGTGTGCCAGTTCATTGTCGCCCATCATCAGCGCCTCGCGTGCTTTGAAGACGTTGGGCAGTGTGGCGTCAGGATATATATCCAGGGCACGTTCTATAGCCTCGGCGGCCTTGTCACCCTCGCCGTTGTAGTTGTAGTAGTCGGCTAGGTCGACAAGGTCGTCGGCATCCATAAAGGGTTGCTCTCCTGCCTGGAGTGCTGTCTCGTAGCTATCGAGCAACTCTTTGAAATCTTCTGAATTGAAATATTCTTCGTTATATTGCATTTATTTCTTCCACGAGTCCTTCAGACCTACGGTCTTGTTGAATACCAGGTGGTCAGCGGTAGAATCGAGGTCAATGGTGAAGTAGCCGATGCGCTGGAACTGCAGGAAATCGCCAGCCTTCTTCTCTTTGAGGTAAGGCTCTACGTAGCAGTTGTTGCGAACAACGAGTGACTGCGGATTGAGCAACTCGCGGAAGTCGCGTCCGTCAGCATCGACACTCTCTACGCTGAAGAGACGGTCGTAGAGGCGTACCTCGGCAGGCACAGCCGTCTTGCTGTCCACCCAGTGCAGCGTCTTACCCTTGATCTTGCGGTCTGCACCAGGCATGCCGCTGCGGGTCTCTGGGTCGTAGGTAGCATATACGGTGGTCACGTTGCCATTGGCATCCTTGTCGCAGGCGTGTTCCTCGTCGCACTTGATGATATAGGCGTTCTTCAGACGCACCTCCTTGCCAGGAGCCAGACGCTGGAACTTCTTCTCGGCAACCTCCATGAAGTCGTCGCGCTCAATCCACAACTCACGAGAGAAGGTGATGGTGTGTGTGCCGTCGGCCTCGTTCTCAGGATTGTTGATGGCTGTCAGCTCCTCGCTCTTGTCCTCAGGATAGTTGGTGATGACCAGCTTAATGGGGTCGAGCACGGCTGATACGCGTGTGGCCTTCTTGTTCAAGTCGTCGCGCACGCTGGCCTCCAGCAGGGCGTAGTCGTTCAGGGCGTCAAACTTGGTGTAGCCGATAGAATCGATGAAGTTGCGCAGGCTCTGTGCCGAGTAGCCACGACGACGCATACCGCAAACGGTTGGCATGCGGGGGTCGTCCCATCCGCTGACCAGCTTCTCGTCAACCAGCGCCTTCAGCTTACGCTTTGACATCACGTTGTAGGTCAGGTTCAAGCGGTTGAACTCAATCTGACGAGTGCCGTCATAGGATTGAAAAATTGAAGGATTGAAGAATTGAAGTTTCTGGCTCTCCTTCAAATCTTCAATTTTTCCATTCTTCAATTCTTCTATGTACTCGCGCAGCAGTTCTACGAACTTGTCGTAGAGCGGACGGTGAGGCACAAACTCCAGCGTACAGATAGAGTGGGTGACACCCTCGAAATAGTCTGACTGGCCGTGGGCAAAGTCGTACATGGGGTATGCGTGCCACTTGGTGCCTGTACGGTGGTGAGGTATCTGGATGATACGATAGATAATCGGGTCGCGGAAGTGCATGTTGGGGTTTGCCATGTCCAGCTTAGCACGCAGCACCATGCTTCCCTCTACAGCCTCGGGAGTGTTCATCTGCTCAAACAGGCGCAGGTTCTCCTCGATGGGGCGGTCGCGGAATGGGCTGGCCACACCAGGCTGTGTGGGTGTACCCTTCTGCTCGGCAATCTGCTCAGAGGTCTGCTCGTCAACGTAAGCCAGTCCTTTCTTGATGAGCCATGTGGCAAAGTCCCACAACTTCTCAAAGTAGTCAGAGGCGTAGTAGATGTTGCCCCATTTGAAACCGAGCCACTTGATGTCGCTCATGATGTTCTCCACGTACTCCGTATTCTCCTTCGTGGGGTTGGTATCATCGAAACGCAGGTTGCAGACACCGCCAAATTCCTCGGCAACACCGAAGTCCATGCAGATGGCCTTGGCATGGCCAATGTGAATATATCCGTTGGGTTCTGGTGGGAAACGGGTCTGCAGACGTCCACCATTCTTACCTGCCTCCAGGTCCTCTTTTACAAACTGTTCTACAAAGCTGAGGCTTTTCTTCTCCTCGCCATTATTAGTGATTTTTTCTTCCATGTTTATAAATAATGTGTAATTTGACTGCAAAGGTACGAATAAGTGAGCAAAATGCCAAAACTTTTTTGGCTTTTCCGATTGCAAGGCCACACTCTACACCTTTAAATTACCGCCGACATACCTTTGTGGGGTACATCGGCGGCGATTGATGAGAGAAAGAAAGCTGTTTACTTGATGGTAATCCACACGGGCTCACCGCGGTCTTTGGCTTCTACGATTTTCTGCTTTAGGCGATGGAGCCAGATGCGCGAATCGACAACCTGACCTATGAGCTTGTTTTTGCCAACGAGGATGCAACCTTCGGTGTCGTTGCTGGTGTTGCCAGCATGGATGCGGATGCCGCTGAAGTTAGGAACACCGAGCAGTATGGGCAGCCATGCCTCGAATTTTGGCGAATATGAGATAACCACAGCGTAGCGGCCTTCTGGGATGGCTGAGCAACCTTTTATCTTGTGACCGCCGTTTTTGTAGTCGCGCCAAGTGGGTTCCAGTGTGTCGCAGAAATACTCCTCCTCTTCGTAGGTCTTGTATTCCTCGCTCACCTCTTTGATGATGGCAAGCCTACCTATCGTGTAGGTCTTGCGTTTTGCTATGCGTGTTAATACGAGTTCCATTTCGAAAATTGATAATTGAAAATTGAAAATTGATAATTCCTTAATGTGGCAAAGTGGCATTGTGGCAAAGTGGCGTTTTATGCCAATGCTTGCTATCGGTTTTCTCTATCCAGCCGTCCCGACGCCAGCGGGTGATGATGTTACGCAAGGCTGACTCCCCACAATATCCGCGCTTCAATGCCCGCAGGTCATCCATCGAGAATGAGGGTGCCAACTGGTCAAAGATAGAGTGGTTTGCACCATACCGCTGACATTCATCCTGCGCGTTGACGTACTCATTGCGGAGTGCCTCGCCAAAGACCTTTATCTGCTGCGAAAGGCAATACTCAGCCATCATCAGCGCAAAGTCCAGACACGACTTGGTTTCCTTGTCCTTACCCGAAAGCAAGTGGAAGATTACCCCACATCGGAAGCCGATGACAGCCGCACGCTTGCGATAGGTGTCCTTTACGTGGTCTATGTCCTTGGCAGCCTCTACACGCTTTTCCTCTACCCACGTCTCGATGGCCTTGCGCAAACGAGGCACATCAACGAGACCAGTAAACGAGCGGAGACGGGTGACTGCCTCCTGAATCCTTGCTTCATCCTCTGCCGAACGCTTGCCGAATTTCGGCATCTTCGAGAAAGAGGAGTCAGGCATTTCGGCCACCAAAATTCGCGAAGAAAGTCCGTTTTCGATATTGTCCGACTTGAAGCACTTCCGCATGGCTCCGTTCGTGCCGAGCATCGTCCAGTTATACGCGACATTCACGACTCCAGACTCTGCGGCATCAGAGTTATAGTCCTGTCCCCACTCGCCGAAGTCAAAGCTCAAACGATAGATGTCATACTTCGAACTCCACGAGCCAGCACCATTCGTTTTTCGAAGGGTATCCAATTCCTCTCCAAAGGAGTAAATGGTATGCCCCTGCGCATTCTTGAATCGCTTTAACAGCGTGGAACAACTGACCGTCACAGGCACTACTCGAATCAATACATGAGGGTCTTCGGGAGCTTTTTCATTGGCTTTGCGGCCTTTCTTGCGTTCCTTCCATTCCTCTTCCCGCTTGCGGGCCAAGGAATCCTCTTCGTCAAGTTGGCGCTTCCAGATGTCAACGGCATTCTTACAAACGCTCTTGTTTGAAGCCTGCTCGCCTCGGATGATACTCATTAGCCCTAACCGATGTGTATTGCCGTCACAATACTCTACCGTTACCTGGTCAGCATAGGCAGCCGCAATCGGCATCACCGAACACAGTACAGGCATGTGCATCGTAACTGGCACACCCACAAGACTTTCACGAAGTCCTATAGGCAACGTCTTGACATTCACCTTCACGCCAGTCTCAGCCTCCACCACCTCAGCATCCTCGATTTCATCAGAAGGGATCCCCATTTCGAGGGCGTTCACAATCTGATCCATCAGGCGCGAACCCTTGGTGGGTTCCTTGCAAGCCGAATGGATAATGCCTCGCATTTCCTGAGCCGACAACCCGAAACGAGGCATCACCTCTAACAGCCATTCCTCGTTGTTATCACAGATGGCACGCAGGTTAGCAGCCAGTTGGTGCAGCCGCTTATTACGTTCGCCCTCGCTGGGTTCGCCGCCTGTGCGACGCCAGTACTCACTAATAATAGAGGTATAAGGAATGCCTTTGAAGTCCTGCGGGAACTTCCTTTCACTTTCATCTACGGGAGCCGACGGCACAATAGCCGGAGCCGCTGGTGAGGGCGTGGGGCTGTCATCGCCTGGGTCATAATAACTTCCATCCTCGGTGCGCCCGTCGATACTCAAACCTCTATCCGTATAGGCTTTCCTGCGCATAGCCACCTCTTCCTCTGAAAGCTGCTGATACCACCCATCGGCACGATAAATCTCATACTCCGCTGGTGTGATGTAGATAAACCTCTCGGGCGTGAAGCACGACGTATCAGGAGCCACACCAAGCGCCTTACAATAGGCACGTTGAGCCTCGGGCACCGTCATGCCTAATGGCAGTCGGATATCGATGTGCAGTTTCTTGCGAGCTGAATAGTCCTTGTGCAGCATCATACCCTGCCACTCGCCGCCAATCTCAATATCCAGCTGTTCCGAACGCTTATTGGCTTCCTCCACCAGCGAGGCATCATCGATGTCAACACAAGTCTGCCAAGTAAAACTTTCCGGGTCAATATGTTCGCGGTCGCGATAGTTGTCACGGAATCGGCTGTAGTGCGGGCAACGGAACGGCAGATACCCCTTCAACTTCCGCTGTTCCTCTTCGTCAGTGGCGGCATTGATGCGTTCTGCCAACTGCTTCAACCTCGGCGACTGCGTCAGCGCATCGTAGTCAGGGAGCGGGCATTCTGTTACGAATGCCCTGGATTGCTCCTTTGTCTGACGCGGGTTGAGTGCTATCATCCTGCGGATTACTTCCATATTGTTTCCTCCTTTCTGGTTTTAAGGTAAGACAAAATCTGGTCGGCCTCCTCTTCGTAGAGCGCCTTGGTGAGTGCCAGCCC